>Ga0326728_10015325_pt1 | contig 15971 bp, 18 predicted proteins | sample MB3enrmetagenome_FD_207602 | JGI IMG/M metagenome (GOLD analysis project Ga0326728, IMG submission 207602) | Lab enriched peat soil microbial communities from McLean, Ithaca, NY, United States - MB31MN | ecosystem: Environmental > Terrestrial > Soil > Wetlands > Peat | place: USA: New York...
ATGCTTTGTGGGAGAGCATCGGCCAAGCTGGCTGGCCCGGTGCCGTCATCCTCGAAGATGACTTTGAGGCAAGTCCGTCGCTGCCTGCCGTTTTGAGCGAGCTCTGCAGGTTGCAGCTCTCGAACTGCCTGATCAAACTTGACACCTATAAGAAGGTCAAAGGTGCGCTGATTGCGAACTTATGTGACGGCATCCAACTTATTTTTCCCTATAGAGCTCCAGGCTTGACCTTGGGCTATGTGATCGATCGCCAAGCGGCAGCGAATCTTGCCGCCAAGACGCAACCTTTCGGAAGGCCCGTCGATATCGACCTGAAGCACTGGTGGGAGTTCAATATTTCGGTTCTTGCGGTCCAGCCGGCGTTATTGCACCCAAGGCAGACTCAGGATGAGAACGGAATTGAATTAACCCGTCGCAGGACGAAACCTGGCGGACGCTTCATCCGGTTCGCGCGCAATCTCGAATATCAATTCGCGTTCTGGTTCCGGAACGTTGCGGCGCAAAGGGAACGCCGTCAGATGGTGCGCCAGCTCAAAAGTGAAGTGCTGATGAAGCTCCAGCCAGGACATTGAGATCGATTAATGCTACAGAATTCACACGCTAGACGAAATCTTGTCGTGGTTCGAGCCGGAAAGAATTCCTTACATATGGAGTGGCTGCGTGCCGCCCCGGACCGTAACTGGGATCTCGCCGTTAGTCTCTACGATCCTGACGCCCATTTCGACCATGACGCGGATGTTACCGTTGTGGAGCAGCGCGGCGGCAAATGGGACGGCCTGTACGCACTGTTTTCGCAATCTGACATTTTAAGCCGGTACGATTATATCTGGCTGCCCGACGATGACATCGCCGCCCGGCCGGCGGACATAGAAGCTATATTCGACGCGATGCGCCGCTACGATCTCGATATCGCGCAACCGTCGCTGACGCGCGATAGCTATTATTCGCATTTCGCTTTCATGTCCTGCCCCGGCTTTATTCTGCGCTACACGAATTTCATCGAAATCATGGTCCCATGCCTGAGGGCAAGCCTGCTGCGGGCGGTGTTGGAGGACTTCAAAGACTCTATGAGTGGCTTCGGCATGGACTATATCTGGTGCCGCCTGTCGGAAGAGGGCCGCTACAAGGCGGCGATATTGGACAAGGTCGCTGTGCGGCACACACGGCCAATAGGCAGGGCACTTCGCGGTCAGATGGCCAAGAACGGGATCGTCGCAGAAGACGAAGAATGGGTCCTGCGCGCACGCTATAACGTTCGAGGCCGGATAAGGCCGTTAGTCTACGCTGCCATCGACACCCGTGGGCGCTTATGGGAAGGCTGCGCAAGGCTCGGGCTCGCGATGGCCGCTCGCTATCTCTCCGTCTATCCGCAATTCACAGTGCAAGAAAGCGCGAGCTGGAAAATTCTGCAGCTAGTGCGGCGGCAGGTGACGCGCAAGCCCGATTTATCCCGATTGAAGAGATGTGCGGCTGGCGCGGATTCTCCTGTTCCAGCGCGATGAAACCGCTTGGCGCTGGGCCTTGCTGTGGATTGCTGCTTCATGCTCACTGACGGCCACGCCGAACGCATTGCCGCGCTGGCCATGGTTGAGTCCCGTGCGGACAGGCCAAGCCGCATTACCGTGGGCGCGGACAAAGGCCCCCACGCGGAGGACTTCGTCAACGACCAGCGCTCTATGAACGTCACCCGGCATGTAGCAGCCAAAGCCAAGGGCTCGGCCATCGACGGCCGGACCACGCGGTACAAGGGCTACGCACTCAGCCGGCGCATGCGTAAACGGATCGAGAAGATCATCAGCGGGGCCAAGACCGTGGGGCCGATTGCCGAGACCATGCTGCGCGGAATTGAGCGCGTGGGGGCGCAGTTCCCCTTCACGCTCGGCGCCTGCAACCTCGCCCACCTGCCAAAGCTGCTCGCCGTGTAAGGGAAAACAAGGAAAACAGCTGGCAGCCACAAGCGAACCGCCTGCGAAAAGGCTCCGTGGAGAAGTACTGTTCTACGCTTCCTGCTTTTTCAGCGGCCTGCTAACAATCGAAGCGGATTACAGCGGGGCGGTTGGCGAGTATGGCGTATGACGTCGCTTATGTGCTTCCGAGAAAAATGCATTTCGGGCCGTCGAGGGCTGGCTCGACCGAACTCTGCGTTCGTGACCTGGTCGGCTTCAGCCGTTTCAAAGAGGGCACGACAGTCTTCTGCCCGCCTATCGAGCAGCCTTTCGACGGCTTGAATGTCGAATTCCTCGCGCCCTACGGAATCGGCGGCGTCTTTGCGCGGGCGTTGGCTGTCGCCACAATCATCCGGCGCCGGCGTTATCGCGCGGTCGTCGTCGAGCAGCACTGGCCGACGGCGAACGTTGTCGCCGCGCTGTCGGGGGTCCCGACGCTGTTCCACACCCACAGCCTGCCGAAGATCGGTTCGACGCCGCTGGCGAGACTATCGGAACGGCAGAAATACCGGCGCTACGACAAGACCGTCCTGGTCAGCCAGTTCTGCGCCGACCATTTCCGGACACATTTTCCGGGGCGCGCCGCCGCAGTCGTCCATAACGGCCTCGACATGGCGGAATGGCGCCCGGACCGGCCGAAGGAGAAAACCATTCTTTCCGTCGGCCGGGCGGTTCCCTTCAAAGGACATATCGAGGCGATGCGGGCGATCATCGGCGCGCTCACCGCCGAGCCCGATTGGACCGCACGATTCATTTTGTCGGACACGGAACCCAACAGGAGCTATTTCGACGGCCTGCGCGAGACGGCGAGGCGCCTGCCGGGCCGGATTCGCATCGATGTCGACCTCGAGTATTCCGCGGTGAAGGACGCCTGGGAGCGTTCGGCGATCGGGATGGTGCTGTCGACTTATCAGGAGCCATTCGGGCGCACGGCGCTCGAGGCGCTCGCCTGCGGCGCCGCCCTGATCACCTCGGGTACGGGCGGCCTCACCGAATTATGCGGGCCCCACGCCGTGCGCGTCGACCCTGGCAACGCCGAGGGTCTCGTTCGGACGCTTCGCGAACTGATGAACGATGACGGCCGGCGACAGGCGCTGAGCGTCGCGGCACGAGCCCGTGTCTGCGAGTTGTTCGACATCCGCGCCGTGGCGGCTTCGATGGATCGCGTCATCAGGGCCGCGATGCGAAAAAGCTGAATTCCGCGGCGGCAGGAACGGCATCGGACCGGACGGCCGCGCCGGCCGAAATCCTTAACTGTCTATTGGGCCAGTGAAATTGCCGCGCTCGATCAAACGCATACCGCGGATTATCTGGCAGTCTACAGCCAAGGGCATGGTTCCGTGCGAGACTATGACCCCATTGCATTAAGCGATATCAATCAGTTACAATTCCGATCGTCGTTTGTGGCCCGCGCCGATGAAGAGGCATATGGGGGACAAAGTTGCAGCCTGAGATTTTTTATACGTCTCCGATCCAATTGAACAGTTTTACACAAATTCGGCGTGAGCCGATTCGTCCGATCGATGCTCGCGAAGCAGATTTTTATGAAAAATTTGATGATAACACGCTATTTTTTGACGTTTTTCGTTCAATTGATTCAACAGTGTTGATTGGGCCGCCTTTATTTAACTTAGCGCAATTTGTTACGGATATGAAAATATATGTGGACTCGCAATTTTGTGAAACAACACTGCTTCATATGGATCGAATTATCCGCGTGCATTTCCCCAGCTCCGCCGAGACCATAGCTGTATGTTCTAACTTGGGTTCTTTCGACTGCGCCGTTTCTCCGTCGCATGAATACATGTTCGCTGGTCGACGAGTGTTACTAACTCTTTCGAAGAATAACCGGCTTGACTGGATTCAGGACTGGATTCGTTATCACCGAGACAATCACGCTGCTGACGCAGTGCTCATTTATGACAATGCGTCAACCGATTACGACGCCGCGGATCTTGCGCAGGCGATTGGCGCTGTAGGAGGCTTGAAGGTCGCGGCCGTTGTCGTCTGGCCCTTCAAATACGGTCCTCTGGGAGGACAAGGCGCGCCTTGGGATTCGGACTTTTGTCAATCTGGAGTTCTGGAACATGCGCGCTGGCGTTTTCTTCGTCGCGCCCGTAGCGTGATGAACGGCGATATCGATGAACTTGTTGTGGGGCCGCGCAGCGTTTTTAAGGCAGCTGAAATGTCCGCAAGGGGCGTCGTCAGTTATGATGGATTTTGGCTTTTCGGCGTGTGTGGAGGGGGGTTCGACACGCCTCCGCAGGAACGCGCGCGCCACCGCGATTTTTTCGTCGCGGAACGCCCAAGGATGCGTTGGGGCCTTTTTTCGAATAGGCCGAACCGCTGCAAGCGCAAATGGACCGTTGTTCCCCAACGCTGCTCAGTGAAAGCTCAATGGCGCATTCATGGCGTTTCTGGCTTGCTCGGAGCAAATGTGCCCTCTCTTCTCTTCTCGTATCGGCACTTGCAACCAATCAATACCAACTGGTGGTATCAGCGTGACCGCATTGAGATCTATGACCGACAAAGACACTGCGTCGATCGGAAATTGAAGGACTGTCTCGATTCCGTGGCGTGGGATCGATAGCCAGGCGATGGCCGGTGACGGCATAGATGGAATGGCCGGTCCCGATGGCCCAACCCGTGCGGAAGAAGATCTGTCCGTCGCCGGGAACGCCGCACCAAGACTTTGAACACCCTCGAGATCAGAGCGACGATCGCGCCGACCGCCGCGAACGTGACGAGCGCGCGGTCGCGCCGGCCCAAATCTGAGGTATCGCTGGAGGACATGGTTGCGTTGCGCGTTTGAATGCGCAGTCCTCGCTCTGGATCGAACCGAAACACCCTCGCGGCGAATGAGCCACCGGTCATTTGCGACGATCTTAGTCTAGCCGAATAGCCGCGTTTGTCGCTGGAAACGCCCTGGATTCTTCCGCCGCCGCGCGTTCGGAGATCGTCACGCCAAAGAATACAGCGACGACGATGACGAGTTCGGCGTCGTCGAAGAGCGGCATGGCACGAAGACCCCGCGTTCCGGTTTGAGGAAGATTCTTCCGCGAACGCGACGGCCCCCGGATTTCGAGCCGTACTCGAAGATGACCCGCGCCGCGGCATTGTGCTGACGGCGCAGGAGATCGATACCGCATCCGCTCACATTCTACGCGGCCGGCCGCGGACGCCTCATCGCTCATCGCCAGCGGCGGTGCACCCAGATCCATTGGTCCGGATGTTCCTGGATCCAGCTTTCGAAAAGAGAGCCCACCGTCTTCATGGCGTTGGCGACATCAACCGCGCCGGATGCGTCGCGGGGAAGGGCGAGTTCCCCGGTCAGCTCGATGCGGAAACGACTGTTCGGCAGCCGGATTACGCGAACGGCGTGGACAGGGCAGTTGAAATGGCGCGCCAGGCGCGCGAAGATCTGATTGGCCTCGGTAAGCCGGCCGAAAAACGGGATCTTCGGCCCGTTAAGGACAAAATGATCAACGAGCAGACCGAGATGCCCCCCATTCGCCAATGCCCGAGACAGCCGGCGCGGCGCGCGGAAATCGGACATAACGAGGTCGCCCATGACGGATTTTCGCTTTCTCAGCACCATACGCGCGATCCAGCGGTTGTGGGGCCGCACGTAAAGCGCAACGATGTCGAGGCCGTGCCGAGCAGCGGCGATCATCGGCAGTTCCCAATTCGCCAAATGCGCCGACACGATGATGCCGGGTTTGCCGTCCTCAATGAGTTTTATCAAGTTTTCGAAGCCGTTGAACTCAATACAGCCCGGTTCGGGGGCAGCTGGGTCGTAGTCCCAGATCCGATCTAAGAAGAAGTATTCGGCCGCCGTGCGGCCCATATTGTCCCAGGACCTGCGCAGGATTTCGAGGCGTTCGCCCTCGCTCATTTCCGGAAAGGCGATCGCGAGGTTGCGCAAGCCGACAACTCGATAACGCGGAATGCGCACTCCGATGAAGGAGGCGATGAAGCCCGCTCCGCCGACGACGACGCGCCAGGGTAACAGCAGCACGGGAAGATAAGCGCCGAAGGCGAGGAGAGCGAGAGCGAGATCGCGCCCCTCGCGCGCAGCGTAGGCGAGCCGTCGCTTCATGGCGCGATGCGACTGAGGCTCTTGCTGAAGACGTTTCGATTGCGCAGACGCTCGACGCAGCGGCCGAAATCCTTAAGCACGACGGCAGAATCGATCGCTGGCGCGAGGCCGGTCGCCATCTTCCACAGGCCGCCGCCGGCGTCGCGCTCGGACGCACCGAAGGAACCGGCGATTCGGAGCTGCTGTTGAAACGATTGCATCAGCTTGACCTACCCGGCCGCGCCGGCGCTGTCAACGCCACGGCTTGTCGCGGAACACGACCCGTCAGCGCTACGAAGACGAGCTGCCGAGTAGTCTCGTGCCCGTGTTGCGCAGTTGTTAGTTAGGGTGTTGCTTCCGAAGCAGACGCGTGTGACTGTTGAGCCACATGTCGCAGATGGGTCTTGGTTGTGTAAAAACGAGCGTGCCAAGCGCGTCCATTTGAGGTGCGCCGGTTTTGCTGGGAAGAAAATGCGAAACGTCGCTTTTTCGGGCTCTCAGCGCGTCTTTGGGGATGCCAGAAGGCACTAAGAAGCGGTCTTTGGCGGCAAAGAAGCTGGCACTCCTCCCCTCATGCCCTCAACTCATTCATCGCCTTCAGCAGCGTCCCAATGCCGAGGATATTCATCACACGCGTCATGTTGTAGGCGAGCACATGCAGCGCCATTTCAGTCGCTACCTTCGGCAGTGTTTTCATCTTAAAGTGCGGCGCCCCCATGCGATCCTTGATGGTGCCGAAGGGATGCTCGACCGTCTCACGCCGCCGGCGCATGGCGTCAGGGTCCATATCAAGGCGCTCCTGCACCCGTTCGACGACGTCTTCATGTTCCCAGCGGCTGACCTGACGCTCGCCGGTGGTGGTGCATCGGTCTTTGAGCGGACACTGGGAGCAGACATCGCTGAAATAGAGGAAGTATTTCTGGCCGTTTTCCCGTTTCGAGCGGCGTTTGGCAAGCCGCGCATCGGCCGGGCAGAGATAGACATCATCCTCAGGAAGATAGCGGAAATCGGCCTTGGTGAACTGTTTTTTGTTCGTGTTGCCTGAGGTCATAGGCTTGGGCAAAGTGGCGGTAATCCCCGCTTGTTCACAGGCCAAGAGCTCCTCGTTTTTAAAATAGCCGCGATCGGCAACAGCCTCCAATTCCTCCGCTTGAAGCGCGTCCTTGGCCTTCTTTGCCATCGTGGCGAGGTGCCCGGTGTCGTTCCCAACATTGGTGACCTCGTGCGCCACGATGAGATGGTGTTCGGTGTCGACGGCGATCTGCACATTGTAGCCAACAACGCCGGAGCCGCGCCCGCTCGTCCCACCATGATGCAGTCATTCGCATCGTGAGCGAAGTTCCTCGGAGGCGGCCCCATTCTACTCGCCGGCGTTTGAAGCCATTGCCCAGGTCGGAATACCGCCACCTCGGATCGTCATCGGCAGCCCGTCACGTCAACGCCGTGGGGGACGCGATGGATACAGTAAACGTCTTACGCTACGGCTGCTGGCCGCAGGACGAAACCTTCGGGGATTTCACCTGTCGTCACCAAGCGCCACAGGGCGATGAGCAGCTTGCGGGCGAGCGCCACAATCATAGTTTTTCGCGTCTTGGGGCGGCCGTCGGCTGTCCGGGCCTGGAACCATTGCACCAGCGCGCTGTCCTTCTGGAACCTCAATATGCGCCAGGCCAATTGGATCATACCGGTGCGCAGCCGGGCCAAGCCTGCTCTGGCGAGCCCCTTCTCGCGGCGTTTAGAGCCGCTTTCATCAGGGGAGCCCGTAAGACCGCCCAGGCGCGCCACAGCTCTCCGGTCGCGCAGGGTTCGCGACAGCGCCTCGCGCACCAGCATGTCCGCCGTTTCGATGCCGACGCCCATCACCCGAGTGAGCAGAAGGATCATGGCGTGCATCCTCTCCTCAGGCGCCTTTTGGATCTGCGCAAGACGCCCGGCCTCAATTTGCTTGACCTGCTCCTTGAGCAGATGTAGCCGCTCCATGTCGCGTTGCAGCTTGGCGATGGTGTTGGGCGGGATGCCCCGTAGTGCCCTGAACCCGCGATTTCGTGCCTCGGCGCTTTCCGGACGCCGCAGACTAGCAAGAGACGTTCCGGCTGCCAATCCGAATGTCCGCAACCGTACAGGTTTCCGGATGCCTGCCATGGCTGGGCCATCCGCGCGCTCCTGGCGCCGCAGTCGAGCGCTTGGCATCAAAGACCACCCAGATCATAAATACTATCCATGCAATCAACATGTCTCAGCTGAGGAATGCAGCTGTTCCGCCCACTTTAATGGCATTGCCGGAGAAACTTACTGGATTAAAAATATTTCCTCCGGTGCGCATCCAGTCGAAAGCATAAGGCCAAGTTAAAAATAACGCCGCAACGCCAAGGATGATGAACACACCATGTTTGATACGAGTTACCATATGAAAACTCCGTCTGGTTGGCGGTAATTAGGGCGGGTTTGAAAGGTGGCATCGAATAAGCCTAGACACTTCCCAGTAAGTCCGCTGCCGCTTCGACTAAAGCACGAAGTCAGGCTTGGTGAACCTGGCTCGACATAAGCCGTACTTATGGCGCCATAAATATCCAGGTGCGCCAGATACGTTCATTACTTTATTTGATGGCAAAACAATCTCTCTTCCAGCCGATGGCCGTACTGCGCCGGCGCGGGAAAGTGCTTTTGGGATCGCAAATGCTGGGTGCTTTGCGGGGCTTCTAAGGCAATGCAGCAATTCATGGCAGATTAATTGTGACCTTTGTACAACTTGCCGGCCTATTCGTACGCAGCTCCTTCGCACGCCTTGCTGGCCTTTTCGTATCCAGCTAGGGTACAGGCATTCTGGCAGTGCTTGCTGCTTCACTCGCGCAGCTGGTCACTTGATACAAAAAGAGGGGGACGCATGGGCATTCATTCAATTAAAACAAGGGCCTGGAAATCCATCGTTCGCGCAACGATGCTGACAGCCGCAACAAGCTTTGCGGCCGCTGCCGCGGACCTATCGGTAACCGATGCACAGGCGCCCGACCTATCGCTAAAAGATGCGCCGATTTCCAGCTTTAGCCCCTGGTTTGTCCGTGCGGGCGGAGCGTATCTGGGCTTCGACTCGAGCGCCAAGTTATACCTTGGCGGAAGTTCGTCCGCAGTTCCTGGAGCTTCGGCTACAGCTGCTGACAACGCTACATTCGTATTTGATGTCGGCTATTACTTGACGAAGGATATTTCGGTAATGTTTACCGGGGGTTATCCTCCGAAAACAAGTCTCACCGCAAACGGAACCGCCGCAGCTTTAGGGATTGCCGGGCATGTAACTTACGGGCCGGCGGCCTTGACTGCGCAGTACCATTTCGATTTGGGGCCAATCAAGCCTTACGCCGGCGGTGGTGTAGCCTACTCAATAATTTTCGGAACGAATGACGGCGCGATTCAGCATCTGCAAGTCGACGGGAGTTTCGCTCCTGTTGTTCAAGGCGGTTTTGAATTCCCGGTCACCGACCGCGTATCATTCTTCGCCGACGTGAAAAAGCTGTGGCTATCTGTCGATGCAAAGGGCGATGTCCCAGCGTTCGGGTTTGCGCCGATAAAGGCCGATGTGACGCTCGACCCAGTTATTGTGTCGGCAGGTATTGTCTACCGGTTCTGACCAAACGGAGTATTTCGCCTTTCCATGCTTTCATGTGTTAAGGCGTGTTTCTTTAGGGCGGCGGACGCTGATTTGGAATCGGTGTCCGCCGCCAAATCTTTATGTAAAACCGCTCACACCGATACTCTGAGCGCCAGCTGGCGGGATTTTTTTTTGATGTCTGCTTTCTTCGATGCCGTGGCGGCTGTGTAGGACATCAAGACTAAATCAGCTGCAAAGCGTAGTGGTCTTGGCAGACTGCCCGGCCGGTGGAAGCAACCGGTCCATCCCATCCCGTTAACGATCTTAGGCACGCGCATCACTGCTCACGGCCTTGTGTTGCAAGGGGTAGTTTGCCGCGCGCGGAGCTATGACCGGGCGCCCAGTAAAACTCAGCAAGGCATTCGACGGGCACTCCGATCCAATACGCGGTCAGAATCAGAAGATTTCGAAGCTGGCAGAGGATCACGCCCCGAAACTGGAAGCGCCTTGCGGACGTGATGACCTCTTGAGCCACCTTTACGAATTTTCCGCGTCGGCGCAGCCTCGCACGCAATTCCACATCCTCCAGGAAAGGCCATTCCGGCGCGCCGCCTACCGCTTCGAAGTCGGAGCGCCGAAAAAAGTACGCTTGGTCGCCGAATGTCGTGAAACTCGTTTCAAAACGGCTGAACCAGGCGTAAAGCTTCAACATGAAGGCGGGGTTGTCGAACCTGAGCCGGAAGCAGCCGCCTGCCACCTGCTTATTTTCGAGGGCTTTGCGGATAAGATTCGGCGCTTCTACCGGCAGGATGGTGTCAGCGTGCAGTATGACGAGAAGCGGCGCGCGCGTCTGTTCGATCGTTGCGTTGATTTGGGGACCTCTGCCTCCTCCGGAAACGACAACCGTTACGCGAGGGTGAGATCGCGCGATCATGACGGTCTGGTCGATGCTGCCGCCATCAGCCACCGCAATCTCCTGCACATCCATGGCTGCCAGCGAGTGCAAGAGAGGGCCTATGCGCGATTCTTCGTTTAGCGCCGGGATGATCACTGCAATATCAAGCTGAGGAGCAGTGTTCACGGGTCACCTCTTGCCTGAGCGCTTTCAAGTTTTCAGGGATGTCTGCGTCAAGCGAACTCTTGACGATAGCCTGGCAGGAACCGGAGTCAATAGACGCGGCGCTCGTGCAGGTCGCAACTATCGCAGAGCCCATCCCAGCGCGCGGTAGTTCCGCTGCTGCAGCTAACGGCCCCGCCATTTTGCTGAACTTGACGCACGCAACTTCAGGGATCCAGCGGCGGCGCTTCCGGCGTGCCGGGGTGCAGCGGGTAGCCTGCCTCAGCCCAGGCCTCGGCGCCGCCGGGGAACCACAACACCTTCCGGTAGCCATAGCCGATCGCGCGCTTGGCGGCATTCCAGCTCATCCAACAATTAGGCTTGCAATAAAATGCAAGCGCCTTTCCGGGGTCCCCGCCCGTCACCGTGGCGAGCCTGCCGCGAAACCATACATCGAGGGCGGGGCTAATGGCACCACGGCCTATTTCGGGCCACCACAGGCTGCCCGGCACCTCCATACGCGGTACTGGGAGCCAAGGCCGATCGGCCGGCAACGCCGGCGGGCGGTGCGGGGCCGGCATTACGTCGATCACGATAGCCCCGTCCGCCATGGCCGACGCCAAAGACTCGGCATCCACGACTTGCGCGCCTGCCAGCGTGTCCGGCACCGGCGCGTTATAGTTGTCCATGCGGAATCCTGCTGGGTCCGGCTCACCGGCGGCAACAAGAAGAGGCACGGCCAGCATGACAGCGAAATGCAAGAAGCGCATCGTTCACTCAGTTCGCCAGCGACTCGAAATGGCGCGAGAACACTGCCCCCGAGCTGTCATGCGCTACCACATCCACACCGCCATCACCTGCGGGCGTGTAGCTGAAGCCTATGACCGGGTCCTCGCTGAGTGAAATGTCGGTTGCGAGGTCGAACACCGTCACGCCGCCGGTCTTTATCGACACGGTTTCAAGATACCGTGCCGGAATGAAGTTGGCGCCGCCAGGGTTTGTCTGCATTCCGCTGTAATTCGGATGGCTGATCAACAACTGCGCTGGGATCGGCGAACCGTCATCGGGCCGCGTGCGGCGCAGTTGCATCTGTCCGATGTTAGCAGCGATGTCGGCCGATTGCCCGGTGCTAGGCGCCGAACAGCCGCCAGCAGCCTTCACGAAATGCGATGCATTGAGTAGCGTTCCTTCTTCGGTTTCCGCGACCGCATGGATTGGCGTGAAGGCATTGACCCGCACGCGAAGCTTGATCTGCGTGGCCGAGATCGCCGGGCCGAAGTGGAACGTGCCCACTAGCGGCGCAGGATTATTGTCCACGAACAAGGAGAGCGCGACGATACGTTTCGGTGTGTCGAGCCGCACCGTGACCGGGACCAGCGCCGCGTCCAACGCGCGGTCTGGCACAATCACCTGAACCGCATCGCCAGCGTCCTGCATTGCGCGGCCGTGGTAGACGGAGTTGCGCACGAGTTCCCAGCGCTGAGCTTCTTCGTTTTCACCGGCACGAGTGGCGCGCGCCAGGCCGAGACTGAGCAGCACCAGCGCAGCGCAGAAAATTGGTTTCATTGCGCATTCTCCCATTCGAGCTCGTGAACCGCGTGCGCGATGTTGTGGGCGTTGTATTCGTCAAAAAGCTGCCAGCGCCCACGCTCGGACAGGGCCGCAACCTGCGCCGCTTCGTCCAGATCGCCGCCGCGCTTCAGCACAGCGCGCACATCAGCTGCCAGCGTCTCAAGATAGCGGCGCACATCAGCCGCGCCATCCGGCCACGGTACAGAGGCCGGACCGTGTCCCGGTACAACACGCGCCGGGTTCGTGTCATCGAGCGCCGCCAGTTCCCGCAGCCAGCCGCGCACTGAGCCGTCGAGCGAAGGCACGCGGGTCACGAACAAGAGGTCGGCCGCCCAAAGCGTGCCCGTCGTGCTGTCCATGACAGTAAGGTCCGAGCCGGAATGGGCCGGACCATGGGCGCGGATTTCTAGCTTGCGGCCGCCAAGATCGATCGTGCCGGTAGCCGCGATCGTGCGGTCCGGCATCACCGCGGCGCCGCCCTCATCGCCAAGCAACTCGTGCATGCCCGCACGATAGAACTCTCCGCGCTCGGCAATTGAACGCGGCAGCGCCGCGTGGCCGATGAACTCGGGGTGGTCACCGGCGAATGCAGGGCAGCCTAGAATGTGGTCGGGGTGGATATGCGTAACGATCACGTAGCGGATCGGCAGAGAGGTGCGTGCGCGGATTGCGCTCCGCAGCGCCAGCCCGTCGGCAAGACTGCCGCCCGGGTCAATCACCGCGACTGACTCGCGGTCTACCACGAAACCGATATTGGCGATCGCGTCCCTGTTGGCGGCGGTGGCGATTTCGGTCAAGCCGGTGCGCACGAACAGACCCGGCGCCACTTCGATCATATCGGCGGCGATGGCTGCGATCGCCTTGCGATGCGTGACAGCCGCACCTACCAGCCCGGCAACTGCAAGGGTCACAACTTTCCGCCGGCTTAATCCTTCGCGCAGCATGAGTTTCCTGCTTTTGCGTTAACTCGGAAGTGTACCGGGAGCCTTTGCCGCTGTCGATGTCTGAGCCGTCGCCGGTGCATATGCAATAAGCGGATATCGAAGCTTCTCAGGTCGCGCGCGGTCATGACCCGGCCGGCGCCCGCAGCGCGGGATCAAAAAGCGCAGCCTGGAACCGCGCTTTCCGATGGAACTTTGTCAGGTGACTACTTCAGAGGCGTATAGGCGCCGAAGCGATAGCCGATACCGCCGCCGGCGATTATCGGGTCGAGGTTGGCATGCCCGGTTACTCCGCCGTGCAATGTGCTAAAGTCGGTACCGAGCGCCATATATTTGAAGTCCGCGTTCAGGAACCAGTTGCCCATCAGGTGGTAGTCGAAGCCGGCTTGGAACGTGACAGCCCCAGCGCTGTTAAGCTTCAAGGTTTCAAAATTGTGGGTGGCCTTCTCGTCGAAGAACCAAACGTAGGTTCCACCGATGCCGAGATAAGGCTTAAGCGCGCCGAAACCATCGAAGTGGTATTGCAGCAAAACCGTTGGCGGGAAGACCCACGTGTCACCAACCTTGCCGAAAGAGCTGATGCTGCCCGTGGCATTAACAGAGGTCGTGATAGCGCAGCAGATAGTCTCGATCGCGATGTTCTTCGTGAGGAAGTACGAGAGATCCAGCTCAGGAACGAAAGTTGTTTCGGCCGACAGATCGGGATGACCGCCGAGGTTGCCGAGGACGGGAATGCTGTTGTTCCAGTTGCTCGTCGAAACGTTCGGAGCGAACGCCTCGGCGCGGACGCGCACGAAGATATCGCCAGCGTTCCACCACGTATCGGCGACGATTTCGTCCTTATAGCCGCCCGCTGCCGGAGCGCTCAGATCGGCCGCTTGCGCGCCCGTTGCAACCAAAAGCCCCGCAAATGCGACGGCCTTAAGAAGACCTTTCATAATTACCCCCCAATGCCATTTGGAAAGAGTTAGATCGGCGAACGTTGTGCACGTAGCCGACTGCGATATATCCGCATTAGCTGATTTGTTAGCCGGCTCTTATTGTACTTTTGGTCGCGGCAGCAAGGCGGAGACTGACCGTTGCATGAGCGTCACAGTTTCTGCCGCCGCCGGGCAGCGAAGCTGCAGTTTCCAAGAAACTTTTGCGACAGCCCCTCGATCAATCGGTGCGAACGGCAAGCCACCTGGACCTTAGCGATCCTCTGACGCATGATGGAACCGGCGACCGAAAGTACAATGGCGCCTCAAGAGAGAATTTGTCAGCCTTGAATAGTTGAGGAGCAGCTTGAGTTTCGCGTACTCTTAATAAACTAAATTTTTAGGGGATACGTTCCACCGAATGCTTCACAACAACCGCAAGAATTGGCTGCAGAACGCGACGGCGGTACGCGCGATGGAAAGCGGTAAGAAAACTCAATGGAGGAAGCAAAATGAGCTCTATGGAAGCTATTCGTGAGTCAACGGCAGCTGAGGGTCTCTCTCCTTCAGCTTCAACTAAAGATTTCTCCACCAGCAGGTTTATATCGTTCCGGGGGCCCGTTCTCGCAATGTTGGGCATCTTGGCGCTGATGGTGTTTCTGCGAATGTATCAGCAGATGTACGCATTCTCTGCGGGCCTTGATTCAACAACTCCAGACTTCGATAAGTATTGGATGGGCTTATTAAGGGTCGAACTCGTTTTGCTTGTCTCAAGTTGGGCCGCTCTGTGGTCTTTTCTGTGGTTCACTCGTGACCGGCATCTGGATAAACTTCAGGTGAAGGACGAAATTAGGCGGTATTTCCACCTGATTGGGTTTATCTTCATATATGCCTTCGCGGTGTATTTCGCAGCGAGCTTCTTCGCCGAACAAGATGCCTCGTGGCATCAAACAGTAGTACGTGATACCAGCTTCACGCCGAGCCATATTGTTCTGTTCTATGGGACGATGCCATTTTATGTGCTATTTGGCGTTGGATCTTTCCTGTACGCCATGACGCGGCTGCCGAAGTTTGCTTCTAATATATCGATACCCTTCCTGATCGCTGTTGTTGGTCCCTTCCTGATTCTTCCTAATCTTGGCTATAACGAGTGGGGTCATGCGTTCTGGCTGATGGAAGAGTTCTTCTCTGCACCACTTCACTGGGGCTTCGTCGTCTTGGGATGGAGCGTCCTCGCCTTGGGCGGATTGTTGATCCAAATCTCACAACATTTGATTGAGCTCTTCCGGCGCGCCGATGCCGAAAGGGGTGCCTACAGCGCCTAAGTAACAAACAAAGCAAAAAATAAAAGACTATGACCGCTCCGTCTGGCGATCGCCCGGCGGAGCACATAGAGAGCACTGGGAGGATAAGAAATGTCGTTAAAATTTGCTGACTCGGACAGCGTACAACTCTACGGGATAACGTGGTCGAAATGGAGTGCGTCCCTCTCGCGAATGTTTGATTTTATCGTGGCAGTTATTGTTTTTCTTGCAGTAACATCCGCGGTTCACTTGAATTTTATGTTGTTAGCAGGGGACTGGGATTTCTGGGTCGACTGGAAAGACAGGGAATACTGGGTTACGCTGACACCGATTGTGGGTATCATGTTCCCAGCGGCCCTGCAGTATTTGTTCTGGGAAAAATTCAGGCTGCCATTTGGAGCGACATTTGCGATGGTCGCCTTGGTTTTTGGGGCGTGGATGGCCAGGGTGTTCGCCTTTCACGAGTGGTCAGGATTTCCTTACAGCCTCATCTGGCCGGCGACCATGATACCAGGAGCCCTCGTACTCGACACCGTGCTACTCTTGACCGGAAACTTTCTGGCGACAGCT
>Ga0326728_10015328_pt1 | contig 15970 bp, 19 predicted proteins | sample MB3enrmetagenome_FD_207602 | JGI IMG/M metagenome (GOLD analysis project Ga0326728, IMG submission 207602) | Lab enriched peat soil microbial communities from McLean, Ithaca, NY, United States - MB31MN | ecosystem: Environmental > Terrestrial > Soil > Wetlands > Peat | place: USA: New York...
ACGTGGCGGTGAGCAAGGTCAAATAGCTCCCGCCACCGCGCCCAGGCTGACGCTCCGCCCGCCCCACGGCCATCCTTTGCCGTCCCGCCGGGCAGCGGATTCTGCACACGGGAGAAGCCGAAACCGGCAAAGTGGGCTTCGTTGCGGGCGGCGAGTTCAGCTACGCCATGATGCCGGCGAGTTCACAAATGGTGACTGTGCCGGGCGCGGTAGGGAGCGAAGCGAGGAAGGCGCGGGCGCCGTTGTATTCCGCGCAGTCCCGATTAAGCGAGTAGAGCGGCAGGTTGGTGTCGAAGGAAATCATCGCGCCTCAGTCCGGCGCTTCGTTGGCCAGCAGTCGCCAGTCTTCCACCGGGGCGCCAAAGGTCCCGAGGTGGAAACCCTCCGGGAATCGCCAGCCGCCACCCGGCTTCGGCAGGGGTTTGGCTTGGCGGCGCACCATTTGTTCAACGGCCGTGCAGAGCAATTCGGGCACACTCACGCCGAGGCGCACTGCTAGTCCTTCAACCTGCTGGCAGAGCGCATCGGGCAATTGCACCTCGGCTCGTTTCATGGTGACAATCTGCCACTGCGGTCCGGCCTGGGGCAAGAGCGCATGTTAGGGGTCAGCCATAGCTTGCCATTTCGAGACCGACCCGAGAGGGCTTCCGGCGCCCCGAACCAAGGCAGCGCGGTCCAGAAAGTGCCTTCCAACCAACCGACGACATGCAACCGGGGAGCCCACAGAAGCAAGGCCCCTCTGGCCGCGGTGATTCTCGGCTGGCGTGGGAATGCCACGGCTGGACGGGCCGCTTGTCCCCTGCCGTCCGGAGCGCCACGCTGGGCACGGCAAGCCAGATCGCGTATCCGAGCCGGGCGGGCCACTGCTCTTTGCGCCCGTCGCGAAAGTGCAGGGTGATGTCGGCGGGTCGGTTGGTGCGAGTTTTCATAGGGCGAAGAAGGGGGCAGGCCGTCCCGGTCGAGAGGCTTGACTCTGGTTCGGAAAGGCGGGAGATTACGGCTATGCAGACCTCGAGGCTTGACGACGGCAATCGGATTCGCATCCCGGACGCTGAACCAAGGCGGGTGTCTAGCTATACCCATAATCAGAATGGCAGCGTTTGAAACCATGAACGGAAACACTGAGACCGTCGGTTACCGTTACCTCACCCGCCAACCGGGCGTGCGCGGCGGGCACGCGATCATCGACGGCACGCGCGTCGGCGTCCACGACGTCATCAGCCTCCTCCAGAATGGCGAGACGGTGGATAGCGTGGTCATCCGCTGCTTCCCGAACATCACGCGCGCCCAGGTGTACGAGTGCCTCGCGTATTACGAGGACCACCGCGGCGAGATCGACCTGCTTGTGGCTCGCCAGATGTCCGCCCCGGCAGCGTGAGGTTCCTGCTCGACCACGACGTGCCGGATGACGTCGGCTTCTCGCTGGAAGCACTGGGGCACGCCGTCGTCAAGCTGCGCGAGGTGCTGCCGGTGACCACGCCTGACGACGAGGTGTTGCGGCTGGCCGGCGAGCGTGGTTGCACGCTGATCACGTGCAATCGTGATGACTTCTTGGCTGCCGCCGCGCGCGTGCCGCACCATGGGATCGTCATACTCGTCCGCCGCAAGTCCCGGGCGCTGGAGCGGGCGGCCTTGGTCCGGCTCTTGGATTCCGCCGGGGAATCGGGCTTGAGCGACAACGTCAATTTCGCATGAGCGCCCCCTGCAATCAACCACCGGTTCCGCCAGGAAAGGGATTTGGGACGGGTCGGGCAGATCCACGACGAGAACGGCGCCGCGGTGGCCGCAATGCTCGGTGAAATAGACCGCCTCGGGTTTGATGGCCTACAGAATTCGGTTCATCTTGGGGCCGGCCGAGCCGTCCTTGACGGCGGCATTGAACTGTTCGTGTGGAATCCTGACGTTCATTAGCACTCGCATAATCATCCTTTGGTTCGCGTGTTCCTTGACGGTGACTCCAACCTAGTGTCTGATTGCAAAAATAAGCGCCACATCCGCCGGCCCTTTGGGCGGCTGGCTTTGTTGCTCGCTCGTCACAGCCCGCTGCGGGGATGCTCCTCGCTCGCGCCGCGCCAGCCGCCCAAATGGCCTGTCGGCTGTATCACTTGTTTTTGCAATCAGACACTGGCACACCTCCGCTTTGCCAAAAAGTGATTTGCCGGGCGGGGTTTTTAGGGCATGGTTCCCGCATGGGAAAGCGACGTGAGGCGCGGGAACGCGCAGTGCAGTTTCTGTTTCAGCACGATTTGAATCCGCCGGAGGACCTCGAGGCGGCCCTGGCGGAGTTTTGGGAATCGCAGCGGGCGGCGGCGATCGCGGAAGAGAAGGCGGCGGCGACCTGGGGCCAAGCGGTGGAGCTGCCCCCGGCGACGAGCGAGGAGGCCGCCGTGCGGCAGTTTGCCGAGCCGCTCATCCGCAACGCGCTGGCGCATCGGGAAGAGGCCGACGCGCTCATCCGCAAGCACGCGAAGAACTGGGAATTGCACCGCATCGCGGCGGTGGACCGCAACATCTTGCGGTTGGCAATTTACGAGATGCTGCACCGCGACGATATTCCGCCGGTGGTGAGCATCAACGAGGCGGTGGATATCGCCAAGAAATTCTCGACCCAGGACAGCGGCAAGTTTGTCAACGGCATCCTGGACAAGATCAAAAGCGAACTGATGCGGCCCGCGCGGGCGGTGAGTTAAGCCCGGCTCGAGGAGCGGCCCCGATGTTCGCCGACCTTCACCTGCACACGCGCTTTTCCGACGGCACCTGGTCGCCGGAGGAATTGGTTTCCCAAGGGCGTAGCCACGGCTTGGCGGCCCTGGCGCTGACCGACCATGACACGGTCGAGGGGTGCGCGCCGATGGCCCAGGCCTGCGCGGCGGCGGGCCTCGAGTTCCTTGCGGGCACGGAGTTGACGGCGCAGCACACCGGAGACGAAATCCATATCCTTGGCTACGGCCTGGAGGCGCGCGACCCCAAGCTGCTGGCCGAGATTGCGAAGTTCCAAACCGTGCGCCAGGACCGGATTCGGGAGATGGTCTTGCGGCTCAACCAATTGCGCGTGCCCCTGGCGGCGGACGCGGTCTTTGCGCTGGCGAATTGCCGGGCGCCCGGCCGGCCGCACGTGGCGCGGGCCCTGGTCAAGGCGGGGCTGTGCTCGAACCTGGACGAGGCGTTCGAGCGCTTCCTCAAGAAGAACCGGCCGGCCTGGGTGCCCAAGTTCAAGATGTCCGCCGCCGAGGCCATTGCGCTCATTCACCACGCGGGGGGCGTGGCGGTGCTGGCGCACCCGGGCCTGAACCGGACGGACAACGTCATCCCGGGTGTCGTCGAGGCGGGACTGGACGGGCTGGAGTGCTTCCATAGCAAGCACTCGCCGGGGGCCGTGCGGCATTACCTCGAGCTCGCCGCCCGGTTTCAACTCCTGGTCACGGGCGGCTCCGATTGCCACGGCTTCAGCAAAGGCGCGCCGCTCATCGGCGGGGTGAAGCTGCCCTACCACTATGTGGAAACCCTCAAGCGCAGCATCCGCGAACGCAAGGCCGGGATTGCCAACGGGCGCAAGGGCCTCTAGATTCCGCCCCGACCAATGGGCTTGTTCGCCACATTCAAGGCCGGCCTGCAAAAGACCCACAGCAGGCTGGCGCACGAGATCAAGCGAATTCTCACCCGCTCGCCGCGGCTCGAGGGGGAGGCGTGGGAGGAACTCGAGGCCGCCCTCCTTGGGGCCGACCTTGGCGCCGGCGTCACGCGCGGCATCCTCGAGGCGGTGAAGCAGTCTTACGAGACCCAGGGCCGCGCCGGCCTGGACGTGGCGGCCATCGCCCGGAACGAAGTCGTGCGCAGTTTCGCCGCCGAGGCGCCGGAGTTGCGCCGGGCCCCCGGCGGGTTGACCGTGGTCTCGATCGTGGGGGTCAACGGCACGGGCAAAACCACGACGGCGGCCAAGCTGGCGCGGTTGGTCCAGGCGCGCGGGCAAAAGGCCGTGCTGGCCGCGTGCGACACGTTCCGCGCCGCGGCCATCGAGCAGCTCAAGCTTTGGGGCGAGCGGCTCGGGGTCGAAGTGATTGCCGGCGCCTATGGCGCCGACGCGGCGGCGGTCGCCCATGACGCCGTCGCCGCGGCCCAGGCGCGCCACGCCGACTACTTGTTCCTGGACACCGCCGGGCGGCTGCACACCAAACACAACCTGATGCAGGAACTGCAAAAGCTCCATCGGGTCACGGCCAGGCAGTTGGCCGGCGCCCCCCACGAGGTGCTCCTGGTGCTGGACGCGACCACCGGCATGAACGCCCTGAGCCAGGCGCGTGAGTACAACAAGGCGGTGCCGCTGACCGGGCTCATCGTCACCAAGCTGGACGGCACCAGCAAGGGCGGCATGGTGGTGGCCATCCACCAGGAGCTGGGTTTGCCGGTGAAATTCATCGGCCTGGGCGAGCGGCCCGAGGATTTGCAGCCCTTCAGCCCGCAACAGTTTGCCCAAGCGCTCTTCGAGGACTAAGAGGTCATGGGCATGAATCTGGTGACGCAGGTGGCGGGGGATGCGGCGGTACCAAGCCAGACTCTGTCATTGCCGAAGCGACGATGCCGAACGATTCTGATTATATGCGCCTGGCTTTGAGCCTGGCCCGGCGGGGCTACGGGGCGACCTCGCCCAACCCGATGGTGGGCGCGGTGCTGGTCAGGGGGGGGCGGGTCATTGGCCGGGGCTGGCATCGGCGGGCGGGGGGGCCGCACGCGGAAATCGAGGCCCTGCTCGACGCGCAGCGAGCCGGCCACAGCACCCAGGGCGCAACCCTCTATGTGACGCTGGAACCGTGCAGCACGCAGGGCCGTACTCCTCCGTGCACCCAGGCCATTATCGAGGCGCGCCTTGCCCAGGTCGTGGCCGGGGCCATCGATCCGAACCCGCGGCACGCGGGCAGGGGTTTGGCCATTTTGCGCGAGGCTGGCGTGAGCGTGCGGCACGGCTTGCTGGCCGAGCGCTGCGAGCGCCTCAACCCGGCCTTCAACCATTGGATCGTGGCCCGCACGCCGTATGTCACTGTCAAGGCCGCCATGACGCTCGATGGGAAAATCGCCGCCGCTTCCGGGGAATCGAAATGGATCACCGGCCAGCGCGCGCGCGCCTACGGCATGAGATTGCGCCAGGGCGCCGATGCCATCCTGGTCGGCATCAACACCATTCTGGCGGATGACCCGAGCCTGACGATCAGACTCGGGCGGGGCCGGAGGCCGGCGGCGGGAGAGCATCGGCTCAGGCGGCTCGTGCTCGATTCGCTGGCGCGCACGCCGCTCGCGGCCAAGGTGGTCCGGGATGACCCGGAGGGCCTGACGACCATTGTCGTGAGCCAAGGCGCGCCCAGGAGGCGGGTGGCGGCGCTGGCGCGGCGCGTCAATGTGCTGGTGGCCCCGCCCGCTCGGACCGCCGCCCGGCAGGCCGGGCCCGGCTCTCAGCGCATCCACCTGCCCTGGCTCCTGAAAAAACTGGGAGCCGACAATGTGACCAGCCTGCTGGTCGAAGGCGGGGGCGAGGTCAACGCCTCCTTTCTCCTCGGGGGCCTGGCGCAAGGCATCGCGTTTTTCTACGCCCCGAAGATTTTGGGCGGACGCGACTCCCGCCCCGCTGTCGCGGGCATCGGCGCCTTGTCAATGGACCAGACCCTCGATCTGAGCCAGGTCCAATGGCGCCGGCTTGGCCCGGACTGGCTGTTGACGGCGCGCGTCCAAGCCGCCTGTAGGTAAGGTCCTGCGGAGTGGACTCGCCCCACGGGGCGTCAAGCGCTCTCTTTCAGGTGGTCGGGGAAAACAGGATGGGAAGGACGCACCTGCGCAGCCGCTCGAGCTCTGGAGGAAACCGTTAGCCACTTGCCGGTTGGCATCGTCCTCGGGCAGGACGTACACGTGCGGCCGATACCTGTTGAGACTCATGGTCCCGGGTCGCCTTGCACCAGCGCGGTCATAAGGTCCCCCTTCACGACTTGGCTCAAAGGCCGGACCGTCGTAGGCTCGAGACGGCTCTTCCGGCCAAGAACGAACGTGTTCTCGTCGGAAAAACGGCCGATGGCTTCGGGGTTGTGGGAGGTCGCGATAAACTGGCCTCCCGACTGGAATCCCCTGCGGAGCGCCATAACAAAGTGGCCGACCTCGGATAATGCCAGGTAGTTATCCGGTTCGTCCCAGAAGCAGAGCACCGGCCCGTAAGCGCCGTTCGCGGCAAGTACGACGGCACAAATTATGAAACATTTCTCACCGTCCGCCAGATCCTTGAAAGGCACGCTCAGGGTCCCGTTCTGGTTGGAGAACTGGACCGTGATGCTCCTCGAGTCCTTCCCGACAGAAGGATTCTGGATGTCTTTCAAGTCGGGCATAATCTGTCTGAGGTACTGGTCGATCGTTGAGTATTGCGCCGGATAGTGGTGCAGCAGCCCCGAAAACCACGCGGCGAAGTCCGTGATATCCCTGCTAGGCTGCAGTTGCTCCTCATAGGAGTCACCCGTGATGAGACTTGGCACTGGCCGAAGCACGAGCATGCGAGCCAGGCACTGCTTGAAAATGAGCAGTGGATCGTTGGGGGAAGATTCCTGGATGATTGGAAGCGCAACCAGATGCCAGTCAATGAGGAACTTGGCCTCCTCGTCCTGGCCGGCCCTGGCGAGAAGCACTTGGGCCCTGTCCCGGGTGTAAACGGCCCTGCCGTCAACGGCAAGCTTCTCCTCGAGCACGCGAAGCTCCCTAAAGTTCTCCGGGAGCTCGAGCGCGAGGGTGTACTCGTAAATCCTGGCCCCCAGCGCGATCTGGATTTCGAATCGCATCGGAACGTCCGAGCGGCCGCGCGCGAAGTCCTTTGGCGCAACCAGGTCCTTTACTCGATTCGTTCCGCGAGCAATCTTTTGCAGGATTTCGAGTGCGAAACTCACGGTGGTCTTCCCGGAGCCGTTTTTGCCTATCAGCAGGACCGACGGGAGGCCGGCGAGGGGCAGCTCGAAATTCTCGAGGCACCTGAAGTTATGGATGTATAGGCGGCGTATCACAGGCGGCTAACACTGCGGCCTTCTTCGGCCGGGCTCAAGCAAAAAAGGCCCGGCAGCAGGTCCTGGAAAAGGGCCAGGGCCCCCCCTCGCAGGGCCAGTGACAAAGTCGCTGTAACTCGTTGCGAACCAGCGGAGCGTAGCGCAGGCTTCCAAGCCTGCTGTATCGCCGATTTCCAAATCGGCGGGCGGCCGGAAGTTGCTGGCGCCCCGCAGGTTAGAAACCTGCGACACAGCAGATTTGGAAATCTGCGCTACGACTTTGTCACTGCCCCTGGTGCTCGAGCCCAAGCGCGCGGGCGAGCACGCCGGCGAGTTGGCCGGCGGCCCGGCGGCTTTGGCTCCCCAGGCGGAGCAAGGCGCGGACTTTGGCCGGGGACTTCACGAGGGTCAACGCGAGCTTAAGCGGGTCCAGCCGTTGGTCCGGCGTCATGAGGAGATTGAAATCGAGGGGCAGGTCCTCGGAAGCGGCATCCAGGATGACGCGGACGGTGGCGCAGGGGACCCTTTGCTGGTGACAAAGGGTGTGGATGACGTGCGATTCCATTTCCACGGCGTCGGCGCTGGTCGCCGCCCAGGCGGCCCGCTTGCTGGCGGCGGTGCAGGCGGCCTGGCGGGCGCAATGGAAGCGCGCCGGGCGCGCGCCGGCCGCCAGCAGGGCGGGGCCGAGGCCGGTCTCGGCATCGGCGGCAAAGAGCACGGCGCCGGCCGGCAGGTCCGGGTTCAGCCCGCCGGCGAAGCCGCAACTCAGGACCAATTGGGGTCTTTCCGCCGCCAGCGCGGCGCGGACCTTGCGGGCCGCGTTGTCCCAGCCGACGCCCGTGATGAGCGTCCGCAGGCGCGGCCTGGCCGCGGCGGATTTGGCGAAGGGCGCCGCTTCGCGCCTCAGGGCGAAGCAAACCAGCGTGATTCCCGAGGGCTCGGCGCTCACTTGATGCCCGAGAGTCGGCTTTTCCAAATCTGGTAAAGCTGCACGGTGGCCTTGACGTCCCCCAGGCAGTATTCGGCAATTTCCCGATAGCGGCCGGCCGCCAACAGCGGACCGACGTCCAGGCCCGTCACGCCGTGGCTCTTGGGCGAGTCGAGGCCGAAGGCCTTGCAGTAGAAATCCAGGTTGAAGCGGCGCGCCGCTCCTTCCCGCCCGCTGACGCCATAGAAGGTCAACTGCTCGGCCAGGTCGCAATGCGGCTCGGTTTGGAAACGGTAGCCCAGCCAGTCCTTGCGCGAGATGGGCACGTTGAGCACGGCCGAACGGAGGTAAAGGAACGGCACGTCAAAGCCGCGGCCATTGAAGGTGATGACCGTCTCATAGTGCTTGGCCAAGTCCCAGAAGGCGGTCAGCAGTTCGGTCTCGTCCATGCAGGCGACGAATTCGACCGGCCCGGCCTCGTTGCCGTCGGGCTCGTAATCCAGCGCCGTGAAGAGGACCCGGCCCCGCGCGGTGTCCGCGTTGAGCATCGCGATGCAAACCACCTGGGCGGTGAGCGGCCAAAGACTGCACTGCTGCGCAATCTCCGCGCGGCGGGCGGCGCGGGCCGGTTCCTCGGGAATCTTCTCGCACTCCCGGAAGAGATACTCCCGTTGCGCCTCATCGAAATGCTCGAGCGGCAGCGCCGAAGTCTCGATGTCGAAAACCAGTTTGGCCATGACGGTGCGGCGTTTAGGGTCTCGAGTGTCTCACGCCGGACAGCGTCATACAAACACCCGCAGTAGTCACTTCAAATCTCGCGCTTTTCCCACGACCGAACACGATTGGCTCGGGCCGGTGGCCGTCCGGATCCGTCCGGGTGTGGAACTGAACGACCCTTAGGCCGCCCTGGTAGATTCCGACTATAGTCGGCAGACAGAGTGGGCTCCCGGCGCTACGATGCGCCCTAATGCGGGAAGACCTGAAATCCTCGATTGGCCATGTCCTGCGCTCCAGGAGAAGATCGCTTGGCATCTCGCAGGAGCAGCTCGCCGAGCGGGCTGGGGTTGATCGAACATACGTGAGCATACTCGAGCGTGGCCTCAAATGTAGCTCGTATACCTGCAACGACTGCCGCACGGAATGCGCAAAGGATCAATCGAGGATACTGCGAGACGAGCGTGAAGGGGGCCGGCATTCGGGTGTACGAATACGCCAGCTCCCACGCCGTTGCGGAGTGCCGTCTCCAGCTTGAGGCATTATTCTGGCTGTGCAAGGACGCCGATGACGTGGCCGTGGCGAACGGCATGGCGGGCGACGCCACGGCGACCCGCAGAGCGGCAACCTTGGACCAATGCCGCAAATCTGGACTGCTTGACGCCCCCAGACTAGTGGCGGCTCGAGTTTTGAACACCCAGCGAAGGACGATTTGCCCACTGTGTTTGGAGGAGCTATCCGGCCAGGGCTTCTTCAACAGGATGAAGCAGGCTGAGGGCCGGCTTGTTCCGGATCTGACGGTTACCGAGTTAAACCTCTTCCACGTGTCCGAGCTGCGCACCGGTGAGCTGAACCACCGGCCCTACAACGTCGGCTGGGGTCACCATCACTGTAACGTCGCCGTAAGGGACATTGGGGTAAGTAGGACCCTGGAGTGGATGCAGGCAATTTTGCAGCGGAACGTTGCCGAAGGCTACTTCGGCGCGGAGAAAAGGGAGAGCTGACGGGGCGTGAGCCCGCTTGCCCTCCACCTGGGTTGCTCAGCCCCCGCTTCCGCCCGCGACAGGGCCTCCACTTCATAGTGGGCCTCGACGCGCGTCGCGGCTCTCGTGGCCCACACATGCTCAATCTCCATAATCACGGCCCGGCGCTTGCTTTTCAAGGCCGCAAGTGCGGTGTTCCCGCTGCCGGCGAAGCAATCGAGCACAATATCCCCGGGAAACGTGCTCGCTTCGATCGCGTGCCGGAGCAGCGCGACGGGTTTCTCCGCCGGGTGCTTGCCCTTATACGGACGCACCGATGGAAACGTCCACACGTCGGTGAACTCCTTGGATGCGTCCACAGTGAAGGGGCGAACCGCGTCCTCGTAGCGAGGCATGGATTCAACCCTCCCGGTTTCGATGAGCGCCTTACACATCCCCTCGTACTGCTCCCGGCTCGGAGTATTCCGGCCGTCCTCCCAATTCGACACCGCTCCTCCGTGGTTGACCCTGCCGTGGGCACCAATTTTTGCCGTGAGCTCGTGCATCGACATCCCGGCTCCTTCTCTGGCGCTACGCAGCATCCCCGCGAAGGAGGAGCGGAAAAGGTTGCCTTCCACAGCCGGCTCGGCGAACAGCAGCCTTTCAGAATGAGGGTACCACTGCCGCAGCGCCTCCTTCTTCATCTTGCCCTTCCAGCCGTCGAAACCGGGATCATTGGGCTTCGTCCAGACGATGTGGGAGAGGAGGTTAAATGTTTCGGACAGCAATACCTCGAGCCGTCCCGCCATCGAGGAATCGCAGAAGCAGTACAAAGATCCATTAGGCCGCAGGATCCTCCTCCACTGGGCCGCGTATTGAGCGAGCCACTCGAGGTAATGACGGTCCTGGGCAAAGGCCGTGTCACCGTAAATGTTGGCCTTCTTGGTTGCGTGGTACGGCGGATCCGTGAGGATTAGAGAGACTGAGCCGCTCGGCAGAGCGCGCAACAGGGGGAGCGAGTCGCCCTCCGCTACCAGCGCCCGGTCACTGGAGAGGATCACGCTTGTCGCGATGGCGGCCCTCACGGCCTCAAAATCCTGCTCCCTCGAGGCTACAGAGACCCCTTTGCCCTCGCCCTTAGAGACTATGCGCTCGGGCCCGGGGGACCCGGGATCAACCTCGCGGGCCGACGGGCCCTCGCGCGAAGGGCAAGCTCGTTCAGCCCCATGGCCCATTCGCCTTCGATCAGCCATGGCCAAGATTCTGCCTCACAGGCGCAGAATCTCCAGGAAAAAATTGCAGCAGCGGCACCCGGCAGCTCAACCCGTTTGGGGCACTGTGACGCGGCGAGGGCCCCGCCTGCCGGCGTTCTCTGTGGGGAGGCAAGTTTTCTTTTGATTGGCAAAAGGCCCGGAGACGTGCTACACACATCCCCCGCTCTGAACCGGAAGTGGTTGCCAGAGCGCCAAACCGGTAAAGTCGAATTTGGATTTTGATTTATGTCACAGCATCGGAGTCTGCGAGCGGCCGCCACCCTGGGCGGGAAACGGAATGTGCTCAAGCGTTTCGAGCGAATCGAGCTGCTCAAGAAACGGGAGCAATGGAAGCCGGGAGACCGCATCACCGGCCTGCGCAAAACCAAAGCCGGCGCGTAGGGAGTCCGCAATGCGGAGTGGACTGAATGCGGAGTGCGGAGTGGACTGAATGCGGAATGCGGAGTGCGGAATGCGGAGTGGACTGAGTGCGGAGTGCGGAGTGCGGAGTGCGGAATAGACGGACCGGCCGCCGCATGCCGCTTGCGATTCCGCACTCCGCACCCGATTCGCTCCGCGCCCCGCATGCCGCTTGCGATTCCGCACTCCGCACTCCGCATTCCGCACTCGATTCACTCCGCACCTAAGACATGCTCCGGCTGCAAAAAGTCCTGGCGGAAGGGGGCGTGGCTTCACGGCGCGCCGCGGAACAGATCATTCTGGCCGGGCGGGTCGCCGTCAACGGGGCGACGGTCCGGCAATTGGGTGTGAAGGTGGAGCCGGGCCGGGACCGCGTGACGGTGGATGGCCGGCCGATTCGCGCCAAGCGCAAGCTGTATCTGGCCTTGAACAAGCCGCGGGGGCTGGTGTGCTCGCGCAAAGACGAGCATGGCCGGCCGACGATTTACCAGTTGTTGCCCGCGGAGTGGGGCCACCTCTACTCGGTGGGGCGGCTGGATTTCGCCACTGAAGGCTTGCTTTTCCTCACCAATGATGGTCAGATGAGCTTGCGCCTGACCCATCCGCGCTATGAAATGCGCAAGAAGTACCTGGCGACCGTCCGGGGCCGGGTGGATGAGGCGATGCTGGACCGGTTCACGCACGGTCTCTGGCATCAGGGCGAGAGCTTGAAAGCGGCAAAAGCCCGGCTCGTATCGGCCGGCCCGGGACAGAGCGTGGTGGAACTGGAATTGGCCGAAGGCAAGTACCGTGAAGTTCGCCGCCTGTTCGAGGCGCAGGGCCTGAGCGTCAAGCGGTTGCAGCGCACGCAGATCGGGAAGATCAAATTGGGGGAGCTGCGTTCGGGCAGATGGCGGGCATTGACAGAAGCAGAGATTAATTCTCTACTGTGTTGAGTTATGAAAATGAACCTCTGGTTGCTCTGCGGAATGACGGTTTCAACAGCCTTGCTGGCGCAGCAAGCGTCGAATTCACCCGCAACCGGGCCGATCGAGACCCCGGCTCCCGCGCCCGCCGCGACGAGCCCGGCGCCGCCCGCGGCCGAGGCCCCGCCCGCCCTGGGGGCGGCGCCTGCCACCAATGCGCCCGCCGCCAAGGCCGCCCAGAAGAAGAGCGGCAAAAAGAAGAGCGGCAAGAAACGTCCGGGCCAGGCAGCCCCCCGCAAGCCCGCCTTTACTCCGGCGGAACTGCGAACCGTCCCGCTGACGGCCGGACCGGCGGTGGTCGTGGCCACTCACGTGAACGTGCGCGCGCAGCCCAGGCTCCACAGCGAAGTGATCGGCCATCTCACCAAGGACGAGCCGGTGACCGTCCTGGAAGAGATCATCCTCGACCATTCGGCGCCCGACGAACCCTCCGCCTGGGCCAAGATCACCCTGCCGCCCGGCGTGCATGTTTGGGTCAATAGCCCCTACATCGACCCGGCAGCCAAGGCCGTCAAAGCCACGCGCCTGAATCTCCGCGCCGGCCCCGGCGAGAATTACAGCGTCCTGGGCCGGCTGCCGCACGGCGAAACGGTAAAGGAACTCCGCGTCAAGGGCGACTGGATGGAGATCGAGCCCCCGGCCAGCGCCTTCGCTTTCGTCGCCGCCCAGTTCCTGAAACAGGGAGAAGCCGTCCCGCCCGCAGGCCCCTCCATCGCCGCCGCTCCCGCCCCGATCACCCCGGCCCCCGCGACCGCGCAGCCGCCGCCCATCGCGCCGGCCACGGCTACGCCCCCGCCGATCGCGGCCCCGGCCCCCGCGGCGGCCACACCTCCGCCCATCGAGCCGGCAACGCCGCCGGTCGCGGCGGCTCCCGAAACCACCGCGCCGGCCCCGGCCACCATGCCGGCCACGACGCCGGCCCCGGCCCCCGAGGAACCGCTGCCGCCGCGCATTGTGATGCGCGAGGGCATCGTCCGCGGCATGACCAGCATCCAGGCGCCGAGCGGCTTCGAGTTGGTCAGCGCCGACAACGGCAAGGCCATCGATTATCTCTACACGACCTCCAAAGAACTGGACCTCCGCCGCTATAAGGGCCTGCGCATCATCGTCACGGGCGAAGAGGGCCTGGACGCGCGGTGGGGACATACCCCGGTCCTGACGATTCGCAAGATCGAGGTCCAAAGCGAGCCGCCGGACTTCAGCGACGTGCCCCCGCCGAGCCCGTCTCAGTAAGACTTCCGTGAGGCGCAAACACGATGACCCGTCCGGCGGTCCTTTTTGGCGCAGACGTCCTTAGGCATCACGAAAAAATAACATGAACAATTCTGGCTGGTTCTTTTGGCCGCTGGCGGCGTTGCTCGCTCGTTGCAGATCGCCTTGGATATGCGCCTCGCTCGCGCCTTGCCAGCGGCCAAAACTCCTGCGCCATAATTGTTCATGTTATTTTTTCGTGACGCCTTATCGTAGCGCATGAACCGCCCGCCCGCCTCATTTGAGAACCTCATCGATGGCCGGGCCATCGCCCGGCAAATCCAGGACGAGTTGGGCGGGCGCATAGCCGCCCTCAAGGCACGCGGCCTGACTCCCGGCCTGGCGTTCGTGCGGGTAGGAGACGACCCCGCCTCCAAGGTTTATGTCGGGCGCAAGGAAAAGACCTGCGCCGAATTGGGCATCTTCTCGGAAACGCATCTGTTGCCGGCCTCTGCCAGCGAAGCCGAGTTGCTCGCGCTGCTGGCCCGCTTGAATGGCGAGCCTCGCCTGCACGGGATACTGGTCCAGGCCCCCCTGCCCCCTCACATCCGCCCGGCGGTGGTCTATTCGGCCGTGCTGCCGGACAAAGACATAGATGGATTCCATCCGGTCAATGTCGGCAAACTGATGCTGGGAGACCCCAGCGGTTTTCTGCCTTGCACGCCGGCGGGCATCCGGGAGTTGCTCGCTCGCTCTGGCGTGCAGACCAGCGGGGCGGAGGTGGTGGTCCTGGGCCGGGGCAACATCGTGGGCAAGCCGATGGCGGTGATGCTCTGCCAGAAACAACCCCACGCCAACGCCACCGTAACGCTTTGTCATGGTGCCACCCGCGACATCCAGGCCCACTGCCGGCGGGCGGACATCCTCATTGCCGCGCTGGGAGTGCCGGGGTTCGTGAAGGCCGGCATGGTCAAACCGGGCGCGGTGGTCGTGGATGTCGGCGTCAGCCGCGTCTCCGACCCGGCTGCCAAGGGCGGCTCCCGCCTGGCGGGCGACGTGGATTTCGCCGGCGTTCAACCCCTGGCCGGCAAGATCACCCCTAATCCGGGCGGCGTCGGGCCCATGACCATCGCCATGCTCATGCGGAACACCGTTCGCGCGGCCGAAATGGCCGGCCGGGTTTGACCTTTGAATTATGCAACCGACCCGAATCCTGCCCGATCTGCAATGCTCGCTCCTGTGTGAGGAAATCCGCCAGGAAATCACCGGCAACTTCATCCTCATCGGCGTGCTCAATTTCATCCGCGTCCCCCAACTTCCCATCGTCGCTCTCAGGCTCAGCCTTTTCAACCGGTGGACGGCCGGGCTGGGGCAGTTCCTGGAGACCGTTCGGTTCATCGGGCCGGATCAGACCACGATCGTGCGTAAAGCCGAGGCCAGATTCGCCTTGCAAGACGCCGCGATGAGCGCGACGACCCTCACGGTGTTCCCGCAGGTGGAATTCAAGGCCGCGGGCACTTACTACGTGGAGGTATTGGTGGATGACGTGATGAAGCTGCGCTACCCGATGCCGGTCGTCCTGACGCCCCCGCCTCACCCGCCTGCGCCGGGCCAGCCGCCACAGGGCCCGCCCCCCGCTGCGTAGCTACGGCTTGCCGGCCCTGAGGCCGCCGGCGCCGGTCAGGTAGTTGAGGTACTCGAGCAAACGCGCCTTCATTTCCCGGCGTGAGACGATCGCGTCGATCAAGCCGTGGTCCAGGAGGAATTCGGCGGTCTGGAAGCCGGGGGGCAATTCGGACTGGGTGGTGTCTTTGATGACGCGCGGGCCCGCAAAGCCGATCATCGCGCCCGGCTCGGCCAAAATGAGGTCGCCCACGCTGGCAAAGCTGGCCATCACGCCGGCGGTGGTGGGGTCGGTCAGCACGCTGATAAAGGGGAGGCGGGCCCGGGCATGATAAGCCAGCGCGGCGCAGGTTTTGGCCATTTGCATGAGGCTGAACATGCCCTCGTACATCCGGGCACCGCCGCTGGTGGAGATAATGATGAGGGGCAGTTCCTTTTCGGTCGCCCGCTCGATGAGCCGGGTGAGCTTCTCCCCAACCACCGAACCCATCGACCCGCCCAGGAACCTGAAGTCCATCACTCCGAGTCCAACCCGGTGCGCCCCGATCCGGCAGATGCCCGTCAGCACCGCGTCCTTGAGGCCGGTTTCGCGCTCGTTCTTCTCGAGCTTGGAGATATACGAGGCGGCGCCGGTGAAACTGAGGATGTCCACGCTGCTCATCTCGGCGTCCATCTCCTCGAAGGTGCAGGTCTCGACCAGGGAATGGATGCGCTCGCGTGAGCCGATGGGGAAATGGCGCTGGCAATGGGGGCAGACCTTGAGGTTCTCGTCCAGCTCCTTGTCAAAGACCATGGTGCCGCACTTGGGGCATTTGGTCCAGAGTCCTTCGGGGATGTCGCGCTTGCGGGGTTTGTTCACGGCCAGCTTGGGTTTCTTGGCAAAAGGGGCCGTGGCGGTCCCCGCCGGCGG
>Ga0326728_10015329_pt1 | contig 15969 bp, 8 predicted proteins | sample MB3enrmetagenome_FD_207602 | JGI IMG/M metagenome (GOLD analysis project Ga0326728, IMG submission 207602) | Lab enriched peat soil microbial communities from McLean, Ithaca, NY, United States - MB31MN | ecosystem: Environmental > Terrestrial > Soil > Wetlands > Peat | place: USA: New York...
CTGAAGCCGCCGATTCTCTCAAGCCGAGCGGAAGCGCAGGCCGCCCCCTGATGGTTGGAGAAACAGGCTGGGCGGGAAGCGATATTCGCAAGGCAGACAAAGGCTATTGGATCGCGGCTTTCAGCGGAGGCAAATCCGAGGATGACGTCGATATCTCCAATCATGGACTTGATTCGCTTTCGAAAGGCGAATAGCACGTGGCACTCATGAATGCGAAGCGCACAGTCGAATGTTAGCTATTCGGCATAGAGACCGGCTTCTTCATGCAGAGCGCCACCTCCAACCGAGGACAAGAGATGGATAGACGCAATTTCATTAAAGCAAGTACGTTGGCGGGAGTCTCTCTCAATGCCTTACCCATCATCGGAAGTATTCGTGCCCGAGGGCAGTCTGCCGCGGAACCCGGCATCTGGCCGGGGTCGGACTCTCCGAGTCAGTCAGCGGGCCCCTCCAGCCTGAAGAACAGCCGTGTCCTTTCATACGTGTACCCGCGCATCCTGCCCGTATCCCCTATCTTTCGAGTGATTGCCGGCGCCCACGACATAACGGCAGTCAAGACGTCTGTGGGCCCGTTTGCCGCATTTGCCTGCGAGGGGCCGGTCGAGATATCCATCGAAGTTCCCGGCCCTGTGGGCAATGTTCGCATTGCGCCTGCGCGCTGCAACATCAAGGCAAAGCTAGACCGAAACCGCGTCAGTTTCATGTTGCCGCAACCAATGAACCTTCTTATCGAAATTGATGGCCTGGAGCAATTGTTCGTGTTTGCGAACCCTATCGAAGCGTCGCCAGTGGCGCCGGTCGATTCCAACGTGCGGTACTTCCAGGCGGGGCAGGTCTATGAGGTGGGCGAACTTCGCCTTCACGACAACGAGACCCTTTACATCGAAGGTGGAGCGGTGGTGCGTGGCTGCATCCGCGCAACCTCTGCGAACAATGTGCGCATCTGTGGACAAGGCGTGCTCGATGGCAGCTACTATCGTCAAGGCGTCGATGGGCGCCGCTCGATCGTTCTCGAGAACTGCCGCAATTCTCGCGTGGAAGGCATCGTTATGATCGAACCGTCCAGTTGGATGCTGGTGCTCGGCGCATCCCGGAATATTGTCGTAAGCAATGTCAAGGAACTCGGATTCATCAGCGGCGGCGATGGACTGGACATAGTCGGATCGAGCCAGATACGGGTTGAAGACTGTTTCTTCCGCAATGGCGACGATTGCGTTGTGCTTAAATCGCTCGATCTGCGCGGGAATAATCAAGACGCTAAACTTGATTTCACTTATGACGTGGAGGACATCGAGGTTACAGGCTGTTCCTTGATGACGGATCTCGGAGGACAGATCTTCGAAATCGGCCACGAACTGCGCTCCGCCAACGTAAGAAACATTCACTTTCATGACTGCGATGTTCTCGAAGTACGCGAGTACGGAGCGCCATTCGGCATCCATAACTCCGATCATGCCATAGTCAGCGAAGTGCTCTATGAGGACATTCGCGTCGAGCACCACTACAACAAACTCATCGAGTTCCGTATCTTTGAGAGTCGCTGGTCCAAAGACAAACAGCGTGGCCAGGTCTGCAACATCACACTGCGCAACATTGATGTTACGGTCTCAGAGTTCAACCCCGGTTACACGGTTTCCGTCATTGGAGGCTGCGATGCGGGCCACACGGTCGATCATGTTGCCTTCGAGAATTTCCGCATGAACGGAAAAACTGCCGCTTCCGGAGACGATATCTATCTATTCACCAACGGTCATGCGAGTAACATCACGTTTCGCTGAACTGCGATTTCGTGGCTCGGGTAACACTCCGGATTCGATTGCGCCGCCGTTCTGTTTCATGCCATCGACATGGCACAAGACCACGCCTAGGAATTGGCAAGAAATGGCTTCAGGACCGCGAGCTGATCCTGACGGATTTCGCAAGATGCAAATGCGAAGGATCGCGCCATCTCCGCCAGTTCGGACGGAGGATGTTTGGCGAGGCGCCGAAGAACAAAATCGAGCGCGGGAACATCGAAGTCGCGCGCAACCTCGCGTGCCCATTGCTCGCGGGTGTCAGCCTCGATATCGGTCCCCGATAAGAGATTAGCAACGCTTTCGGTAAATGGCGCTTCAAGCTTTTTATAGCTGCTGAAGAAGGAAGTGATCTCAGGCGAATCAAGGAAACGGCGCCAGGGCGTATCGGGGCGCACGGTGAGAATGCCCATGTTTCGCAGGTCTTTATAGCACCACATGCACCAACTCCATCCTTTCTCCTCAAAGATTGAAATCTGGTCTCGCACAATCGCGAGTTGCACTCCGAACGGTTGAGGATCGCTGCGGAATGCGCCAAACTCGGCAGCCATAACAGGGCAAGTCAGCCTTCCCGCTTCGTAAGTCTGGTCGATGATCTTCTCCACAGCCGATCGATCGAACGTCTTCCCATCGACAACCGCAGGATAGTTTGCAAGCTTCGTAAGCGAAGCATCTCCCTGGAAGTAGGGATGAATGGCAACCACGATCTGAGGATCTGAAAATAGCTCCGGATGCAGGCTAGGGATGTCCCTAGCCCACAGATTTGGATCGAGGAAGATAAGGTGTTCCCGGTCGACCTTCCGGATGGCATCGATGGTTTTCTTATAGAAGTCGTTGAGAACTGCCACGTCGGACGTCACCGGCTCTCCGAGCAGGTTATAGCCGGCAATAATTTTGTCTCCGCTGTAGCGGCGCGCAATTTCCGCCCAGAGTGCGGCCGTGCGATCCATGAAGCTGCGATATTTCCAGAAGTAAGTCTCTCCGTATGCGCTTCCGGCGTTCTGATCGCGCGCCTGCGCTCCAGCTGCGGCATGAAGATCGAGCATCACCCAGATGCCGTGCTTGCGGCACAAATCGATGACCCGGCGCATTTGCCTGAAGCCGCTTTCAAGCCATTCTCCGGGCGCAAGATCGCTTTCAAAGTGACGATAATTGAAGGGCAACCGGACGACGTTGAAGCCGTTGTGCGCCAGAAATTCGATGTCTTCTTCCGCAATATATGACTGGTCGAATGCGCTAAAGAAAGCGGAATACGACTCATCTCCGAGAATCTTGCGAAACTGTTCGCGGATCTTCCACTCGGTCCACGGAAGCCCGATCATGTAATCCTCGATGAGCATCCATCCGCCGAGATTCACACCCCGCAAGCGAATAGGACGCCCGTCCGCAACAATCGCCCGTCCACGGGCCTGTAAAAGGCTTAGAGGAGATGCCGCGCGATCAAGCGCGTGCAGCATTGCGGAATTGCCTTGAAATGCAACCACACCAGCAGCAAGGGATTTTTGGAGAAATGCCCGTCGATTGATATCCATCGTTCTCTCTCGGTTCTTATTTATCGTCCAAAGCATGGCAACTTTCCATTGCCAGTTCACTGCGGCAGAAGCTGAATGAGTCTTCCGGGAGAAGACCTGGCGCGATGGAATTCGTATGCATCCCCTCGATAGAGAGTCTTCTCCCACCAGGTGGGAGTTGGCCCTGAGTATCCAACTGCCGAAACAAGAAAAGCAGGCGAACCGCTGCGGGTCTCAAGAGATGTCGCGTCCTTGCCTTGGAGTTTGACGGCACGAATAGTCTGATCCGACTCTGCGATTCGCAACTTGTATTTCTGTCTGCAGAGATCGTAGAACGAACCACGAAGTTCCTGGCGTGTAAGCCCGGGGAAAATGTTGACCGGGACCCACCGCCTTTCGAGAATCACGGGGACACCGTCGGCCAGGCGAAGCCGGGTAATGGCGTAAAGTTCGCGATCGTGTTCAACGCCCAATTTCCCTGCAACTTCGGGCTCCACCTCTAAAGCCTTGATCTTCTCGAAACGCAAGACACGGGTTGCAGGTGTCTTTCCCGCTTGCCTCACCTTCTCGGTAAAGCTAACCAGCGTTTGAATGTCGTAATTCAGCCGCGGCGGGCACACGAATGTGCCAACCCCCTTTCTGAATTCGAGAAGACCCTCCGCAACCATCCCGCCCAATACCTTGTTCGCAGTTGGCCGGCTTACCTGGAACCGGTCCGCAATTTGGCGCTCGGTCAGGAACTGGTCCCCTTCTCCGAACTCTCCAGTCTTCAACAGCTCGCGCAGAATCTCATTCATCTGCTGATACATTGGTTCGCGAACGAGCCGCTTTGCATAGGTTATTGCCATGATTAATACCCCGCCGACACTTCCACAATTGTCGCGGAAGGCTGAGAGATGGGCTCGAGACCGAGCCGCTTCCTGCACTCTGCCAATATCGATTCCGTGCGCGTTGCGCCGGCCCTGGTGACTCCAAGCGCTCGAACGGCCAAAAGTGCGTCAAGATCGCGGATGCCCCCTGCTGCTTTCACCTGAACACTGTTCGGAGAGTGTTTGAGCATGAGTCTTAAATCCGCATGGGTTGCTCCGCTGGGAGAAAATCCGGTTGAAGTCTTGACCCAATCAACTCCAACCGCGCCGCAAATTTCGCACAGGCGGATCTTCGCTGGATCATCGAGGTATGCGTTCTCAAAAATCACTTTGATCTTGGCTCCGTCGGCGTGAACAATCTGCGTCAGGGCAAACAATTCGTCGTTGATATACTGCCAATCCCCGCTGCGGGCCTTGCTGATATTGATCACCACATCCAACTCTTTTCCGCCATCTTTCAGAGCCTGGCGAGCCTCGGCGACCTTGATTGCCGTGCGCTGGCCTCCATGCGGAAACCCGACGGTCGTGCCGGGTTTAACGGTGGTTTCTGCCAGCAATTCTGCGCAGCGGCCCAGATAGTAGGGCATGATACACACGCTCGCCACATTGTAGCGCAGCGCCAATGCACACCCATCCTCCAGTTCCTGCGTAGTGAGAGCGGGGTTCAGGAGCGAGTGGTCGATCATCTTTGCAATGCTTTCATAATGATAGGAATTCGTCATAACATACCTCCGGAATCAGTTTGAGAAACTGCATAACTTCGATTCGTATTGTTCCATGGCCAGCGCGACGCCACCCAATGCTCCACCCCTCTGACCGAGTACGGAACAGCTCACTCGCACTACTTCAGCAGGAAACATGCGCACGCGCTCCCGGATTACCTGGCGAACTGGTGCAAGCAGCAACTCTCCTAGAACGGCCAGGCCTCCACCGATGATTACGTTGTCGACCGCGCTGATCGTGATGGCATTTGCAATTCCTATGCCCAGATACTCCGCGGCGATGCGGATCGCATCCTCGATCGCGCTGTCGCCACGCTCAGCCGCAAGAGCCATCTGCGTGGCCGTTACTCTACTTGGATCGCCTGCGACAAGTTGACTTAAACGCGGCGCGCGATTTTGCTTCATCAATGCCCTACCCGCGGCAGCGAGAGCAGGACCGCTCACAAGAGTCTCCAGGCATCCTCGACTGCCGCAACTGCATGGCAGCCCTTCAGGAACGATCGTCTGGTGCCCGATTTCTCCTGCGGCGCCAAAGGAGCCATAGTGCAGCCGGCCGCCGAGGACAAGGCCTCCGCCAATGCCCGTGCCAACGGTCACGAACAGCATGTCTTGCGATTCAAGACAGTCGCCAAAGGTAAATTCGCCGAGCGTTGCCATACGAGCATCGTTCAGCAGGGCGACAGGCTTCCCTGTAAGCGAGACGAACTCGCGTTCAATTTGAAAACCACGCCACTCAGAGGACAGATTCGGCAAAAACACGATTCGGCCAGCCTCTTTATCGACCAGCCCTGGAAGTCCGATACCAATGGCATGGTAGTCAACCGAATACGTGCGGCAAAGATCTTCCAGCAGGCCGCACGTCCGCTCGATAGCTTGAAGCGGTCCAGAGTCCGAATGTGTAGGAATTACGCCTTCAGCGTGGATGCAACCTGCTGCATCGGCAAGCACGACAGCAATTTTAGTACCGCCGAGGTCAATGCCGGCGAACAATCCCGATAGCCCTCTATTCACCAAAATCGACCCCTTCCCGGAAAAATGAAATACGGTGGCATAGCCACAATACCACGCAGACACATTTCATGTAAACTGCAATCGGGGAGCAGCGACGCACCGTAACTTGTGGACAAAATCCATGTCGACAGCGCCATGAAGAATTCTGCGAATCTATCAGCCATGCTCGTCGCCCTTCTCTCCACCGTCTTATACGCCAAGGCGCAGAGGGTCCAACCGTTCACATGGAAAAGTGTGGACATTGAAGGGATGGGATGGGTAACCGGCCTTGTCATTCAGCCCATGCCTCCTTACGACATCTATATCCGGACCGATGTTGGCGGAACCTACCGTTTTGACCGCAACGAGTCGAAGTGGATTCCATTGATGGACTCCTTGGAGACGCAGGCTGGAGTGGGCACCGAGAGCATCGCAATCGATCCGCGGAACGCAAGCAGAGTTTACGCTGTCATCAACAGGGTTCGCTCAATCACGGATGGCAAGTTCAAATATGCTGCCGAGGTCATGCTTTCTGAAGATCGCGGAGCCCATTGGCATGGCACGGGGTTTGTAGAGAAAAACGTGTATGCAGGATCAAATGACGACTACCGTGTAGAGACAGGAGAACGGCTCGCAGTCGATCCCACAGATCCGAATATCTTGTACTTCGCTTCGCGTCGCAATGGTTTGTGGAAGGGTGTTCGGCAGCCAGACGGGACTCATCAATGGAATCCTGTCAATGAAGGTCTCCCTGCGTGGAGGGACGACCCAGCAGGAGACACATTCGTTCTGTTTGCGCCGTCAGCCGCGCGCGATGGCATTACGCAGACCATCTATGTCGGTGTCCACTCCTCAGGCGTGTGGCGCTCAATCGATTCCGGGCATTCGTGGGAAAATCTCGGCGGACCCCAGAATCCGGGGCGCGGCGCCGTTGCATCGGACGGAACGCTGTACGTCAGTTTCGGCACAACCAGACCCGCAGCCGGAAGTGTCGGGCGGTACCGCGACGGTACATGGACCGACATAACTCCCGACGACAAGACCAGGCCCTACACCGGAATCGGCGTAGACCCCACAGACCCCGCGATTGTGATGGTTGGCCGTGACGATATGGTGTGGCGCTCCACTTCCGCCGGCTCTTCATGGGCCAGCCAGCGCATGGTCATGCACAGGCACGATCCATTTGCGCCGGGATCGAATCCTTCCGCGCCGGCATACTACCTGAGCAATACGGATGGAGCTTCCGGGGGCGTCTCCACGGTGATGATCGATCCTGAAAACCCGAAGCACACCTGGTGGATTAACGGCTGGGGAGCGGCACGTACCGACGATGTGACTGCCGCGCAACCCTTCTGGGCTTGGCAAATGAAAAACCTCGAGGAGCTTTGCGCGGTAATGGTTCGCGTGCCACCCAAACCGAAATCGGAAGGCGGCGCCGATTTGGTGACCATGGCGATGGACATGATCGGATTCCGTATTGAGAACCGCAACCAGGTTCCCGAGTTGAAGTTCAGCCCGTCGGGTGTACCGCTGGATCCGCGGCCAGATTTTGCGTGGCAGGCCAAGCTTTTTGGTCCCGCATCCTATCCGGTCCCGTGGCCATTTACGAGCATGGGTTCAAGCCTCGATTACAGCTATCAGCATCCGGACACAATGGCGTTTGTCGGCCACTTGCAATGGCTCTACTGGCCTGTTTACGGGCTGTCAAATGACGGCGGAAGGACATGGAAGGCATTCCCGTCGATGCCGCAAGAAATGCTCTGGGACAACGGTGTCGAAAGACTCGCGATTCCCATCGGCGGACAGATTGCGATGTCTTCGGCCAATCCACTCAACTTCGTCTGGGCGCCCACTTGGGGAACGTTCGATGGGATTCGCGGGGACGCTGCATCTGCTCCGTGGCCCCACGTTACTTTCGACGGGGGAAAGAGTTGGCGGCTTTGCCGGCTGGCGCAATCTAAAGCAACGCACGAGGCGAAAGATGCAAACAGCAACGACCAGGCTCACCACGACGCGCTCCCGCGCTCTTCGCAAAATGCGACACAACCTTGGGTAAGCACGCAGATTCTGGCTGCGGACCGCAATGATCCGCAAGGAAATATCTTCTACTATGTCGCAGGATCGGACTTCTTCACGAGCCGCGATGGCGGCCTTACCTGGAAAGAGAATCGCGACACGGGACTCCCTGCCGACCGTGTGCATGTAACCGTGCTTTCCAACCCCGCGAAGACCGGCGATGTGTGGGTCGCTTTTGGGCGTGGAGACTACGTGCAAGGCACAAAGCCTTTTCACTCATCGGATGCAGGCAAAACATTCTCAGTAGTACCCGGGGTCCAGTTTTGTGACAAGATTGCATTTGGCCGAGGCGACGATGCGAATGCTCCGTACCTCTATTTGCTGGGCAGGCTCGATGGCCAGAATTACGACGCAATCTTCAAGTCGGAGGACATGGGAGCCTCTTGGAACCGTCTCACCGATCCCAGCGAAACACCGATGATGGACGTAGTCCAGATGGAGGGCGATATGAGAACAAAGGACCTGCTCTACCTCGCGCTCGATGGCCGCGGCTTCATGTATGGTACTCCCGCCCAGTAGATAGATTGCAGGCCGTCCCTGGCGTCGTTAGTCCAATCACCTAACCTAGAAACTCAAATGTGACAGGTAGTTCCAATTGATGCGCAGGCTCTGTTCAATCGGCAGGTCCGATCCGTCCTGATCTACGAAGAACTGCGACACGCCCAATCGCCGTGCATCTCCCAGGAGTGTCTTCCAGTCGATTGTGCCTGCGCCGGCCTCCGTAAAATGCGCGGCATGTTCATCGGGAACAACGGTGAAGCCGTTGACCAGCTTGCGGTCCTTGATATGGATCAGGGCCAGCCGGTCCCGATGCTTGCGCATGATCTCCGCAGGATTCTGTCCAGCTTCAATGGCCCAATAAATGTCCAGTTCGAGCTTTACAGAAGGATCGAGTTCACGCGTGAGCACGTCGAAACCCGTCTCGCTCCCTAGCACCTTGTACTCGTAGTTATGCGCATGGTATCCAAACTTGAGTCCGGCTGCGTGCGCCCTGGCTGCGGCCTGATTCAGATGTTTTGCAGCCTGATGAAATCCGCCGATCGAGCTCCGTTGCGGTACGGGAATCGCAGGACAAACCATGTACTGAAGGCCTAACTCCGCGGCATATTCCACTCGCTCTTCCAGCGAATCGTAATCGAAATGCCCGCTCGGCGCTGTCAATCCGTTCGCCGCGATCAGCGATTTCAATTCCTTCGCAGGCCGATCGTAGATAGGCGGGAATGTTTCCACACTCGCATAGCCAATCTCATGAATCAGGCGAAGGGTAGCTGAAAGATCCTTCAACATGTCGCGAACCATGTAAAGCTGCACGCCGAATGGAAGGCCTGAGCGAGTGTCTGCTGCTGGCGTTTTCAGTGGCTCCAGCATGATTGTGCCAGCGACGGCGGTGACTGCGAGACCAAAACCTCGGCGTGACAACATAGGATCTCCTGACTAGATTTCCAACAAAGCTGGCACATAACAGCCTTGCTTAACACACACGAACAAAGAGTGAGGCCGAAGGGCAACTGCACGAGCCGGTTCTTCCTAGCTCATGGAGTTGCGGTCAAATGGATACGGTCAAGCGTCCGAGACTACTGGACCGTAAGGGTGAGCGTTGTCGTCGCAGGCGCAACTCCCCCTGTACCTGTGGCCGTGAGCGTAAGCGTAGAAGTCGTCGCAGCCGGCTTGCTGCTACCGCCGCATCCACTCACAGCAACCAGGAACCCGGTCGTCAGGAGCAAAATGCCAATTGCTCCAAGACGCTTGCGCTTGATCCAAAGAGGCAGACTTAGGAGCAACCCGGCCCACGTGAGCATACTCAGGACAACGCTGCTCCGCCTCTCCAGCCTGGCGGTTTTCGCGGCAGTCTGCACCGTAACAACGACCTGTGAGATGGTGGCCGACGGAGTGAGATTCAATGGCGAAGGAACAACGCTGCACACGTCCCCCGCCGGGGCGCCCGTGCATGTGAAGGTGACTGTTCCAGTGTAGTTGGTTGAGTTGAGCGTTAGATTGAAGACCGCAGTATCGCCGGCCGTCACCGTCGCAGATGTATTGCCGTTCCCGGTTGCCAAACTCAAGGCAGGCTGCGTGGCTGTCGCGCTGGCTTGGTTCGAAAGGTACACCTCGGTTCCATGTCCATTCACTGCGGTCACTTCGTAGTAATAGGTGTTTCCTTGTGTCACGGTGGTATCGGCGAAGGTAGTTCCAGTGGGAACACCCGCGAGCAGAGTCTCCGATCCTCCCCCGCCAGTCCCGCGGTAGACGTTGTAGGTGCTTACATCTCCTGCCATGATGGCCGTCCAGCTCAAGTCGATCTCAGTCCCGCTGACAGCCTGTGCCGTCAGAACAAATGCCGGATTGGGCATGAGCGTTGGAATCGCAGAAGATAGCTGCGCAGTGCCGAAGAGGCTGGGGTTCTCCCAGTCCTGATCGACGGTACTATTCCAGAAGAGCTTATCGGCCCTTGTGCCCGCTACATAGAAATTGTTCAACGCGACGTCGATGCCAAGCAAATTGCCGGCTGCTGGCGGCGGCACTCCCAGGGTTGACCACGGAATTGCCGCAACGATCCGGTAGCCCGCCGTTGTAGCTGCCTGACCGTAGGTAATGCCGAAAATGTTCGTGCCCTGGCTTCCATTCTGATACTCCTCCACCTGCGGGGTACCGTACTGGAAGATGAACTGCCAATCCAGATCTGTGTAGCTGGTGTTCTTGCCATTGTTGCCATCGACATAGACTTCGACGCTGTCGTTGTTCATCAGCGACGCGCTGTCCTGAACGTTGACCAGGATGTAGAGATTGTTTGTGTCCCACAATCCCTGCCAGGTGGCAGAGTTTGATTGGCCGGTAGGAATCGTTCCAACGAGATTCGCCATCGGGTACACCTCTGCGGTGCTCCAGGTGGCGCTCACCGATCCGTCAAGTGCCGGGGTAGTCGTTGCCGGCGAAATGATCGCATCGCTGGCAGTTGCGGCCTCGGGCGTTCCCTGCGCTTCAACCGATTTGGGACTCGGCCCTGTCGAGTTCACTGCCTGTACCTGGTAGTAATAGGCCGTTCCATCCGTGAGCTTCATGTCTACGTAGTAGGTTGAAGTCAACCCGGTGGCGACGGGTGTAGCCGCTTCCGCGCCGGAACTGAGACCGCGGAAGATGTTGTAGGAGGTGGCAGTTGGAGCCGCTGCCCATGTCAGCTCAAGCTGTCCGTCCCCAGGGAATACGGTAAGACTCGTCGGAGGCGCTGGTACTGGAGTGGTTGGCGTTGCGCTTGCCTCGTTGGAATTGGGTCCTGTCCCAATGCCGTTGGTGCCGACAATGTAGTAGTAATAGGTTGTTCCATCAGTCAACCCGCTATCCTGGTAGGCATAGGTTGACCCATCGACCGTGGCGATTGGTGTCGTTGACTCCTGACCTGTAGCAGTGCCGCGATAAATGCTGTAACTGGTCGGCGTACCACCGGGATACGCCGGCGACCATGAAAGGTGTACCGCCGTATCACTCGCGGTTGCAGAGAGTATTGGCGCGCCAGGAGCGTCGACAGTATCGCTGTAGGCTCCGTAGTAGAAGGTGTTGCCCTCAAAACCGATGTACACCGTTCCGAATACATCCCAACTCGCAGTCATCGTATTCGGTATGTCCAGGATGCCATCTGGATAATTCGCAACTCGATTGAAGGTCGCGCCGCCATCGATCGACTGGAAGATACCCCAGTTCGAATCGCCGTGATAGAGTCCGTCGACATAAATCGCCGGATATGTTTGGCCAGGGGCCGATTTGCCGAGTGCCAGGGCCCATGCGTAGTCAAACACGGGACTCCGCGCGAAGGTATTTCCGCCATCCAATGTGTGGTAAAGGCCGTGAGCCGTTGCTCCTTCATGCCCGTCAACAAGCCACATATCCCCTGAGACGCCCGGAACCGCCGCCAGTGTTCCGTGTTGCGGATATCCCGGAGCATTGGTTGCTGTCTCCTGCGCCCAAGTCACTCCCCCGTCGGTGCTCTTCCAGAAGCCGCCGGCTGTCATATGAACGTAGAAGGTTCCAGGCGTAACGGGATCGGCCACAAGCAGGTGCTGCGATAAAGCAAAAATCCATGGGCCCCATTGAAAGTCCGTGTAGGTGTACGAAGTGTTCGATGGGCATTCCGTGCGCTGCGTAGCTCCGGGCGCCGTATTGAATGAATCGGTCTGTGTCCATGTGGCGCCGCCGTCCTTTGAGTAAAACGGAGCTGGGCCGTGGCCAAATACTGCAAAGTCATTGAAGTTGCTCGGGATCCATACCAGGTTATCCCCTCCCGCTGGATCGTTCTCGTGACCCGCAGCTCGCGCGGATACAGCGATGCTGCCTCCATAGAGGATGCAGGGATGCGTTCCAGCCGCTATTGAAGGAAAGACCTGCCAAGTCGCCCCCCCATCGGTGCTGTATCCGCTATACTCCGACGACTGCACAAGCGGATTTCCCGCAACCATATTGGTTGACAACTCCACAACGTACTTTGGCTGATTCGGCGCGTAGCTACTGTCGGTCGCGTTCGACAGGCCGTTGTTGCTGTTCCATGTATTCAGCGGGAAATGCTGCGCCGAGTAGGTATCTGGATCAGTGATGGTGAACAGTGTTTCGTCTTCAACAGTCAAAACAGGATTTCCGCCTGGCGGAATCACACTCGGTTCTGCCACCGCCTCTTCAATCCCTTCCGAAATACTGGTCCAGGTGGTTAAGGTATCCGAGTTACTTGGAGTGTAGTTCATGATGCCATCGTTCGCACCCGCAATCCAGAGTGTGCCAGAAGCATCGAAATAGAGACCGCTCACGGATACATAGTGCCCTTGCGGACGAAACGAGGACGGATCAAGCCACGAGATCGTCTGGTTCGACGCAAACTGCATTGAGCCCAGGTCGGTCCAGCTCGCTCCGCCATCGAGGGATCTCGAAATGGAGCTGTTGCCCTGGGCAAAGATTCGCTGCGGATTCTTGGGGTCGACTGCGATCCCTCCGCTGCCGCCATAGGTTGGGTTTGATGTTTTCCAGGTGGAACCTATCCGCGTCCATTCATAGAGATTATTGTTGCTCTCGTCCGCGATCCAGAGATTTCCCAGCGTGTCGATGGTTGCAAACCCCACGGTCGAAGTGCCCGTCTCAAGAACGGTGTCGGTGATGTCGGTCCATGTATTACCGCCATCTGCGCTTTTCAACACGCCGCCGCCAATCACGTTGTCGCTATTGGTTTCGTCGTGCTTGATGTAGGTCACGTACACAATCTTGCTCGTCGTTTGACCCCCGGTTGTGGTTGTGCCGGAACCGCCATCGATACGCGGCAACTGGAACTCGTAACGCAGCGAGGCCGTCGAAACCGGTAACCCGGTGCCCGCGACCTGAGTCCAAGTTGCCCCACCATCCAGGCTGCGCTGCAGGCCGTCAGGATTTCCGTTGCCCGCTCCCGCGCCTGGAGGCCCAAGGTACGCGACATTGCCGTTATTCGGATCGATCACCAGGCGCTCGCCGGTCGTTTCCTGAGATAGGCTGCCGCTCAGGCTGAGGTTGGCAGCCTGGTAGGTCATCGCCCCGTCAGTACTATAGAAAACGTTCAGGCCCCAGAAGTTATTGAGGTCGGCAGAACCACTCAGCGTGAAGACCACAAGCACATGATTGGAGTTTGATGGGTCGATTGCGATCGCGCCACCGCCCGCATTCACAGGCGCACCTGTATACATCGATGGAATTGCGCCGAATATTTTGGTCGGATACCACCGCCCCGCCGAACTGTTCCAACGGTAAACTTCATCCACATCGCCGCGCGCGTAAGCCGCAGTGCCCGTCGGAGCCACAGCCAGCCCGCGCATCCATCCGCCTGCTCCGATCTCAACTGGCTTCCACTGATACTTTGCCGTAAGGTCGGTGTCCTGAGCACTCATGGACAATGAAACGAAGCTAAACATCGATAAGAGCGAGAGGGCTTGAATGAGTCTGCGGGGCTGCTGGAAGTTCATGTGGATCTCCTGGAATAATCGGGGCTTGGCGGAAGTTTATTCGGACAGTTCGTAACAGCCGATCAAGGTCTTCTTGGCACAGAACAAGATAGACCGCGGCCATGGAATTAAACCAGAGATTCTCATGCATGGCTTGGTAAACTGATATGACGGCTTTTCTGTTGGCTATGCTCTGATATGAATAAGATTCGTCGCTTGCATTTGAGGCCTCGCCGACAGACAAGAGATAAATACTATTCCGTCAGACGAACCGGCTCAAACGTAGCCGCTAGTTTCCTGTCTCGCGAGGACGAGCCAACCCAAACCGTGCGGCCACCGTCTGGAGGAACCCAGGATTGCTTTTCCGTTGACCAATACTGCATCGAACGAAGCGGAATGTGGATACTCACTTCCCGCGCTTCGCCTTGATCGAGATGCACGCGTTCAAACCCGGCTAGAACCCGATCGGCAAACTGAACTCCGGCCGGAATCTCGCGAGGCCTTTCGAGATAGACCTGCACGACCTCATCGCCCGCAACAGAACCTGTGTTCTTGATCGTCACCACGACATCGATGCCCCGATCTTTGGCGGCACTGGCTCTCATTCCCGAATAAACAAAGCTGGTGTAAGACAGTCCGAATCCAAATGGAAAAAGCGGCTCGATCTTTTGATGGTCAAGCCAGCGGTAGCCAACAAGAATCCCCTCGCTGAAAGTTGTCTTCCCGTTGACTCCCTCACCGGATCTCTCCGGGTGAGCCGGATCGCTCGCAGGCATATCGGTGAGCCGCCTGGGCCAGGTGAATGGAAGGCGGCCACCGGCGTTCGCACGGCCTAGCAATATTTTGGCAGTTGCCCAACCGCCCTCGTCCCCTGTCCATCCCATGTCGAGCACGGCCTTAACCTGACCGAGCCAGGGCATTGCAACCGGTTGGCTCACGTTAAGCACCACAATGGTGTTTGGATTCACCGAAGCAACAGCACGAATCAAATCATCCTGGTCGCCGGGGAGTGCAAATACAGGAAAGGTGCGGCTCCATGCAAAGACGATTGCCGTCTTCGCATTCTTCGCCGCCTGGATAGCAATTCGTCTGTTCTCTGCCTGCTGCTCTGGAGTCACCCAGCTCACCCTGACCTGGACCGGCTTGTTGGATGTGTCGGGTTGGACCTCGACCTCAATCCGATGAGGTCCCTCCTTCAATTCCATCTCGGCGCGCAAATTATCCAGCCCGTCTTTGGTCGCGAAAAGGCTATCCTGGCCTGGCTGAATCACTTCCCCATGAATAAAGTTGAACCAGTTCTTAGCCACAAGCTGGCCGTCGATTCTGAACTTTCCGTAACATCCCAGAAGTTGCAATTGCAGCCGGTACTTTCCTGTTGCCGGAACTTCGAGGGCACCTGTCCAAACCACGCTCGCATTAGCCGGGAGTGCATTTCCAGCATTCGTCGTAAAGTTCAATTCGTTATCCACCGAAACAGCATCCTCGTTCCACATGCGCCGCTCCAGCCCCGGCTCACCAAAGTGCGACAGGTACTTGGCCGGAATCGCGACGCCCTCCATATCGTCGGCCACCGCATAGGTAACATGTGCTGCCGGTCCTGCGATTTGCTTGAGTGCGTCGAGGGGCCCTATTTCAAGAGCCGGCAAACCCACAGCCTTCTCCACTGTTTTGCCCACGGCAACAATCTGGCCCGCACCTGGCCCGATCATCGCCAGGCCATCCAGGTCGAATGCCTTGAGCGGAAGAATGCTGTTTTCATTCTTGAGCAGGATCGCCGCATCAATGGCGGTCTTCTCAACGATGTTCACATCTTCGCGATTGTCTGAGGGCGTCACAACGAGTTTATTCTTGCCATCCAGATAGCCGAATCTATCCATCTGCAACAAGACCCGGCCCGCAGCCCGCGTGATCGTCTCTTCTGAGACGACACCCGCCGCAACCAGCGTCTTGAGGTCTCCTTCAGGCTCTGGCTCCTGAGCGTAGGAGTGTGGTGTGAGTGGAGGTTCCTCTGGCAGCCTCCCACCATCGGTAAGTGCGCCGCCATCCGCCTTGCCTCTGTCGGG
>Ga0326728_10015330_pt1 | contig 15968 bp, 12 predicted proteins | sample MB3enrmetagenome_FD_207602 | JGI IMG/M metagenome (GOLD analysis project Ga0326728, IMG submission 207602) | Lab enriched peat soil microbial communities from McLean, Ithaca, NY, United States - MB31MN | ecosystem: Environmental > Terrestrial > Soil > Wetlands > Peat | place: USA: New York...
CCACACCCGAGCTCACGGGCTCGACATCCCATCGGGCTGCTTGTCACCATCGGATTGAGACCAAGGAAATAGCGCAAGCCCAGGCTCGCAATGAGTGAGGAGGTCCTCGTCGCGCGCGGCGTTCACGTCACATATGGCGGCTCAGACTCGAGACATCGACCCGTGCAGGCCGTCAACGGCGTCGACCTCAGGCTTGGACGCGGCGAGACGGTCGGCCTTGTCGGTGAGTCAGGATGCGGCAAGTCGAGCTTGGCTCGGGCACTCGTCGGCCTCGAGCCAATGACCGGTGAACTCCTCCTCTTCGGCGAACGACTCGGCGCACGGCGGACCAAGGAGCAGGCTAGGCGCGTGCAGATCGTCTTCCAAGACCCATTCGCGAGCCTGAATCCGCGTCTTACCGTCCGCCACACGCTCGAGGAGATGCTGCGCGTCCATCATCGGCGGCCGAGGAGCAAGGTCCCCGAGCGTGCACGCGAGCTCGTCGCGCTTGTCGGCCTACCGGAGCGAGCTCTCGACGTGCGACCAGCAGCGCTCTCTGGTGGCCAACGTCAGCGAGTGGCGATCGCACGAGCCATCGCCCTCGAGCCCGACGTTCTTGTTGCCGACGAGCCGACCACAGCGCTGGACGTTTCCGTACAGGCGGTGATCCTTGAGTTGATCGCCGAGTTACGAGAGCGTCTAAGCCTCACGCTGCTGCTCATCACCCACAATCTCGCGGTCGTGGCAGCCGTTTGTGACCGCACTGCCGTCATGTACCTCGGGAGGATTGTTGAGGAGGCACCAACGGCGAAGCTGCTCGCCGATGCACGGCATCCCTATACGCGTCGTCTGTTAGAAGCGGTGCCGCGACTCGGGACCGGGGCTCGTCGTGCTCGCCGTACAGGCGGTGACCCAGCGGATCCTTCTTGTGCCCCGAACGGTTGCCCCTATCATTCGCGCTGCGCGATTGCCGCCGATCGCTGTCTTTCCACGCTCCCGGGGCTGCGGGGCGAACCCGGCTCAGCGGTGTCCTCGGACCCGAGGGCGCACCGGGCAGCTTGCCTCTACGCCTGGACTCAAACCGATCGGAACCTCGACGGTTACAGCGTGCAGCCGTCCGTGGTCTCCCCGGAGCACACGTGCTGAGCATGCACACAAAGATATGCACCTAAAGGGTCATGTCGAGCGTCACGTCGTAACGTGGCCGGCTCTCATCGGCAATCCTGGCGGCGACTCGCCCACGCGCCCTGTTGTCGTGTACCTACCGGACTGCTACGACGGGCAGCCGGACCGACGCTTCCCGGTCGCTTACGTCCTGCACGGCTTCAATGAGAAAGTCGACGGTTGGCTGACACGCTCTTCCACGTACGGTGCGTACCTGCCAGAGGTCGACCGCTTGATGACAGACAGCACGATGCCGCCAGCGATCGTAGTGTTCATTGACGGCTCGACGAGCCTCGGGGGCTCGCAGTATGTTGACTCGCCAGGGACCGGTCGCTACCAGACTTACATGCTCGACAACGTCGTTCCGTGGGTGGACCAGCATTTCGCCACCTTTCCTTATCGGGCGGCCCGCGCCATCCAGGGTCACTCCAGCGGAGGTCTGGGCGCTCTACTGGCAGCCCTCGCGCGTCCGGACCTGTTCGCCGGGGTGGCGGCCAGCGCGCCGGACGCGCTATACGAGCACATGTACCTACCGGTTTTCGCTGATGTGGTAAGTACCCTCCGACAGGCGAACGCTTCCTTCGAGCAATGGCAGACGGGTGCTGTGCTCATCTCGAACGACAGCGACCTGCGAATGTGTCAAGCGGTTGCAGCCTGTTTCTCACCAGACAATGACGGACGCCCCATCCTGCCCTTCGACACGACGACTGCGAGCCTGATCGACGACATCTGGGCCCGCTGGCTACAGTTCGATCCGTTTCGGGTCGTGTTGCAGGGACGCGGACTCTCAGCTGATCTGATTATTCGCCTGAACGTCGGCGTTTACGACGACTACCGGTTGTGTAACGGTGCTCATGCGCTCGCGCACGCCTTGCGGGCTGCTGGCATGAGGGTGGAGCTCACCACCGAGCCGACTGACCACGTCGGCATTGTCGCGTCCATGCCATCCGAGCTTGCGTCACTGGCGAGCACTCTCGAGTGGGCGACGACTTCGAGGACCGACGTGTCACAGAGCGCGCCGGACCTCGGGTAGGTGAGTTTCCGGGCGGATACGATGCGTCCCTCGCCGGTCCCTGTCTTTCGGACGTGCCCAGCTGTCCCATCCATGTGCCAATCAGAACCGGCGGTCCGCGAACGGGGGCCTGGAAAAGCAACAAGTTCTCCCGGATCGCTCATCAGGTGCGCGACCTACAACAAAGAAGACTTCGGTGTCTGCGGGGGCGACGTGCTTTCGCGCACAATGAGGCGGGTTTCGATCTCCTTTCGTTCAACCGTACGCGAGCCTGAGGCGACCTGGTCTAGGAGGAGCCGAAGAGCCTGACGTCCGACCTCTTCAAAGTCCTGACAAACCGTTGTAAGCGGGGGCCTGAAGTACGCGGCTTCTGGTATATCGTCGAAGCCTACGACGCTCACGTCGGCTGGAACGCTGCGGCCTCTCTCATGCAAGGCCTGGATTACTCCCAGTGCCATCTGATCGTTGGCAACGAAGATCGCGCTCATATCCGGAATCCGAGCAAGCATCTTCCCCGCGTCGTATCCAGATCGTGCGCTCCAATCGCCGTGCAAGGGGACCACCACTTCCGCACCAGCTGTCTCGAGTGCCCCGCGCCAACCGTCAATCCGCTCTTGGCTCTGATGCCATTCTGGCGGACCAGCTAGGTGGAAAACGGTAACATGACCCTCTCCGAGGAGGTGCTCGGTGGCGGCTCGCGCGCCAGCCTCCTGGTCCACCGTGGCAACCGCTATCTTCGCGTCAGGTTCTCCCTCGATAGCAACCGCTGGCAGGTCCTCGGGCAACTCCGCCAATGCCTCGTTTGCCGAGTCGATCGGAACGAGGACGACCACGCCGGCTACTGCCTGATTCGCCAGCTGGATGCCAGCATCACGCATCGACGGCCGATCAACGCGGTCGAGACTTACGACGCTCACAAAATGGCCGCTCAGCCTGGCGACACGCTCAATACCGTAGAGCGTTGGCAGACCAGACCAGTGGGCAGAGTCGAGCGCGATCACACCCAGCGTACGTGATCGCCCCGTCGCCAAATCGCGAGCGGCGCTGTTGGGGTGGTAGCCAAGCTGCTGGATCGCTGCCAGCACGCGCGCCCGGGTCGAGGGGCGCACGCTCGGATGACCGTTCACCACTCGGGACACCGTTTGGTATGAGACTCTGGCGAGCCTGGCAACATCGGTGGCAGCCGGTGGCCGCCGTTCGGTCCCCAACGCCTGACTGAACGGAGCTGAACGCTCTGAGGACGACGAGACCGGCGTCGCCAGGTCTGTTCCGGCGTCAGCCTGTGAGCGTTCCACTGCATGCTCCTAGTCCGCCGGTTGAGCTGCAGACGCTAAGTTGTGAGGGGTCACATCCTCTTGACAGACTTCCCATACCCAGGTATGTTAGCTGACACTCGGTATTCAGCAACAAGATTCTGATAGCGAGCCGCACAGCAAGAGAGCTGATGTGATGGGTCACAACAATCCCCAGTAAGAAGGAGGGGTTATGAAGACGAGCCTTCGTATGTATCCACGGAGGCGGGTGCCACTGCTGATTGCCACGGCAGCTGCAGTCGCGATTCTCGTGTGCTCAACGGTGGCAGCCGCGGCTGGTTCCACAGCGGCCCGCAAGGCGGGCGCGGGCACCGCTGAGCGCAGCACGCTCACCGTTGACCTCCCCTACAAGGTGACCACGCTCGATCCAGATATCGCCGGCACCGAACAGTACGCGCTCGACGCCCTGCACCTGATCGCTGCGACCCTCACCGTAGAACCACCGGAGGGCGGCGCCATCCGGCCGGGCCTAGCGACGTCGTGGAGCACGTCGGATGGCGGGCTGCGGCTGAGCTTTCACCTTCGCAGTACCCACTTCACCAACGGCGCACTTGTGACGGCCAGCGACGTCGTCGCCAGCTTCGAACGACAGCTTCACGATCCAGCCGACGTGAACGCAGGCTTCATGGGTCCGATCGTCTCCGTCAGTGCACCCAACCCGACAACGGCGGTCTTTCATCTGAGACTTCCCTACCCTTCGTGGCCAACGATCGTATCTGAGCCGGAGTTCGGGATCTTCCCCGCGAGTGGGATAGCCAATGCCAAACAGTTCTTCAAGGCGCCAATCTCCGATGGTCCATTCAAACTGGTTTCCTGGGGCGGCAGCGACACCATCGTCATGGCAAGCAACCCGAGCTATTACGGCGGGACCCCTGTTGTCAAGAAGGTGATTTTCGACACGGTCCCGGACGAGAACACTCGATTGCTTCAGGTCGAGAGTGGACAGGCGCAGCTTGCTGACTCGGTACCCACGTCGGCGCTCAAGCAGTCCGTCTCCGGGCAGACGCACGTCGTCGCGAATCTCATCTATGGGACGATGTACCTATTCGTGAATGACCGTAAGCCGCCACTCAACAACGTTCGGGTTCGTCAAGCAATGTCGCTGGTTGTCAACCGGCAGTTCCTCAACGAGATCACTTTCTTCGGCGACGGCTACCCTTCGCTGAGTTTCTTCCCACGGTCCATGCCCCTCTGCAACACGAAACACGTCCTCTCTCCAAAGCCCCAAGTGGCCGCTGCGAAACGACTACTGGCCGGCACTCCTTGCGCGCATGGGTGCTCTTTCACGATCATGGTGAGGAGCGCCCTTCCTCCCGCAGAGCAGATGGCGGTCGTGCTGAAGAGCGAGTTCGCGCAGATTGGGATCACAGCGAACGTCGCGGAGGTCGATGGCACGGTGGCCGACGCTGCCGAGTCAAACGCCACGTTCAACACCGAAGTGAACTTCATGGACGACTATGCGGACATTCCGGACGGATTCCTGACCTTCGGACTACTGTCGAGCGGAGGCGTCGATGCGAACTTCTCCGGTTACCACGACCCCGCGATGGATAGCGCCATTCGAAGCGTGCTCGCTGACAGCGGCGCGGCGCGGACGGCGGAGCTGAATGTGGTCGAGACGTTGTATGCAAAGGACATGCCTTACCTCTCTCTGACCGACATGGTGTTCGTCTACGCGACGAACGTACCGAGCAGCGTCGCCATGTTCGGCCGGACGGACTTTCTCGACGTCAGCCTTCACTAGAAAAGAGATCGATGGCCTTCGCCGGGACCAAGGAGATGCGGCGGACGGCCTCGACGCGATGGGCGAGCCTGATGCGACTATTCCTCATCAGGCTCGCCCAGATGCTTCTCGTGGCTGTGGTCGTCGTACTGGTGGCGTTCTTGCTGGTGCGCCTCGTTCCCGGCAATCCGGCGCAGGCGATTCTCGGTCTGAGGGCGAGCCCAAAGGCGGTGGCAGCGCTGACCAAAGAGATGGGGCTTGACCGCTCGCTTCCGTCACAGCTCGCCCTCGAGTTCGATCGCTTGCTGCACGGCAGTCTCGGCGCCTCCCTCGCACAGCCAGGCCAGTCGGTCCTCGGGCTCATCGCTCCTCATCTGCTCACGACGCTCTCGGTAATCGCGTGCGCGCTTGCCTATTCGCTGGTCGTGGGCATACCAGCGGCGCTTATCGGTGCCCTCGGGAGGTTCCGTCTTATCGATCGGCTGCTGACCACCCTCGCCATGATCCTTTTGGCGCTTCCACCATTCCTCCTTGGTCTCGTGCTCCTCCTTGTGGCCAGCTTGAAGCTTCACCTCGCTCCGGCCGGCGGCTGGGCGGGAAGCTGGCCGGCGAATCTGCGCTATCTATGGTTGCCAGGCCTCGCACTCGCGGGTTTCGTGGGACCGTTGATTTTCCGGACAGCCCGACGAGCCGCCCGCGATGCCGCGGCACAGGACTTCGTCGAGGCGGCATTGGCGCGAGGGCTCTCCGAGCCTCGCGTTCTCCTCCGTCACGTGCTGCCCAACGCGTCGCTGCCTGTAATCACCCTCGTTGGATTCAACGTGGGGGCACTGCTCGCTGGGGCGGTAGTCATCGAGGCGGTGTTCGCTCTTCCGGGCATCGGAACTGACCTTGTGAACGCGGTTGCGGCCCGCGACTATCCCGTGATCCAAGGTGTCGCACTTCTCACGGGTCTGGTCGTTGTGACCGCAAACCTCTTGACCGACCTGCTTTACGCTCTTGTCGACCCCCGCATCGCTCGACGTGATTCGTAGCCGCCCGAGCTTTCGACTCGGCTGGCGCGCGGGTGTTCCGCGCGCCAGAGCGAAAACACGGGCTCTTCATGTCGGAGTGGGGATACTGGCAGCGATCGTAATAGCGAGCATCGTCGTGCCCATGCTCACTTCGAACAACGGGAACGCCTTCGTCGGGGCGCCGTTCGCCGCGCCCTCCTGGTCGAATCTTCTCGGGACCGACGACTTCGGTCGCGACGTGCTCACCCGAACCTTCCTCGCCGCGCGCCTTGACCTCATGGTGGCGGTCATTGGTGTCGCGGTGCCACTTCTATCCGGCACAGCGCTCGGGATCCTTGCTGGTTCTAGTCGAAGGCGCTGGGTCGACGCCGTGTTCATGCGGATAGTCGACGCCATCGTCGCGTTTCCCTTCCTCATTCTCGTTCTAGTGTTAGTAGTCCTGTTTGGCACGACCAACTCGTTCGGCCCATTCCCGGCTGGGATCCCGTCATTGTTCCTCGCCATCTTCGCAACTAGCTGGGCTCTCTACGCCCGGCTGGCCCGCGGCCAAACACTTGAACTCGTAAAGCGGGAATTCGTCACAGCTGCTCGGCTGATGGGCGTTTCGCGTTGGCGCATCGTGTGGCGTCACTTGTTGCCACTCGTCTTGCGCACTACCGCCACCTATGCCGTCGGCGACGCCATCGGCGTGATCATTGTCACCGCCTCTCTCCCATTCCTGGGAGCGGGTGTGCAACCCCCCTCCCCCGAATGGGGGGCCATGATGTACGAAGGGCGGGCTGTCCTGGAGTATGCGCCATGGATCACTTTCGCCCCGGCTGCCCTGCTCGCCATGACCGGGATCAGCATAAGCATCATTGCCGATGCGCTCATCGGTGAGGAGCGGGGAGTTCGTTGACCGCCGAGCTTCTGAACATCCGTGAACTGGCAGTGAGCGTCTCCGGAGTGGAGGTTGTCTCCGACGTCTCTTTTGGGGTGCGGCCTGGCGAGGCTGTCGGCATCGTCGGGGAGACCGGCAGCGGCAAGACTATGACCTGCCGGGCAGTCATCGGCACCATCGTTCGGATCGGCGGGCGGGTCGACCGCGGCACGGTCATCTTTGATGGCAAGGACTTGTTGGGTCTTTCCCGTGCCGAGACCAGAGCAATCCGAGGCCGGCGAATCTCCTACATCCCTCAGAGCTCGCTGTCGAGCCTTGACCCGCTCATGAAGGTCGGCCGTCAGCTCGAGGAGACCGTGAGGACTCTCGTCGGAGGTGACGTCGACGCAAGAGTCGACGGGCTGCTCGACGCGGTCCAACTCGGCGACAAATCGCGCATTCGCCGGAGCTATCCCCACGAGCTCTCGGGAGGCATGCGTCAGCGGGTCGCCATCGCCCTAGCGCTTGCCGGACAAGCGGACCTGATCATCGCCGACGAGCCGACGACAGCGCTCGACGTCACGACCCAGCGAGAGATCCTCGAGCTTCTCGGCGAACTACGGCGGACGCGAGGCATGTCGCTCATCCTGGTGACACACGACCTCGGGGTCGTCGAGGAGACCTGCGATCGCTTGATGGTCATGTACGCCGGGATCACAGTCGAGAGCGGGTCTACGGCGAGAGTGCTTCACGAACCGGCGCACCCGTATACCCGCGCGCTTGTTTCCGCGCGGCTGACCCGGTCCACAGAAAGGGTTGCCACACCTGCGCTCAAGGGACCGTCGGGCGAAGCCGGGCACTGGCCGACGGGTTGTCGGTTCGCTCCGCGTTGTCCGATCGCGGAAAACGACTGTACAAAGGAGCAGCCGTCGTTGCGGAGAACGAGCCCGGATGGCTGGGCTGCGTGCTTTCTGGCGGGCGAGTATGCGGACTGACGCCTTGCTGTGCGCCCGCGACGTAACCGTCACATTTCGGAACGCAAGTATTCCCGCCGTCGTCGACTTCAGCTTGGACGTCGATCGAGGTGCCGCGATCGGAATCGTAGGCGAGAGCGGTTCGGGCAAGACCACGATCGCCAACGTTCTCGTTGGCGCCTTGCTCCCATCAGCCGGGCAAGTTCTAATAGGCGGCCGACCGTGGGCTGACGTGGGAAGGAAGGACACACTTCGGAAACTCGTCCAGATGGTGTTCCAGGATCCGTACAGCTCCCTGAATCCCCTGATTTCTGCACTGGACTGCGTAGCTGAGCCGTTCCGCATCTGGCAGCGCCTTTCTCGCGCTGAAGCCCGCCAGCGTGCCGCGTCCCTGCTCGCCGACGTGGGCCTGAGCGATGCGGCCGTGCGCAGTCGACCGGCTCGGCTGAGCGGAGGGCAATGTCAGCGTGTCGGGATCGCCAGGGCACTGGCATGCGAACCCGTGGTACTGGTTGCCGACGAACCAACCTCGTCGCTGGACGTCTCCGTGCAAACTCAAATTCTCGATCTCCTCGATGAGCTCCGTGTTTCACGCGGCCTGGGCCTGGTTCTCGTCTCCCACGATCTCTTCGTGGTCGGTAAGGTAACCGAGTACGTCCTGGTCATGTACCGCGGGCGCGTCGTTGAGATGGGCCCAACCGCCGATGTGCTCGACTCGCCCACCCACCATTACACCAAGCTGCTCATCGACAGCGTCCCAGGGGGCCCGGGTACGCCGTCACGGCAGCACAACGAGGTGTGCGGGACCGGTTGCCCATTTGCGGCTCGTTGCCCGGCGATGACCGCCGCATGCGACGCGTCTATACCACCATTAACCAAGATCGGCAGCCGATCGGTTGCCTGCTTCAAACCGCGACTTATGGGCTTGGCTCCCGATAGTCCGACCAGGAGTACTTAGTGTCACGCGACCGCCGGACCGATGCGGTGTGGGTTGGTTGTCATCCCTTCGGGGTACTGGGGAGTGCTGGTCCAGAACGTCGGCATCGTTGGTGAGGTCGTGACATGGGATTCATAATCGACGTGGGGTTCGCCGCACCTGGCACCGCCACTCTCGTTCCTGATGTAGCCGACACTGTGCACGAAAGGGCGGAACGCAGGAGTCTTCTGACTGGTAGGAACGGTCCAAGCAGAAATGTGCTGCGGATCGCGCCTCTCGTTTGCGTGAGCTTGGCGGAGGTGGATGAGGCACCGGACATCCTGCTTGTGTCATTCGGGGTGTCTGCTGACGATGGGTGGGGATCTACTCAGGTGTCGACACGACGAGGCAGACCACGCATATTCCTCCCCAACTGGCTCCAGAACCGAACGATCGAACACCGAAGCGCCATCGATGACCGCTCAACTGGCCCAGAGTCTCGTCGATGCACCTCAGCTGCCGAACTCGGTGCTGCTAGCACGAAGGAACCAGAGAGAAACGGAGGTGTGGAGCATGAGGGTCGGCATTCCACGCGAAGTCAAGGACAACGAGTTCCGCGTCGCGATGACACCGGCTGGCGTTCGCGAGCTCACGACACACGGCCACGAGGTGCTCGTGGAGCGCTCAGCAAGCTTCGGCTCGTCGATCCCGGATGCCGAGTATCACAATGCCGGTGCCCGAATCCTTGACTCCGCTGACGACGTTTGGGGAGCGGCCGACCTCGTCTGCAAGGTGAAAGAGCCCGTCTTCGAGGAGTTCCATCGTCTCCGAAAGGACCTAGTGCTGTTCACTTACTTGCACTTGGCAGCGTCGCCCGAGTGCACTGAGGCGATCGTCGCCTCTCGTGTTACGGCAATCGCCTACGAGACCGTTCAGCTCCATGACCGTTCCCTACCTCTGCTCGCCCCCATGAGTGAGGTGGCGGGCAGGATGGCGCCGCTCGTCGGCGCCGCGCACCTGATGCGACCGGGCAATGGTTGTGGCGTCCTCGTGAGCGGCGTGCCGGGCGTGTTATCCGCCAAGGTCGTCGTGCTCGGAGCCGGTGTCGCGGGATCCAACGCGGCTGCTTTGGCGATGGGCATGCACGCCGAGGTCCAGGTGCTCGATCGGGACCTTGCCAAACTCAGGATGCTGGACCAGGCGTACGAGGGTCGGCTCCGTACGTTCGCGGCAACCAGGCACACCATTGAGGAGGCATGCATAGATGCCGACCTTGTGATCGGCGCGGTCCTCATTCCTGGCTCTAAGGCCCCTCGTATCGTGACCGATGAACTGGTGCGTAGGATGCGTCCAGGATCCGTCCTGGTGGATATCTCAGTCGACCAAGGTGGATGTTTCGAGTCGACGCGCCCGACCACCCATTCGGACCCAACGTTCATGGTGCACGACTCGGTCTTCTACTGCGTCGCCAACATGCCAGGCGCAGTGCCCCATACGTCCACACATGCCCTCACGAACGCAACGTTGCCGTACACGATCGAGATCGCGGATCACGGCTGGCACCAGGCCGTCCGGCTCGATCCCGCGCTCGCCTTGGGCGTCAACGCTGTCGCGGGGAACATTGTGTACGCTCCTGTCGCGGAGGCACACGGGCTCGAGGTAACGAGTCTGGCGGAGGTACTCGCCTAAGCTTGTAATTAAACCCTTGGTACCTGTTCAAGCTACCTTTTTGACCTGTAGTGCACCAGAAACTCGATCGGGCCGCTCGGAACCCTATGGACGGGCGTTTGGCTCGGTGATCCGGGTCCGTCGGTCTTGGAGCCGAGCGCGGGATGCGGCGGCGATCGCTGCGTGGTCGGCCGACGGTCCGATTGAGACGACCGACACCAGGTGACTGCAACCAGAGTTGTCAGACCGACTTCGGCGGCCCAACTCTACGATCGGGGCCCAGGCTTTTGCGCGAATACTGGCAGCCTCATGCCACTATCGTGCGAATAGTCAAGGTTAGCGCGCGCACGGACAGTCAACTGCGTGTCCCCAGGTAGATTCCATGTCGTCCCGCGCACGGGTACCCGTATGGGTCCTTGTGGGCGCGAAGCGTCGCATCGCGTTTGTGATGGCGGAACTCCTTGCCGCATCTCGTGCATTGGTAGATGTGCGCGGGCCCGGACGTCCGGGTTCGCGTCGAGCTTTGCCGGAGTCCTGTACCCCAACCAAGAGCGGTCCGACTCTGGAGTGGGGCGTGGAGTGGCCCCTGGGATGAGAACTCGATGGGGTGGCGGGGCTTGAAGGGGATCGTGGTCACGCGCAGGGCCTCGAGCTTGTCGACCCCGTAGGTGCGATGGCCGCCGTCGTCGGAGCGCTCGGCGTGGAGCAGGAGCCGTCCGGTGCGGCTGTGGCGCAGTGAGTAGGGCTCGATGCGCCGCCAATAGCCGTCGTAGAAGAGCTCCACGCAGAGATGGTTGGTGGCGGCGAATCTGACCGTTTCCAACGGTACGCCGGCGCCCCACGTGGCGACAGTAGGAGGAGGTGACCAGGCCACTTCGTCGTCACCGAGCGGCAGGGGCGGGAGGTCTTCGAACTCGGCCGTGCCGTCCAGCCAGCCGAACAGGAGCGGAAGCTCGTCGAGAAAGCCTTGCAGGGGCGGCAAGGCGGGAAGTTGGTGGGCGAGCATCGGGGACCAGTCACCCCCGAGGGCGACGATGAGCGGCGAGTCGACGAAGTCGGCCGCGGTCGGCACGGCGACACCCTTGGCCGCACACTTCTCCTCGAGCGTCTGGCGGATGACCTCGGGGTAGAGACGCAGGTCGTTGCGACGGAACAGGTTGACGATGTCATACAGGTCGCGGGGGCGGGCACGCTGGACCATGGCCCGGATCTTCTCGGCGAAGAGCTCCTCGAAGGAGTAGCAGCGTACTTGGCCAGGCAGCGGCCCGTCGGGGTAGGGATGGGCGATCTCCCGCAGTACGGGTGGTCGGACCACGGTTTCGTTGGCAGAGATGTCGAGCTTCACCCGCGCTGCCTCGGGCGTTTGGCGGGGGCCGATGTAGTAGACGCGCCCTTCGGTGGAAAGCTCGTCGGGCCGGAGCCGGAGTGCCGGCGTCCGAGAGGAGAAGTCGATGCCCGAGGCGTCATGGACCCGGGCGAGGACGCGGCTGAGTAGCGGCTCGATCTGCTCGGGGCGGTAGGGGCCGGCGGGCAGGACGGTGAAATCGAGGTCCTCGGAGAAGCGGTGGGTCTCGATGTAGCACTTCTTCAAGCAGGTGCCGCCCTTGAAGACCCATAGGTCGCCAAGGACCGGGTCGTTGCCGATCCCCCACAGCAACCAGCCGAGAACGTAGTCCTTCTCGATCACCTCCTCGGTGAGCTGCCACTCGCCGACGCGCTCGACAATGTCCGCCCGGGTGATCACCACTCGCCTCCCGGCGCGCCGAGGGCGACATTGACCCGGAGCCCCCAGTGGCGAAGGATGCGCCCGGTGTCCTGCACAGACGGATCGAGCTTGGCCAGGCCGGTACTGCGTCGTTGCAGACACGCCTCGATGAGCCTGGTGGCATCAGCGCCGGAGTGTTCGAGGAGGTAGCCCAGCCGCTTGAACACGGCCCGGTTGCCGAGACGGTCGCCGTATTCGACGAGAAGGCTGTCGTCGCGGTGGTCGCTGTGAAGGTACTCGAGAAGCACGTCGGCGACGGTCCGGATACCCCCGCCGAGGCCCGGGTCGTCGAGCACGTCGATGACAGTACGCGACGGGTCCGATACGGGAACGCGGTTCTGGCCCCGCCACACCGCCACGGTCCCGAACAACGAATCCCGGTTCCGGACGGTCAGGTGGAAGGGCATGCCCTGGATCTCTACGTCTCGGTGGCGAACCCGCCGAGCCGTGACCACCAGCAGGGTCCGGAACACCTGCTCGGTGAGGCCCCAGTGCGCACACGCGCTCCATCCGCCGATGTAGCACGGGCTGAAGAGTCGCTCCGCGACCACCCAGTTATCCTCCACCCACTCGCCGGAACGGCGGGCGTCGAGGGGCACCGCCACGTAGAGGCCGCGTCGCACACGGGAGAGCCACCCCCTTCGGGCGAGGTAGACAAGTAGTTGACCCGCCTCGTCTTGATCGATGCCGAGGATCCGGGACGCCTCGGCCACGTCGAAAGCTCCTGGCGCGTGACGGTGAAGCTGCTCGAGGAGCGCCCGGTTACGTTGGCTGATCCCAGCTCCGGAGTTCCGGAGCGTAGCAACCTCCACCTCATGTAGGTTACTACACCTCTAATATACCTGTAGTCAGGAGCGAAACAGTCGACACGCCATCTCGGGTACTGCGCTCACGAAGTACCGGACTCGGGTCGAGTATCGCGGCCCGTTGCGGCAAGCTTCGCGCACGGAACCCGAAGACTCGGTGGCTTCTGGGAACTTCGGATGCCCGTTGAATTCCTCGGGGCCTTGCCTCTGGCGAGCCACCGGTGATCTGGTTAGGGCGCAGGTTTCAAAGCCCACACTCGACAGACTGCTTGAAACACCACCGATGTTTGCGCCAAGTGTAGCCAAGCAATAGGGGAGAGAAGCCTTACCAATCAAAGTGTTGGGCTGAAAACGCCCTGACTGGGTAGACTGCGGACCGGTCGGCGAACGGCCCGAGGGACGAGGCAAGTAGATGGCCAGAAGAGGATCAGGCGAGGGCGGCATCTTCCAGAGGGAGAGCGACGGCCGCTGGGTTGCCACGGTCGAACTCGGGAAGGGTCCGAACGGCAAGCGTCTTCGCAAAGTGGTGTACGGCTCGACCAAGAGACAAGTCCAGGCCAAGCTCAAGACGGCACAGGACGCCCGGGACAAGGGCATCGTCACCGCAGGCGGCAACATGACCGTGTCTGCATGGCTCGACCAATGGTTGGACGGTCTCGACGCCACAGGAAAGCTCAAGGCATCGACTCGGCGTAGCTACAGGGAGGCCGTCAATCTCTACGTCCGGCCCCATCTCGGCCACATCCGACTTGCACGGCTCACACCTGAAGATGTCGAGAAGATGGGCCGCGAGCTCGCCGGAGCTGGGAAGAGCGGCAACACGCAACGGCTCACCCGCACTATCCTTCGCCGGGCTCTCGGACAAGCCGAGCGCAGGGGCTATGTCGCTCGCAACGTCGTGGCTCTCACAGATGCCCCCGCGGTCAAGGTGGACGAACGGCCGGTGCTGACACCTGAGCAAGCCAAGCAACTCTTCGACGCCTTGCACGACGACCGGCTGTTGCCTCTCTATGTGGTCGCGATCCACACCGGTCTACGTCAAGGAGAGTTGTTGGCGCTCAGGTGGTCCGATGTCGACCTCGAAGCCGGCACTGTAACGGTCACCGGCACACTTGATCGCAAGGTCAGGCAGCGCACCGATCCGAAGACCGACAAGTCCCGCCGCACAGTGCCGCTCACCCCGCAGGCCATGGAGGCTCTGCAGGTTCACCAGGTTCGCCAGAACCTCGAAGGGACACAAGGCAGCGACGATCTGGTCTTCACCAGTGAGCGGGGCACGGCCTTGTACGACTCGAACATTCGCAAGCACTGGCACAGGGTCAGCGCCAACCTGGGGCTGGCCTCGATGCCGTGGCACAACCTGCGCCACTCTGCGGCCACAATCATGCTCGCCCAGGGTGTCCCCATCGAGGTCGTCTCCCGCGTGTTCGGTCATGCATCCGTCCTCATCACCGCCGACATCTATGGCCATGTGTCGCCTGAGACCAACAGGCAGGCCGCGGACGCCATGTCCAAGGCTCTCCGATGAAGGACTGCCGGCGAGATCCCTATGTCATCTGTGTCCGGCGCTAGCCGTGGCCGATCCCGATGAAGCCTCCGATGGCGCCAGGGTGCTAGCCCAGCAAGAATGCCTTCCCGGCTTTGGTCGTCTCCGAAAATGTAGCCAAGTTGATAGGGCGGGCTCAAGGGATCCGCGCAACAGCACGGCGAGTCGACGACTGTGAGTTGACTCGACCGGGAGGTTCCCTTGGCACCGCACCTGACGCTGCAGCAACGTGAGCACGCGCGAAGACTCCGACGAGAAGGGAGGACGATCCGCGAGATCGCAGCGGAGATCGGATGCTCGCGCTCGACCGTGAAGAATGTCGTGCGCACTCGCGGCAAGCGGGAGTCCAGCCAGATCGTGTGGGCGCCGGGCCCGTCGCGCCTGTCGCTCGCGGATCGTGAGGAGATCAGCCGTGGGCTGTCGGTCGGTGAGCCGCTCCGCGCTGTCGCCCGACGGCTCGGCCGGGCGCCGTCGACCATCTCTCGTGAGGTGAAGGCGAACGGCGGACGCTTCCACTACCGAGCGGTGAGGGCGCACCATGGAGCGTATGCACGCGCCCGTCGTCCGAAGACCCCGAAGCTCCTTGCCGGCCCGCTCTGCTCGCAGGTCACCACGTGGCTCGAGCAGTGGTGGTCGCCCGAGGAGATCGCCCGACGTCTCCGGATCGAGTTCCCCGACGACGAGACGATGCACGTGAGCCACGAGACTATCTACCAATCCCTCTTCGTCCAAGGCCGCGGTGAGCTGCGCAGAGAGCTCTCCCGCTGCCTGCGAACGGGCAGGGCCGACCGCCGCCCGCAGAGGCGGGTCGAGCGTCGCGGGCAGATCCCGGACATGGTGATGATCTCTGAGCGTCCTGCCGAGGTCGCCGACCGCGCCGTTCCCGGCCACTGGGAGGGCGACCTCATCATCGGTAAGAACAACGGTTCCGCGGTCGGGACCCTCGTCGAGCGCACCACCCGCTTCGTGCTACTGCTCCACCTCCCTCACGGTCGCGAGGCCGAGAAGGTCAACGAGGCGATGCGAAAAGCGATCGCCACCCTCCCCGCAGAGCTCGTCCGCTCGATCACCTGGGATCAGGGAAAGGAGCTGTCTGCCCACGTCGCGTTCACGGTCGCAACCGGTGTCCAGGTGTACTTCTGCGACCCGCACAGCCCGTGGCTGCGCGGGTCGAACGAGAACACGAACGGGCTACTGCGTCAGTACATGCCGAAGGGGACCGATCTCTCC
>Ga0326728_10015331_pt1 | contig 15968 bp, 22 predicted proteins | sample MB3enrmetagenome_FD_207602 | JGI IMG/M metagenome (GOLD analysis project Ga0326728, IMG submission 207602) | Lab enriched peat soil microbial communities from McLean, Ithaca, NY, United States - MB31MN | ecosystem: Environmental > Terrestrial > Soil > Wetlands > Peat | place: USA: New York...
GGTTCTGGTATATTGAACAGAATGGCTTATGGATATGGAAATGTAATGCTTTGAGAGCTATGGCCAATAGTGGAGATAAGAAATACAATAAATATATCAAAGAAGCTGTAAAAGATCCTAACAGCAATATTCGGAATATGGCACTTTGGGCTTGCCAAAAACTTGGCGTTTAATGTATGAAATGCAACAACAACCCCCTTCATCTAATAAATCGAAGAACTAATTTTTATTTGGATGAACACTATTCAATTAACTCATTAACGGGCACAAGTGTTGTTATGAAAGATATAAATAAGACTAATCAACAGATACTCCATTACGCAAGGAATTTTTTGCAATGTCGGGGTTATAATGGATTTAGTTACAAAGATATTTCTCAAAAATTGGGGATAAAGAATGCCGCAATTCATAACTACTATCCAAAAAAAGAAGATTTAGTTGCAGCCTTGCTCGAAGACAGCAGAAAGAAATTAGCTGCAGATGTTGCTCAAATAGTGAAATCTGGAGGGCCAGCCCGTGACCAGCTTCAATACTATTTTGACTACGCATTAAAGGAGTTTGATGAAGGCAAAAGTATCTGCCCTCCAGGTTCTGTGATTCTCGATTTTGAAGAACTTCCGGAGAAAGTTAAAAAGCAAAATATGTTGCTGCTGGACGATATCTTGACCTGGATATCCAGAGTTCTTAAAATCGGTCTGGAACAAGGGGAGTTTACTTTCTCTGGTCCTGTAGAAGCACGTGCAGAATTAGTAGCTGAAGCCTTAATGGGTGCTAGACAATTATCCAGCATTAAAGGAAGAAAAACACTTGTTAGTTCAATTTCTCTAATTAAATCGGATCTTGGATGGAAGGATTGATTTTTTTTCCGAACCGTCACTTACTTATATATAAGTAAGTATATTCTCCTAATATAGCCAATTTTTTGCTGGAAAGAGCTGAGGTTTACACGATGATAATTTTTGAGGAGCTCTCTAATGCCTGTTATGAGCGTTATTTCATGCAAGACAATGCAAGATGAAATCATCTGGATTCTTGAAAATGACTCTTCTATTGACGAGATTATCGTAGTTGAAAACGAAAATATTCGGGGATTCACAGAAAAACTAAATAAAGAAAATCTTCAGTATAAAATGCACTCCCTAGAAGAGATTTCCTCGCTTCCCGAAATCAAAAGCGAATGTGAAAAATACTGTTCTGGTTCATTTGATGGAATTGGGCCTTCATAGAAGTCCTAAAGAGTTGAAAATTAAGGTATATGAACCTATAAAGATTCTTACTCCTTATTCTTCCGGGATTTTGCTCTTTTACGGTTTATGTGGGAATGTACTAGGGGATGTTGAAAAAGATTTTGAACGTAGTTCTATTTCATGCCCAGTTCGTATTCTTAAAGACAAAGATCACAGAATTGTAGATGACTGCATAGGAGCTACTTTGGGGGGATTTGATAACTATCTAAGAAAACTCAAAAGTGTCAGCGATGCCGGCACATACCTCCTCACTCCCATGGGTAGTAAGAGCTAAAGGGAATTTATTCAACTGGATAAATTGAATAGGGACCCCACAAAAGCATTAAAATTAATGAAAAAGACCCACGAAATGATAGGTTACAAAATGGCTGCAAAGATTAATACCGGGCTTAAATACACTGAAAATTTAGATGAAGCTACCAAAGAATTTGCAGACATATTCAATTTTGAAGTATTGGAATTTGATGATGAAAATCAGAAAATTTTTGAAGATTGTTATAACGAACTCAAAGTGGAAATCGGAGTGAGATAAAATAGATTGAAAAAAGTTTTGTATTTAGAATTGAGTGGTGAGTTGATGCCTGTACTGAGCATTATTGCCTGTGGGATGCTCGAAGACGAGCTTGTACATGTATTATCAAAAGACAGTGAGCTACAGCAGTTAATTGTTGTGGAAACCCGAGAAAGCTTAGGGCTTCTTCGTAAGCTCAGATTAAGAAACTGCAACCTAAGGACAGCTTTTCTTGATCGGGTCCCAATGCTCCTGAAAGGCCAATCCGGTCCTGATTTTAAAATTTTTTCAAGGATTCCCTCAGGCTTTCTGCTATTTAAGAAACTTCTCAAGAAAAGAAAAGACAAGGAAAAGATAAGCGTTGTTGTCAATATTTTAAGCATGCGTCTGCACGCTGACCTGGAAATTTTGAAGACAGAAGTATACAGAAATATTCGTGAAATGGCTTCCTTCTCGGATAGAATTCTTATTTTTTACGGCACCTGTGGGCATGCCCTTGGAAAACTGGAAGAAGATTTATCAGACCTTGAATGTCCGCTTCTCTTCCTGAAAGACAGAAATGGGGAGATTATAGAAGACTGCATCAGTTTAGCACTCGGAGGAAACGAAGCTTATGCCAGGGCTACGACCAAATTTCAGGGTATGGGAACGATCTATCTGACTCCGATGTGGGCTTCTAGCTGGAAGCGCCTGGGTAATGAAGTTAACGGTCAGGATTTTAACAACAAGTATCTCAAAAACTCTCTTTATTGTATGACTGCGAAAATAGATACGGGACTTGTAGATAATTTAGAATTTGATGAAAACGTTAAGGAATTTGCCCAGAAATTTAATATGAAAATTACTAACCTTAAAGGTAGTGTGGAAATTGCAGAGAAATCATACCTCACTGCCCAAAATAGAGTTTGTTTTAAAAATCTAATGGTGTATAAGTAAAAATTTGGTTGCAAAGCAAAGAAGAATCCTAATCTTCTGATAACTGGTGACTTCCCTAACTCTGATCAAACTTCTCTAAAATTTGCTTTCTAATTAGATCTCTTTCCTTGATTGTTAGTTCAACATTTTCATTTATACTCTCTGAAATAACATTTGTTTTCCTATAAACTCTCCTTCCAAATTCATCAGGAAACCTTCGGCTAAGAATCCACATGCAGATCTGCGTGTTTCCAGCTTCAGCAGCTTCGTTTAAGCGCTCCAAAAGTGCTCTTGCAGCATCAGCATTCCGCTTTTGAATATATTTATAAAACTCAAAATATTTCCCATACTTTTCTGTCTGTCCCCTTTTAAGCCAGGAATTGAAACTTTGGTAGGTTACGCCGGCCGAATTAGCAGCTAGAGCATAAGTCAATCCAAGAGATATACCATCACCGATTTTCTGTTGTATGTCAGTAGTTAATTTACAAGGACGTGCCATAAATTCACCGTTTTTTACTCTTAAAAAGAAATATCAATGAATCTTGTATTTATCATTTTCTTAGTTTCTTGCTATACGCAGGCTGGATTCACACATGCCAACTGAAATCGGAGCCATTCTCAGGCTCACAGAGCGATTGTTTTGTGAAGGGTGATGGTTCCATCAGACTTTTGATAAAAGTTCCCCTAGTAGCCCCAGGGTAAGTCAGTCTTTGACCATTTTGATTCCCCGTGGTTAAAATGAAACTGTACGGTAACTAACCACAATATAGTTTTCATACACTTTTATTACTTAAAAAATATATAACTTGTGTTGGATATAGATACTTAAATTTTAAGATAAAATTTTGCCTAAAAGGTCATACTTATTAGTTTATGGCTATCTATATATGATATATCAAAAAAATATATAATTAATTGAATCTCGTTATATATTATAGGTATTCCAGTACCTGAAGATAGACTTTTCGGCAGGCTGCAGGCACGACCCCCTGCAGCTACAAGATCAACTTTTTTGACATTTTAGATCAACCGGATCATTTAAATTAATAACAAAAACGAAGTAATTGATGGCGGTAGACGATGCAGTGGTTGCTATTTACATGCTCGATGACAAAATAAAGGCGAAACAAGCGGTACATCTTATGGGTACAGGTATAGTTGGTGGTGCATTTTGGGGTATTTTGATAGGAATGTTTGCTTTGTTTATCTTAATCGCGAAATGGACTGAAGATAAGACATTCGAAAGATTAAACAAGTTAAAAGAATTGATAAAATAAAGTCAGCCCACCGAAATTTGCTCAATTGATCTCAGTGAAGGCGACTATTAAGAATGTTTTTCGCGAGCAGAATAATTGGTTTTTCTGAAATATAATTTCAACCCACTCGCGTCTTTAAATTTGAGATTCCACAGACCAAAAATGACATACTACCAATCTCTACTTTAATTAAATTAAATCACACTATAAATAGAAAAATGTGATATTCTAGACTTTGTGGTTGTTCATTCATGTATACTTCTTATTGCAAGTATGTCTTCTGTGATTTATATTCCCAATAGTTCACAATTATTCCCGCTATTTTCCCATTATATTCCCATTAAAAATAATAAAAAAAACAATAACAAGGGAATTAAAATCATAAAATTTAGTTAGTTGGTACTATAAAAGAGTGTTCTGCAGAGCTTAAGTAGGCATGAAAAAGCACTAAAAACCATGTTCGAGACTATGTCATGAAAACATTAATTAGGTATTAGTGGACGACCAAATGTTTTATAAGATTTTTAACTTAATATTTACCTAATATTTATTACAGATTATAGCAAACAATGCAATGTATGCTAAAAGCAATTATTTTCGATGTTGACGGGGTTCTTGTGGACTCCATGCGTTTTCAAGCCGATGCGTGGGCTACGGTTTTTGAGGACGTCGGCATTCATATTACGCGAGAAGATATTTACGCACTTGAAGGATTAAACAATAAAGGAATTATTAAAGCAATTTTTCAGAAAGTTGGGAAAAAACTTGAACCCTGGCATTTAGAATATTTAGTGAAAAGAAAACATGAAGCATTAGAGCTTGAAAATATAGTACCTTTTAAAGGTATTAAGAATTGTCTCAAGGAATTAAATCGAAATTTCAAGCTCGCTACAGTTTCTGGTTCTAGCTTCGATATAGTTGAAAAATTTGTGAATGATTTTTTTCCTAGATGTTTTGAAGTTATAATTACTGGAGACGACTTCGAACGTGGAAAGCCTGACCCTGAACCTTATATTAAATGTTTCGAAAAACTTGGCGTTACTAAGAATGAATGCATAGTAGTGGAGAATGCGCCTCTGGGAATCAATGCTGCTAAAAGTGCCGGACTCTATTGTGTTGCAGTTGCAACCACGCTTGATCCAGTAGAGTTGCAAAATGCGGACCGTGTTTTCAAAGACCACAATGATCTTTTTGGTTATCTGAAGAGCCTATCAAAGAGTAAATTTTAATTGTTACAATTACTTTTACTGTGGTCTAAAATCCCCTGGGCGAGGATATTTTTAAGTAATTTCTTAACTGATTGAATTTCAAATATGAAAATAGTTTAAGAAGCTCGTATAACTGAAAAATAGAATTATTTTGGACAATAATATGAAATTTTTGGTTGCAAATTAATTTGTTATGATGATTCTAGGGCGATAAGTGGTTTAAAGGGGCCTTTACAATGGATAATTATAAAGCAACTTTCTGGAAAAAAGAAACAAGACATTTAATTAACTCTATTTTATATATTTTTGTTTTTATTTTAATGTGTTTTCTGGTATTACGCGCTTTTTATGATATTAGTATGGTACTAGCGATTATTGGAGTGTTTATAACAATATATGTAGCTCTGTTACAAAGTCCACAGCTTAATAAATTAACAGCTATTGTGAGAGAAACAAAAGCTATAACAGAAACTCTCGGAACAAATGCTGAAAAGGAAAAAAATGTAAAAAGCTTTTTCCCTCGGAATAATGAGGAGAATGATAAAAATAAGTATAAACTTTTTTACCCTGTAGATAATGAGGGGAAAACACTGCCCCTAGTCAATTAAGCTGATTCGTATGCAATGCATGTCATAAGTGATTTACTCGGCGTAAATTATTTGGAATTAAAGCCAACTGCACGAGATACTGCAAAGAGTGAAGATCTAAAAAAATTGTTATCAGAATTAAGAAATGGTAACGCAATCATATTATGTGATGGGAATCCCGCTTTGATACAATTTTATGACCATATTATACGTCCGGATACCCTACCATGTTGGTTTGAAAGCTATAAAAATAAACTTGATGTAGATAATAAATATAAAAAAGGTGAAAGTATAAGGATTGCTGTAAAAGAAACGTCAAAAACTGATGGCTATAAAATCGATTCACCTTCAGAAAAATATTGTATAGAAGCAACTGATTATAAAAACAAAGCATACAAACCTGGAAAACAAATTCAGGCTGATTATGGTATTTTGGCAGATTAAGCAATGACAATTATAAATACATTATTATTGCAGGAATACATGGATATGGCACATGGATTACTGCAAGTTTTTTAAACAATCTCTTATGGAAAGGAAATAAAAATTATCATGGTTTGTTTTTTGGTAAAAAGGATTTCATTGCTATTATCAAGGGTGAGTTTGACACAGAAAGTCTATTTACTGATATCGGAAGTATGAAAATAGTTGAGATATGGCAGAATGATAAGAGTGTCTAAAAAAAAGTTCTGAATGAGAATTAGCATTTATTATATTAGCATTTATTATATTCAGAAAACATCATTCAACTGATATGACTATCGTTTGTTTCAAATTGAAGAAAATTCCTAAATCTTCTAAAATAATTTTTGAAAATGTCTAGCGACTACTATTACTATTCAATTTGAATTAACTGCAACCTATGATGAGGCATAATAGGTGAAGCGAAAAATAAATAGGTATTAGTAGCCTTTATGAATTAGCTTGTAGTCCAGTTTTATGATCTATTGTGAGATGATTTAAGGTATTTTCTTGAGTGTATAGGTGCATCAGAAAGTATAAAAGGCTGAAATTAAGCTATATGTTAATGAGAGGAAAAAAGATCAGCTGGGTCACCTAAGTTAATTAAAAGAAGAAAAAAGCACCTCGAGCTAGAGATATGTGATGATAGCTTATTTGGATTCGCGCACAATGCCCGTCATCACTCTATATTTTAATCGCAACTTCTTCTATAGTTATCCAACTGCCTAACCTTTTGGGGATTTATCCCGCTTGCTTTTATTTTCGGAAAAGTGTTCTGAAATTTCAGTACATATTTTTCACTCTTTCTTCCAAAAATCGGCAACTGTGACTCCGGCAATACACGGAATATTCTTCAAGAAAAAGCTTCCTGCTTTCTCCATTTCATTTTTTATAATTGCTGCCACTTCATCTGCTTCTTCTGCCTTGCACTCAAAAACTAGCTCGTCATGCACAGAGTTAATTAATTTGATTCCGCGCGGCTCGAGTATTAAGAACAGATTACCCATTGCTATTTTAAGTATGTCTGCACAAAGTCCTTGGACTGGAAGATTTTTACCTTTATTTTTTATTTTATAATCTTCTTCTTTTTTGTTTGGATTTCTGGTTTTACACATTCTTCCAGCAAGGGTTCTTATTTCTCCTTTCTGCAATCCTTCTTCGCCTGCTTTGTGTAAATACTTTGTAACATACGGATAAAGACGCTGAAAAGTTTGTTTTAATTTCTGTGCTTCTTCTAATGTTACTTCGATATCAACATTTATTTTAAGACTTTCTTTAAGAGCTTGTGCACCCATACCATAATTTAACCCAAAATTAATAGTTTTAGCAATTTCTCTTTGCTGCTTTGTAACATGCTCAAGGGGGATATTAAACATTTGTGCTGCTGTCTCTTTATGGAGATCCAGGTTGGCTTTATACGCCTGTATATACTTTGGTTCTTTAGCTTGTTGGCCTAGAATTCTAAGCTCAATCTGAGAAAGGTCACAAGCTATTATTTTATTCCCCGGGGCTGCTGTGTATATCTGTCTCCATTCACGATATCTACTTGACTGTTGTTGAAGATTGGGCTTACTGCTTGTGAATCTACCTGATAAAGCACCATACTGATTAAACTCTCCATGCACTCTTTTTGTAATAGGATGTGGATACTTGGGCGGTTCAATCTCTATCTTCCCATCTTTTTTAACTTACGTCTCATAAAATCCCGCTATAAAATCAGAAAGCAATTTTTCAGCTTGTCTATATAATATCAAATTAGTAATTAACTCGTCTCCTGTATATTTCCCAAGCTCTTTCTTTCCTGTGTCTTCTAGTTTATCATACCTTTTCGCTTTTAGCGCTTCTAATAACGATTTAGGACTATTTAGATTCGGAATTATTGTTACCTTTTTTGGTTTTTCTGATGCCTTTTCTTGTGTTGTATCGGGAGTAATTTCTATTTGTTCTCTAGTTAATTCTTGTATCAATATTTTTTCAGCTTTGTTTTTCTGTTCAAGTACCTTTATTTTAATTTCATCTAATTTTTTAAGATCAACATTGATTCCTGACAACTCCAACCATGCTACTGCAGGAATAACTTTCATTTCAATATCAACTGTATTTTGAAAGTTCATTAACTTAATTTTAGCCTGCTGTTTGCGCATAATTTCAGGAAGGTAAAGGATATCTTGAATAGCATACTTTTTTTGTGATTCTGCGAGCTGTTCCCCCATTTTAAAGTTTCTCTGTTCTGATTTGTCCAATGTAACCCCACAATACTTGAGCACCAATTCTTTGAGTCCTATGTACGGCTATGTGCCGCCTTGAATGATTTGCTCAGCTATCATAGTGTCATAAACATTCCGAAGGGTAATTCCAAAATGATGCTTTAGGAATTTAGCTTCAAATTTTATGTTATGCCCTACTACGGATTATTTTCCAGCTTTTCCTTCAATACTTCAAGGTTTTTAGGTTCAGAAATGATTAACGACTTTTTTGCTGAAGTCATTGCTTGAAATGTGACAACCTGTGACCGATAAGGATCAAGCCCACAACCTTCAGAATCATCAGTCTCAATATCAATAAAAAGGAAAGACATTTTTAAATTCCTAATCTTCCCAAGCTTTTGCCATACCTTCAGGCGTCGTAAGCAAATTTGATTCTTCAGACTTTTCTATAATTTCCTGAATATTTGTCTTCGAATCCAGATTCACGCTGATACCCAAATTCTCCAAGTTCCCAGGTTCACATACACTATTTTTAATACGTGAATCAGTGTGTGTTTGGATTTTTTTAGACTATTTAAAATACCCATCTAGATGCGTACAATCTAACTGTCTAAAATAATCTAAATTCTCATTGATTCCCACATCATTATTTGTGTATGTGAACCTGGGAACTTGGAGAATTTGGGAACTTGGGGGATTTGGATTTTCAAATTGGATTTTATCGCAGTCTATATATCGGTAGTAAGTTGTCACTTTCCCATTTTTTTGATTTTTCACATAGATTGTTTCTACTTGGCCTGACTCAATAGTAGTTTCAATTAAATTGCGAAATTCCTTTGATTCTAGTCTTGTTTTTCGTAGTAAAACCGAGTGACTGGCAACACCTTTTAAATCCTTCAGTACTTCTATTATTTTATCAATTTTGTTATTTTTCGGGTCCACCGTCAACAGGTTATAGATATCACAGATCGTTGGTAGGAAATAATCTAAAACCATTGTAGTTGCAATTTTCACTGACTCCAAAGTAATGGTTTGCGAGATCGGTTCATTCCCTATTTCGATTAAAGCCGCTAATTTTAAAATGTAAATCGAGTACCTACTCCAAGCAGAACCAATGAACTCTTGGTTTGGTTTATGTCTTATTTCACTTTGTGTGTTAAAATCAACATTCACATAGTAATCCAAAGCATCTTGATCTACACTCATAGAGAATGCCGATGATTGTCTAAATAATCCATATAGTTGTGCGGTTCGCACTTCCATTTTACTGCGCTCTTCAATGTCTTGTGCTATTCTTATTCTGGGTGGTCTTTGCTCAAATTCATAAGTCGGTGCAGCGTATAAAAACCTAAACCCAAAACCGCTATCAAAGTCTGGTATTGACATACTCCGTTTGTATTTAACAAAAGTAGTACCATACAGCTTTGTTATGAAGGGATCTTTTACTGGATATATCTTAGGCTCTTTTTTCCCACCTGATGCCAGCCTTTTATTTTGACTATTACAATCATAAAGTTTGCACTCAAATTCATTGTATCCCGCATTATATTTTTGCCCCATTTTTTGAAAAATGGTGCTGACTTCATCATTAATCATAGCCAAAACTGGAGTTTGTGCAAGGGTTTCTAAGTAACCTTCTAAAGAGTAGTCGGTATCAGTTAGTGGATCATCTTGCGCATACGCAAAAAAATGCCTGGCTATATCTATAACAGTTGTTTTTCTTGCTAGAGAAGAGAGTCCAAGAAGCTGAGTCCATACATTTAAAAAAATACCATCCGAAGTGGTGGCTAAATCTATGTATGGCTTCCTTTGTATCAGTGAAGAAAGTAACCAAAAACCCGCTAAAATTTTATATTCTTGGTAGCCATCTGTCATCCGGTTAGAGTAAGTTAAAAATTGAGAAATAAAATGATCTTCTTGCAGGTCACAAATTAAATGTTTCACAGCAAAACCGCTTCTAAGCAGTTCAATCTCTGCCTCAGTCATTTCTTTGCCTAAAATAAGTTCATCGTCTTGGTTTAGTGTTGTTACCTTCTTTGAGATATATTTGCTGAATAATTCATCTGCTTCTAAAGTTGAGTTAAGCGGAGTCTTTTCGGGGTCAATTTTTGAGATTTGATATATTGAATTTTCGCGACTAAATTTGTCTCCGAAAATCAGCATACATGCTAACAACAATTGATTTTCTGTAGCACCATTTGCTAGCAATTCAGCGAATAAGGCAAGATTCCTTTGTCGTCCCGCAGAATTTCTAAAAATTGATAATTTGAGAAAAATACCACTGTCTTTATTCTCGAATAAGTCAATCCAAAGCCCCGAAATTGCGGGTCTACATCTCATAATTATTTTTTTTAACTCTCCATACTGGGCTATCAATTCATTTATTTTAGAAATTATGCCCTCAGGTACCCCTATTCTGTCTTCAATAGGTCGATCAAAAGTATATGTATCTCCTTCTGGATGAATAGATGGAGCTAAGACGATATTCCCCCCATCATTTCTAATATCAAACCCAAGTGCCTGATGCGTATTAGTTTTAAGTCTTGGTGTATATTTAAAGAAAATGTGTTTTTTACCGTCTTTCTCAGTTCTTTTCTGAGTTACAAATCTGGCAGTATCTATCCCATCAAAAACATAATCCCATATTCCCTTGATGTGAAGATCAATATCAATGACGGTAAGGTCTGATGGTTTACCGCAATTAGCACCGAGATTATAGTCTTTAGAACTCAGATGTTGATGCATATAGCCTAAAGCGTGCGGTTGTGTTCTCTCAGCCCAATCCTCACATATAGGTGCTTTACCCGGACTTTTTACTTTAGCTTTAGGCCCATGTAGAAGGTGAGCTATTATTCCCTGCGCGGTATAGTAAGTAAAAGCCGCTTCCAGCGAATCAAAGAATTTTACCATTTAAATTCGCTCCCTTCCTGCTACTGACATCTCTCAGGCTCATTGTGGAGTTCATATAGATAATAAGTCATAGGGCCTTGATTTCTACTAAAAATATATTTCAGACTGGAATAGTTTGCCATTAAAACCCCTCTCCCAATCGATAAGTTCTTGCAATATCTGTTCTTGAACAATCAACAGGCTCTTCTGGAAGCCGCCATGGGTTATAAGGATCGGTACGCCTAGAATAGCCCTGTCTGTGCCGATAATTAAAAAAATTATTAATCTGAAAAGGGATCTTGTGTTTGTATCCATCTGTGGATGTGACAAGGGAATCGTACGTAATTTGAGATTTTGTATTGTCAAAACTGTGATAAAAATCGCTAATATTACTTTGCCTTATAGAGAATCTCATGGAGTTTATCCTCCCTTTTGAATAATGAGAGAACAACAGAACCCTTAGACATTAGAATCGTCATCAAAATAAGATATTATTTAAACCATGAAAGTATAGTTTATATAGTTCACTCATTGGAAATGACGATCCGAATTGCCTAGGACAGGGCTCAATCTGTCCCGGGCTCAAATCTCTCAATTTTTGTTACCTTTATTTATTTTCTCTAGGCTGCTCGCCGTAGATCTTCAATGTGTTACCCGGTAGCACCTCGATTATCATAGAATCTCCTTTTTGGAAGAGAGTCTTCATTGTCACACATTCGAGTAATCCTTTAAGAATACCGGAGGATGCATATTCATCTGTGCTTTTAGAAATTAGGTCCAACGACGTGATCACTTTTTGTCTTAACGAACTAAGAGATTTATGGATTTCAGGCTCCTTACAAGCATTCACTTGAGATAAATGGCCGTCTAATATTTTAGACAAATAAAGAAGCACTTCATCGATATGCTTAAAGCTGGCATCAGCTAGTTCAAGAATGCATTTGTCTGACAATGAATTCAAATTTTCTTTATTAATCATTCTTCGTCGACTCCTGCGGTTTGAATAATTCGTTTTGCTATAACGCGGTTTAGTGGTGCAATGCTTTTCTGCATATGCTCTAAAATGTCGGGATGTTGAGAGTTTACACGTTTCGACCATTCCAAAAAGGATAAATTGCATTGGGTATTATTTTCCATAGCCAGCACTTCTCTTTATGTAGTTGTTGTTGGTGTCCCGGTTCCCTGATAGCCTTGGTCGGACTTAGGGACCGGGCAAATCTTCAAATTTCCGTCTTCTAACAGTTCAATTCTCACAGGATCACTTTTTTTCATTTCGTTGCTTGTGATCCATTCAGGTGGCAATGGGACGAAAAACGACCCTCTGGCCTGTTGAATTTTTTTATTTTTAAAATAAAACATATTAAATTCCTTACTTCCATCAGTATATTAAGAATAAGTATAAATATTCATCGATTAAGTAATACCAAGGGGTATGAAAAACAAATTTAATACCATATATCTAAGATCTCAACAACAATATTTAATACCCCAATGCTTATGTAAGTTTATATGGTGTAAGTACATATGGTAATAGTTGAAAAAAAAGAAAATCGAACTCATGGAGATCGACTACCCATAGGGGAAGTAAAAGCTGGGATTATTTCATATATTCTCAGTAAAGATGACGCTGTGCCAGCGTCAGATTTATTTAAATATTTAGGAGAAAAGTATGGGATAAGAAATAAGAAGAACATTAGGAATCACTTAGAAGACTTAAAAAATGATCATTGTATAGAAAAAATAGATCCCGTCAGAGATGGTTTTGAGAATAAATGGAATATAACAAAACGAGAACACTTGAAAAATATTAAGAAAAAAACTGAAACAGAAAATTGTTTTAAAGAAATTAAGTTGAGTACCTATGAAAAAGCCGTAAATATAACCCGAGATGAGATTTCCCCTCGAATAGGTCCTATGGGTCAAAAGGAATATTTTATTCTACTAGCATTGTCTGATTCTTATTTTACTGAATGCTTGATTGCTGACATTGATAAATTATATGCCCAAGCTTTCGAACTGTACCTGTTGGGGAAAGACAAGAATGAAGAGAGGAAAATCGAAATCAAAGAACTATATATTCAAAATTTGATTAATGAAGTTTATACAAAAAGTATAAGAAGGATTCAGAAAAATCCAAAATATTATTCAGATATTGAAATATCAAACGAATTATTCACAGAAATATTAGAGAGTATTCCTTTCCCATGGGAAAAAGTGTCATGCGGAACAGAAGTCGAAGCAATTGTGAAAGAATTGTCCGTGAAATTGTCGGGTGAAATAGTCTCCCAAATGTTGAAAGAAATGCCTGAAGAAATGATAACTAAAATATCTGAAGAAATATTCAAAAAATTAATGGAAGGATCTTCAGAAATATTGAGTGAAAAAATAAGTGAAATAATAAATCTCCAAAACTTACGCAGGATTGACGTGTTCGATCGAATTTTTGAATATTTCTATCACATAGATGTTTATACACGTACTACCTCCTCTGAAGAAAGAGAATTTTTTCACAAAAACAGAGATTGCAATTTTATTTCTGAAAATAACCCCCTAACTAGAATTGAGTGCATAAATAAACTTTACAATGATTATTATGAAATCTGCCGGGGAAAAATGAAGATTCAATCATAAAATTAATTTGAAAAAACTATTTCCCTGCTTTGAGCATCATCTCCTTTAACCTAGAAATTTCTTCAAGATCTTGTTTTAACGCGTTTTTCATTTCCCTGATTTCGTCCAGATCCGCAAGTTGGGTGTAATTTGTTTTTACGGATTCTACTGTTGTTGCAGCTTCCTTCGTTAATGGTAATCCACACTTAAAACAGAACTTCGCATTTACTGCAGTCAATTCGTGGCATCTGGGGCATACACCTGGTTTCAAAAACTCTGCGTCGTTTTCATCCTTTTTAATACCGTACATTTTCAAAACAGCTTCATCCATATCTTTCCCACTCAAATGGACATATGTAGCTGGCTGAGTTGATGTCGGAGACCAGCCTAAATACATCTTTAGCTGTTGTTCTGTGAAATTTGCAGCTAAATGAGTTGCTCTATCATGCCGGAAGGAATGAGGATTCACTTTTTTCTCGATTCCTGCTTTTTTCCCACATCTATTAAACACGTTCATGAGCCCACTAACAGACATCGAACCAGCGTTTTTATCCAATGTGCACCATAAAGATGCATCCCTATCGTCCTTCCTTGGGTGATCATCCAACCATTCCCGAAGGTATGGAGCAGAGAAAATCAATCTAACCCTTCGAGCCCCGGTTTTTCCTTCAGGAAATGTAATTACAACTCCATACTCATCAAACTCTATATTTTTGATCTTAGCAGCCAGTTGTTCCCCTCTTCTGGCACCTGACTCGTAAAAGCAGGATATAATAGCTCTGTCCCGACTATTACTACATGCCTCTATCATCTTTACAATATCTTCTTTGCATTTGATATCTTCGGGAAGCTTCTTTCCTTTGGATCGTTTGCACTTGATTTGTTGGTGAAGTTCGTAATTTTTACACCACTTGATGAACTTTTTTAAAGAAACTTTTCGGGTTTCTTTTGTGGTTTCAGAGTATTTTTTCTCAATTCCTGCAGGTGTTCTGTAGGTGTAATCTTCCAATGCATCAAAGAAAAAGTAAAGGTCATCTTCTATAAGATTCCCCAAATCGTATTTATTGAGGATTCGCGCTACCCATATCATGTTTTCCATGTGATTAAAGGCTGTTCGTTCAGAGTTGCCCTCATGGCGGAGAAAACGAAAATACTTTTGAAGAATGTCTCTATTACATTTTGAAATATTTTCTGACATTACAAAGTCTTCAGCATCAACTATTCTGAACATACTAAGTAAATGTTTATCTTAGTATTTAATACATGAGATATTCAATTTTGATGTCTTACAAGGAGTAGGGGGTATCCTGAACAATTTCAAGGACCTTGCAGAAAGAGCAGAAAAGATCACTTTTGTAGGAACTCCAGGTTTCTGCACTCCCTTTGCTGAACTTCTAAGTTTCGTAGTTCGGGACAGAAAGCTTGCCTTCATACCCGGTCTAGACATTGAGAAAGCTAGATCAATCCATATGACTCCTGAGGGCATGCAGCTTGGAGAACCCACAGATGCGCATGCTGACGTGATCGTCCTGCTAGGTGGGCTTACGATGCCGAAAACGGGGATAAATCCTGAAAAAGCAAACGAAATTGCCAGAAAGGTCCTCGAAAATTCGGAAAAAAAAGAATTATCGGATTATGTCTTCAGTCTATGTTCATGCAGCAGAAATGGGATAAAATAATCAACTTTGATTATATCATCAACGCTGATCTGGCTGTTGAAGTGCTGGAGATCTAAAATTCCATGCGATTCTTTCCTTCCTACCGAAAAATAACATGATAAAAACAATTTTTTGATATTCAAAATCCATTTGATCCTCAATGTAAGTGTTATGGTTTTGATCTTATATACTTGGCATAAAACAGTAAGCATTTTCCTGTTGGATAGACACCACTGAAACATCTTCATAAAAAGGAAATTCAGAAAGACCGATTTCCAAGTATAGATAAAATCATCATTAACTGCCTGAAAAACTACAAGAATTCAGATAGTATATGGAATGAAAAAAACTTGCAAAAGATACTAAAAAGTGGTATATGAAAAATGAAAAGGATAACATCGGTAAAAAACAATGTAGT
>Ga0326728_10015336_pt1 | contig 15965 bp, 11 predicted proteins | sample MB3enrmetagenome_FD_207602 | JGI IMG/M metagenome (GOLD analysis project Ga0326728, IMG submission 207602) | Lab enriched peat soil microbial communities from McLean, Ithaca, NY, United States - MB31MN | ecosystem: Environmental > Terrestrial > Soil > Wetlands > Peat | place: USA: New York...
GCTTCTTCAACCTTCACGCCGATCACGGATTGCGAAAGGGCGTTGTTGGTCAGAGTCGAGATAGACTCGCGGTTCTGCTTCGAACCGTACATGTTGTAGTCGAGGCCGGTATAGAGAGAGCCGCTGTACGGAGCGCCGTTAGTTTGATAAGCATAACCAACGTCGATCGTCCCGTAGATGGTGACGCCCTTGTAGGTCAGCGTATCGGGAAGCGGATCTTTCAGGCTGTCCACACCAAGGTCAGCCGCCTGCGCGGAGGCTGCGAAGCCGCCAAGCGCGAGAGCGCAAATAAGAACTTTTTTCACAGAAGTGCCCCATTGAGTTGGAACGAGTTACATTTAAACGCTGGTCAAATTCCCCCGGATTTGCATTCAACCCTGCATCACGCGGTTACGCTGGAACTTTATCCAACCCACCCGCCGATCCCTGCCCACGGCTGACTTGCGCCTCCAGAAATGGCTTAGTAGCGGTTTGTTACAGTTACGTGACAACGCCCCCGCGCGCTACCCTTTAGCCGGGGTTTGGGAGCCGATGATTCGGCCACTGTTGCCATGCAAGCACAGACTCGTGTGACCGGGATGCTCCTTAAGAAACCTACCTTTGTGTCTTCCCGCGGAAAACGGAGCCGCGGCGGCTTGGGGCGTTTCGGGCCGGCGGCATAGAAGGAATGGCGCTTATGCCACACCTGGGGGCGAATTGACCTTGAAGATCAGGTTGGTTTTGACCTGAACACGAATCGATTGTACTGCCTTAATTGACGCAACCTAAGGTTTAATAAATATCGACGAACTACAACCGGCTGAAGCTGCAGCTTGCGTCTCAAAGATCAACTTAAGGCCCGTTACGGTTGTGTGCTTCTTTCCATACACCGCTGTAGCCAGGGCGCTTTTAGATTTGGGGGACCCATGCAACTCCTTCGCGCAAGTGGATTGTACCTTCGAAGCGTTGGCGTAACTAGAACTCTCGCCTGTGCGATCGCCGCAGCAGGCTTCGCAGCCGCCGCACACGCAGATGGCGTCGATCTTGGCAGCGTGAAGGATCAGCTTCCCACGATGCCTAACCTGTCGGTCGCCGGCGTCACCATCTACGGGACCATCGACGTCGGCTACGGCTACCAGACCCATGGTTATGAATACAGCGGCGCGCTCTATACGGGGCAGCAATACCAAATCTACGGCAGCTCACTGGGCGGACTGCACGCCATATCCGGTCTGACCAACAACGCGCTTTCGAATTCGACGGTCGGCGTGAAGGTCGAAGAGAGCATCGGCTTGGGCTTTACCGCTATCGGCAAGCTCGATACCGGCTTCAACCCGCTCTCCGGGGAGATCGCCGACGCCTGTCAAAGCCTTATCCGCGATGCCAACGCTCATGTAAACGGGACCACAATTCAGGCGTTCGGCGACGGCAGCCGTTGCGGCCAAGCCTTTAACGGCGAGGCTTATGGAGGCCTAAGCAGCTCCACCTATGGCACACTGAAGATCGGGCGTCAGCAGTCGCTCATGTTCGACGCGCTGGCCACCTACGACCCGATGGCTCTTTCCTACGCCATGTCGCCCTTCGGCTGGTCTGGCTTCTTTGGGGCAGGCGTGGGCAGCACGGAAACCGCCCGCTGGGATGAGTCAGTAAAATACATCTATCAGTACGGCCCCGCCCACGCTGCGGTGATGTACGCGGATGGTTCGCCGGACTCATCGATCCAGCAAAACGCTTGGGGGGCCGATCTTGGCATCACCTATAAGGGCCTCTCGATCGACGGGCTCTATACCAATGAGCGCGGCGCGGTCAATTCTCAGTTCGGCCTTCTTACCGGCAACAACATCAATCAGCTCTACTACTTCATCACAAACAACCAAGCTTGGTCGGTCTTGGGTAAGTACACCTTCGAGCTCGGCTGCTGCTGCTGCGGCTTGAAGGACGGGGGCTTGAAGGATGAAGGGCCTAGCGACAAGGTGACGATTTACGGCGGCTATGTTCATACCGACATGACCCAGGGCTCAGCCCCGGGGCTTGGCGACCCGGGCGGCACCACGATCGGCGGCTACCTTCTCTCCATAAACAACCTCATTTTCCTCTCCACCAGAACCTTGCAGACCGAATACGCCGGTGCGAAGTACGAGACCGGTCCATGGGCGTTCACAGCTGCCTATTACCACCTCTCTCAAGACAGCTTCAGCGAGAAAAACGACTTGAAAGGCACGACCGGCGGCTGCTGGGTCAACCAGTTCACCTGCGCCGGCGACTATTGGGCGTCGTCCTATCTTGTCGACTATACCTTCAACAAGTATTTCGATATCTATGCCGGTGTCACCTTGTCGCAAATCAAGGGCGGTCTCGCTCACTCGTCCCTCTCGAATGACCCATACGTGCAAACAGACAACACCAGCGTTGTGAGCGGCCTGCGGTTGAAGTTCTAAGACCCGGTTTCGCGGGCGCGGTCTTCGCGTCCGCAACTCCTAAGCAAGCGGTGCTCCCTCACCGCTTGTTTTTTTGTTTTGGTGTGCCCTTCGCTGAAGCCCATCTCTATATGCCCCCGCTTGCGGTTCGCCGGCGGCCTGTTGCCCATTTGCACTTGTGTGGCTAAGCACCAGCATGCTATTCCCCGTGAGATATAGCATTGGCTCGGACGCCCGGAGTTCTGGGACCGGCGCGACCGGCTGCGTGCGTTTTGTTTCCGTACCGGAGGGGTTATCGTGAAGAGAGTTATTGTGTGTGCGCTGGCGCTCGCCGGCTTTGCAGCTGCTGCACGAGCGGCGGATCTCGACGTTGGCAGCATCAAAGACCCGTTGCCCGATACGATAAGCTGGCACGGCGTCACCATCTACGGAACGGTCGATGTGGGCTATGCCTATCAGACCAATGGGCGCCCTCTCGGAAGCGTGGTCTCCGATCTCGAATACAGCCCCTTCACGACCACCCGGAATTTCACCGGTCAATCGGTCTCGACGATTACCGCAAACGCCTTGGAGCAATCCAAGATTGGCGTGAAGGTCGAGGAGCAGATCGGTTACGGCTGGGAGGCTATCGGCAAGCTCGATACGGGCTTTAATCCGATGACGGGCGAACTCTCCAACGGTTGCTCTTCTTTTGTCCAGAACGCCGGAATTCCCTACAGCCAACAGACATCGAATGCGGATAGCGGCCGTTGCGGTCAGGCCTTCAACGGCGTGGCCTATGCCGGTGTGAGCAACGCCAGCTATGGCACGCTGACCGTTGGCCGCCAGCAATCCTTCCAGCTCGATGGTATCGCCACCTACGATCCGATGGGCCTCTCCTACGCGCTTTCGCTCATCGGCTATTCCGGTACAAATGGCGGCTCGGGCAGCACCGAAGCGGCGCGCTGGGATGACTCGGTGAAGTACGTCTATCGATACGGTCCGGTGCATGCCGGGGTCATGTATTCCGATGGCGGCGACGCGACCGGTTTGTACGGCACGGGCTTGGGTTTCAACGTCGGCGGCGCCTACAAGGGGCTCTCGGTCGACGCGGTCTACACCAAGGAAAATGCGGCGGTTAACCTGTTGGGCGCCAACAAAGATGCCGTAGGCGCGCCTCTCGCTGCTGCAATCTCGAATAACGAGGCCTGGGCGATCATGGGTAAGTACACCTATGATTTCGGTGGCGGATTTAAAGATGAAGGCCCGGGTTCCAAGCTGACGCTGTTCGGCGGGTATACGCATATCGATGTTTCAAACTCGAACGACACGGTTGGGTACGCGGCCGGCGGATATGCGATTGCAGATGACCATATCTACTATACCGGCACCAAGGTTCTACAATTTGCCTGGACCGGGGCGAAATACGAGCTTCCGTCTGGCTGGAGCTTCACGGGCGCCTATTACTACGTTGATCAGAGCGCTTACACGTCGGATAACAACGTCTGCACGCTCGGGGGTGCCAGCCGCACAAACTGCGCAGGCACCTACAACCAAGGTTCCTTTTTGGTCGACTATGCGTTCAACAAGCATTTCGACGTCTATGCCGGCGTGACCTATGCAATCGCTGAAGATGGCCTTGCTGCCGGTAACAATGGCACCCCATGCGGGGTTGCTGGGAGCGGCAAGTGTGCGCAACCGGCCGGCTACAGCCAGATCAACGGCACGTCGGCCAGCGTCGACACGACTGCCGTCGTGACCGGCATGCGCCTAAGATTCTAACACCGGATGGCCTGGCGATGTCAGGCTAGCGGCCTCGGCGGACGGCAAAGAATTGGCGGGCGGTGTTCCATCACCGCTCGCCTTTTTTGCGCTTGGCATGCCCTAAGCGCTTGATGAAATGGTCGAATCGCCGGGGCAATGACCAAGCCATTTTCCGTAACGAAAATGCGGCGCCTAGCTGGGCCGGCAGCCGCGATACGCGATGCATTTCCCCGCTTGAAGCTTGTTTCGCCCTTTTTGTGCTGGCGTGCACATTGTTGCTCGAGGGACACATTTCTTTCATGGAAGTGTCACACGGCCTTTGCTGCTTGTTGACCGCCGTATCGCTTTTCCCTAAAAACGTAGCTGGCATAAAACTACAGGACACGATCCTATAAGAGGCGGGCAGGCCTTTACAGAGATCACCGGTAGTGAGGGGGGGAAGAGGATCTTTGATCAGAATTCCCACGGTGCAAGTCTGGACCCCAGTCCGGGCGAGCAGTTTGCTTGTAATCGCGTCAATCGTTCACACTAGGGGGAATTACGGTGAGAAAACTTCTTATTTGCGCTCTTGCTCTCGGCGGCTTCGCAGCTTCCGCGCAAGCGGCTGACCTGGGTCTCGACAGCTTGAAGGACCCGCTGCCTGACACGCTGACCTACAAGGGCGTCACCATCTACGGTACGATCGACGTCGGCTACGGCTACCAGACCAACGGCAACGCGAACAGCGGCGCCCTCTACACGGGTCAAGCATACAACATCTACGGCGAGTCCATCACGCACGGCTCTAACTCCGCTCTAACCAACAGCGCTCTTTCGCAATCCTCGATCGGCGTGAAGGTCGAAGAAGCGGTTGGCCTCGGCTTCGTGGCACTCGGTAGAATTGACACGGGCTTCAACCCGGTTTCGGGCGAAATCGCCGACGCTTGCCAAAGCTTGGTCCGCGCCGCGAACGAACTTATAAACAAGACCACGCTCACCGCGTTCGGCGACGGTAGCCGTTGCGGCCAGGCTATCAACGGCGAAGCCCTCGCCGGTCTGAGCCACTCCACCTACGGCACGCTGACCATCGGCCGTCAGAACTCGCTCGAACTCGACACACTCGCCAAGTACGACCCGATGGGCATGTCCTATTCGATGTCGCAGCTCGGCTGGTCTGGCTTCTTCGGAGCCGGCGTAGGCAGCACGGAAACTGCGCGCTGGGATAACTCTGTCAAATACGTCTTCCAATATGGCCCGGCTCACGCGGCTGTGATGTATGCAGACGGCGGCCAAGACTCGTCGCTGCACGGCAACTCCATCGGTGCCAATGTGGGTGCTTCCTATAGGGGTCTGTCGGTCGACGCGAACTACACGAACGAGAGGGGCGCGGTCAACGCTCAGCTCGGTGTGCTCACCGGTGCCGACACCAACCAGCTCTGGGGCTTCCTGACCGACAACGAAGCTTGGTCGATCCAGGCCAAATACGTGTTTGAGTTCGGCGGCGGCTTCAAGGATGAGGGCCCGACCTCAAAGCTCACCGTGTTCGGCGGCTATACCCACACCGACCAGACGGATGGCGGCGGAACGCTCGGCGCTTCGTTCGGCACCACGATCGGCGGCTATATCATGTACGACAACGTGAATCTGCTCAGCACCCGTACGATTGAGACCGAATGGGTTGGCGCGAAATATGAGACCGGCCCATGGTCGCTCACCGGCGCCTACTACCACACCTCGCAGGACGCGTTTAGCCTGGCGAACAACCACACGAAAACGGCTGGCGGTTGCGCGGTTAACGCGTTCGCTTGCTCTGGTGACACCAGCACCGTGTCGGGTCTCGTCGACTATGCCTTCAACAAGCACTTCGACGTTTATGCTGGCGTGGCCTACTCTGACATCAGCGGCGGTCTCGCTCACTCGTCCTTCTCGAACGACCTCTACTCCGCGACCGACAACACCACCGTTGTCACCGGCATGCGCTTGAAGTTCTAAAAACGGTTTGTGAGGGCTCTGCCCAAACTTAAACCGGGGTTAATTGCAGGCGGTAACTGAGTTACCGCCTGCTTTTTTGTTTGTAGAGTTTGACTGTTCGTTAATTGCTCTAACCGCCGGCGCCCTGCCTGTCTAGAGAAGGCCGTTGGCTAGAATAGGCCGCCTGGGCGTTCTATGTGCTAGCCGCTAGATACCGGATTCCGCCTTAAGCCGGTTCCGGCATGCAATCGTCGGGCTCCCAGGAGCTCGATCCGGCTCTAGCCTACCCACGCATTGCTACGGAATTGCCTTCGAGGCGTTCATCGCACGCGTGCGATAGAAGCGATCGATCCAGTTCAGCATCGCTGAAGATGTGCTGCTATACCGAATCCGGCTGAATGGTTCGCGCCCGTCATCCCTGTCTATCCGTGCAGCGCACAGCGGTGCGCTGCAGACACGGGATCGTCACGGGCGCGTGTATGTTGCAAGATCCCGTGTCTGCGCGGCGTCATTTCATGCCGTGAGCCGCGCACGCGATGACGGGCCCATTTAGCCGGATTGGGTATCGTTGGGGCCGGGGCGGCAATGCTTGCCCGGCACTCCGGCCGTCGAGCCATACGCTAAGCCGTAGATTGAGCCTGTTGGATTAAGCGCCCGCCTGTAACCATTCCCGCGCCGGCGCGCAGTCAGCGCGTAAGCTTGATCGATGCCACGGGAACCTGACGGCCTGTCGCGTGATCGGCTTGCGTAATTGCCACCAGATGATCTGTCTCGCTCTTGAATGTGACCTTGAAGTTACCTTTGAAGCTGGGACTGTCGGCCTCGATAAACAAATAATTACCGCTAATGCTGCCGGTTACGCGGCCAGAGGAGTTTCCGCTTTTTTCTTCGAACCATCCTTCGAGGAGATTGCCCTCGCAGGTGACTTGGCTCGATGCTTCGAGCTTATAATCGGTTCCGGCGCAGGCAATAACCTGATTGATCGTGCCAGCGGCCGCCATGGAATAAGAGATCCGGCAAGACACAAATTCAGGCGATCCGCCAATGGGGGTAACGGCACCCTTTCCCCGCCAAGACCCGTTGAGATTTCTCATCAGGTCGAGCCCTTGGGCCGTACATATCGCAAAGGCGGGGCTTACCGATATAGCGGCAAGCGCTGCGGAAGACGCCAACAGAATGCGGATCGAATTCGAAGTTTTCATACCGGACCCTCGGGTAACTGGAAAGTGAGGCAATGGTGGCGGATTTGACCCGGATTGGAGTTTGCCGAACGTTATGCTAGCTTAAAAGCATTGGCCAAGCGCCTCCCGTTTCGCGCGAGATCTAGGCGACATAGAGACCCGGCTCAATAATTTTGCGCTGCCAGGCAGCCAAACACGTGCCTGCGCCAGCCGGGCTGAGTTTTGCACCGCCGCTGACGAAATCGAGGCTGTGCCGGAACCAGCGTCAGCCTACACCCAGCATCTTGCGGCTTGCACAAGAAGATCGCGGATAAGCGCCAAAGCTCGGTCCATCATGGGGTCGTTTTCGCTGGCGTGGGTTATGCTCTTTCCTTCACAGCGTGGCTTTTGCAGGCGTCGCTTTTGCAATTGCGTAATGGTCTAGCGGTTGACTGCTTTGTGCGATTGGCTTGCAGTCTTTGCCGGCGCACGTTACAGAGACCGGATATGGCAGCGGGGAGGCGAGGTTTATGGTTCCACTTCTAGAGTTTATCGCGATGGTCATAACGCTTTATATCTGGGCGGTTATCATCAGCGCGATCCTGAGCTGGCTGATCGCGTTCGATGTCGTAAACCGCAGAAATCACGCCGTCTACTTGATAGCCGATACGTTCCGCCGTTTGACGGAACCCGCATTGCGTCCCATCCGCAGGAGAATACCCGATCTCGGCGGTGTCGATATTTCGCCCGTCGTGCTTATCCTTGGGCTTATTTTTATCCGTGACGTAGTTATTTTCGGCTGGCTTGTGCCCCACACGATTTAGACCCCCTCCCGCCATGGAAATTCCCGCCTCGGCCGGCGCGGCTGGCATCGCGATCCACGTCCGCCTGACACCTAAAAGCGGCGCGGAGAAAATAGCGGGCGTCGAGCTGCACGGGGAAAAGCCGGTTTTGAAGGCCCATGTAACCGCGCCGCCGGAAGACGGTAAGGCGAACGCTGCGCTAATCTCGCTCATTGCCGGCTGGCTTGGCGTCCCCAAATCCAAGGTGACGGTGGCGGCTGGCCAAAAGTCGAGACTGAAGTCGGTGCACGTCGCCGGCGATGCCGCGGACCTCTTACAGAGGCTCGGCAAGCTTCTGGCGGAGCCAGCTGGAACCCGGCCCAAATCGAAAAGGTGAGCACAATGGCTGAAGCAGTACTTTTGAATGGCGTGGCGCTCGCAGCCGACGTCAAGGAAGCCGTGGCCGAGCGCGCTGCCGCTTTCATCGCCGCCGCCCACCGCAGGCCCGGCCTTGCCGTGGTGCTCGCAGGCGAAAATCCCGCAAGCCAAGTCTATGTGCGCAGCAAGTTGAAGCTCGCCGGCGAGTTGGGATTTCATTCGGTCGAGCGCAGGCTCGATGGCAGCGTGGGCCAAGCCGGGCTACTCGATGTCATTGCGGCGCTCAACGCAGACGATGCTGTCGATGGCATATTGGTGCAGCTCCCGTTACCGCGCCACATCGATCCCGAGGCGGCAATCGCCGCCATAGATCCGGACAAGGACGTCGACGGCTTCCATGCGGTGAATGCGGGGAAGCTCTTCACAGGCCGGCCGGCCTTCGTTCCGTGCACGCCGCTCGGATGCTTGCGCCTCATTCACAGCGCCAGGACCTCCCTCACAGGCCTCAGCGCGACCGTCGTGGGCCGCTCCAACATCGTCGGCAAACCGATGGCGCATCTCTTGCTCGCAGCGGACTGCACCGTGACCATCGCTCATTCCAAGACGCGCGATTTGCCCGCCGCAGTTCACAGCGCCGATATCCTCGTTGCCGCGATCGGGCGGCCGGAGATGATCCCAGGCGAATGGATCAAGCCGGGCGCCATCGTCATCGACGTCGGCATCAATCGCGTGCCCTCGGGGGAAGGCAAAACGCGGCTCGTTGGCGATGTGCATTTCGAGAGCGCACGCCATGCCGCCAGCGCGATCACGCCCGTTCCGGGCGGCGTGGGGCCGATGACGGTCGCATATCTTATGGCAAACACTTGCCGCGCCGCGTTTTTGAGGCAGGGTTTGCCATGGGAGGCGGACATCTAGGCGCTGGACGGCAGTCCCCTCCAGTCCCGCCGCCAGCCGCCGGGCGAAACGGAAGCCCTGCGCAGCAGGCATTACTTGCGGGTGTGCACCCGGGGGTTGGAAGCAAACGCTGCGGCATTTTTCTTGGCGGCGCGGCGTTTCGTGAGATAATTAAGAGCACGGTCAGCCCCCGGCATGTTCGCAAACGGGCGACAGTACCGGTATAAGGCAGAGGGTATCGCGATGGGCGTCCGCTTGTTGGGCTTGGGCCTCTTTGTTTGTGCCGTCTGGGACCTTCTCACGACGTTCTACGGTGTCGCCGGCTATTTCGACCTGCCCATGAACCCAAAAATCAATCCGGTGCAATTTGCATTCGGGGCCGTTGTGACGATTGTGGTATTCGGGTTCGTGATCGGCACCCATCTCATTTGGAGTTTGAAGCAGGAGGACGTCCCCGCTCTGGTTCTAAAGGCGGCATGGGTTGTCTGCGTTGCAATAGATCTTGTGACCTCTTGGGAGGGGACGAAGCGCTACGTCTTTTACGGAGACGATGGCGACCCGGCGAGGGGCGCGGGCCTCGCTGTGGTGACAGCTTTAATCGTCTCGTCGACGATCCTCTTGTCCAGGCTCGCCCTGGGAAAGGACGCGGGCACCAAGAACTTTCTATATTAAAATAGCATGCTCGCTTGGGTGCGGATGAAAAGGCCGCCGGGACCGCACACCTTCGCGAGAGGTGCGGATCGCACTTAGGATTTGCTAGCCGGGTAAATTTAAGCGGATCGGGAGCGCCCGCGAAACCGGACACTCCCAACCGCGCCAGAGACTAGTCCGCAGGCACAGCTATTGCGCAGCCTGCGAGGGCTGGGTGTTCATACCCTCGAGCCGTGGTGCCGTTGCAATTGGATCTTCGGAACGGCGGGACTTGCCTTCGAAGAACGCACCTTGCTCGATTGCAAGAGACTTGTGGAACACGTCGCCTTCGACATGGCTCGAAGCTTGCAGCGTGACGCGGTTGCCGCGCACGGAGCCCATGACGCGGCCGCGGACAACGACGTCCTCCGCGACGATACCACCGGTGATTTGGGCTTTCTCGCCGACGATCAGCGAGGAGCAGTGAACATCGCCCTGGATCTGGCCATCCACCTGCACTTCGCCCCTGGAGAGCACATTACCTGTAACAGTGAGGTCTTCCCCGATAATCGATGGCGCCATGCGGTCTGGTCCCCTGAAGGCTGGCGGTTTCGGTGCGTAGGACTGCTGACCTCCCATTGGGCCTTGCCCAGGAACCGGGCCACCCATAGGTGCCATTCCGCCCTGCGAAGGCGCAGGCTGGCCGCCAATGGCTTTGCTGGTTGTCTTGATTGTCGGCTTTTGCTGATCAAAATTGCTCATATCCGTCTCTGGCTTTTTACTGAACATTGGGCACGTCTCCGGAGCGATACGGGGCGCGGCACCTCGTTTTAGGGCACAGCCCGCGCTATTTCAACTTTGTTAAGCGGTCTTTGAGTGGCATTTGCGGCTTATCCTCAAGGTTTAGCCGCGAAAGTGGTTTTTCGGGCGCATGCTAGAGAGTGCCGGAAGAGGGTGATGTCTTCATTGCTGCTTTTTCAAGGCGGCAAGCACCTCAGCTGCATGACCCGGAACTTTGACGCCGCGCCACGATATAATGATACGCCCATCGCGCCCGATTAGAAAGGTCGAACGCTCTACGCCCATGTAGGTCCTGCCGTACATCTTCTTTTGCGTCCAGACGCCATAAGCCTGGATCGCGGCCTTTTCTTCATCGGCCAGGAGCGTCACCTTGAGGGCGTGCTTGCCGCGGAATTTCGCGTGGAGTTTCACGCTGTCCGGCGAGATCCCGATAATCTCTGCACCCAGCCGGTCGAATTCAGGCTTGAGCTCCGTAAAATCGACCGCTTCTTTCGTGCACCCTGAGGTATCGTCCTTGGGATAGAAGTAGACAACGGCATGACGCCCCTTGAGGCCGCTCAGCCTTACAATCGTTCCCTCTGCATCGGGCAAAGCGAAATCGGGAGCGGGATCGCCTTCTCCAACCATCGATTTTGAGCCTTCCTTTTGTCTCTTTTTCCAGTCTATAGAAGCGCAATGCCTAAACGAAACGCGGTCTGCAACCAGGTGTTCGGAAAGATTGCTTGAGCGCCCGGCAAGCTTGCTGTGTGCACGATGCTACGGCACAAATACGTTCACGGGGAGCACATTGTACACGAGTTGCGCTTTACACCTAGCATGAGCCTGGCGAATGACTATTGGTGATCGTCCGAACCGGCCAGGAACGCGCCGCGCGCTCGTGCCTCAGAAGCAAAGCCGCGCCGTCGCTGCGCCTTCAAACGTTCAGATTCAGCTGGCGCGCCTGTCTGGTGCGATTCCTGCGCCCATCAAGGCCGCCTCGCGCCATTCGATCCGTTTTGGCGGAGGGGCGGCGGCCATCTTTTGCATTCTGGTTTTGGTTGGCATCGGCGCGCTTTATGCGCGGCTTCTTGCCGGTCCGGTGTCGCTGTCTTTTCTCGTTCCAACCATACAGCAGCAGATCAATTCCCAGGTTCAGGGCTACAGCTTTCATGTGGGCGACGCAATTTTGCGGCTTTCAGCCGGGTGGGGCCTCGAATTCCGGCTCGCCGACGTAAGACTCGCCGGCGAAAACAATCAAGAAATAGCCAAAGCTCCCTTCGCGGCTATCGGCATCAGCGAGCCATCGCTTCTCAAATTATCCGTTGCAGCTTCGAAAATCAGCCTGCTCGGCCCCAAAGTGCTGATTTTCAACGTGCCAGGAAAGGGCTTGACGTTTACATCCCCTAATCCTGCGGACACTGACGCTTACGCACCGGCCCTGCCCTCTGCGGCAGAAAGCGCGCCGCCCCCCGGCGAAACTTCCTATGCGGACCTTGCCGCGAAAGAAGAGATGCGCCAAGCCGCCGGCGTCAGACAATTGGCCCAGGCGTCCCTGAACGCACAAACCGAAGCGCTGCCATTCAATCCGGCGCCTTTGCTATCCCGTTTGTTCTCCGCTTTGCAAAACCGGGGCGGAGCATCCTCGGCGCTCAGGCGCATCGGCATTCAGGATGCTATCGTCTATTTCGCAAGCGATAAGGGCGTCTCGACTTGGCGCGTCGCCGATTTCCACATCGATCTCGATGAGGCGGGAGGCAAAAGCGCGCTCAGGGGCGAGCTCGCCCTTCAGCACGAGGACGTTTCATGGCGCGCCACATTTCACGCGTTGAACCAGGTGCAAAGTAAGCGCTACTCGGTCACGGCCTCGATACAGGACATCGTTCCCAGAACGATTTGGCGCAGCTTTCCCGCCCTCGATCCTCTAAAGCTTGCCGATCTGCCGGTCAGCGGCGAAGCGCGTTTCGACTTCAGCCACGATGGCGTGCTGCTTGGCGGCGAGGGTGAGATCAAACTTGGCAGCGGGCAGTTTTTTGCGCCGTTCGACCCGCATCCTGCCGTTATAGATAGCGGCATTCTCAGGGTTTCCTACAACAAGGAAAACGAAGCGCTTTCGATCCAGCCCTTCGAGTTGCGCTGGGACAGCAGCGTGCTTACCATGAACGGGGCGATCACCCACCGCGTCGAGCCCGGCACTAACCAGCCCATCTGGTCCGTCGATTTGGACGGAAAGGGTACGGCGTTGAGCGCCCCGCAATTCGGGGTGCAGCCTGTGGCCCTCGATGCCTTCAGAATATCGGCAAACTATCAGGCTGCTACAGACACTGTCTCTTTAAAGGAGTTCACCATTCGCGGTTCGGGCGGAGGGATTGCCATGATGGGCCAAGCCTCGGCGGTGAGCTCAGGCGGCCCTATTACCGCCACCGGCACGGTGTCGCCCATGCCGATATCCTTCCTCAAACTTATTTGGCCGGCCTTTGTCGCAAATGGCGGCCGCGATTGGCTCACAAGCAGCATTCCCACTGGCAGGGTTACCGGCGGAAGCTTTTCGATAAATTTATCGGCGGCCACATTGGCTGCCTTGGACAAGGACGGCGATATCCCGGACTCTGCGGTGTCCATGCGGCTCGGGTTTTCGGGCATGCAGATTTATCATATCAAAGGCCTCCCTCCGATCGTCACCAAGGAATCGGTTGCCCGCGTTACGGGACGCCATTACGTCTTCGACATACTGGGAGACGCGCGGATCGAAGTGCCGAGCGGACGTACTATTTCGTTCACGAATGGGCAGTTCGCCATCGACGATATGAGGCCGCATTTCCCGAACGCTGAGATACGCTTCAAGGGAACGGGCGAAGTCGCTTCCGTCCTTGAGCTGCTCGATCAGCCGCCGCTAGGCTATGTGAAGGCTATAGGCTTTAAGCCGAATTTGATAAACGGTCAGGTTTCCTCGGTTTTCAAGATCGGCTTTCCACTTCTTAAGGACCTGAAATTCAAGCAGATGAGCCTGTCGGGCAAGACCCGAATAACCGATCTAAAGTCCAACGCTCTGCCCGGCGGCCTGACGGTAAACGGCGGCGCGATAAACTTCGATGCCACCGAAGCCGCAGTCGCCGCGAATGGCGACATTAAAGTCAATAACGTGCCGGTCTCGCTCGTGTGGCAGCGCATTTTCGATGCCCCGCCAGAACGTCAGCCCACGTTGCGCCTCGCCAGCGTTCTAACTGAGAAAGCCCGGGATGAACTCGGCTTGAATATCAACCATATCGTGAGGGGCGACTTGCCGTTGGCGCTCGCCGTTGCCATGCAGAGGGATGGGCCTCCCAAGCTCTTCATGGAGGCAAACCTCACCAACACGGACGTCTTCTTGACCGCTATCGGCTGGCGTAAACCGCCTGGCCAAAAGGCGGCTGTCTCCTTCGATTTGAGCCAGCGTCAGGACAATTCTCTTGCCCTCGATAATTTCACGATGACCGGAGACGGGCTGAACATTGCGGGGCACCTTGTATTTAACGACAAACACCGCATCGCCGCCTTCGCCTTCCCGGAATTTTCGACCAACGCACTAACCAAGCTCGCCATCGCAGGAGAGCTGACGCCTCAAAACATACTCAAGATACAGGCGAAAGGGCCGTCCTACGACGGCCGGCAGTTCTTCCTCTCGCTTCTAACGGCAGGCAAGATCGCCGATAACCAACCCCCACCGCTAAAGGACGAGCCCGGCCTCGACCTCAATGTCGAAATCGAGACGGTGTTCGGCTATTACGACACCACAGTAAAATCCGTGGTCATCGATGCCAAAAGGCGCGGAGGAAAGCTCAATTACCTTGAGGTTGCTGGAAGGCTCAATGGCCAGGCGCCGATCGCGGTGCATATCGAGCAGAAGCCGGGCCAGCCCCGGATGCTCGTCTCGGATGCGACAGACGCCGGGGCTGCCTTGCGGCTTACCGGATTTTATGCCTCGGTGCAACGCGGCACGATGAACTTGCGGGTTAATCTCGATGGCAGCGGCGCCGCAGATAAAACAGGCGTTCTCGAAATCCAGCGATTTGAGGTCGCAGGCGATCAGGTGGTGGGCAAGGTGGTGTCCCAGGCCGAAAAAGAGCGGGCGCGACTCAAGCCCGACAGCCGCACCCCTCAGCAAGCTTCGGGGGAACGGCTAATCTTCGATCGCATGGTGGTGCCATTCTCTATCGGCTCGAACCAGTTTTTCTTACAGGACGCGGCAATTAACGGGCCTCTCCTCGGCGCGACGATGAGAGGCCGGATCGATTTTGGCCATGACACGGTCGCTCTCACGGGAACTTATGTCCCGCTTTACGGCTTTAACGCGCTATTTCAGCCGCTCCCCGTGATTAGCGACATCCTTAACGGCCGCAACAACGAAGGGATTTTTGGAATCACCTTTGCGGTTCAGGGAAAGACGTCGAATCCGGACATCGTCGTGAACCCCGTTTCAGCGCTTGCACCAGGGTTTTTGCGCCAAATTTTCGAGTTCGAAAATCAGCCGGCCCGCGCGGCTCAGCCGTAGGAAGGCCCCCTAAACCGCGCGCCAGGCCGCGAGGGCGCTCCCTGGCGCAAAAGCTGCTCTCCCGCCGGGTTTCTGAATCGTAACGGGCTTGACAATCGGTTTTGCCGGCGCACCATCCCGATCGATAAAACTGCGGCCGCGCTCTTTTAAGGAGGGCTTTACGTTTGCCCCCGTTTCACGCGAAAACGATAAGCTCTGGAAGGGACGGCTGCATTTCAACGATCGAGGGGGACGCCAGGCATGACCGCAGGCTTAAAAGAGGCGATCGACGCCGCATTCGCGCATCGCCACACCATCAAACCCGGCCAGAATGACGCCATCGCCGGCGCTGTCGCGTCCGCGCTTAAGCTGCTCGATTCGGGCAAGGCTCGCGTTTCTGAGAAAAAAGACGGCACGTGGATCGTTAACGATTGGCTCAAGAAAGCCATTCTGCTCTCGTTCCGGCTGAATGAAAACTGCCTCATGGGGCAGGCTGTGCCTGGGCCTTGGTGGGACAAGGTGCCCGCGAAGTTCTCCGGCTGGACGGCAGAGACATTCCGATCCGCCGGCTTCCGCGCGGTGCCCGGCGCTGTGGTGCGGCACTCCGCCTATATCGCGCCCGGCACGGTGCTCATGCCGTGCTTTGTGAATGCCGGCGCCTATGTCGACGAGGGCACCATGATCGACACCTGGTCCACGGTCGGCTCCTGCGCGCAAATCGGCATGAACTGTCACATCTCTGGCG
>Ga0326728_10015337_pt1 | contig 15964 bp, 14 predicted proteins | sample MB3enrmetagenome_FD_207602 | JGI IMG/M metagenome (GOLD analysis project Ga0326728, IMG submission 207602) | Lab enriched peat soil microbial communities from McLean, Ithaca, NY, United States - MB31MN | ecosystem: Environmental > Terrestrial > Soil > Wetlands > Peat | place: USA: New York...
GAGACCGGTATCGCGTGCATCCACGTCTATGCGGTTCGGTTCCGGGAGGGGTTCCGGGCCGAGACCGTCCCGCTCCCCGTCATCGGGGCGCAGTGCGAGCGGTGTCAGTCCGGTAAGGTCATCTCGTACGGCAAGCGTCACAACTCGGGAGGGGCGATCCAGCGCTATCTCTGTAAGTCCTGTGGCTACCGGTTCACCGGTCGGGACGGCTTCCAACGCCGCCGCGCTGACCCCGAGAAGGTCGCTCTCGCCTTGGACCTCTACTTCCGTGGCATGAGCGTTCGGAAGGTCGCCGAGCACTTCCGCCAAGTCCACTCGTTGAACGTCAGCTACGTCACCGTCTATCGGTGGGTGGCTCACTACTCCCAACTCGCGGCCGAGTGGATGGACCGGCAGGGGGCCCGGACGGGGGAGCGGTGGCACATTGATGAAACGGTGGTCAACGTCAACGGGAGCCCTCGCTACCTATGGAACGTCTTGGACCGTGACAGCCGGTTCCTGCTCGCTACGCACGTCAGCGAGGGACGGGGCTTGGACGACACGCGGGCCCCTCTCCACAAGGCCAAGGCCGTCACCCCGGACCGCCCTATGGAGGTCTTCTCGGACGGAATGATTTCCTACCCCCGGGCGGTCCGCAAGGAGCTTGGTTACCGCTCTGAGGACCGGATTGTGAACCCCCACCGGAGGGTCCCGAGCATCCGGGCGCCGGAGAGCAACAACCTCGTGGAGCGGCTCCACGGAACCGAGAAGGAGCGCATCAAGGTGATGCGGGGGTTCGACAACGAACACGGCACCGGGGCGCTGATGGAGGGGTTCCGGGCGCACTACAACATGGTGCGGGACCACCAAACGCTCGGGACTACCCCGGGGGTGGCGGCGGGCATCCCGGCGCTTACCGGGTTCCGTTGGCACGAACTCCTCAAGCAGGCCGCGCCCCAGCCGAAGGTCGGCTACCCGGAGGTCGAGCTTGTCCCCAACTGATGCCGGGCAGGTCAACCCATATTTCTACTGGTATCGGCGTGGACGCATCGGGGCTGTTCTGATGATCCTAGGGCTCGTCGTGATGCTTCTCGGCGCCGTAACGGTGGCCAGCTCGGCAAGTTCAGGGTTTCTGATTGCCGGTACAGGTGCGATGACTGTGTTCCTCGCCGGTTGGGTTGGCGGCCGGCCCGTGGGCATCGGAATGGTTGGATGGCTGAGCATGTTGGCGGTGGGTGTCGCTTTCATCGCTTTCGCCTCATGGATGCTTCGTTAGGCGAGGGACCATCTGGGAGCGAGGTACCACCCGAAATGAAACAGCCAAGAACCGAGGATCTTGACCACCCGAATCGTAACAGAACCGTTTCCGCAGGAACTGTTGCGCGGGTGGGTTCCGCTACCGATGTGGGTCTAAGCGGGGGCTGTTTCAGAGGGGGTGACGTTTCCGGTGACTGTCGTCCTAGGGCCCACGTTCAGGGAGAAGTTCGCGCCCCAACCAAAGCAAGGCTGCCCGGAGATCGTGCTTGTCCCCAACTAACTCGGAGTCCCCGCGCCCAAGCCGCTGGGTAAGGTGGACACTCGCGGCCTTGTTCGCGGCGCTGACCGCAGTCCTTCTCTTCGTCGCCTTGACGATTCTGGCCTTCGGATGGGCATGGCCGCCATCCGCCGTGGTCGAGGTCCTTGGCATCATCGTATCCTACGTGGTCGCCGTCGTGTTCTACGTGCTCAAAGCCCCCAAGGCAGGGAGGGCCCACCCGAAATGAAACAGGCAAGAATCGAGAATCTTGACCACCCGAATCGTAACAGAACCGCTTGTAGGCGCCCCCGTATCCATGCTATGGGTGGGTGGGGTGCTTCTTGTCAGGGGTACTGGGTCCTTCGCGTGCGGAACTTGGGTAGTGCTGCGTAACATGAAACAGGGACGCCCGAGACCACCTGACTTGAATCAGACGAAAGAGGCGAGACCCTGAACACCCGAAAGAAGACAGAACCACTTTCCACAAATGCTAATATGGGGAGACCCCCTCGGAAGTTCGAATGGTTCGTCTCACCCCGGAGGGGTAGGCACCTCGGGTTCTCGCCTTCGGCTCTTCTTTCTACGCCATGGACGTTCTCGACGCGATACGTGCTTTTCGCCCCTGCCTAGCTTTCCAGTCGCGGCCGCTCCCACCAGAGAAGCTCAAGGCGGTCCTCGCCGCCGCACGTCTTGCGCCGAGCCAGCGGAACCTCCAGCCGTGGAGGTTCGTCGTCGTGCAGGACGACGAGCGCAAGCGCCTCCTCGCGCAGGCGTCCCCCCGTGGCAAGCTGATCGCGGAGGCCCCGGCGGCGATCGTCGCGTTCGCCGTGGAGGAGGACATCCCGGTCACCGTGGGGGGCTACATGTCAGCCTATCCGCTCGATGTCGCCGTGGCGGTCGATCACCTCCAGCTCGCCGCGACCTCCGAGGGTCTCGGAACGAACTGGCTGGTCGAGTTCAACGAGGCGAAGGTCCGCTCGGTGCTCTCCGTGCCGGAGGGAATCCATCCCCTCGCCCTGATCCCGATCGGGTTCCCGGCCGAGCCGAACGGGTCCCCCCCCCAGGAGAACGGCCGCAAGAGCCCGGACGAGGTCGTCGCCTACGACCACTTCCCCTGGTGACCGAGGCGCGCTGTGGTCGACGTCGCCTTCGTCACGACCAACCCCGGAAAGTTCCGTGAGGCCCGCGCGATCCTCCGTCCGTACGGGGTCCGGTTGAGGTGGGTGCGACGGTCGCTGACCGAGCCCCAGTCGGACGACCTGGCTGAGGTCGCCCGGTGGAAGGCCGCCGCCGTTCGCGGGGTTCGCGGGTTCGTCCTCGTCGAGGACGCCGGGCTGTTCGTCCCCTCCCTCCAAGGCTTCCCGGGCGTTTACTCTGCGCACTTCTTGCGGATCTGGGGATTCCCCCCGCTGCTCGAGTTGCTCCGTCACCGGCCTAGGGCCGCCGTCTTCCGGTGCGTCGCGGTCCTTCGACGCGGCCGGACGTTCCGGACGTTCGTCGGCGAGGTCGCGGGGTCGATCGCGCGGAGGCCCTCCGGCCGCCACGGCTTCGGCTACGATCCGATCTTCATCCCGACCGGCCACCGAGCCACGTTCGCCGGACTGCCGGAGTCCGTCAAGAACGGCCTCTCGCACCGCGCGCGCGCGATGGGCCAGGTGGGAGAGTACCTCCGCGCCCGGCCGGCCGCTCCAAAGACCCGCCGCTCCCGCGCCGCGCGCTGAACGATGCGCACTGAACCCCTGGCGCGGTCCCTCGCCGTTATCTCGGGCCCCGCCTGACAGGCACATGCCCCCGATCGACCTCGGCGAAAACGTCGCGCACCAGATCGACCATGAGGTCGCGCGAGCCCTCCGGGAGGGCCGCGAGGTCTTCCCGCTGCACGTTGGCGACACCGAGCTCGAGACCCCCGTCGGGATCCGTGAGGCGGCGGTCCGAGCCCTCGGGCAGGGGCGCACGCACTATGCCCCGCCCCAAGGGCTCCTTCGCCTACGCACCGCCATCGCGAACCGGTGGACCACCCGGCACCATGTGCCCACGGAGGCGGAGAACGTAGTCGTCCTGCCCGCGAAGTTCGCGATCTACGCGAGCCTGGTCGCCACGATCGACCCGGGCGACGAGGTGGTCTTCGCCGACCCGTCCTACTTCTTCGAGGAGCCCGTGCGTCTCTGCGGGGGCCGGCCGGTGCGCTTCCCTCTTCGAGAGAACCATTCGCTCGACCTCGACGCGCTCAACGAGGCAATCACTCCCCGCACGCGCGTGCTCGCGCTCGTTACCCCGGGGAACCCGACCGGCCGTCTCCTCCGGAAGGACGAGCTCCGCGCCGCGGCCGAGATCGCCCGCGACCACCACGTCACGGTCCTCAGCGACGAGGCCTACGCCGAGCTCGTCTACGACGGTTCCCATGTGGCGTTCGGGAGCGTCGCGCCCGCCGAACTTCCCACGATCACGATCGGGAGCTTCTCGAAGATGTACTCGATGAGCGGCTGGCGGGCGGGGTTCGCCTTCGCTCCGAAGGAGCTCGTCGCGCGGATCGTCAACGTCGTCCAGCACACGATCACCTGCCTCCCGCCGTTCATCCAGGAGGCCTGCCGCTGGGCTCTCGAGCACGGCGAGGAGGACCTCACGCGGCTCCGCGAGAAGCTGAGGGAGCGCCGTGACGAGCTCTTGGGGCGCTTGGACGATCTCGCCGGCATCTCTTACGTGCACCCCGAAGGAGCGATCTACGTCTTCCCGAGCTACGACATCCGCCTCCCGTCGAGCGAGTTCGCGCTGCGTCTGTTCTCCGAGGAAGGGGTCGCGGTCGCCCCCGGGGCCGCGTTCGGCCCCCGCGGCGAGGGCCATGTGAGGATCGCCTACACCGTGCCGCCGGACCGTCTCGACCTGGCCATGGATCGGCTCGGAGCCTTCCTCGAGCGCCACGGCGCCTCTCGCGGCTGAACCGGTGTACGAGAGAAGGCGCGACGCCGGGGGCGGGCCTCCGTTGCCGCCAGCCCTGGGGGCGACTTCCCCATCGGGCGTCCGGCCCGATGTCCGAGGCTCCGTCCCCTGCGGATAAGATCACAGGTGGTCGCGGGCGAGGGGCCACCCGTCTCGCAACCAGGGTGTCACGCGTCGGTCGCGAACCACCCGATCCACCTCGGATTTCGTAAGGAACTCGTAACCAGTGGCCTCGGTCGGATCGATTCGGATCGGCGCCTCGCTGGAGCTCGCGAAGACGGCCACGACCTGGTGCTCGGGGGGGTCATGGTGAGTGAATTTTCCCAGGAAACGGACAGGCGCGGAAACCCCGGTCTCCTCGCGCATTTCCCTCTCCGCGGCCTGCTCGTAGCTCTCCCCGAAGGTCACGTGGAACGCCGCCGAGGCGTCGTAGGCGTCGGGAAAGGTCGGTTTGTGGGGACTGCGGTGCTGGAGCAAGATCCTGGTGTCGGCCCGTCGTAGAAAGACGAGCCCCGACCGATGGAGGAGCCCCTCGGCGTGGGCAACCGCTCGTTCGACGGAGCCGAGGACGATGTCGTCCGCCGTCACGCGGTACAAAAGCTCGGTCACGGTCCGGTCCGGCCGATCACCGTCCTCGAGGTCGACGGAGCAGGTCGCTGTACGACCCCCGGATCAGGTTCGAGGGGAGCAGCCCGAGGACCCGGGCCATCGCCTCGGCCTGTCTCCGCAGTCGGGCGAGCTCCTTCGCCCGACCCACGGCCTCGACCTCCACGAACGTGCCGAGGCCCCGGACGTCGTCCAGGTGGACGCGCACGTTGTCCCTCAGGTAGATCCGGCGGACCTTATCGACGACCGCCTTGACCCCTAGGGTTCGACCCAGCATCCGCTTCGCGGCCTGAGTCTCGGAGAGCGGGAGCAGGAGAACATCGCTCCGCTTCGACCGAAGCGTATTCCCTCGGAAGTACCAGACCAGCACGGCTCGAGGGCCGCTCTCGCGAATCTTGAGCCGCCCCTGCCCGATACGGTAGTAGGTGTCGATCTGGCGCTCGCGACCGGCCCATCGCGCCCCGGCCGCGCGAATCCGCCGGGCGGCCTCCCGTGGATCAGGGCACCGAGCCTTGAACTCCGCGTTGACGTGAGCTCGCGGCAACCTTCGGTCCTCTTGGAGGCCGGTCACGTCCTAGGCTCCCTATCGGGACGCAGGTCCCTGGTCCGGGCTCCTCGTGGCTGACTCGTGAGCTCTTGCGAGAGGGGGACCCCGGCGACGCGGCACGTGTTCGACGCGATCGCCCTTTGCTCGGGGTTCAGCAACCCCCAGACCGTGCCAGCGGTGAGCGCGTAGAGGGAGAGGGCCGCGCGACAACTCGGTTCGAGCCCCGCCCGCGGGATACCAAGGGCCTTCCTCTGGGCGAGGGCCCACGCTCCTCCGACTCGCTGACCTATCCGGTCCCAGAACTCGTTCTCGGAGTCCCAGAACATCCGCCGGTGGATCGCCATCAAGAACCCGAGATGATCCGCCAGTAGGTCTCTCTGCACGGCCGCGGTCGCGTCGTGGCCGGAGGCGAGCGCTCGGACGAGCTTGACGGCCTCCTCCGCCCATCCAACGGTCTGCTCGGCGACCCATCGGTCGCATCGGTCGGAGATCCTCTCCCAACGGAACGCCCGGGCCTCGGACTGGAGACGCCTCGAGATTCCTTTCGGGTCCCACAGCGGGACCGCCACCTTCCACCCGGGCACACTCCCTCCGACGTGGGGAGGGTTACGGAGCCTCCTCCGTTCGGCCGCCTCCGAGGTCTTCCTCAACGTCACCATGAACCGCTCTCGCCAAAGGATCTCGTCCCCGGAGTGCAGTCCGAACACCCACAGGTCCAGGTCGGATTCTCGGTGAGCGTCGCCTCGCGCCCAGCTACCTCCCAGAACCACGGCCGTCGCCCCTCGCTTCGCGAGCGTCGCGCTGACCGCGTCGATCACGGCTCGGGCGCGCCTTCGGTCCGCGGGGCTTGCGGGCGGGTCGAGCGCGTGCCAGTGCCTCCGGGAAGCTGCCGAGGACATGGGCCGTGGGCGGACCGGGCAAGGCTCGTCCGCTATGAAGGGGGAGGTTCCCGCGCCCAGGGCAGGAAAGATCGGATATCCTGCCCCGGGGCGTCCCCCGACTCGCTGAAGAGCACCGCGGGCTTGAGCGGCTCGTCCTCCGAGGACTCGTGGAGTCCCTGGTGCGCTGGCACTGCATCGCGGTGGGGCGCGTTCAAGGCGTGAACTACCGGGCTCGCGTCGCCGAGGCGGCGGAACGGCATGGGCTGGCCGGCTCCGTCGCGAACCGACCCGACGGAACGGTCTTCATCGACGTGCAGGGGCCTAAGGACGTCGTGGAGGGGTTCCTGCGCGAGGTGAGCGGTCCTCGCGGATCGAGCTACGCCACCTCCATCCGCCGCATCGCCGACGTCCCGGTCGCTCCCGGTCTTCGCGGGTTCGACATCCTCCGGGCGTGATCCCACGCGGCGGCGGGAGCGGACATCTCTGGCCCCTGTCCACGGCGCCGCTCACTGATAGGAGAGACAGGTCACCATGACGCTCCCGGGCCCGTCCTGTCTCCGGTAAGAACGGAGTGAAAGCTCTGGGGAAAGGGTTCGTCCCCCCCGCGAGGCTCGCAGGGTGGGGCACGTCGCGAACGACGCGGGGCTCAGTCCTCGCCGAAGTCTCCGCCCATTCCGCCGCCCATGCCGCCCGGGCCCTTGCCGGTCGGCGGGGGGCTGGACTTGGAGGCGATGACGTCGTCGATTCGCAGGATCATCACCGCGGCGTCGGTCGCGCTCTCGATTGCCTGGCGTCCGACACGGATCGGCTCGAGGACATGCAGGTTCAGCATGTCGTCGACCTTCCCGGCGAGAACGTTGACCCCGGCGTTCTTGTGACCGTCCTTGTGCGCCTTGCGCAGCTCGATCAGGATGTCGATCGGGTCGAGCCCGGCATTCTCGGCGAGCGTCCGCGGGATGGTCTCGAGCGACTCGGCAAAGCTCTCGAAAGAGATCTGCTCGCGGCCGCCGACCTTGGCGGCCTCGTCGCGAAGGTGCATGGCGAGCTCCTCCGCCGTCGCGCCCCCGCCCAGGACGAACCGACCGTCCTCGACCGCGACCGCGACCACGTTGAGCGCGTCGTCGAGCGAACGCTCGATCTCGTCGATCACGTGCTCGGTGCCGCCTCGGATCAGGATCGAGACGGCCTTGGCCTTCTTGCAGCCCGTCACGAAGGTGAGCGCGTCCTCGCCGATCTTGCGCTCCTCGACCAGGCTCGCCGCGCCGACGTCCTCTGGGGTCAGCTCGCTGACCTTCGAGACGATGTTCGCCCCGGTCGCCTTGGCAAGCTTCTCCATGTCGGACTTCTTGACGCGCCGCACGGCGTAGATCCCTTCCTTCGCGAGGAAGTGCTGGGCGAGGTCGTCGATTCCCTTCTGGCAGAGGACGACGTTCGCGCCGGACTTCACCACCTGGTCGACCATCCGCCGCAGCATGTTCTCCTCCTCCTGGAGGAAGGCGTTGAGCTGGTTCGGGTCGTTGATCTCGATCTTCGCGTCGATCTCGGTCTTCTTGATCTCGAGCGCGGCGTCCAGGAGGGCGATCTTGGGGTTCTCGACGCGCGACGGCATCCCGGAGTGGACCTTCTCCTTGTCGACGATCACGCCCTCGATCAGCGAGGTGTCGGCCATCTGGCCGCCCTGCTTCTTGATCAGCTGGATGTTATCGAGGTCGACGTAGTAGCCAGCCGCCTTCTTCTCGGCGACCGCGGTGACCGCCTTCACGGCGATGTCGCCCATGACCTCGCGGTTGAACGAGACCGACTTGGAGGCCATCGACGTCACGGCGATCTGCTTGAGCGTGGCGACGTCGTCGATCCCAACCGGGTGGCTCTCCCGCTGCAGGAGGTCGAGCGCCTTGGCCGACGCGAGCCGGTACCCCTGAGAGATGATCGTCGGGTGGATGTTCTGCTCGATCAGGTCCTCGGCGCGCTTCAACAGTTCGCCGGCGAGGATGACGGCGGTCGTCGTCCCGTCACCCGCTTCCTGGTCCTGGGTCTTCGCGACCTCGACCAACATCTTCGCGGCCGGATGCTCGACGTCCATCTCCTTCAGGATCGTCACGCCGTCGTTCGTCACGACGACGTCGCCCATCGAGTCGACGAGCATCTTGTCGAGCCCGCGCGGCCCGAGGGTCGAGCGCACCGAGTCGGCGATCGCCTTCGCCGCCTGGATGTTGTTGGAGAGGGCGCCTCGACCCTTCTCCCGCTTCGTTCCTTCCTTCAGCACCAAGATTGGGGTCTGTCCTGTCAGCATTGCTCTGTCCTCCGAGAATCCTCTCGGCGTTCGGCCACGGTAGAAAAGCGGTCGTATTTAAAGACGGCTCTAGGCGTTCTCACCTGCCGGGGCCCGAGGCGGGCGCTCGCATCAAGGACGGCAATTGGTCCACCTCCCGTCGCCGGCGGGGCACGCCCCGGAGCCGCGGACGGCGGGTCCCGGTTGGGCCGGGAACGACTTTCCGGGGAGAGGGATGCGGGGGGGGTTCCGCGGGGAGTGAGGTCCCCACCACGGTCCCGCCCGTAGCGGGGCTCTCGCAGCCGCTCCGGACCCCTGGATCAGGGATCCTTGGGGGAGGCCGCGGCCGGGGCGGACGGGGCCGGCGAACCTGGGGCCGCTCGCCCCGAACGGTTCGCCGCGAGCATGTAGAGGACCATGAGGAGTCCGACGATGACGGCGCCTGCGACCGACAGAAGGTCGAACGCCCCCACCATCGGTCCCGTGGTCGTGACCGCATTGACGGACAGCGGCCCGCCGGAGGCGTTCACGAACGCCTTGGGGTAGACTAGGTAGTTCAGCGAGAAGATGATCACGCAGCTCAGAACCGCGAAGACGACCTTGTTGGCGACGATCGGGGCCGTGCGTCGCCTCTGGTAGAGCAGGGCCGTGAGGACGGTCAGCGCGGACGCCAGGAGCAGGGGCCAGGCGAGGAAGCTGCGGGAGAAGAGCGCGAGCGCGCCGACCTCCACCAGCACGCCCACGGTCGTCAGCGGGAGCGTCAGCCGACGGAACGCCTCGAGGTCGTAGAAGACGGGGCCGAGACCCACCACGATGATCACCACCCCGAGGAGATAGAGGAGGGCGGCGGGCGTGGCGATCCAGCTACCGAAGGAGAACGAGATCGGCGAGAGGTTGATCCCGGCGCCGCTCACGATCGTCGACAGGATCATCAGCACCACGAGGGCGATCAGGAGGGTTGACACGCCGTACGCCTGGTAGAGCTTCTTCTCGTCAAGCCAGCCACGCTTGAGGATGAACTCGGCGAACGAGATGGAGGAGTTGCGTGCCACGAGGAAGATCAGGAAGACGATGATCGCGGCCGGGAACAGGGCCGCGACGGCCGGGATCAGGGCGGGGTACGCGAAATCCGCCGTGACCACCCAGAACGCGGCGAACGTCCCGGTGACCTCCCAGATCGGAACGATGTAGGGGAGGACCTTCTTCTTCGCCGAGTCGTAGCACAGGAGGAGGAGGAGACCTCCCATCAGCTCCGTGATGAAGAGCGTGAGGAACACTGTGAAGACGGCGAAATTGATGTAGAACGGCCAGTCAGTAATTGCCATCCGTCGCTCCCGCGCCAGGCCCCTCGAGGTCGATCTCGACGGACCGGTCGTTGAACACCCTGAGCATGAAGTAGATCGTCGTGGGGACGAGCACGATGTAGAAGGCGATGATGAACAGCCCCGGGTAGAGCAACGCCGAACTGTAGTTCGCCGCGGCGTTGACCGTCAGCACGTTGTAGACGATCCAGGGCTGCCGGCCGAGCTCGTCCGTCATCCACCCGAGCTCCATGACGACGGTGGTGACGATCCCGAACAGGGCGAAGCCGTAGACCCAGAGACGGCGCTCGAAGGGCTTGCGCCCGGTCGCCCACGACGCGGCGAAGACGACGAGGAAGAGCCCCACGAGGAAGCCCCCCAGCACCATGACATCGAACGTGTCGTGGATGATGAGGGGGGGCCACTGGGACTGGGGATACTGCGAGAGGCCGGGAACGTTCGCCCCGTGGTTCAAGAACCCCTGGAGGCCGGGGATCTGCAGCCCGCCGACGACCGTCTGGCCGGACAAATAGCCGAAGAGGGTCTCCGGCAGATTCGTGCCGGGGTTCACGTTGAGCTCGATGGCCGCGTACTTGAGCGGCTGGTACTTGTACAGGCCCTCGATTTCCAGGACCCCCGAGAGGATGGACAGCACGACGAGGACGAGGCCGATGCCCGTCGCGACACGGAGGCCCTTGAGGAAGAGCATCCGCTCCGGGGCGCTCGAGCTTCGGGAGTATCGGTAGGCGAAGTAGCCTCCCAGGAGCATCATCCCCGTGAGCGGCACGACCGATACCACGTGGAACACCTCGTACCCCGTCGAGGCGGTGAGGAACGGCGCCCAGGGGTTCACGCCGGTCACCGCTTGGGTCGCCTGGTACGCGGCGAGGTTGAATCCGTTCGGCGTGTTCATCCAGGCGTTGACCATCGTGATCAGGACCGCCGAGAGCAGCGTCCCGACGGCGATGGGGACGGTCAGGGCCCAGCGAGCGTACCGCCCCTGGAAGGTGTGTCCGAAGTACACGTAGACGACCAGGAAGATCGTTTCGATGAAGAAGGCGAAGATCTCCACGTAGAAGATCGCGATGACGCCGGTCATCGAGACCAGCTTCATGAACGTCGGGAAAAGGTTCACGAGCTCGACGGCCATCACGATGCCGCTCGCGGTCCCGACCCCGAACGACACCACGAACGGCCGAATGAGCTTCCGGGCGAGACCCCGGTAGTAGGGATCCCGGTACCGGGCCGCGAGAAACTCGCAACCCATGAGAATGAGCGAGATCCCAATCGACAACGAGACCAACAGGATGTGCGACGCTATCGTGAAGGCGAAGAGGAACCGGTCGAAATCGACCATCGGAATCCCCATGGAACGTCCTCCGGCCCCGGCCCAGGGGTCGCCTAGCGTTTGCCGAAGTCGCGAGCTATTTAGGTATATGGGTCGAGCTTCCGCCGTGCCCGTGGCCCTACGGTCACCGGGTCGGAGGGGGGGCTCTCCGGGTTCCTTAAGACCCGGTCGGGATAGGTCTCGGATTGGGTCCCATGAACGTAGCGATTGCGGCCTCGGTCGTCGCGCTTAGCGTCGTCGCGCTCGTGCTCGCCGGGATCGTACTGTTGCGATTTCGCCGTGAACGGAGGCTCTGGCACCTCTATTGGGGTGCAGGGATCTTCCTCGTCTTCTTCACCCTCGCGGAGGAGTCCGCCCTCTACGCCGGGCTGTGGTCGCAGCTCCTCGTCCGGTCGTACTTCGTTCTCGTAGCGCTCCTGGTCGGCGTGCTTTCGCTCGGTTCGGCCGAGCTCGCCCTGAAGGCTCGGTGGAAGTACGTCTGGTTCGGCTTCGTCGGGGTCGCCGGCGCGGCTTCCACCGTGATAGGAGCCCTCACTCCGGTCCAGTCCTCGGTTCTGTCTGCTGGGGTCGTCGTGGGGGTCCCCTACATGGACCTGGTCGCATCCTCGCTCGTCACGATCCCGAGCTCCCTGCTGCTCATCATCACGTCGTTGTACGGGGTGATCCGGCAGAAGCGCCTCCGCCTGCTCTACATCACCGTGGGAACCGCGATCATCGCGTTCTCCGGGGGCCTCTACCTGGTGAACTTCCCCGCCACCTTGTACTACGCCGAGTTCATCGGGGTCGTCCTGCTCTTCTTCGGCTTCGTGAACGTGGCGGGCCGCCCGGCGAGCCAGCCAAGCCCGTCCCCGACCTGAGACGCCGCGCTTTGCGGTGGACCGCCCCCACGGGCCGTTCGATGCCCTAAAATCCGCACGTCCGACACAGCTCCCCGGTGCCGATGCCACCCAAGAAGACCCGCGGGACGTCGTTCCCCGCGCTCGGCGACCTCGAGGAGCTCGCCCGAAGGTCGGTGGACGAGGAGATCTGGGGGTACATTCAGGGCGGCGCGGGAGCGGAGCGAACGCGGCGCACGAACGAGGCGGCGTTCGGACGTTGGGTCCTCTTGCCCGAGGTCCTTCGAGGGGTCGCCTCCGTCGATTTGCGGACCACGATGCTCGGCCAAGAGGTCAGCGCGCCGTTCTATGTGGCCCCGACCGCCTACCAACGCGAGGTCCATCCCGGGGGCGAACGCGCGATGGCCGCCGCGGCCTCCGGGCTCGGGGTGCTCGGGATCTACAGCACCCTCTCCTCCGATTCGCTCGAGGCGATCGCGGGGGAGAGCGGTCGCGGTCCCCGCTGGTTCCAGCTTTACCTTCAACCCGAGCTAGCAGCGTCGCAGGAGCTGGTCCGCCGAGCGGAGCGCGCCGGCTACTCCGCGATCGTCGTCACCGTCGACGCCCCGGTCCTCGGCTCGCGGGACCGACAACGCCGGACCGGCTTCGGGCTCGAGAGGGCCGTACCCATCGGCAACGGGCCGAGGGTGCGCAGCCCTCCCCGGGGCCCCCTCTGGGACGGGAAAGCCTACACGCTCGAGAGCGCGGCGGAGGTCACGTGGAATGCGCTCGGCGCGGTACGGCGTGCGACGAGCCTGCCGGTCGTGGTCAAGGGGGTCCTTCGCCCCGAAGAGGCACGTCGCGCGGTCGACCTCGGCGCCCGAGCGGTGATCGTGTCCAACCACGGGGGCCGCCAGCTCGACCTGGCGCCCGCGGCGCTCGACGCCCTGCCCGGGATCGCCGCCGCGGTGGGCGACAGGGCAGAGGTCTACCTCGATGGGGGGGTCCGCAGGGGGAGCGATGTCCTCGTGGCCCTCGCGTTAGGGGCGCGGGCGGTCGGTCTGGGACGGCCGACGCTCTGGGCCTTGGCTGTCGGGGGCCGAGCAGGGGTCGACCGCTACCTGCGCCTCTTGGGGACCGAGCTAGCCAATTCGCTGCTTCTCCTCGGTCGCTCGTCCGTCCGCGAGGTTGGTCGGGCGTCGGTGGCTCCCGCCCCCGGCGCGGCCGCGGGGTCGCTTCCGACCGGGGAAGAGGACCGCAAGGTGCGTCTGGCGGGCGGGAAGCCCCCGGAACGACGCGCGGGTCGTCGTGGGCCTTAACCTCAGGCTGGCAGGGCGATGGCCGAACCGGTCCGGCCCACGTATGGCTCCCTGTTCCGGAACGCGAACTACCTGAGGGTCTTCTCCGCCGGGCTCGGCTCGGTCGCGGGCTCCGCGATTTCCGGGGTCTGTATCGTCTGGCTCGTCGCCGAGAGGACGGGCTCGGCCCTGGACGTCGGGCTCCTCGCCACCTCGTGGGTGGCGAGCGCTCTCGTGTTCAGCGTCTTCGGAGGCACGCTCGTCGACCGCTACGACCGTCGTCGCCTGATGATCGCCTCGGACGTCGCGCGCGCCGCGGCGATGGGCGCGGTGACGGTCGAGCTTGCGGTCCGGGGGTTCGACCTGTACTCGCTCTTGGGGGCCTACGCGGTCATCGGGGCGTTCACGACCATCTTCGGCCCCGCCGAGCAGGCGCTCGTCCCCCAGCTCGTGGCGGCGTCGCGGGTCGTGGACGCCAACGGGCTCGTCCGATCCAGCCGGTCGGCGACCCAGTTCCTCGGCTCGGCGATCGCGGGGGTCCTGCTGGTGAGCGTCGGCCCGGTCGCAGGGCTGGCGGCGAACGCCGCGACGTTCGCCCTGTCGGCGGCCCTCATCACCGGCCTGCGGTTGCCGCGCCCTGCTCCGACGGCCAGCGGGCCCCGGCCCTCGTACTTCGCCGACCTCGCGGCCGGCTTCCGCTGGCTCTGGAACGCGAAAGGCTTCCTCCAGCTCACCTTCTCGGCGACGTTCTTCAACTTCTGCTCGACGGTCGTCTCGACGTTCCTCGTCTTCTTCGCGACGCTCGTGCTCCGCGGGGGGGCGCTCGACTACGCCTTCCTCCTCGCGGCGGAGGTCGCCGGGACCGGCCTGGGGTCCCTCCTCGTCGGGCGCGTCGGGGCGGTCCGCTGGGCCGGGCTCGCGTGGACGGTCCCGTACGGGGCGGCCTCGGGGGCGGTGGTGCTCGCCATGGCGTGGTTTCCGTCGTTCCCGCTGGGGCTCGCCGCGCTGTTCGCCCTCGGTGTTCTCGGGGGCTTCGCGGGTACGGCGTGGCTGAGCGCCGCTCAGCTCCTCGTGCCGACGGGGATGCAGGGCCGGTACTTCGGGGTCGACAACCTTGGGAGCATCGCGATCCTGCCGGCCGCGCAGCTCGGCGGGGCGTTGCTGGTCGCCGGTTACGGTGCGCGGACGACCTATCTAGTGGTCGGTCTCCTGTGGATCGTCGCCGGGGTCGCCTTCCTTGCGCCGCGCGCTTTGCGCGAGCTAGGCTACCGGCCCGCACCGCCGGGGAGCGTCACTCCCCGTAGCGACGGCGCCGCTGCTGGAACGTACGGATCGCCCGGAGGAACTCGAGGCGAGTGAGCCCCGGCCAGAGCACGTCCGAGAAGTAGAGCTCGCTGTAGGCCGACTGCCACAAGAGGAAGTTGGAGATCCGCTCCTCCCCGCTCGTCCGAAAGATGAGGTCCGGATCGGGGAGGTCCGCGGTGTAGAGGTGGCGGGCGACCATCTGCGAGTCGATCGCCTCCGGCTCGAGCGATCCCTCGCGGACCTCGCGCGCCAGCTGGCGGATCGCGTCGACGATCTCGTCCCGACCCCCGTAGCCGAGCGCGACATTGTACCGATAGTCCCCATAGCCCTTCGTCGCGGTCTCGGCGATCGCGATCGCCTCGCGCAGCTTCGGCGGGAGGAGCGCGCGGTTGCCGATCACCCGCACGCGGATGTGGTGGCGGTGGACGCGCTCGTCCGTCGCGATGTCGCGCAGAGCCTGGTCGAACAGGTCCATCAGCCCGTCGAGCTCGTCCGGCGGGCGCAGCAGGTTCTCGGTGGAGAGCGCGTAGACCGTCAGGATCCGGATCTCGAGCTCGAGGCACCAGTTGAGCAGCTCCTCGAGGGTGTCGCGTCCCCGCGCGTGCCCGTCGCGGACCTGGATCCCATGACTTCGCGCGAAACGGCGGTTGCCGTCCATGATGATCGCGAGGTGGCGCGGGACCGGCTCCTTGCGGACCAGCTCGAACAGCCGCTTCTCCGTGTAGCCGCGGAGCGCCTCGCCGATGACCTGCCCGAGGTTCCGTGCCGGGGCCGGCTTGGCCTCCTCCTCGCGGTCGGTCACGCCCCGAGAATACCCTGGGTCAGGATAACCCGCTCGGGTCCGACGCTGGAAGGGGAGCGCCCTGGTCGGGAGTTCCGGTCCGAAGGGCCTCCTTCGAACGTTCGAACCCGAGTCCCAGGCTCGACAGACCTAGATCCTAGACCACTAGACTACCAGGGCACGCCCGCGAGCCTATCCGCCCCATGCTATCAACCTTGCCGCCCCCAGCAGGCCCGTGGCCGGTTCCAACGCCTAGTGCCGTGTCTAGTGGAGAAGTTCGAGGTTTCTGACCTCTAGCGCAAGTACTTTCCCGGGGGAGGTGATGACCCTCTCCCGATGTTGCGCGTTCGCCCGCTCTCGGACGAGGAAGGCCAGGCT
>Ga0326728_10015338_pt1 | contig 15964 bp, 19 predicted proteins | sample MB3enrmetagenome_FD_207602 | JGI IMG/M metagenome (GOLD analysis project Ga0326728, IMG submission 207602) | Lab enriched peat soil microbial communities from McLean, Ithaca, NY, United States - MB31MN | ecosystem: Environmental > Terrestrial > Soil > Wetlands > Peat | place: USA: New York...
CGCAGAACATGAGATGAACCTTATGCTCAGAAAAAGATGTAGGACCTGCCCCGCTAATCATGTGGTTCTTGAATCCATCAGGTGACCAGTCGATAGAACAGGAGCCTTTACAGCCCCGGCACTCTCCACCATCTTTTAATTTCTTAAGTAATAGTTCTATTTCAATACTGGAAGGTCTGTAAATATCAGAATCGAACGTCCCATCCTGGCAATCTTTCGGAACCACGATAAACAATGTTACATTACACCCTGGCTTCTGTGCCACCCATTTTAGCTCAAGAGATTGTAATCGGTGTTCTAGTCTCATCGTTGAGCTCCACTTATTACTGTTTTAAGATATTCTGTTGTCAGGTCAGAGGCCTTGATTTTGTGATTGCCAGTGATAACCTGGGCCAGCTCGTCATCGGTCATATCACGTAATAGTGTATGTCCTTTACTGAGGGCTTCGCTTATCCGTTGCAGACGTCTTTCTATATTCATGCCCATATTTACCTCCCAAGGTTTATTTTCTCTTTTAACAGCCTTTGGAATTCCCTCGGTTCAATGCCAATGTTTCCGCAAATCACTTCGACCACACTTTTCCCCGTGATGCGTGCTGACTCCTGCACAGCCACCGGGTCAAATCCCATGTGTCTTATGACATCATCGGTGCTGACTGAATGCCCAAGCATTGTTCCTCTGGAACTTAATATGGATTCCAGCTGTTTCAATCTAGCGTCTAGTCCCATCAGGTTATCCTCCAGTCCTTTATTTCTTTGCCTTTGCCAGTTCTTCGAGAGCCGCAACCCGCTCCTCGATTTCCCCAACTTCAAGCATGCGTAAGGCCACCTGGGCCAGATAGGCCAGCGTCCGGACTCGGGACATACTATTCTCCATAGAAAGGGCATCCAGTACCGCAATCAAGACAATACGACGAATCCCCTCCACCGAGTCTAGAGATTCAAACTGATAGGCGTTCGAAATTGTGGACTCCCTTTTCCTCCGGAGCCCTCCCAGGCGGCGAGCTTCCTGCACTTCCTTGGTCCGGTCAGGGGAATGGACCCAGCAGAATTCGCTATCTTTAAGTGGTGCTGCCTTACATTGGCGACCTGATGTTATGTGAAAAATACACCGGCGTTCCGTTAGCATGTGGTTCCTCCGTAAGTCCTGGTCTGATATTTTAAGTAACTACCAATGAGACTAGCAATGGCAACCAGCCCACGCTCGAGAAGACTACCAATGACTACCTTTGCTAGTCGGGGGGGTATGGTAGTCGTTTTGACTACCACGCAAAACAGGCCCCCCATAGCAGGGAGCCTGTTCGCAAGTAATTATTCCCTTCTCAAGCCATTTTAGCTGGCTTGGTGGTTGGGGCAAACCCCCGGTACTTCGACTGCCGAAGCGATGAAGCTTTTGCCGCAGTCCCTGCAGAACCAGCGAATCTTGCCTTCCGGCACACCTTTCTGGTTGGGCACCAGAAATACGCCGGTTTTCTTCGGGTCGGTCTTGGGAGCCACAGGCTCTACAATTTGATTGGTCTCTGCCGCAGGAGGAGTTTCTGGTTTCTCCGCATCTGGTGCAGCCGCATTCTCCTCCGTTACTACACTCCAGAACTTCCAGCCGTCGCAGGAATGTCCGGTGATAGCCATGCCAGCCGCCGATGGGCTCTTGAATTCGCGGCCATCCTCCAGCCGGTAGTGCAATTTGCCTTCCGCATTGTCCACGACCTCGCAGGAGTAAGTCTGTTTGTGGTACCGGCCCGTGAGTTTGATTCCCTTGGTTAAGTTTCTGTTTTCGATTGGCATTATCAGCCTCCTTTTTTATTACTATCGTATTCATCACTCTGAATCTGATTGAAGTCAAGTAATTACTGATTATTTTTTTAGGCCCCAGGTCTTGACTTTTTATGCACTTAGAGTGATATATAGTATACGTAGAGAACGAAGGAGCGAAACCAAAATGTACGATGAAATCCTGAAAGAAACCATTTTTAAATTTAACAACCTGTCCACGGCGATTAACTTTACCTACCGGGCTATCAAGATGAAGATGATTATCCTGGGGGATGACGAGCTGTTTTGGGTGGTAACGCCGGCTGCCGCCGAACGCCTGGTGCGGCAGGGTTACGAGTACGCGGGATATTAAACCACCACTAAATCCAATATCAAGACCCGGACTGAACCCCGGGTCTTTTCTTTTGCTCAATCCTATTGATGAAACACGAACTGGCAATAGTGTCTGCTCCATGGTTACTTAACCTCATCCTGCTTTTTAGCCTTTTCTCCGCTGAAAGCCTCCCAGCGCATCCGGGCAATATCCACGTAAAGAGGTTCGAGCTCCATGCCGTAGCAAATACGGCCGGTCCGTTCGCAGGTTATCAGTGTACTGCCGGACCCCAGAAAGGTATCCAGCACTTTGTCCCCGGCCTGACTGCTGTTCTGAATCGCTCTTTCAATCAGGGCCAGCGGCTTCATAGTGGGGTGCAGCGGGCTGGAAGACGGTTTATCCACTTGCCAGACGTCTCCCTGGTCGCGGTCCCGGCACCAATAGTGGGTGACTCCTTCTCTCCACCCATAGAGAATGGGCTCGTACTGGCGCTGGTAATCGGAGCGTCCCATGGTGAAGGTGTTCTTGGCCCAGATGATAAAGGTCGACCAGTGACCTCCTGCAGCAATAAAGGCTTTCTGCAGCGTATGGAGTTCGGATGAAGACATGCAGATATAAACTGCGCCATCGGTAAACTCCAGCATGCTCTTACAAGCTTTTTCGAGGAAGGGCTCGAAGGCGTCACCCAGATTATCGTTGATGATTTTATTGGAATTGTTCCGTATTTTGTCTTTCATTGTCTCGCCGTAGTTCACGTTGTAGGGTGGATCGGTAAAGGTCATCGCTGCTTTCGCTTGTCCCATCAGGCGCTGTACGGCTTCCCGGTCGGTCGAATCACCGCAGGCAAGGCGATGCTCACCCAACATCCAGATGTCGCCTAGTTTGGCCACAGGGGAGCTTTGGGCGTCCTTAATCGCGGCATCCAGGTCAAAGGATTCCAGGCGTTCTTTCTTTTCTCTGGCATCTAAACTTTTTAACAGCTTTTTAAGCTCGTCCTCCTCGAAACCGGAAAGGGAAAGGTCGATGTTCGGAGTTTCCTGCAGTTCCTTTAATAACCGAGCCAGTAACTCCTGATCAAAGGAACCGGATATCTTATTCAGTGCGATATTCAACAGGTGGGCCTGCGCGACCGTCAAATCCACTAAAACAACCGGTACTGTCTTGTAACCAAGCTTTCGCGCGGCCAGTAACCGCTGGTGGCCGCCGATCACCATCTTATCTTCCCGGCGGGCGATAATAGGGTCGATCAAACCAAACTCGCTGATACTGCGGGTGAGGGTTTCCAACTCCTGGTCACTGATGCGGCGGGGATTGGCAGGGTCCGGACGTAGCTCATTAATAGGCAATTGTTCAATTTGTATTTGTTGCTCCGTTTTCATATTATTTTGCTCCATTAATATTATTTTCAATGTTGTTGTTAATCCCTCAATAAGATTTAGGAGTGATACAAACAAAAAAAGGCGGACTCAAAGCATTTCTGCCTTAAAGTCCGCCTTCCGTTTTGATTGATGATACCAGAAAGGAGGAGATAAGGCATTACTTAGCCTCGTCCATGTCCTTCCTTCCTGAATCGTATCCCAGTGTGGGTTTGCTATTTATTCAATTATGCGGTAATCCTCTTTCTTACCGAAAATTATTATAACACAAGAGAGTATGTCACACAAATGGCGTCTTAGCATTATGACTCGGTTTTCAATACTACTATGATAAGGCAGTAGTTTAAAAAGATATGCTTTTTCAGAGTTGGTCAGAGTGGGCAGAGGCTACCGGAGTTTAACAAATTACCATCTATGGCAACGAGAGCAAAAGCAATGTATGTACTCATCGTCACAAACACACTTGCTTATTCTAGTAAGAATATCTTCTCTAAGTGGTCTTAATTGTTTCACTGCCGCCGCTAATTGTTCGCATCGTTTGTCTTTCGTGTAAGCTTGGACAAGTTCTCGATGCTTTGTTTCCGAATTAATGCCGACAGAAATGAAATTTCCTCCAAACGTTTCCTTGGATACACTTGATATCCACTCATAACGATGATAGTCGTCTGGTTCTCCAAGACTTATTTTTATAGCCAACTCGATAATAGTTGTTATGAAATTAGACGTTATATGGATCCCTTCAGAGTCGGAATCATCCAGCGAACCTATTTCCGACTCCCCTTTACCTTTGACTTCGTTCTAGAATTCATCATAAATAGTTTTAAATATGCCATCACTAGCTTTGAACGAGTCTACATTCTGCCAAAAAGAATTATCTGTCAAATGGGATCTGATATCTTCATTGATTGGAATGTAATCTGTGTAGTGATTGTTAAGCTTGAGATCAATTTCTTTAAAATTCTTGCTGAGCGCTATTAATTGAGTGCGCACTTTTTCCAGGTGCTGTTTCTGTGCCTCAACTACAATTTCTTTAAGTGGTTTATCCCGTTCAAGGTCATTCTCGTGTAGATGCCCGTCTTTTTCTTTAACTACCTGGCGAATTTCGTTTTTTTGCGACAATTCATTTTGCAAATTTTCTTTTGGAGTCGGAATTTGAAATTCAACTGATGACACTAGCTTCCCACCACCCAAAGTAAAAAATAATCTTCCCCAATACGTTGAAGGAGATTCCCCTTTCTGAGTTCTCAATAAAGAGCTGCCCTTAACCTTGTACGTCAAAGTATGCGTTTCTTCTTTATCTAATATTCTTGTCTCACTAGGTTCTGTAGGATCGATACCAGGATCGTTTAGTAAGCAAAGTTGTCTTTTGGCAACCTGTAGCGGTACAGTTGTTGACGATGAATTATAGTCTACAATGACAATTATGTATTCGGTATATTCTACGCCAAACGTGTGTTCTGAACTAATCATTTCTGGAGGTACCGGAGATCCCAAAGTACATTTCTGAACTTCCAGTTTAAGAATATCCTCTTCCTCGTGTTCAACTTCTTTGATTTGTTCAGCTCTGAATCGCGTTAAGATGCTAGGCCGCCCCGGTGTGTATTTTATGGGTTCCGCCACCGTAGTCGGAATCAGAAAAGGCGCAGATATCCACTCTTTAGCATCGGCAGTTATCCTTAATCTGCCTTCGCTACGCGGTTGATTGTGCCCAATTCTTAATTGTTCTCGTATGTACCATCCGGCAGCAAAGTTATTATGTTTTTGCGGTAAGCCGTTTACTCCTAACGGCAAACGGAATTCGATTTCATGAGTTTCATTTCGTTCCAGCAAAATGGGCAGACTTGGACTCGCGGCAAACAAGTCCAACAAGCCTTCTTCACACTCAAGTGTTATCTTAGCCAATTGCATTGGGCGGCTTGGCCTAAAGTTTACGGAAACAAAAACAGCGGTATTATAAGTTTGTGAATCCATAGGAACTGGATTTACCCAAGTTTTCACTACGTCGATCTCCAAGTTGGGATGAGTTGGAACAGAATCTATGTCTGTTGATCCATCGAGATAATCCTCGTATGGTTTAAGTTTGCCTTGTTTGTACAACTTTTTGATTTTGTCAGCAGTCTTTTTGGATAAAATCGGTTCTTCTTTATCTTTTCTTTTAGTATGTAGTGAATAATAAGATCTGTGACCTTTACCGCGTAGCGCGTTCACGACCTGGCAAACGACCTCTTCATCCACCCGGATAGTCATTTCGTGTAAAAACCTTTGTACATCTTCTGAATTATTTAACTTATCCATATTATATCCACATATTGCCGATATTTATCCACAATTTACCCTCTAGCGCGTATCCACTTTTGCCTGTTTTACTAGAACTATACAGCGATAAAACAAGGAGGTCAATATATGCCAAGTCTTGAGGAACGCAAAATTTACAAAGTGGGCAAGTCAAGCATGGTAATCACATTACCCCGGGGGTGGTTGAAGTATTTCGGACTGAAAGCGGGCGATAGCGTTGAATTAACCATAAACGGAGATTTAAAGATTCGACCATGCAAGCGACAAGAAAATGTTGAGGAGGCTGACAATGATAGAAAGTAAAGAAAAACTGACCATGACTGTAAAAGAAGCAGCTGAAGCGTTAGGCGTAAGCCGAGCCACTGCTTACATACTGGCAAATACCGGACAGATACCAGTTATTCGCCTGGGGGAAAGAAGACTTGTTGTGCCCCGGGCAGCCCTACTGAAAATGTTGGAAAACCCGGCTAAACCAAAAGACAGCATCAGTTAACGTTCAAATATAAATGAGGACGGAATTCCAATGAATATTAAATTCCAGGATAAAATTTTACTGTGCCAAGATTGCGGGACTACGTTCATTTTCAAAGCCGGAGAGCAGGTATACTACCAATCAAAACAACTCAGTACTCCGAAACGATGCCAACAGTGCAGGGAACACCGTCGCGCTACATTGGTACCCGATTCTGAGGTACGGCGATGAATAGGCCAAGTAATTTTGAAGACATCTTGGCTAAGATTCCAAATGTTAAACAAACTGGTGATCATTGGATAGGAGATTGCCCCGCACCGGGTCACAAAACGCCAACCGGGCACCTGACGCTTGCTGAGGCCGGGGATAAGGCGTTGGTTACTTGCCAGGGCGGACGCCATACCTATCAGGATATTTGTCAGGCGTTGGAGTTCGATTCACTAAACTATTCTAACAAAAATGGCAAGTGCACAGATGGAGATATCTCGAACGGCAATGCCTGTTACAGCGTTACACCCCCATCAAATCGTATTCAAAATACTGTAACGCCCATAAAAACACAGAGTGTTATGGGTATCACGGTTCAGCAAATAGCCGAAGCTAAACGCCTGCCAACCGAGTTTCTTCGAACGTTAGGTCTAACGGACTTTAAGTATTGTGGGCAAATTTCAATAAAAATACCCTACCACTCTGAAAGTGGATCGGAAGAAACGATACGTTACCGTACTGCTTTGACTGGTGAGAATCGCTTCAGGTGGAAGAAAGGCAGTCATCCGATACCTTACGGTCTGAATAGACTTATCCAGATTCGGAAACAAGGTTGGGTATTGGTGGTTGAAGGTGAATCTGATTGTTGGACATTATGGCACCACAACATTCCGGCGCTTGGAGCTCCAGGCAAAGGCATCTGGCCGCCAGCATGGGGTGAATATCTCAAAGGACTTGACGTTTTCATCTGGCAGGAGCCTGACGCCGAAGACTTTGTTCTACGGATATTAAAATCCGCTCCGGAAGCCCGGTATATTATCGCACCGCAAGGAATCAAAGATATATCTGAAGCACATATAAAAGGACTGGATGTACCGCTTCTGATTGACAACTTAAAAAGAACTGCCCAATTTGCCCGTGAACTTAAAGCGAGGTTTGATAATGAGCAATTAAGAATAGCTTACATCGAAGCAAAATACATTATCGAATCAGAAGACCCCCTCCGATTGGTGTCCAATGAAATACGTAATCTGGGGTACGGTGGGGATATCAAACCGGCATTAATTACTTATTTGTCAGCAACTTCCCGTTTATTGGCGATGCGTCCGGGAACTATGCCGGTACACCTTTTTATCCTCGGTGCACCATCTTCGGGCAAGAGCTATACTGTCACCGTTGTATTGTGTTTGTTGCCCAGTGAAGCCTATAACATCGTTGATGCCGGTTCGCCGCGAGTTTTGATCTATGACGATTCGGATTTACAACACAAAGTGGTGATATTCAGTGAAAGTGATAGTTTGCCTGCAGGAGAGGACAATTCGGCAGCAAGCGCAATTAGAAACTTACTGCAAGATCATCATTTACATTATAAAGTGACCATCCGCAATCAGGAAACTGGAGACTTTATTCCCAGGGAAATCGATAAACCTGGACCGACTGTATTGATAACCACCGGAGTGAAATCTTTAGGCAGCCAGTTGATGTCGCGGATGTTTAGTCTGGAGGTTCCCGATTCCAAAGAGCAACTAATATCTGCCTTGGGAGCTCAAGCAAATGTAGAAATTAATGGAGTCCGATTGCCGGATTCTCATTTTAAAGCTTTCCAACTTTATTTACAGCTTAAAACTCCATGGAACGTAGTAGTGCCTTTCGCAGATGAATTATCGGTGGCAATTGGAAGAACCGCGTCCGCCTCAAGAATTCTGCGCGATTATCAACGCTTGCTTAGTCTTATTAAAACTGTGACGATTCTGCGCCATAACCATAGAATCCTCGATAATCAAGGTCGGTTGATATCCACCAAAGAAGATTACGAGACAGTTAGGGAATTGGTAAACGACATGTATGTCGATACAACCACTGGCATTAATTCTGAAATCCGTAAGTTAGTAGGAGCCGTTGTGGAATTGAATGCATCGCGCGGAGACGGGGATTCTGTAAGTGTCACTAAACTCTCTAAATGTCTCGGTATTTCTAAAATGGCTGCTTCACGTCGTGCACATAAGGCTATGACCCAGGATTGGATTGTGAACAAAGAGCAGCGGAAAGGTTTCCCAGCGGACTATATAACAGGAGAGCCGATGCCTGAAGCAGAGGGTTTACCGGACCTCAACACTGTAACAACTGCAACTGAAGGGATGTTACAGCAAAATGAAGCTAAAAACGAAGGGTGTAACGCTGCAACAACCCCAACCGATGGTGATATGCAACATCCATCGTTAGCCATGCCGGATTATCCTGAGCGACCTTGTTACGGCTGCGGCTGTCAAGATTATTGGCTACGAGGAGCATCAAAATGGGGAGAAGCTGAATGGCTTTGCTCAAGATGTTACCCGAAATCAGAGGGAAACGAATCATCATAAAAATGAGTTGACTTCATGCGGAATCTATTGCCTAATACGTGTACCGAACAGGCTCAAAAAATAAGACTAGGAGATGCGGATGAGAGGCCACATAGAAAAGAGGGCTAAAGACACTTATGCTTGTAGAGCAGCCTTAGGAAGGGATGCCAGCGGTAAATACAAATTCCATTGGGAAACCGTCAGGGGCACTAAGAAAGACGCTGAAAAGCATCTCTCCGAAATGTACAGCAAACTGGATAAAGGTACCTTCATTAAGCCGACAAAAACCACGTTATCCGAATATCTGGAACGCTGGCTCACAGATTACGTTAAGCCAAATCTCGGTCCTCGAACTTATGAAGGCTATGAATCCATCATCCGCTGCCATCTGACTCCGGATTTGGGTCGCCTCCAACTGATGCAGTTGAAACCTCAACACTTGCAAAAATACTATGCTGTGAAGTTAGCCGGCGTCAGGCAAGACCACAAAGACGCGCTTACCCAAACTACTGTCTCGCATCACCACACTTGTCTTCATCGTGCGTTGAAAATGGCTGTCAGGTGGGGCCTACTCACCAACAACCCTGCAGACGCTGTAACTCCTCCACGTCCCCAGCATACTGACATGAAAACGATGAACGAAGATGAACTTCAAATATTCCTGGCAGAAGCTAAAAAGACACCCTACTATACGATGTTTTATACCATCCTTTTCACCGGCATGAGACGATCCGAACTGTTAGCACTACGCTGGAGTGATGTGGATTTACTGATGTGCCAGATTTCGGTTACTCAGACGCTGCACCACTTGCGGGGTGGTACCATGGTTTTCAGACAGCCTAAAACAGCCAAGGGCCGTAGGATGATAGCATTGTCTCCATCACTGGCACTTGTCTTGAAAGGACATAAGGAAAAGCTGGCGGCGGAGCGAATCATGGTTGGGGCTAAACTGAAAGAGACAGATTTAGTTTTCGGAACTCCGGAAGGCAAGCCCTTATTGCCTGATAGCATAAGCAATGCCTGGGCCAGGATAGTAAAGCGTGCCGGTCTCAGTCATTTCAGATTGCATGATGCACGGCATACGCATGCTTCGCTTTTGCTTAAGCAAGGCGTACATCCCAAAGTCGTCCAGGAACGACTTGGCCATGCCACAATCTCAACGACGCTGGACCTTTACAGCCATGTAACTCCTAGCCTACAAGAGAAAGCCGCAGCAGGCTTTGACGAAGTGCTGAACCACAGGATTGAAGAGCCCTTTAAAAGCAACTAATGATCCCACGGTTTTAGTTGGAAAAGCATGCTATTCTGTCTTTGGGAAGTACCCAGTTTGTGGTGTCGGGTGCGGTTTGGTTATAACACGTTTGATTTAGTTTAGTCGCAATTTAGTCGCAATTCTCGTTATGTTAATTAAAAGAAGATAACATAACGCATAATTTAGCCTCAAATTATGGTACCCCAGGGGGGATTCGAACCCCCGACAAACGGTTTAGGAAACCGCTACTCTATCCAGCTGAGCTACTGGGGCACAAATACTGGCGGCAGGGCGCTCCGCCCTCCGTGAATTATGTTACACTTTCACCGCCATCCCTTTCAAGTTTCCCGCCGGTTTTTCCCTTCGGTTGCGCACGTCTGCCATTCAAGGTAGAATAAGCGTAACCAAAGCGGCTTGCTTTTTTTACCGGGAGGCAATAATTGGAACAGCTCGATTTCTACAAGGGACTGCTGGACGAAATCAGCGACGGCGTCTATTTCGTCAACCGCGACCGGGTGATTACCTACTGGAACAAAGCGGCCGAAGAACTTTCCGGCTATACCGGCAGGGAAGTCATCGGGCGGCGCTGTTCGGATAATATCCTGGTGCACATCAACGACGCGGGCTGTCAGCTCTGCCTCGACGGCTGTCCGTTGGCGGCCACGATGCAGGATGCCGCCCCGCGCGAGGCGCATGTCTTCATGCAGCATAAAAACGGCCACCGCGTGCCGGTCTGCGTCCGCGTAAAACCGGTGCATGACGAAAACAATAATATCATCGGCGGCGTGGAAACTTTCAGCGACGATTCGTTCGAAATCGCCCTCCGGGACCGGGTTACCGACCTGGAACGCAAGTCACTCATCGACAGCCTGACCGGCGTCGGCAACCGGCGCTTTGCAGACATCACCCTCAGTACCAGATTGAACGAACTGAAACGCTACAACTGGACGTTCGGCGTGATTTTTATTGATATTGACGATTTTAAAAAGGTTAACGACACTTACGGCCACAACGTTGGCGACGAAGTTCTCAAAATGCTAACCCGCACCACGGCGGGCATTATCCGCGAGCCGGAAACTTCCATCTTCCGCTGGGGCGGCGAAGAGTTTCTTGTCATCGCCACCAACTGCGACGGTGAAAAACTGTTCGGCATGGCGGAGCGGCTGCGTTTGCTGGTGGCCAATTCTTCCGTGACCAAAGAGGAAGGGATGCTGCGTATCACCATCTCGTCCGGCGTGACGGCGGCTCAAACTGCAGACGATGCGGAGAAAATCATCGCCCGCGCCGACGGCCTGCTCTATCAGGCGAAAAAAGCCGGTAAAAACTGCTGCCGGACAGATGCGAAATAAGCGGCGGGACTTTTACACCCAGCGGGTTTTCTTGCTCTGGCTTTTGGCGGAGCCGGAAGTCGGCAAATGCTCCGCAATCAATTGAGCCTCGACCATCTGCCAGAAATTCTCGCGGTCGGCGCCAGTGATGACAGCTTTCTCGTGGGCTTCCCCGAGGGCCACCGGATAACCCTGCCCGCGCTTGCACTGGTCCAGCACCAGTGTATGCACCAGGTTCAGCCTTTTTTCGTCCTGCGCCACCCACTGGGGAATTTCAATCCGGGCGATTTCCTCATCCAGCCGCAGGTAAAAGAAATGCACTAAATGTTTGCCGTAACGCTTCTGGATGGTGGACGGGCTGATGAACAGCGCCGACCTTTCCCCCGGCGCTAATATTTCACTGAAAAGCTCGCGGTCGCGCACACCGGCGGCAAAATCGCATTCCCGCGTCTTGCATTCCGGACATTTGTCGCTGTCCACGGTCTCCCGCGGGCACAGCGCCACGCGTAAGGCATTGACGACATCGTTGCTGCGGGGATAACTGATATAGCTGGCGACGGGGATTGCGCGGTCCTTATTCAATTTGCGTATTTGCTCCAGATGGGTCAGGAAGCCTTTTTCCAGCATGATATCGCCTATGAAATCGGGGTAAGCGGTCAGGCTCCACATCAGCAGCGAGCCGTCAATTAAGCCCACGCCGGTTTGGCCGGCCGGTAATTCCGCGCACAATTCCGCCAGCCGTTTGCATTCCTCGACGCCGCGTTTGATGCCCAGTAGCGCGCCTTCGATTGGCTGTTCGCGGCCCTGCATTTCCGGCGACGTGATGAAAAGTTCCCCGTCCGAGGCATAAAGGTGAGGGACGCTGTCCAGCGCCGCTTCCGGCTTGGCGCCGTAATGCAACACCACGCCGCCGATATTGATTAAATAGCAATGCGTCGGCTGGTGCCGGTCCACGTCAATGTGCGAACCGTCGGTGGCGATGACGGTGAATTCTTTCGGGGCGCCTTGCGGCTGATAATGCCGGTCGATTGGTTCCACCAGGCGGGCCACCAGCCAGGTGACTTTGCTGGCCTCGATTTTTTTGGATAGCTGCTCCAGGTTATTGGACTGGCTGTGCAGGATGGCCACGGCATGCTGCAGCTGCTGCCGTTTTTCCTCGCGGTGCGCTTTCAGGCTGTCAACCATGCCGGTGATTTGATTCACGATTTTGCTTAAATCCAGCGCCATTTTACCCTCGGGCAACACATAATATTTGCTTTATCCTAGTATAACACCCCAGAGACGAAAAAATTCAAGATTCAATAGACAACAATCAAGTAATATCTAATACGAATTTCGAAATACTACAACGGATTATCAACACCCTGAGTCCGCCTCTGGCAGACCAACGGTCTCCCGGCCTGTTGAGTAGTGTCGGAGATTCTTCACGCCGTAATGTGCGTACCTTCAGAACGATCTCTCTTGCATTCACGCCTTAAGCGCCGCTTTGGCTGGCATCGGCAGAATCGCTATCCTAATCCGCCGGAAAGCTCGCGCCCGCCCAGCAAATGCATATGCAGGTGCTGCACGACCTGCCCGCCTTGCGGCCCGCAGTTAATCACCACGCGATAGCCTTTGGTGGCAATCCCCTGCGTTTTGGCCAACTGTTTCGCCACCTGCACCATGTGTCCCACCAGCGGTGTATCATGCTCGCTGACGTCGTTGAGGGAAACAATGTGCTCCCGTGGAATAATCAGCAGGTGCACCGGCGCCATCGGATTGATATCGCGGAAGGCAATCACTTTGTCATCTTTGTAAACCACGTCGCTCGGTATTTGCCCGGCCACAATTTTGCAAAAAATACAATCCATCTGACTGCCTCCTCGGGCTGATTTTGCGGGTTTAATGATACCCACATTGTACTCGCTTTTCTTGCGGGCGTAAACCGGTATTTTCGTTCTATCCGGTACCGGTTTCAATGTCCGTACGCCCTAAAATATTTCATCTGCAAAATATTGACGGAGGTCATTTTCGGTTGTATGGTAGTTATAGTGGGATATAGTGTTGAGGAACTAAAGTGAAAAATAGCAAATATATTGTTTTATCAATATTGATAGGTTCGCTGCTCGCCACCATGATGCTTACCGGCTGCACCGGCCAGACCACTACTTCGACCACGCCGACCCGGGTCTACAGTATCGTCAAAACAACAGAGATTACTGACCTGCAGGGTGTAAAATGGGAAGATTATCAGTTGAGATTGACGCTGCAGGGCGGCGGGACCTTCCCCATTGATTTAAACCTGGCCGCCGGTAATGTGGTCTCCTGCTGGTACACCACGGAAAAACCAGCTTCCGGCGGGAGTGTCGTTTTCCAGATAGAAGCGGGGAATTCTGTGATTTATCCCACCGGCGGCAGCGGTGCAGGAGCTGCGGGGAATACTTCTGACAAACTTACCTTTACCGCATCTCAGGCCAATGGCACCAGCTACCGGTTAGTTTTCCATAACAACCTTTCGGACATTAATTCGAAAGAAACTATTTACACGGAAATTAATTATCCGGCCAATGCCACCGGGGAAGATTCTATCTTCATCCCGCTGCAGACTAACTAAGTCCGGCAATTTAGTGAAGAAATTAAAAGGTAGAGAAATATTGCGCTTTTTTACCAAGAATTTACATAATTGTTACTTTATTGTTACCTCTTCTCCCCGTTCTTAATGTTATCGTAACCCTTATAGTCTATTCTCTTATACGGACTGGGTAATCAAGCAAACCAGTATAAATGAAAAAGGTCGTTAGCGGGTAACGAAATAAATACCTGCAAAATATGAGAAGGGCATCCGGCAGATTAACGGTGTCCTCGTAAAATTGAAGGAAAAGAATATGGCAGTCTGGAAATTAAAGAGTTGCCCGCGGTGCAACGGAGACCTGTTCATTCAGCGCGAAACGGATGGCTGGTATGAAGAGTGTCTGCTGTGCGGATATCAGAGAGATGTCTCTAATCTGGTTACCGTTAACACCCTGGGACAGGTTAAGATAAAGGGCCAAATTGCGAACGGACAGAAGTTATACAACGATGTCCGCGTCTCGCCGGCTAACTAAGTGCCCTCGGCCACTTCGTGAGTCTTACAAAGTACTCTCACCGTGGGTTAAACGAAAGCCCCCCGCAAACATCGGGGGGCTTTCTTATTTTTTATAATATTGGATTAGGTTTATCCGCCGATTTGCCGCATCGACCGGGCTGAAGGCTTGTTCCCGGTATCGAGACTGTGCTGTGCCCGTTTCACCATTGCCGCAGACTGAATAATCTTGGCCAGTTCTTCAATTGTTGCGCCCCTTCTTAAAGCTTCCCGGATATCAACTTCGTCATCATCCAGCAGGCAGGGACGCAGTTTCCCGTCGGAAGTCAGGCGGAAACGGTTGCATTCTGCGCAGAAACACTCCGTCACCGCTCCGATAAATCCTACCGTTCCGTTGGCGCCGGGCAGCTTATAATATTTGGCAGGGCCGTTGCCGATATGCGCATGATGGGGCTGCAGTTCCCCGAATTGTTTGCGGATGATATCCATGATTTCCCGGGAGGACACAAGGTCGTTATCCTGCTTTTTCGCCCCGGCGAAAGGCATATGTTCGATGAACCTGACATTCCAGCCGCCGGTAATCGTTTTCCGCACAAAATCAGGGATTTCGTCGTCATTAATCCCTTTCAGTATAACCGTATTGATTTTCACCGGCACCAGGCCGATATTGTTGGCATATTCGATGCTTTGTAAAACGTCATTCAATTTGTCGCCGCCGGTAATATAGGCAAATTTATCCGGTTTCAGTGAGTCCAGGCTGATATTCACCCGCTTCAGTCCGGCGGCCTTCAATTCGGCGCCGTATTTCGTCAGCAGCGTGCCGTTGGTCGTCATTGACACTTCTTCGATGCCCGGGATATTGACCAGCATCGACACCAGACGGTCCAGATGTAGCCTGACCAGCGGCTCGCCGCCCGTCAGCCGGATTTTCGTCACGCCCAGCATAGCAGCCGCCTCGACCACCCTAGCGATTTCCTCATAGCGCAGCGTATTTTCATGCGTCTGGTTGTGAAACGACGTCGCCGCGCAATAAATACAGCGCAGGTCGCACCGGTCGGTCACTGAAATGCGCATATAATCAATTTGACGGTCGAACGCGTCCACCAGGTTAGTCATAATTTATTGCCGACGATAAAAAATCTTTTTCCCTTCTAGCTTGAGTATAATCTGTTAGGCGTGCAGGGTCAAACATGCTTATCTCTTTCTGCATAAATAAAAAGCCCCGGAATCGCATTCGCTTTTTCCAGGGCTTTAACCGGGGTTATATTCAATTTTTTGCGTCATTTACTGCAAATTCTCTCTTGTTCTGGCCCAGAGATAGGCATACCGGCGTCTTTCGGACATGCCCAGCCACCGCACCCAAAACAGGATTTTTTGCGTGATATCTTTCATTTTATTTGTACCTCCTCGCGCTTGATTCTATTTATAACGTAATTCCGGGAGTTAAGATAGCAGCGATAAGCAAAATATCTTGACACTTTTCCCTCTGCCGCCGTATGATTTTACAATATCCTTTTTGGAGCGAAGATGAATATTTCTGTTATTA
>Ga0326728_10015339_pt1 | contig 15963 bp, 18 predicted proteins | sample MB3enrmetagenome_FD_207602 | JGI IMG/M metagenome (GOLD analysis project Ga0326728, IMG submission 207602) | Lab enriched peat soil microbial communities from McLean, Ithaca, NY, United States - MB31MN | ecosystem: Environmental > Terrestrial > Soil > Wetlands > Peat | place: USA: New York...
AGTGATTTGCACGTCAACACCGGTTCGGTCCTCCACCTACCTTTCGGCAGGCTTCAACCTACCCACGCTTAGATCGATTGGCTTCGGGTCTTCCACCTATGACTTCGGGCGAGCACACCCCGTCCCTGGCCCCTTACGGGGTTGCGGACTGTCGGTTTCCCTGCGGCTTCGGCCGTGCGGGCCTTAGCCTCGCCATAGATCAAAACTCCCTGGCCCGTTATTCAAAACGGACGCATGGACCCTGTGTCCACGGCCTTGCGGCCGCTTCGTTCCTTGGGGGCCTCATGCGGCTTATCGTCAGTTGGTTTCAGGCTCTTTTCACCTCCCTTCCGAGGTACTTTTCAGCGTTCGCTCGCGCTACTAATGCGCTATCGGTCTCGGGACGTATTTAGGATCGGAAGACTGTACCTCCCAGCTTCCCGCGCGATATCCAACGCACGGTACTCGGGATACCTCCAATCTCGCCTCTTCCCTTCGCTTACGGGACTTTCACCCTCTACGGTCCGTCGTTCCAGGCACGTTCGGCTCCGGAAGCCAGCGAGTACGGAGGTCCACTACTCCACATCTCCCTGCCCTCGCCGGGCAGGGATTCGGTTTGTCCTTGGCCGTTTTCGATCGCCTTTACTAACGGCATCTCGGTTGATTTCTTGTCCTCCCCCTACTAGAATGCTTTACTTCGGGGGGTTCCCCTTCCTTGCGGAATGTCCCTTGCGGGACCGGAGTTCCGATTAGGTGATCGGTGGATCACGGGTTCCTTGCGCCTACCCACCGCTTATCGCAGCTTGGCACGACCTTCATCGGCGCCCGAGCCTAGCCATTCCCCAACTGACAGGAGTCAGCTACACTGATTACGCTTGACAAGCGTCCAGAACGCGTGTGATCGGCGTCATCGGTCCCCTCGCCGGCACGGCGAGAGGACCCTCGCCCTTCCCCGGAGAGGCCAAGGCCTCTGCGGGTGCATGTGCCGACCGAACAGCAGCGCCGTGGCGCGGCTCGCGTTCCAGTAGCGGGTCCTATTTAACCCCTACGACGGGGCCGCACGAAGCGGGACGGACGGGCGATGGCCCTAGACCGCCCGCGTGGCCAGGAACGCCTGGTGGTGGTGCGGTCCCTCGTACCGGGTCGCCGCGAACCGGCAGAGCCCCTCGGCGTTGGGCTCGCAGCTGCCGCAGGTCCGCTCGGCCGGGACGGGGGCCCGGGTACGGTCCTGGCGGATCTGGTCGATCACGACCTTGAGCCACCGCTCCTCCGCGTCCCCGTACGGGATCTGGACCCACCCCTCCCGGGAACCGCCCCCCGCGGTGTCCCCGTAGAGGACCAGGCCGTAGGCGGGCCGTCGACCGAACACGGCATGGACGAGACGGCACTCCGCGATCGCCTGGACCGTGTCGAAGAGACGTCCGTGCGCTTCGTGGTAGCCGACGAACAGGTGCGTTTCCTTGTACTCGAGCGGAACGAAGCCGGCATCGCCCCGCTGGAGGACGAGGTCCGGGCGCCCCGCGATCCCGAGCTCGGCGTCGATCAGGTTCGCGTGGCCGTTGGTGAACCGGGCGTCCAGACGGACCCGCTCCGGCGGGAAGAGCACCGGGAGGTCGTCCTCCCCGCTGTCCTCATAGACGAGCGTGTCGCGGTCGGAGAGGTCGAGGCGGCCTTCGTTCACGACCACGTGGCCGCTCGGCGGGGAGAACATGGGAGAGTGGTGCAGGGGGACCACGTCGAGCGGGGTCCGCACGGGCGGCGGTACCTTGCCGACGGCCCGTGCGTGCAGCCCTCGGGTGAGCTCCATCTCGTGGGGGCAGCGGAAGTACGTCACGAGGTCGTGCGGGGTGAGGTGCTCGGGGACGGGGGTCGCGAGAGGGGCCAGCATCGACCGCCGCTCGGGCCCATGGGCTATGAAGCTACGGCTCGACGGGAAGACGGGGGTCGCGAACGGTCCAAGACAGGCCGGGGTCAGGCACCCAGCTCGGCCCGGAGCGACGCCCGGTCGGTGAGGGGGAGGGAGGAACGGGAGAGCAGTACGTCCAGGAGCTCGCGGTCGACCCCGAGGCGTCGGACCACTCCGGCGATCGCACTCCGGCCTTCCCGGTCCCCCCGTTCCGCAGCGCGGAGCCAAGCGTACTCCGGGCGCGTCACCCGGACGGTCCGACCCCCCACCGTCGCGGCCGCGAGCCGGGCGACCCCCGGCCGACCGCTCCACTCTTCGTAGGGTTGCGGCGACTTCGGCTCGAGCGGAACGGCCCACTCGACCCGGAGCCCTTCCTGGAACGTCCCGACGAACGCGCGGGCGCCCCGCACGATCCCGGGTGCCGGCCAATCGGTCGGAGCGAGCGGCTCGATCAGGTACGTGGCGAGCAAGGCGGCGATCCGGTCGACGCCGGCGCGGGTCGTTCCGAGGTCGAGGTCGTGCGGGAGGAGGGGAGAGCCAAGCAGCCAGGCGGCGACCGAGCCGCCCACGTACCACGCGATGCCTTCCGATTCGAGCGGCGACGCGATGCGCTCGACGACCTCGCGGAGGCCGGACTCGACCGCGGCCGGCGTCCCGTCGTACGCCTGGCCCATCATCGTCTCGAGGACGAACCGGTTCCGGTTGTACGCCTGCCGCACCTTCGGGGCCTCCCCGAACGGAAGCAGGAAGCGCCGGTGCCAGCACCGCGACCCCCCGAACATGCACGGCGAGGGAGGATGGACGAACCCGAACCGGTCCAAGGGACCCTTCGGGGGCCCGTTCGCGTCCGAGCCCCCGTCCTGGGCATGGAACGTGAAGGTCGTCCGCTCTCCGTCCCGGTCGAGCGAGAGCTGGTGGAGGAAGCCGGCCCCGAGGTCCGGACCGGAGATCATCTCGCTCGTCACCGTCTACCTCGGACGCCTCCGGGCGGAGGACGGACCCCACCCTACGTCGGCGGGGGGCCGATCTCGAGCGCGTTCGGCAGGGGGACCTTGCCCACCGTGAGCTCCACGCGGCGCTCGTTGCGACGAGCGTGAAGGTACATACCGCTCGTCAGGGGCTTCCAGACGCCGCGCTCCCCGTCGAACGGCTCGCTCCCGACGACGACCCGGTGGGGGGCCGCGGAATACGTCATCTCGTAGTAGCGCCGGCCCTTGTCGAAGAGCCCGGAGCCATGGTCGCCGGTCCATTGGCAGAACGCCCAGAGCTCGTTCGGGTGCCGGGAGAAGACGAGGTTGAGCGCCGAGAACGGCGGCACCGGCGGACGCTTCAGGCCCTGCCAGACTCGCACGAGATCCTCGACGGTCCGGGCGTAGCCGACAAGGGGGTCCCCGGTCTCCTCGGTGTTGCGGACCAGGAGCCAAAAGAGGACCTCACTATCGTTCACGCCCCGCACCTGCGGTTCGTGGACGCCGAGGAACGGTCGGGTCTCGGTCGGGAACGGGATCGCCCCGTTATGGCCGAAGAGCGCGGTGTGGCTGTCGAACGGCTGGGAGTTCTCGAGCGCGATCAGCTGTTCCCGGCTCAGGTTCAACGGATTGCTGGCGTGGCGAAGATGGCCCATGATCATCGGTCCTCGGGCGTCTCGGGCGGCGTTCGTGAAGCGCTCGCGCTCCTCGAAGGCCCCGCCAATCCCCTTGACGACCCGGGCGCGACCCCCGTCCTCGAACCAGCCGATCCCCCAGCCGTCCCGTTGGGCGGTCTCGGGGGAGACGTTCGACTGCAACAGGAGGGAACGGTCGGACCGGACGAGCCACGGTTCGGCCGATTCCGGTTCGCTCGACAAAAGACCAAAGAGACGGCACATCGGCGGGCCGCACTGCGACGCCGTAGATAAGTCTCCGCGGGACCGAAGAACGGTCACCCTAGCGCCAGCAATCCTTTTTACGCATCCCCGGGCTGGAATCGGTCGCAAGGCGCTCATGGTCACCATCGAAGTCACCCCGGCAGCTCGGGACCAGGTCCTCAAGATCATGGAGAAGCAGGGGAAGCCCGGAGCCGCGCTGCGGCTCTACGTGGAGGGCGGCGGCTGCTCGGGGCTCACCTACGGCATGGCGTTCGACAAGCAGGAGACCGGGGACGAGGTCGCCTTCCGGGACGCGGCCCTGACCGTGGTCGTGGACAAGGCCAGCGCGCCGCTCCTCGAGGGGGTCCAGGTCGACTTCCTGCTCGGCCTCGAAGCGTCGGGGTTCAAGATCCACAACCCGAACGCGACCCACACATGCTCGTGCGGGAAGTCGTTCTCCGCGTAATCCGCCTACTTTCGCTACACCGGAGTTTTATACCACTGGTTTCGTTGGTTCCGCGGGGAAATCGAGGAGGGCCCCAGCAATGAGCGATAGTCCGATCAAATTGGAAGTCACGAAGGAAGCGCAGGACCAGGTCCGGGACCTCATCAAAGCCCAGAAGCCCGGGACCGCCGTGCGTGTCTATCTCCAGTCCAGTGGAGGAGGCGGCGGCTGTGGTTCGGGAGGCTGCGGCTCGGGCGGCGGCGGATGCAGCTGCGGGAGTGGGGAGGGCGGTGGCGGAGGGACGACCTTCGGCATGGCCTTCGACAAGCCGCGCAACGGCGACCGCGTCGTCCAGGTCGATGGGTTCTCGATCGTCGTCGACGACCTCTCGGCCGAGATGCTGAGCGGGGCGAAGATCGACTTCGTCCAGGACCTGAACGCCTCCGGTTTCAAGATCACGGCCCCGAACCTCCCGTCGGCCCCCGAGGGCCACGCGGGCGAGGGCGGCGGCTGCGGTTGCGGCTCCGGTGGGTGCGGGTGCGGGTAACCGCGCTCGGTCCAACCTTTTCCTCCCTTTCTTTCACGACCGAGACCTCGGCGGGCCGAGGGCTTCGCCCGAGGGACGCACCGCCGTTGGCCACCACCGAGTGCTGATGGGCCCGGACGGATTTGAACCGTCGACCGACCGGTTATGAGCCGGTCGCTCTGAGCCGGACTAAGCTACGGGCCCACGACCGGGGGAGCGGAGGCGCCGCCGAGCGGAATTGGGGGCCGAGGGAGGGGATCCTTCGACCTTTCGAACCGCTGACCTTTCGGTTAACAGCCGATCGCTCTACCGCTGAGCTACGGCGGCACCGGAGCGCCCGAGCCGGCATCGCGCTAATAGCCTTTCCGGCCCGGCGGGGGCCGGGTCTCGTGCTCGGCGGCCCGGGTCTTGAGATGTTGGACGACCGCGGCCATCCGGTCGAGCGACTCGTTGAGGCTCGCCCAGAACTCCTGGGCCTTGTCCGTCACGACGGCTCCGTCGGAGGACGGCTGGATCACGCCTTCGCGCTCGAGAAGGTGGAGGGAATACCGCGTCTTGTGGATCGGTAGGTGGAGCGCCTCGCTGAGGCGGATGATCCCGGTCGGCGGGCTCTTCGTGAGCTTCTCCAGGATGTCGACGTTCCGGGCCAGCAGGTCGAGCTCCTCTTCGATGCGCGTGACGAGCTGAGCCGACTCGGACGGAGCTTCCATCGACAGCTCATCCTCCCGGGGCGTCTCCTTTCCGAACGGCATGCTACACCTTCCCCGACTCGGACACGCCTACATCAATATTGTCGGAGTTCCCGACGAAGCCCGGGAGTGGCGAATAACGCCCCCGAGAGCCGCGGACACGTCGGGTCCGGCCGTCGTCGTAGGAGGGGAGGTCGGAGGTGTTCCGTCGCCTCCGCGCCACGACCCGGGTCGGGAGGGAGGGCTCGGCTCGAGGTCCCTTGGGCGCACCCGGGACGGCGAGGAGGGGTTCCCTTCTTCGAGGGACCGCCATGCCCTCGGACGACAACGCTTCTCCGGGGATGCTACGTGAGCGCGCGGAGACGGTCGATCAGGCGCGAGACAGCCTTGATGACAAGGTCCGGGCGGTCTCGCATCACGTAATGGCCACTCCCGGCGGCGAAGACCGCCTCGCGGGCCAAGGAGGCCGCAACGAACGAGGCGTGCTCGCGGCGCATCGCGGCGACCTCCTCGGGAGACTCGACCCAGGTGGTCTCGGCGACGATATCGATGACCGGCATCGACAGCGGCAGCGGCGTGGCGCGCACGCGTCGCGACGTCTCGGGCAAGGCGAGGGTCAGCGGGATCACGACGGGACCGAGCTTGGGATGCGCCCGCCGGAGCACGTCGATCTGGGGCGTGAACCTCCCGAGCAGGCGGGCGACCTCCGCCTCGTCGAAGAACCCGGGGATGTTGCCATCGACCAGTACCAGACCGGCGACCCGGGGGTCCGTGGCGGCCGTGAGCATGCTGACGAATCCTCCGTAGGAATGCGCCACCAGCAGAAGGGGCCCGTCCACCCCGCAGACGGAGAGCGCGGTCCTCAGGGCCTTCACCTCATCGTCGATGCGATACGGCCCCGGTTTCGGTTCGCTCTGTCCGAGCCCGGCCCGGTCGTAAAGGACGGTGGCGACCGACTTCCGCCGACGCACCTCGGGCTCGACCAACGACCAGACCGAAGAATCATCGCCTCCTCCGCTGTCGAAGACGACGGTCGGCGAACCGTGGCCGGCCGCGTGCATCCAGAGACGATAACCGCCGACGTCGATGCGGCGTGGCCCGTGGCCGGAGTTCGTCGCGGGGGGTGCGAGCGCGGGCACGGAAACCCGGAGGATCGACGCAGAGAAGACTTCTGCCAAGCGGCCTCCCCACGCTCCGTGCTCGAAGGGCGCCGATGGGGCGCGTTCCATGCGGTGTTCCGACATGCCCACCGAGGGTGAGTCTTCGCCCGACGGAGGTACGCGTCGTCGGGCAAAGTGCACCTCTTCCCGCCGGCGTCGGCCGGAGGCGGGACCCGCTCCGCACGGAACATCCGTGGGAGGTCAGACCTCGGTGCGACCGATCGTCGGGGTTTCGCTTTGACGGAGAGAGGCCTGAGGGTCTAGGGACGGACGGGCCCGCCGGGATTCGAACCCGGGTTTGAGGCTCCGGAGGCCTCCGTGATGTCCAAGCTATACTACGGGCCCGCGAGGGCACCCGGCGCGAGCGGCGGGCAGGTATGGACTTTTCGGCTCTCGAAGCCGGTCTCGTTCTGCGTAGAGAATCTCGCGGTCTTGCGCTCCCGCGTACCCGTGACCCGCTCCGAACCGGACCACGAACGCACTTCCTCCGGTAGTCGGTCTTCACCACGAGTCCTGAGATCTCGCGACCAGGGACCTGACTCGAGGCCCGTCCCCTCGGGGGGGCCCTGCGGCGGATCCGCTCGGGAGAGGTGGGGTCCCGTCACCTACTTACATTCGGCCTCGCTCCGTGCGCGGGAGCCTCCGTGAGCTGGACCTCGTACCTTCCCACGATCATTCCGATCCTCACAGCGACGGTGTTGGCGGCGGGAGGGTACGCGCTGTCCGGCACCACGGCACGGTGGCTCCGACAGCGGGGCGCGCCTCCTCCGGCAGTTCGATGGGGTCGGTTCGCGATCTACATGACCGGGTTCCTCCTGGCCGTGGCGGTCCTGTTCGTCGCGTTCGGGCCCCTCACGGTCGATTCGGGCCTGACGCTCTCCGCCGTCGTCGGTCTCGCGGCGACGCTCGCCCTCCAGACCACGATCGCGAACGTCATCGCCGGGTTCATCCTCCTGCGCGACCGGGTACTCCATCTGGACGATCGCATCCAGATCAGTGGGGTTGTCGGGACAGTGGTCCGCCTCGGATTGGTGACGACATGGCTCCGCCTCGACGACGGGAGCCTGGCTTCCGTGAGCAACTCGAACCTTCTGAGCGGACCGATGGTCAACAAGAGCGCTGCGGAACGTCTCAAGGGCGAGTACTAGCGGCTCCCTACACAGCGGGTACCCCCTTCGGGGGCCGGCCACCACGCCCGCCGAGGCAGGAGACCGTCGGCTCAGGGTTCCCTTTCGTCCTCGAAGTAGTCGGCCTCGGGCAGCTCCGAGAGCGCTTCGGAGCCCGAGCGGCTGGACGCTCGCAGGACGATGTAGGTAGCGACCAGGAGCACGAGGATGGGTCCTCCGATGATCACGACATCGATGATCCAGACTCCGGTCGTGCCCGCGCCCGAGCCGAGCGATTGGGAGAAGGCTTGAAACTGTGGGTAGAGGAACGCCAGCAGAACGACGAAGAGGACCACCAGGCCAACGAAGATGAACGCCAGGACCCCGTAGCGGGTTCCGGTCGAGGCGGACTCGCGGTCCCACCCGGGGTCGGAAACCTGCCGGCTCGGCATCGATAGGACGAGTCCTCCCGGCTATAAGCAGGTGCTGTCGAGAACCGAAGACCCCCGCGTCCCGGCCTTGAGACAGGATCTTCGGTCGACGATCGCGGCCCCGCGGTCCAGCGTTCCGGTAACGAGCCGAGCGGAGAACAGACGAAGATGGAGGAGGCCCGGCCCGTGTCGTGGCCCGACGTTCAGGCCGAGGCCGCCTTCCCTTTCGACTTCGGGGGGGGCGGCGTCTTCGATTCCGAGTAGCCGCACCTCCCGCAGGAGCGTCGGTCCTTGTGCTCTGCAAGGAAGGTACCGGGCCCGCACTTCGGGCAGGACTTGTGGGTGCGCGTCAGGGCGTCGCCCTTGACCTCGTACAGTCCGACGCGCGCTTTCGCCACGGGTCCGCTCACTCCTTCTTCTCCGCGGCGGGCGCCGCGGCTGGGGGTACCTCGGCCTTCGGGGCCGGGGCCGGCGTCGGCTCGCTCGCGACGGTCGGGGTTCCCTTGACGGGTTTCTCTTTGAGGCCGTTGCGTACGAGGATGTGCGCGCGTTCGGTCGACTTCGCGGCCTCGGCGTTCTCGTAGACGAGAGCGTCACCGCGAGTGACGGCCGTGCCGTAGCGGGCGCGCATCCGCTCGATGATCACCCGGTCCTTCGGGGCCCTCATGAGCTTCGAGAGGGCGTCGCGGACGGCGTCGCGCGTGGGAGTGGCCGCGGTCGCGTGCTCGACCTCGAAGCGGTACTCGTGCCGCTTGAGGAGGGGGTTCGCCCGGTCCTCGAGGATCTTAATCTCCAAGGTCGATTCTCCTGAGCTCCATCAGGCCGATGAGGTTCCGCACGTGCTCCTTCGAGACCGCGTCGACGCGGACGAAGGAGACCCCCTCACCTGGGATTCCGTATATAACGGTGGCCCCGGCGGGAAGCGACTCGATGAGCGCGAGCGATCCCAGATCCTCTTCCCCCTCGACCTCGATGAGCCCGCCGCCGTCCCGGACCAGCGTTTTTACCGCCGTGCGCAGCCGCTCGGTCAAGAGGCCGGCGGGGTTCTTCACGCGGAGGAGCCGGCGCGCGGCGAGGGAGCGGAAGGAGCCGGGAGCGACCGGTTCGTGGCGCTGGGTCTTGTAGTCGACGATCCCGATCAGCGGCGGATGGCCGAGCTCGAGCGCACGCGCGGTGACCCGGTCCCCGCAGGAGGCGAAGGTCCCCAGGGCGCGGATCCTTCGGTCGGCTTCCTCACCGGAGTAGACGGGGCCGTACCGTTCCGCGAGCGTGGGCCGCAGCGACTCGGGAACCGCCCAGACCCGCTCGTCACTTGACGCGGAGCGCGTACCGGCCCGCGGCATGGATCCCCATCTTTCGCGCGATCTCCGACTTCTCCGGGTCGATCACGATGAGGTAGCCCTGCCACTCGCGGGAGACCTCGCCCCCGCACCGAGGGCATTTCGCCTGGTCGGTGATCGAACGGCAGCTCTTGCAGGCCCTGAGGTTGATCATCGGTTCATCCCGGGGCGGGAGCTTCCTTCGCCGCCGGCTTGGCCACAGCCTTCTTCGGGGCCGGGGCCGCCTTCTTCCCGCCTTTCTCCTCGGTCTTCTTGTGGGCTTCCTGGATCCACTCGAGGCGGCCGAGCGCGGGTTGGCGCATCGTGAGCCCGATGCGGCTGTCGCGGGGCGAGATCTCGGACAGCGAGAGGGACACGACGCGGGCCCGTACCTTGTAGCCGACCTTGAGGTCCCGCTTGGTCTCGACCCCGACCAGACGCTGGTTGTGCTCGTCGATGTTCACGCGGTCGTCCATGATCTGGGAAACGTGCAGGAGACCGTCGAGCGGGCCGAACCGGACGAACGCCCCGAACTTGCGGATCTCGACCACGGCGCCCTCGACCACTTCCTGGATCTCGGGACGGAACAGGAGCGCCTGGTACTCGACCTCCTGGTAGACCCCGCCGTCGCCGTGGATGATGTGCCCTTCGCCGATCGGCTTCACGTCGCGGATTGTCACCGCGAGGCTCAGGCCGTCGACGAGCTTTCCCTCGAACTGCTGCTGGGCGAGCTCGGTCAGAACGTTCGCGAGCTCGGGCCCGAGGCGTTCGGGGGGGACCCGCACGACGTCCCGACGGTGGTCGAGGTAGTACATGCGCCGCGCGCGAGCGGGGGGCCGTATAAAGAAGTTGGGGTCGGCGGCCGCCCGACCTGAACGACGCTCGGACGGGTCGGCTGGTCGTTCGCCCGGTATCCCGGCGAATCCGACGGCCTAGGCGCGGGTGAGCCCCAGGGCCCGGTCGGTCTTCGCGATCGATTCCGCCCCGTCCCGTGCCAGGTCGAACATCGAACGGATCGCGTCGATGTTCTCGGGCACGACGATCGATTCCTGGTGGATCGCCTGGAAGAAATAGAGGTCCCGGCCGTCGAGCCGAAGCCCTTCCTCCCACAGGACGTTCTCCATCATGTCGTTGAACCCGATCCCCCGGTCGCGCGCGTACTCCATCACCTGGGGAGTCCCGTCGACATGCTCCCAGGGGGCGAACACGTGGAACCGCGGCGACCGTCGGAACGTGTCGAGCACCTCGGCAGCGTCGCGCGGCGCCTGCGTCAGCCGCACGTGGTTCACGTGGACGTGCATGAGCGTCGTCGGGACGATGAGCGCGGTCGTAGCGATCGATAGGTCCGGGAAGATCGTCCGCACGTCGGGTCCGTGGTGGGACGGAAGGTCGAACGTCGGGAGGATCCCGTTGATCGGTCCCTTCTTCGACTCGGCCGGGTCGGCGCCGCGTCGGACGAGGGTGGCCTCCCAATGGTCGACGCCCCAGGCCGACCGGAGCACGGCCGCGGCGCGGGCGAGCCCGGTCGTGTTGCACGAAACGACCCTCACGTACTGTCGGCCGTGGCCGGCCGGGTAGTTCCCGAGCGCGTTGAACGAGACCTCCGCGATGTCTGCCTTCTCCCCGCCCTGGAAGATCGCGCGCACCCCGACGGCCTCGTAGAGCTTCCGGTTCTCCCGTCCCACCTTGTCCGGGGAGGCGTCGACGACGACGTCGACCTTTCGGAACAGGTCGTTCGACGTGCCGGCGACCGCGAGGCCGGCGGCCGCGAAGTCGGCCGCCTTGCCCGCGCCCGCGATGTAGAGGGGATACCCCTTCTCCTGCGCCCGCAGGCCCTCGAAGCTCGGGCGCGTCTTCGTCACGCCGACGAGCTCGAGGTCGGGCTGCTTCGTCACCGCGTCGGCGACCCGCTTTCCGATCGTTCCGTAGCCGTTGATCGCCACCCGAACCGTCATCGGCCCCTTCCCGAACGCGTGGAGCCCGGCCGAGGATAAAGGCGTTCCCCGACGGATCTCGCGACCGTCCTCGGATAGGCTAAATCCCCCGTCGTGCGTCCGCGTCCGACCTCCATGGATTTCCAACTGTCCGATGAGGAAGAAGCGTTCCAAACCGCCGTTCGTCGCTTTGGCGACCGCGTGCTTCGCACGCACGAGCGTCAGATCGACTCCGAAGGTCGGATCCCGGACGACGTGCTCGAACAGATGGCGGACCTCGGGCTCCTCGCGATGCCCGTGCCGACCGACTACGGCGGCATGGGCGCCTCCGCGGTCCTGACCGAGATCGCGGCCGAGGAGATCGGTCGCGGCGACTTCTCCATGGCCACTGCCGTTTACTTCCTGCTCGAGGCCGGTTGGGGGTTCATCCTGAGCCGCCATGGTACCGAGGAGGCGAAGCGCGAGATCCTGCCGCCGGTCTGCTCGGGTAAGGCGTTCCTCGGCGTCGCGACCACCGAATCCACTGGCGGCAGCGACCTCGCCGGGATGCACACCACCGCCCGGCGGGACGGGAAGGAGTTCGTCCTTCACGGAGAGAAGTCGTTCATCTCGGGAGTCGAGGAGGCGAAGACCCTGGGCGGGGGCCATCTGACGCTGGCCCGGGTTCCCGAGGGTGGGTTCAATTTTCTCTACGTTCCGACCCGCCTCGACGGCATCGCGACCCAGCGATTCCACAACATGGGCCGGATGGGAATCTCGACCGGTGGGCTCTCCTACCAGGACGCGCGCGTCCCCGAGAAGTATCTCCTCGGAACCGAGGGCAAGGGCTTCCAGTACGCCATGGAGGGGTTCTCCGTGGCTCGCGTGTTCGTGAGTGCCGCCTGCATCGGCGCCGCCGAACGGGCCCTCGAGACGGGGATGGCCTACCTGCGGGAGCGCAAGGCGTTCGGGCAGCCCCTCGGCAAGTTCGAGGGGATCCAGTTCGAGCTGGTCGACCTCTATACGCAGGTCGAGGCGGTCAAGTGGCAGTGCCGCCGCGCCGCGTGGCTGCTCGACACCTTCACGCTGAAAGGGGACTCTTCCCACCGCTCGGAGGTCGAACGTACGGTCGCCGCGGTGAAGCTCATGGCCCCGCAGGCCGCCTTCGAATGCGTCAAGCGCGCGATGATGTGGTTCGGGGCCGCGGGCTACACGGAGGAGGTCAGCCTCGAGCTCGGCTTCCGGGGGATCATGTCCTACCTGGTCGGTGCCGAGGGGGGTCTCAACATCATGCGCATCATCCTCGGACGGGAGCTCCTCGGCAAGGAGTTCATCCCGTACAAGTGACCCGAGATGCCCGGACCGGTGTCGCAGGGACCGACGATCCGCGAGCGGGAGTTCCACGCCTGGCTCGCCCGTCACCTGCCTTCGGGTCGGGACGGCCTGCTTCCGCTTGGCGATGACGCGGCCGCGCTCCGGCCTCCCCGCGGGCGGGTCGCAGTACTGACCACCGACGCGCTCGTCGAGGGCACGCACTTCCTTCGAGCCTCTCCCCCCGGTCGGATCGGGGGTTCGGCCGCGGCCGTGAACCTTTCCGACCTCGCGGCGAAGGGAGCGGTCCCGGCCGCGCTCCTGCTCGCCCTCATCGTCCCTCCGGGCACCCCGCGCGCGTGGGCGGCCCAAGTGACCCTCGCGGCCGAACGCCTCAGCGAACGGTACGGGGCCCGGCTCGTCGGAGGCGACACGAAACCCGGGCCGTTCCGCGCGGTCGTGGGGTTCGCCGTCGGGTGGGGCCGACCCGCCCACCTCGCGCCGCGCTCGGGCGCTCGGCCGGGGGACGTGCTCGCCACCACGGGTACGGTCGGGCGGGGGGGACTCGCGGCCGCTCGGCTGGGTTCTGTCCGTTCGCCGAGCGTCCATGTCCTTTCGGACCTCCTCGAAGTCCGTCCCCGGGTGGCCGAAGGGCTCGCGCTCGCTCGTTGGGCGCATGCCATGCTCGACACGTCGGACGGGATCGCCGAGGCCTCCCGCCTCCTCGCCGAAGCGAGCCGGGTCCGCGTCGAGGTGGATGAATCTCACCTCCCCCTCGCCCCCGGGCTCGAACGGGTCGCGCCCACGACCGCCCAGCGACGGAACCTCGCGTTCTTTGGAGGGGACTACGAACTCCTCGTCGCGCTGTCCTCGACGGACTTCGACCGAGCCCAACGCACTGTACGGGACCGCGGGGGTCGGCTCACCGCCGTGGGGCAAGTGAGAGCGGGCCGAGGTGCCTGGCTCGTGTCGGGCGGCCGCACGACCGAAATGCCGAGCGCCGGCTGGCAGCCGTTCGGCCCGGAACCCGCCGCGCCACGCTGACCCCGGGCGCTATCCGTGCGACGTGCACCGCCGTCACAGACTTTACGGTAGTATCAAGTAGAAATTTCCAGGCTGAGGTCCCTGCCCCAAGGGGCGGGAACCATGCCGAGAAACGAACCAGCCATCAACGCGTTTGAGACGGCGAAGCAACAAGTGGACATCGTCGCGGACCTCATCGGTCTCGATGACGGAATGCGCGAGGTGCTCAAGCACCCGAAGCGGGAGATCACCGTGAACTTCCCCGTCCGCATGGACGACGGAAGCCTCCGGGTGTTCACCGGCCACCGGGTACAGTACAGCATGGCGCGCGGCCCGTGCAAGGGAGGTATCCGCTACCACCCGCAAGTGACCCTGGACGAGGTCCGGGCGCTCGCCGCGTGGATGACCTGGAAGTGCGCGGTCGTCAACATCCCTTACGGCGGTGCCAAGGGTGGCGTCACCTGCGACCCGAAGCACATGTCGAAGAACGAGCTCGAGCGCCTCACCCGCCGCTACGCGAGCGAGATCGTGTTCATGATCGGACCGGACATGGACATTCCCGCGCCCGACGTGTACACCGACGGTCAGACGATGGCCTGGATCATGGACACGTACTCGATGCAGATGGGCCACACGGTGCCGGGCGTGGTCACGGGGAAGCCCATCGGCCTCGGCGGCAGCGAAGGACGGGTCGAAGCGACAGGCCGTGGCTGCGCGTACGTCGTCCGCGAGGGCGCGAAGGACGCCGGCGTGCGGCTCAAGGGCGGCACGGTAGCGGTCCAGGGATTCGGGAACGTGGGGAGCAACGCCGCGCGGATCCTTCACGACGAGCTGGGCGCGAAGATCGTCGCCATCTCGGACGTCAAGGGCGGAATCTACCGGGCCGACGGGCTCAACCTTCCCAAGGTGGAGGAGCACGCGAAGGCGACCGGCTCGGTCGTCGGGTTCCCCGGCGCCAAGGACATCTCTAACGAGGAGCTCCTCGAGACGAAGGCCGACATCCTGATCCCCGCCGCGCTCGAGAACCAGATCACCGCGAAGAACGCCGACAAGATCCAGGCACGGATCATCGGCGAGGGCGCGAACGGTCCGACCCTGCCCGCCGCGGACAAGATCCTCTTCGAGAAGAAGATCGTCGTCCTGCCGGACGTGCTCGCGAACGCGGGGGGCGTGACCGTCAGCTACTTCGAATGGGCCCAGGACATCCAGGGCTACTTCTGGCCGCTCACGGAGGTCAAGGAACGGCTCGAGCGGGTGATGGTCCGGTCGTATCACGACGTGCACAAGGTCGCGACGGAGCGCAAGGTCGACAACCGTACCGCAGCGTATGTCCTGGCGATCCAGCGTGTCACCGACGCGATCCAGTTCCGAGGGATCTACCCGTAAGGGGAGGAGACGAAGTCGGTCGAGGCCTCGGTGGTCCGGGTCGCCGACCGCGTGTGCGACGCGGCGGCGGCCCCCGAAACGGTCGCTGTGCCCACGAAGGGCGACGGGCCGCGGCGGGAGGAGAATCTCGTCGCGGGACGCGGAGGTCGCTCTACGCCCGTGTGACGTGCGTTACCGTCGCAGACTCCACGTTACGCTCAAGTACGCGCGACCGAGTTCCGTGCTTTGCCCGAAGGCGGGTATTATGCCGAAGACAGAATCGATCATCAATCCGTTTGAGACGGCCAAACAACAGGTGGACATCGTCGCGGACCTCATCGGCCTCGACGGGGGAATGCGCGAGGTGCTGAAGCACCCGAAGCGCGAGATTACCGTGAACTTCCCCGTCCGCATGGACGACGGAAGCCTTCGGGTGTTCACGGGCCACCGCGTGCAGTATAACATGGCGCGCGGCCCGTGCAAGGGAGGTATCCGCTACCACCCGCAAGTGACCCTGGACGAGGTCCGGGCGCTCGCCGCGTGGATGACCTGGAAGTGCGCGGTCGTCAACATCCCTTACGGCGGTGCCAAGGGTGGCGTCATCTGCGACCCGAAGCACATGTCGAAGAACGAGCTCGAGCGCCTCACCCGCCGCTACGCGAGCGAGATCGCTTTCATGATCGGACCGGAGGTCGACATTCCCGCGCCCGACGTGTACACCGACAGCCAGACGATGGCCTGGATCATGGACACGTACTCGATGCAGAAGGGATACTCCGTGCCCGGCGTGGTCACGGGGAAGCCCATCAGCCTCGGCGGCAGCGAAGGCCGGGGCGAAGCGACGGGACGCGGCTGCGCGTACGTCGTTCGTGAGGCCGCGAAGGACGCCGGCGTGCGCGTCAAGGGCGGCACGGTGGCGGTCCAGGGATTCGGGAACGCGGGCA
>Ga0326728_10015341_pt1 | contig 15963 bp, 16 predicted proteins | sample MB3enrmetagenome_FD_207602 | JGI IMG/M metagenome (GOLD analysis project Ga0326728, IMG submission 207602) | Lab enriched peat soil microbial communities from McLean, Ithaca, NY, United States - MB31MN | ecosystem: Environmental > Terrestrial > Soil > Wetlands > Peat | place: USA: New York...
CACTCGACCGGCTGCCCGCCCTGAAATTGGATCACCTGTATCGAATGACGGACCAGACCGGGATCCTCGAGCACGCGGTCTTCACGGTCCCAAACTATCCGGAAGGTTACACGACCGATGACAACGCCCGCGCGCTGATCGTGGCCATTCTCCTGGAGGAGCACGGCGCCGGCGCGCGGACGGGCTCGGTCGATCTGGTCTCGCGCTATCTTGCCTTCCTCTGGCTCGCCTTTGATCCCGCCACAAAACGATTCAGAAACTGTCTGAGTTACGATCGCCAATGGCAGGAGCCGGTGGGCTCGGAAGACAGTCACGGCCGGGCCTTGTGGGGATTGGGGACGGTGCTCGGCAGATCCAAGGACGCGGGATGGCGGGGAGCCGCGGGGCGCATGTTTGAACTCGCAATTCCCGCGGCGATCGATTTCAAGAGTCCCCGCGCGTGCGCTTTCGCCCTGCTGGGACTGCAGGAGTATCTGGACTCGTTCCCCGGGGATCGCGCGGCTCTCGGCGCGTCCGACGTCCTGGCAAATCGATTGTTGGACTCCTATCGCGCGATCCATTCGCGCGAATGGAATTGGTTTGAAGACGAACTCGCGTATTCCAACGCGCGCTTGCCGCAGGCACTGATCCGGGCGGGGATGCGAGCCGCAAACCAGGAGATGGTTTCGGCGGGACTTGCGTCGTTGGACTGGCTGGTCGCGAGCCAGCGTTGCGAGGTCAAAGGCCATTTCGTGCCCGTCGGCTCGCAGGGCTTCCATTCCAAGAATACGGCAAAGGCCCGCTTCGACCAGCAACCGGTCGAAGCCTGTGCGGCCGTTTCCGCATGCTTGCAGGCCTATCGCGCCACGGGAAAGCTCCGCTGGCGCAAAGAGGCGTGGTCCGCGATGAATTGGTTCCTGGGAGACAACGATCTTCAGATCGCGCTCTACGATCCGACGACCGGCGGTTGTCGAGACGGCTTGCATCCCGACCGGGCGAATGAAAATCAGGGAGCGGAGTCCACGCTGTCTTTCATGATGGCGCTGCTGGAAATGCGCAACCTGGAAGAAGCCGACAGTACAAAGAACAAGCTCTGAGCGGCAGGGCGTTCGCCCGCCTGCCCGTGCAGAAGATCGAGAAGTCCATTCCATGTGCGCCGTGAAATTGCCGGTGAACGCAACGATGAAACAATACGAAACGCTCTTTCGCCGGCACCCTGCCAATCCTGTTTTGACGGGAAAGGATTGGCCCTATTCCATCAACAGCGTGTTCAACGCGGGGGCCACGCTACTGCAGGACGGCTCAACCCTCTTGCTTTGCCGCGTGGAAGATCGCCGTGGCATATCCCACTTGTGCGCCGCGCGTTCCGCGAACGGCGTTGACGGATGGCAAATCGATTCTGAGCCGACACTGATGCCCAATCCGGAGGAATATCCCGAGGAAGTATGGGGGATCGAGGATCCGCGGATTACCTACGTGCCGGAACTCAAGAAGTTTGCCGTGTCTTACACCTCCTATTCACGCGGCGGCCCCGGAGTGTCCTTGGCGCTCACGGAGGATTTTCGGAGTTTCGAAAGAATCGGCGTCGTCATGCCGCCGGACGACAAGGACGCCGCGCTGCTGCCGCACAGGATCGGCGGATTCTGGGCATTGATCCATCGGCCCATGACGCCGCTCGGGAATCACGTCTGGATCTCTTACTCTCCCGACCTGCGGCATTGGGGAAGTCACAAACTGATGCTGGAAGCCCGCCGGGGCGCCTGGTGGGATGCGAACAGGATTGGCATGTCGCCCCCGCCCATTGAAACCTCCAGAGGCTGGCTAATGATTTATCACGGCGTGCGTGCCACGCCGTCGAGTTCCATCTATCGGCTGGGTCTGGCCCTCTTCGAACTTCAGCGGCCGGAAAAGTGCCTGATCCGCGGGGATTCTTGGATGTTTGCGCCCGAGGCGGAGTACGAACGTCATGGAGACGTTCAGGACGTCGTATTTCCCTGCGGCTACACACTGGCAGCGGATGGAGACACGATCAATCTCTATTACGGCGCTGCCGATTCAAGTATCGCTCTGGCGCAGGGCAGCATTCGCTCTCTCCTGAGCTGGCTGGATGCCAACGGCCACTCGGAACAAAGTCAGGACCGGCGTCAAAGAGTGCCCCATTCGCAAGACTAGTACGAAATCCTCGTTAAAGGCATTCCGAACTGAATTCCACTTAGAGTGAACCGCAGAGGGCTACTCACAGCTGAAGAGGAAGCAGAGTTTCTTGCTGAGCCATGCTTCCGAAGAAGATGGACAGCTTGCCGGGACGGAGAACAATCCCGGCAAGCTGTTCACGCAGTTACTGCTAGTTCGAGGCCCGCTCTGATTCGTTGTGCGGTGCGCTCTTCTCCAAAACGTTGACGAGGTGACGGCCCGTGCGAGGCACGCCTATATTCTCGCCTCTCACGATCTCCTTCGCCTTGATGGGGTGGCCATAGACCTGTGCGCTGGCGTCATCGTCGGGGCGAATCGTGGAACCCCCGAGGGACACTCCGATAAACGCACCGCGGGAACGCGAGTAGCTGAGGATTTCAGCTTGCATCCAGGCGTCGGTGGCGGCGGTAGTGTCGCGGCCCTTTGGGCCGCCGGCAATGGAAGCATCCGCGCCCAACTGAACTTTGCTGCTTAGGATCGAGTTCATTCCTCTGTCGTTCATGACGAGCAGGATCAGGTCCGTCGCTTCGCCGCCGATCTGGAAGCCGACACTGCCGCCTTCCAGCGCGTACATGGCTGGGGCTCCCCAGGGTCCACGGAAGTGCTCGCCCGTGCGGCAAACCATGGCACCGCGTCCGTAGTCTGCGCCGACTCCATACGCCAGTTTCTTGACGGAAGGAAATACGATGACGCACTCGGCCTTTTCCAAAAGGTCATGGGGAATATTCTCTGGGATGTTGAGCACTTCCTGCATGACAGTGCCACACTCTTCGAGGCGTTTTTGTTCCTTGTTCAGACCTCCGGCTAACAGCGTACCGGACACGAACGTAAGACATGCTGCGGCGACGATAAATCTTTTCATGCTGACCTCCTCGGTCAAAACTTCTCTTCTAGGCTTTCCAGTTCATCAAAATCTTCGGCTGAAGGACCTTCAGCAGCGTTTCGTTCACGAGAGGACGATGCGCCTTCCGGCTCTCAGGCGGAGCCCTTTCGCCGTATCGAGCTAGGAGTTCCTCTTGACTCCGGCGACGAGCAACACGATTCCTCCCACCAAAGCCAGACCACCGAGAATTGGCGGAATCGGGTATCGATGATGTCTCTCCACGGTGGCGTGGAACGACCCGATATCAACAACATTTTCGGGATGGTTGTAAGTGAACCCGTGATAGGCGAGGACAAAGCCGCCCAGAACAATTAAGAGAATTCCAATCCGGGCAATCGTTTTCATATTCTTCGCTTTCGCGCCTAAACCGCCCGCCTCCGGCCCTGAAACAAATTAACCAGGAAAACGATTAGAGCCACGACGAGGAGGATATGAATCAATCCTCCGAATGTGTGGGACGTGACCAGTCCAATGAGCCAAAGAACCAACAACACGGTGAGAATTGTCCAAAGCATTGCAGTCCCAATCTCACAAGAGGTCCATTGCTTGCAGCGCTTGTGACGCACCCGGAGACCGTGTTCGTGATCTCGCGGATGACCCATCGTAGACGGTTCGAAACGGCGTGTCTGTTCACTTAGGAACAGATTCGACTATTTCCGGGAGGCCCGGGAGCCGGGAATGGAAGCAAGGACCCTGCAAGCTGCTCCTCAGCTTCTAGTCAACTTCGCGGGCGCGAACGACGAAGCGCTTCGGCGCCGGGCCAACGTAATAAAACGGAAAGCATGTGATGAATGTTAAATCGTGGCCCGTCGAGGTTTCCAAGACTTGAACGTCGCTGGGGGCGACGACCTCGATTGACTCCACGCGATACTCGAAGCTTCGCTCTCGAGTCGTGAATCTGACTTCATCGCCCGTGCGAATATCGCGCAGCGGGCGAAAATAGGTGTCACGGTGACCAGCCAAAGCGACATTGCCCCATTCGCCCGGCAGAGCCGATTGTGACAGGTGACCCACGGCGCGCCGCAAATTGGCGCGGGAGTCGCCCTGAATCACGATTGCATCGAGCCCTAAACGGGGCACTTGAATTTCGCCGATGACGTCGCCTTCCTCCAAAATGTGCGGTTCCTCGAGGCGGCCCGCGATCCTGAATTTCTTCATCTCGAGGGCCTGATAGGCGTGCGAATCCGCGAGGACAAAACCCGCGTAACTCAGAGCGAGAACGCCGCAAAAAAGGAAAAAGTAGAAAGCAACGCGGAGGATGTAAATCCGCGTCGGCGAAGCCGCTCTCGCCGGCTGAGAAGGCGGATTCATCTGGTCCCCCGCTCCGGCTGCGATGCGGGTTGGTTCTCCGCCGCAGGCGAGTAGCCCGTCCGAGTTCGCACGCGCACCCCGTCATGGCCCGGCGCGGCGACCTTCACTTCGATCTTCCGGTATGCGGCCGCGCGCCCCAAATTCTGCGGCACATAGCCGAGAGTGTATTGCTCGCGAAGATCGCGAGCGATTTCCGCCGATACGGATGCGACGGACTCGCCGGCGCTCGGGAAGTAAGCTATTCCGCCGGTATCTTTGCAGATCCGCTTGAGGAGCCCCGGGTTTTCTTCCTCCTCCCCGTTCGGATCGACCAGAACAATGGCGTAGATCAAGACCTGCGATTGGCGAGCCTGGGCCAGCACCTGTGAATACTTGAGATGGCTGGCGTTGTCTCCACCGTCGCTGATGATGATGAGCGCCTTTTTCGCCAAATGCCCGTACTGTAAGTGCAGCAGGCCTTCGCTTACGGCATCGTAGAGCGCGGTTCGCCCTTGCGCGGAGACGGCCGTGAGAGCTTCATCCAGCTCCTCCGGATCATGTGAAAACGCCTTCCCTTTCATGAGTTCAACCGAAACGTCATCATTGAAATCCACGACGAACATTTCGTCACGCGAATTGCTGGAATGCGTGAAGGAGGATACCGCCGTCGCGACAGCCGGAAGCTTGGAACCCATGCTTCTGCTGTGGTCAACGACAAGCCCCACGGTGACCGGAGCGTCTTCCTCTTCGAAAACGCTGAGTTCTTGGAGTTGCCCGTCCTCATAGACGCGGAAGTCCTGCGACTTGAGGCCGGGAATGAATGTTCCGCGCGCGTCAGTCACATTGACGGGCAGCAGGACGAGATTCGCAGTGACCGCGATCGTCGCTTGGCCGTCCGCTCGAGCAGAGAGCCGTTCCTTCGAGAAGGATCCCGGTGAACCAGCGATGACGAGAAAAAACAGAGAGGGCACGAGCAACCAGCGTCCTATGCACAGAAAGCGCCTAGCGGAACTCGAAGGGAAGCTCACGAGAGAACCTTTCGCGCCGCGGGCGCGATATCGCTATCACGCCCGCGACGCGGAGGAACAATCTATGTCTAGGAAACGTGCTTCAATATAAACCCAAGACCAAGCGCAAGGCCGAGGGACAACGCGCCAAGCAGTGCGAACAACGGCGTAGAACCTGCCGTATGCGGCAATGCTGCGGTTTCGGTGTCCGGAGCGGCAACCGCGGCGGGCGTCGCAGTTGCGGCGGGGGCCGCGGCCGGAGTGGTCGCGATGACCTGCGTTACTGCCACTTCTTTTTGGTCGGGGGTTTCGGCAACGATCGGAGCCGTTCGGATCGTGTTCTCATCCATGGTGTCGACGGCAACGGCCGGGACGGGTACTTGTGTCGCTACCGCAAGCTGGATCGCGCGAGTCCTGGGGTAGACGAATTCCTTACCGAAGTACTCACCAGGATAAAACCAGGCGCGGAGGGATTCCGGAGCATTGCCCGGTGTTTCATTAAATGTCATGACGGTTTTGCCCGTCGCTTTCAAACGGTAATCATTGATAACCAGGATGGTGGTGATGATGTGGCTTTCATCTGCGTTAAAGATCTGGACGACGTTGCGGTCGGCGAAAGTATCCGCCAGCTTGAACGTGTAGGTTCCGGCCGGGAGAATCATCCCGGGGACTTCCACGGGCTGGTCGAAGGTGATGATGGTTTTCTGGTTCCACGTATCCGCCGCTCGAGCGCTGGGCAGCAGCGCGGCGCCGAATAGGGAGATTGCGAACAAACAGAGAATCGACTTTACAATTTTCATCCGAGTTTCCTCCTGAAACTTGTGAGTATCTTTTGCGCGTGGTTGCATAGGACGAAGCCGAGACAATTCAGTTCAAGGAAATGGCGCCTGGGTAAAAGTCCTTTTGTCTTCTCCTACGAGGAACATCTTAGAGGCGGACGGGAAATGAGTCTGTCCACTTGAGGACACATTTGAATTTAATTGCAGGCTTGCCAGTTCGTGCGGGCCGGTAGACATGAATGCCCACCTGTAAGCAGTTCTTCGGTGCGCAGGGGAGGGTTGTAGAATACCGGCGCCCCGAACGGGCCAATGAGGGGCCTGGGGGATACATCGCTGGAGGGCTGACCGCGAGCCCTGATATCGGGCTTGCGGGCCTAACTTGGTTTTCTGAGCTCAAGGACGAGCTTCTTCGCTTCCTTCATTCTTTCTTTGTAAAACGAGGGACTAATAGGAACTGTCTTGTCTTCCACACGCACATGCCACTTAATGCCCTTCTTCGCCAGGAATAGAGACAGGGCCGTGTACGTCTTGATCTCTTTCTCGAGGAACCTGACTACGCGCCGCTTCGATTCATCCATGGCTGGCCTCCGGCCTGACGGGTCGTTTCGATCGAGAACCTTGTGTTGTCTTCTTTGTGGGCTCAGCAGAGTACCATCAGACAGACAGCCTGCCTCAGCGGCGGTCTAGCTCTCCTCCAACATTCCGCCGCTGGGGCGAGGCTGCATGAGGTCACCGTCGTGCTCGATGAGCGACTATCCTGCGTAAAAGCTGATGGCGATGCGATCGTTGGGAAATCTGTAGTCGCATAGATAGTATCCGCCATCGTAAAACACCACGTACACGTCATCGTTGTCGTACCAATTGCTCGACCAGGATTCCGGCCACGGATCGATCATGCCGAACCAAAATCCGCCGTACTGGAAGCGTTGCTGTCCGCCAACATACATAACGTTCAGACCACCGAGGAGGAACCTGTGATTCTCGCCGTAATATTGATTGAAACCGGCATCCGGGACGCGGTAGCCGTTGTAACCGCCCCGCTGCTGCCAGGTGCGGTGTTGAGATTGCCAGTTGGTTGCGCGATTGCCTTGAAAAGAGACCTGCTGTTGGTGAACCTGAGCTGGGCTCCGTTGCTGCGCTGATCTGTTGTTCTGCTGCTGGCTCTGTTGGTTTTTCACCTGTTGCTGCTGCTGTTGCTGCTGTTGGTTCCGCTGGTTCTGTTGATTCTTCACCTGTTGTTGCTGCTGCTGTTGTTGCTGGCGCTGCTGATTCTGCTGATTCTTGACCTGCTGCTGTTGGTTCCGCTGGTTCTGTTGATTTTGCTGGTTCTGTTGGTTCTTCACCTGCTGCTGCTGTTGCTGCTGCTGGCGCTGTTGATTCTGTTGGTTTTGCGCCGCAGGCTTAGGCTGCTGTTGCTGGCGCGGCTGATTTTGCGCCGCGGGTTTGGGCTGTTGTTGCTGGTGCTGCTGCTGGTTTTGCGCCGCAGGCTTGGGCTGCTGCTGTTGTTGCTGATGCTGTTGCTGCTGACCCTTCGGCTGGTCCTGCTTGTCCTGGCTCGAGATGGCCGGAACAGTCCAAGCGAGAAGCAGAAGAAGCGCTGAGGTACCAATAACTCGAAAAGACTTTTTCATTTTAGCTCCGTTAACTTGCGTCTATACGCCCGCCCCACTTCGCTTGTGGCGCGGGTTTCCTGCTGAATCCTTGCTGCCGGTACGCGGCCCACAGATATTTCTTCTGCCGCCTTTGGACTCCGTTTCCTACCCGACCCGCATTCGGGAGAGGGTGTGAATCAACCCAAATGTGTTCATGAGCCACAGCACCACGCAAATGACGACGACCGCGTTCAGGATCGACTTGATGCTGCCTGCCATGGGGATGAAGCGATTCACCAACCAAAGCAGCACACCAACCGCGATCAGAACGAGTAGAATGTGGATGAGAGGCATGTTCCTATTTCCTTTCTCTTTCCCTGCTGCGAGGCAATCCGACCGTAGTCTTTCGAAAGGCCCCATGCTCGATCCGGGGTGAACTGGCCAAGTTCACAATCATTTTGGTTCAAGGCCATCCTAGGCGCACCAAAAGTGAAAGTCTGTCCACTTAAGCACAGTTGAGATTTTTGCTCGCGCGGAAGCGGCGCCTCGCAACGCCAAGAAATGGCTTGAAACCTGCTTGCGCGAGTGGTACAAAGTCTAGGAACGCTTGGATACTTGGCCCTTCCTAGTGACTATATCGAGCTAGGTATTTATCGAGTATGCCCCGAGCGACGGCCAAGAAGACCCAATTAGCTTCCCCGAAAAAGACTCCCTTCGATTTGCGCGTTTTTCTTGATACCGCCGGTGTGGCGCGAAAAATCGTAAAGTTTCGGAGATCGGAGAAGATCTACAATCAAGGTGACCCTGCCAAGGGCGTGAAATACATCCAAGAAGGGGGCGTAAAACTCTCCGTTCTCAATGAGAACGGGAAAGAGGCGGTTGTGGCGATTCTGGGGCCGGGTGATTTTTTTGGTGAGGGGTGCCTGGCAGGCCAGCCGATTTGTATGGGGACGGCCACCGCGATTGTAGCCACGTCCATACTTTTTATTGAAAAGAGCGAGATGATGCGCGCGCTCCGCACGGAACATTCCCTCTCCGACCGGTTCATCGCTTTCATGCTGGCGCGGAATATCCGGACCGAGGAGGATCTGGTCGATCAGCTCTTCAACTCGAGCGAGAAGCGGCTCGCCCGCACTCTTCTATTGCTTGCCCGGTACGGTAGCGAAGACAAGCCTCACGGAGTACTCCCCAAATTGTCGCAAGAAATGCTGGCGGGGATGGTCGGCACGACGCGATCACGGGTCAATTTCTTCATGAACAAGTTCAGGAAACTGGGCTTTATCAAGTACAACGGCGGTCTTCAGGTCAACACTTCCCTCCTGAACGTCGTGCTGCACGACTGAGCCAAGACGCCTAGTTCTCACTGGCACGGTTGAAACCTGCGATCCATGCGAATCCGCCGCGGCGGACCTGCCCGCCGCGCCGCCGGACCGCCCCGGAGGAGCGGAACGCAAGCCGAATGATTAGGCTGGCCATGGTCAGATCATTTCGGATATAAGCCCGTGGATGGATTCCGCTCATATTTCTTTCGTAACGAAGGGGCAACTCATGGCCAACAATCTGCCGGGACGCAGAAATTTCTTGACGCGCGCGGCGCAGAGCGCTCTAGCGGCGCCTTTGCTCTCTTCGCTCGCGAATCTCGGCTTCGCGCAGGAGCCGCAGAAGGCGCCGACGCACGCGCCGCCAAGAGACGCGGCGCCGGGCGTTCCGCCGCGGCCCAAAATCACGCTCAATGTGCGCGACTTTGGCGCGACCGGCGACGGCACAACCAAGGATACCGTCGCCATCCAGCAGGCGATCGATCGTTGCGCGGTCCTCGGCGGCGGCGAAGTTCTAGTGCCAGCCGGGGATTACTTCACGGGCGCGCTTGCTCTGCGCAGCCGCACGTTGCTGCGTCTCGAAAAAGACGCCGGCCTGATCGGCACGCCTGACTTCTCCGACTATCCCGTCACCCAAGTGCGCTGGGAGGGCCGCTGGATTCAAGGCCACATCGGTCTCATCTATGCGATGGATGCCGGAGGGATCGGGGTTGTCGGACCGGGCAAGATCGTCGGCAATAAAGCGCTGGCGGGGCGTCCCAACCAGCAGAACCCGCTGCGTCATCCTTGCCTGATGGAATTCATCAACTGCACGGACGTTCGCCTGGAGGATTTTTCCACGAGCTACGAACGGATGTGGTCGATCCATCCCACGTACTGCGAAAACGTCTCGATCAAGAATCTGACCATGCGCAGCAGCGGCGGCAACGGAGACGGCATCGACATCGACTCCTGCAAACTCGTTCTCATCGACGGCTGCGACATCTCGACCGGCGACGATTGCATCTCGCTCAAGTCCGGCCGCGGCGAAGAGGCGTACTCCATACTCCGCCCCACCGAGAATGTGCGCATCACCAATTGCACGTTCGCGGATTCCATCTTCGCCTGCATCGGCATCGGCAGCGAAACCTCCGGCGGCATTCGCGGCGTCCGCATCGAGCATTGCAAATTCACCGCCGCCAAGACCTTCGCCATCTTCATCAAGAGCCGTCCCGGCCGCGGCGCGTTCATCGAGGACATCCTTGCGGACGATCTGGATGTCTCCGGCATGACGGGCGGATTTCTGCGCGTCAACATCCTCAACAGCGGCCTCCAAGATGAGTTTCCGGTGCCCGGCGATGAGGGCATACCGACGATCCGGAATTTCCGCTTCTCGAATGTGCGCGTCACCGATGTCCCCGTGCTGGTCGATGGAACCGGCATACATCCCCACAAGCCGCTCGACGGTTTTTCGCTTACGCACATCACCGGCACGTGCGCCAAAGGCATCTTCTTGGCCAACGTCAGGCACGCCATCATCGGCGACATCAAAGTCACCGGTTTCGCCGGTCCTTTGCTCAGCATCAACAACGTCACCGGCATCGGCCTCGCGGGCGCGGCAGAGATCGAAGCAGCCAAACTGCCCGATCCCATTCCAGCGCCGGATAAGCCGTACCAACTCCACTGATCCGGCGTCGCGCTTCAGTTGCCCGTTGCGAAAGTTGCGATAAGGGCCGTAAACTGAATGAGTTCCGAACGGGGCGCCCGTAGCTCAATTGGATAGAGCACGTGACTTCTAATCACGGGGTTGCGAGTTCAAGTCTCGCCGGGCGCGCCACTTCCCTTCTATTCTGACAGGATTGCGAATTGCTATGGAATTCCCGCGCTTTGCATCGCAAAACGTGGGGCACCCCAAGGTTCGCACCCAGCAAAAGCGCCGCCACCTTCTAACCTCCGGGCAGATCCATAGAGTAGACTCCCGCTATCGGACCAATTCTTCAAGAAAGGGCGTCTATGATAGACCCTCAAGCGATCAGGGAAAAAGAAACGAAGAACTCGTTCTATCGGGCGGTGGAAGGCGGAAATGCGCGATCCGTGCTCCGCATGCTTCGGGGCGGACTGTTCAAAAAGGCGGTGGACCCCAACCTCACTTTCCCAAAGCTCAGCAGGCGCCATCACTTCTGGGCGGCATCCGACAACGAGGATGTAACACCTCTTGGTGTGGCAGTCCGTTCTGGTCACCTGGACATCGTGCGATTGTTGGTCGAAGCCGGAGCCGACGTAAATTATTTGAGTTGGAGGTCGACGCCCTTGGAGCTAGCAGCCCAACGGGGGCGAACCGACATCGCGATGTATCTACTTGAACATGGTGCCGAACCGAAGGACAGGAGCGCACTGGCTGAGGCGTCACGCAATGGACTCGTCGAACTTGTCGAGGTGCTCCTACGCAAGGGCGCCGAACCTAATGCTTCGATCGCCTCAAACAGCGCAATATGGGCTGCGGTCTTGGGTGGGTCTTCGAAAGTAGTAGAACTGCTGCTATTGAACGGCGCCCGCGTGAACATCCAACAAGATCACCCCCGCTGCACTTTATTGGAGCTTGCCATAGGCAACAATCGAACGGAGATAGTCCGACTGCTCTTGGAACACGGGGCCAGGAAGGATGATCACTGATGTTTGGAACACGCTATAAGAACGAGGCAGGCAGCAGTGGTTCGACTCCTTCTGGACCAGGGCGTCGATGTCAATGCGAGTAGGACCTACATGACCCCCATGGGAAGCCTTGTGGTGCGGGAAAGCCCACTCCCGCCACCGGTTGCACGATGAATCCCCAGGGATAAAACAGATAGCCCAGCCGGAAGATTCCAAACATCGCGCGACGTCACCTCGCTCCGTCGCCTCGCGGACGTGTCCCGTTCTCCAAATAGGCGCGGATCATCTTCTGCTGCTCGGGCGTCAGAATCGCCTTCACGGCCAGCATCGCGTCGAGGTAGCGGCTTATCAGCTGCGACGTCGATTTGGAGATTTCGTCGCCTTTGCTCATCACCGCGGCCCTGTCCGGCTTGTCGGCACGGAGAAGTTCCCGCAGCTCGATCGAATTGACTGCGATGTCCGCCGCCGTCTTGATCGTGAATGTTTCCGTATCGATGACGATCTTCCGGAGGCTATCGGCCTGTTGATCCGTGAGGCCGAGCATCATCCGGACGCGCGTGTCGTCCAACGCCGCCAGCAGCCTGGAAACCCTGTGAAAGAGAGCGCCAAATCCTTCGCCGCGCCCTCCTTCGTTCTCGGGGGGCGGCATCATCCGCCCCATCATCTCCATCATGTCAGGTGGCATCATGCCCCCGTCCATTATGGCTCGACCCATTGGTCGGTGGCCGGGAGCCGCAGGGTTGGCGGACTGTTGCTGCCCCTGCGCGGCTTGCGCAGGCGGAGGCTGGGCCGGCGGATTCTGTGCCTGGCGTCGAGCAGCGCCGACGCTTGCAAATACGAAAAGACCCGATACAAATATCGAAGTGACCGTCATCTTGAATCGCATCAAGTTCCTCCCACCGGCACGCACCGGCCGCAATCCGGGATTCCGTTTCGTCCCGGCTTGCATCCGATGTCCCAGTGGCTGCAAGCATACTCCTTGCGGCCTGGGGACGGTTGTCCGATTCATGCGTTGTTCGTGAAGCGTCTCAGTGTAGTTAGGGCGGATGCGGCGGGTCCCCGTGCGCGCCACTTAAGAGTGTTAGCAGAATGCAGAGGATCGAGACTCCCCTTCACTGCGGGCAGGTTCCGCTGCTAAAGCCAAAGGATGGCCGCCCTCAAAGCAAAAGCTGCGCTACCCGCCTGGTTTAATGAAGACGGGAGGTCGCGATCGGCGGGGATCGCCCGGAGGAAGCTGGTAAGGCTCAAGAATAGAAGTGAATCTCTCCAGCAGGGCACGCAGCGCGGGTCCATCCGGCGCGCCGCTGCGCAAAAGTTCGACCTGCCTCGTGGGCAGATCGTGCATGGGAACTAATTGGGCGGCCTCCAGAAGATTCGCCGAGACTTCGGCCAAGTCCAATCCCGTCGCCCAATCGGCGTTACTGTCCGCCAGCCACGTCTTGTTCTTCGTTACGGCTTCAGTGACGTGGTTCTCGCGGTCGGGAACAGCTTCCACAATGTTCCCTCCCCGGTTGCGGAAGAAACCCAGAAGCGCCGCGACAATGGAGGGATCGCGGACCGTGCCGTCGGGATAGAACACGCCGTGGACGGTGCCCCAATCGCCGGTAATCATCAATTCCCAGATGTACCAACCGACGTGGGCTTCGATGTGCTCCTGGAGCGCGATGTCATATGGATTTGCGCGGGCTATGCATCCGATCTCGCTATCGACCAAGGGCTTTCCAGTTTGTGCCGCGTACTGTTTTGCTTTCTCGATGCTGGCGCGAATCTGCGCGCGCGTGGGGCTGTAATTATGGAACGAGAGCACATCCACGGCGTCACCCATTTCGATCATGTTTTCCGCGAACGTCGCCCCGATGGTTACCGGCGTTACGGGATCAAGTTCGTGAAACACCTTTGCCATGTACATGGCATGCTCCATGCGAAGGCGACCGGCCGGAGTCGGAGGCAGAGAACAACACTCGGGCTCGTTCTCCACGTCCCAGATTGCCAGGCCAGGTTCTTTTCCAATCGTGGCCACAAGGTCGGCCACAAATTCCCGCGAGTTGGGCCACGCAGTCTTGTCTTTCCATTCACCGAACTTGTACTGCATGGTGGGCATGACGCCCATGCCTCGCTCATGCGCGGCGCGCACAAAGTGGAGGAGGTTCTTTCGGAGTCCCTCCTTGTCTCTCTCCCAAGCCGTGTAGGAGACGAACACTCGAACCTGATTGAGCTGAAGCCGCTTGGCATAGTCCAAATCACGTTCCGTGACGGCAGGGTTGTAGTGCAGCCAAAATTGCACGTTTCCGCTGGATTCGGCAGACTGGTAGTTGAATCCTCTGACATCGCTCAAATCCTTGGGCACACGACGCTGCGCAGCTGCGGGAAGGGCGAGAGTTGCGATGAGGACCGCTACCGCAAGGTTATGAGTTCGCATGGGACCTCCGGGGCAGTTCGAGTACGGCGTTCCGAAACCGAGCTTCTTGGATCACCGAGAGTATAGTTTCATTCGGAGAGAATATAGTCACAACGCGTATGCTGCGCAAACTTCACACCGAGGCGCGAAGCGACTTCTCGAACCACTTGACCAGCCTCTGGCCCGTTCAAGCTTGGGACTGAGATTGGCTTTGGAAGTGCTCCGCCATTTTCCGCCACGGCGGACGGGCCCGCAACCCCATCGCCGGCCCAGCATCTGATTGACACTCGCCAGTACCGGCCTATACTTCGCTTCCAAGTAAGAGTCATGTCCATGGCGACTTCCGCACGCGCGCCAGAATTCGTGGCTTCCGCTGCCGCGCCGTCAAGCGTGGCTTTTGGCCGCGCACTCCTCATTTTCGCGGCGGCGTTTCCATTGGTTTGCTGGCCCGGGCTTGAGCACCCGTTCTCGCAACCCAAATTCCTCGTGTTGGCGCTTGCTGTCCCGACAGTCTTGCTCCTCTCGTTCTCCCGCTTGCGGATCGGGTGGGCCGGCATGCCCCAAAGCGTGAGAATCGCGCTGTTAGCCTGGTTATTCGCCGCGTCCGCTTCGGCTGCGTTCGGCCGCTTCGTTTCCGGAGAACCACTTCTCTTGCCGCTCCTGGGAGCGGGCTGGCTTCTTCTGTTGATGACGTTTCGCCCCCGGACGGCTGATCTCGCCTGGGCGCTCGTCACGGGAGGCGGCGTGGTCTCGGTCCTGGCTCTTCTGGAGTTCGCGCACTTCGATCCATTCTCATGGTTCGGCTGGAGCCCGCTCTTGCCCGCCAACCCGCGCATGCGCGTCTACGCCACTTTGGGGAATCCTGATTTTGTCGCCGCCTTCCTTGCCGGATTGCTTCCTGTAACCTTTGCGATTCACCAGCAGGCGGGTCGCCGTTGGGTCCCTCGGATTCTACTGGCGCTCCAAGCCGCGGCGCTTTGCGCCACCGGCTCTCGCGCCGTTCTTGTGGCGATTCTCGGGCTGCTCGCTTGGTCCGTGCTGCTTCGCAAAAAGCGCGTCGCGCTTTTCCTAGGCATGGCCATCCTTGCTGCCGCCGTGGTTCTCGCCGCTCTGCCCGGCGCTCGCCCGCTCGCGACGACGATTCGCGGACGCCTCTACATCTGGCAAGTCGCCGTTCCCCGCGCTCTCGATTATCCCATCCTCGGACTCGGCCCCGGCGGTTTCGCCGCAGCGTATCCCGCCTGGGAAGCAGCCCGCTGGTCCTCCGGCCGCGCGACGCCGCAGCAGAACCTCTTTGCCGCTTCGCAACAGCACGCTCACAACGATTTTGTGGAGATCCTTCTCGAGGGCGGTGCGCTCGGACTCGCTGCATGGCTGGCGCTGGTTTCGGTGATTGTTTTCCGGCCTTGGCGCCTCGCGCGAGGAAAACTCTCCGCGCCGGCCGCGTTGACGGATGGCACACTGGCGCTCGCAGCCGCGGGCGGAATCATCGCGCTTCTTTCGATTTCCTTTGTGGACTTCCCGTTTCACAGGCCCACGGAGCAGTTCTTGTTTTGGAGTTTGGCGGCTTTGGCAATTCTCGGCGGTTCCCGGTCACCTTCTTCTTCCGGCCTCATCTCGACCCACGCAGCCTCTGAAAGGAAGACAATCCCATGAATAAGTCGAAGCTCTCTCATGCCCTCGCCGTGGTTTCCGGACTGCTGCTGCTGATCGGCATTGCCCGCGCTTCCACGGATGAATACACGAAGCAGCGCAGAGCAATCCACGAAGCGTGCGCGGCCCAGCGGGATCAGCAAGGCCTCACTGACAGCGGATCGCTCTACGCGAAATATCCCACGCCGGAAATCTCCCTCACCCATCTGACGCGCATCGTTCCCGGCGCCAATGTCGAG
>Ga0326728_10015342_pt1 | contig 15963 bp, 15 predicted proteins | sample MB3enrmetagenome_FD_207602 | JGI IMG/M metagenome (GOLD analysis project Ga0326728, IMG submission 207602) | Lab enriched peat soil microbial communities from McLean, Ithaca, NY, United States - MB31MN | ecosystem: Environmental > Terrestrial > Soil > Wetlands > Peat | place: USA: New York...
CCACCGCGAAATTAGGTGCAGACCGTCTTGAAAGTTGTACGCGCTTCAAAAGGTATTTGAATTCGAAATCAGCGGCGGGAAGCGAATACCCAATGAAAATCCAATTATTAGCTTCTCGCAGGAGCCTCTCTGCTGAAAACCATGACTTCTGAAACATCGGAAAATCCAGTGCCTTGCGGTAGCTGAATGTGGCAAACCTTGTTCCAAGACTGTTTCCGCCACATCTTCCACAGTGCCAGCGGTCGTTCGCGTGTCGAGTGTCCGGGTCTATCCGTTTCCAATCCTCAGAGGAGAGTAGCTGCCCGGCAACCTTATACGTCTGGTCTGCCTGCATCGAGAAAAGGCTCCGACAATTGTCGCAATAGAGCCAATTTACTGAGCCGTGCATTTTCACAACTGGAACCGATGTGCCAGTGGTTTCGGTTTCTTTGATTTCCTTGTGCGCGGTGCGCAGTGTAGCGGAGATTCCGTCACATCCGTAATCAAATTTCCGGACGCCGTGCGATTCTGTCAGCATGTCCTCGATAACGGTGTCCCAATTGGTGGCAATGAAACCCACACCACGAGGACGGACACTCTCAAAGAACTTCAATAGGGTCTGCCAATCCTCGTCCTTGCGCTCGCGTGCGTCCCGATACCGCTCGCGAAGCATGGTGATGATCCTGTAAATCAGAGCCCGACGAATTGTTCTCAGTTCGGAAGGGGAGAATTGCGGCCCTAAGTTATGTCCGGTGTTCGCAGAAAGGTCGATGCAGGTGAAGATGTCTTCCAATTCAGGCCAAAACTGCGCTCCGGCTGTCGTTTTGTGGTCAAAAGCTCGATTGACAAACTCCCGCAGGTGGTGGACGATCTTGCCGCTATTGCCGCTGGCTTCACCACGTCCACTCAGCAAGGCATCGGTAAAATCCATCTGGAGCGGAATTCCGGCATACAGTGAGAACCCGGCTCCTACAATGAAGACCAACTTGGGATTCGATTTTGCCATTTGTTATTACGCCTCTCTCTCACCTGCCTCCCCGACAGGCTGTCGCCGCCCGATTCTGCGCGGTTCAGAGAACCCGCCGACTCCGCTCGATATAGGCATCGAGGTCTCGAACATCAAAGCGCCATGGGCTAGTGCCACCACCGTCCTCGATGTACGGAATCAAACCTTGCTGGACAAGATTGCGGAGCTTCCATTGGCTGATCGCCAGATATTCAGCGGCTTGTTTGGTCTGCACGAGCCTTGGAGCTATGGGCACTTTCTTCGCCGATTTATTCATGTGTGCGACGACTCACCGATTGCGACGTGCTGAATTTGTCAGCTTCATGTCGGCTTTCAGTTTTCGTGCCTTTGCTAGCTGGGTTTCAAAAGTGGGGTTCCCCTTCAGGGCGTCCAGAACTGTCACTGAAGAAGGATATAGGGTGGCGCGGCCTTTGTCTGTTAGCTCGGTGGCACCCTTGTTTTCTTTTAGCCATCTCACTACCGACCGATTTCGAATAGTGGTGGGCACGTTGGCGTCCTCACGCAGTATGAAAAAGCGATAGGACATAAACGATACGGAACAAGCGAACTTGAGTCCGGGTAGGCTCCTCACATCGTACAAATCGGCACGCCACGGCAGTGGTGGGATTTCCGTTGTTCCCGGCGTTACAGGCAAGTGGGTCTTTCGCGCTGGCGTAGGAACCAAAACTTGGACGAAAACGCGAAATCCTGAAGGACGGGGGTTCTCGCCGAGGATGAATTCTCTTGCCTCTTGGAATACCTCAATCGGCTGATTCCTTGTTCGCGCCACGTTGTATGCGACCTTCAGCATCGTTCTCAGAAGAAGATCAGAGTCATGCGCGAACTGAATACGGTCTCCGGGCTTAACGATTGTCGAGAAGTATTTCTTTGTGAGATCGGCGAGATAGCTGTCTAAGCGAGAGAGCGCCGCATTATTACAATTCGCACAAACATCCCCAATCTCCTGCGGGCTGGGAATCGCTTTATCGCCACTGGGAGTTTTGACGATAGAGATCGTCTCACCGAAGGTCTTGTGGTAGAAGTCCGGAACAACGTGCTCATTGGTGAGGTTTCCACGCTGACCGCAATACACGCAGGCGCGGCCAGTGCTCTCGATGTTCTCCGAGGCTACCTTCTGCTCCATGGGGAAAAGGGAATTGGCTGAATCCCCCGAAAAACTGATTTTACGGCGATTCGGCTGCCGGGAGGGGCAAAGGGCGGCTGGGACGTTTCAGAAGTGCTGGCAGCCTTTGTGACCAGCATAGCGGGTGCCCTGTAGTCGTACTTTAGATCGACCAACACCCGCTGTTCCTTAATCGGGCGTGCTCGCGGGTGCGTCGTGCACGAGCGCGACCGCAACGAAGCCTTTGCTTCTACGTCAAAACCTGAGCTTCGATCAATGGGAGTTGCGGCATGATCGGCTGAATCGGCATTTCATCGTATGTCCGACCGTCGAGAATCCTCCCATTCTTCGACTTTCGGACACCGCCCCATTGCTTGAAGAAAAACGGAACGTTCTGTTGACGGCACTGACGACGCACAGAAATCACCCACTCACGCTGCATCGGCCTCGCGCCGGGTCCGCTTTCCCCTCCTACAATCACCCAGTGAATTCCAGACAATTTCAAGGACCCCAACTCTTCTAGCAGCGGCTCAATCGAAAGGAAACGAACCTGTGCTGGAGCGGATCGCAGATGGTCGATTCGGGGAACGCCGTGTTTTTTGTCCTCCACGCTAGTTCCCCACCATATATGCGGCATCTCAGCGCCAAAGCGCAGCTTCGTATTTAAGAGGTCTCGCATTCGCGTGGAACGCTTCGTCAAGATTTGGTAGGTATGCCAGTGAGCTTTCACCATCACATCCACAACAGACTCAATGTAGCGATCTGGAACTCCCTCATGGAAGAGGTCCGACATGGAATTTACGAAGACTCTCTTCGGAGTGTGCCAGCTAAGGGGATCGTTGAGCTTTTCGGGAACGAGCCGAAGGTCGAAGCCCTGCTCGTATGGATGTCCTTTCACACCTCGGAACCTTTCTGCAAACGTCTCCGCGTAACAATGCTTGCATCCGGGGCTTATCTTCGTACACCCACGAACAGGGTTCCACGTTGCGTCGGTCCACTCGATTGAGGATCGCTCAGCCACTACAGTTCCCCTTGCTTGCGGTATTTGTTCAGGATATCTACCACGATATTCTCTGCCGTTTCCTTCTGTGCTGCGAAGAACAAGTAGTACAGTATCGCGCTATTCGAGTTCCGCATCGGTACTGGTTCTGGTACATACTTAAATCCTGCCACTTTCTGCAATCTCTCCCGGAACGCTTCGGCGATCACATCGTTGGGCTGTTTTTCGGGCCATCCGAATAAGTTCCCGCTGGTCGAATACGCCACGTCGCGCCAACTTCCATCGCCCCAAAAGGCATTCATGCGTTCTATATCTTCAGAAGAAGCATTCTCTGGCGTCCAGAGGAGTACGTTTCGGTTCATATCAAGGGTCGGGAAATTCAAGAAGATTTCGACGGTACCTCTTTTTGCCGCTTCTGCAATGACGGTCCAATGCAGATGTAGACCATACGGATCAAGAATGCACAACCCACGCCGAAAATCCTCATACGTGACCATCGGGAAGACTTTGTCCTGAAGAATTTGGTTGGCATCCCCGGCGTACACGTGCACATGCTTCATACCAGCAGTCTGCCGCTTCAGAGCATCGACTTTTGGTTGGTCAATGTCGATCAGGTGGAATTCTTCAAACGGTGGTTTAATTTCGAGGGCGTTGAGCGGGCTGCCTTTTACAAGTTCACCTGTTCGTTTTCTTATGTGCGTGCCAGCACCAGCGAATCCGTCGATGTAGATCGGATGCAGGTTCCGCGCTCTCAGAATCGTGCAGTAGGCTCCGGCGTACTTTCTCAAGATTTCAAGCTTGAGTTCGGACCATTCACCGATTTCGTCGAGCTTGAGATGTTTTCCTGACTCCCGCTTCATGCTACCGACATTCTGCGCTTCGCTGGGCGTCAAGTGCGCACTCGTTTCCATAGGAAACCCTCTAGTCAGTATAGCGAACAAATGGCGAAACTGATAGACTGTTTCGGTGGACGAAGGTCGCAAGCGCGTGCTCGGCATAATGGCAGCGATCCTTGCAGCCCGGAAGCTCGCTCAGTACGACGGCGGCAAGAGGGTTCCGGCGACCGTGAGCGCGATCAGCGATGCGATTCTCTGGGCTGAAGAGATCATGGAGGAAATTGATCGGCGCTGTCCTGCCCACAAGTAAGCTTAGCCAGAGAACAGAGTTTCTGATTGTCGCTGCGGTTCAATGGGCCGAGCGGATCATGAAGAAAATTGACAATGTGCGTAGAGCGTGAACGTGTGCTGGTGATGCAATGCGGGTTTTCATGAACCAATGCCGGGCAACAGTGGTCTTTGTAGCGATGATGTTGAGTTTGGGCGGAGGAGCCCAAGGAGGACAGAAGCCCGTCCTACCTCAACTGGATCACTTCGAGGCAGTGGGGCTGAACATCTTCGTTTCAGTGGTTGTCACCAACGCCAGCGGTCGCTCTACCACGGCAGATTTCATCATCGACACTGGCACCACTCGCACAACAATTGACGTGAGTATCGCGGACTTGCTCGGACTCAAGCCCTATGCGATCACCAACAACATAACGCCCAGTGGAAAAACTGCCCGATATACTGCTTTTGTTTCTGCGATCTCGACGCTTTCACAGGCATCGGCAGGATTGGAAGTTCTCGTGGACGACATGTCCCTTTACTCCATTGCATACAAGCGTCCAGTTGGGGGCTTGCTGGCAATAGATTTTCTGAAGGACTACAACCTACTCGTTGACTTTCCACACACTCGAATCGGGCTTCTGCCGAGCAAGTCCAAGCTTCACGGCTTCGGGAAGTTGCTCACGGTCGATCTAACTTCAGAAAATGGCCTTGCGCTCATGCCAATCACATTGCCGACAGGAAAAACCGTGAGTCTCATTTTCGACACAGGCTTCGATTCCTTAGCAGACGCACTCCTCTTCGAATCTCAGGTCGCGGATTTGACGCTGCATCCACCCATCACGACTGGGACTGTGCAAGATGTAAACGGTCTACAATTGGTGAGAATCGGGATAATTCCATGGCTCCGCATCGGTAAAGCGTACCTGAAGCCAGCGATAGTCAAGGTCTCCGAGCAGCCTCCGCCCAAGATGTTTTCATTTCCCCATGGAGGTATGATAGGTTTCTTCGCGTTTCAGAGAGGCGTGGTCGCCTTTAACTTCTCTCGTCATACTCTAATGGTTTCAGCCCCACTGCGAGCAGGTTTGGAATAGGGCTATTTATTGGTGTGAGTCGGTGACAGGGGCTGTCTACCCTTTCCGTTCACCTTCCCTGTCACTACTATTAAGTCCGTTGCCTCTACGCTGCCTTTTTCTTCCCAGCCCTAAACTTTGCCCATCTTGCCTTTTGCGCCAGCGCGATTCGTCGCCTGCCAGCAGCCGACAGTTTGCGCTTGCCTTGCTTCGGTGCAATTGAAACCACATTCTGCGCTCTCACTCTTGCCCATCGTCTTTTCTGCGCGAGGCTGATCCGCCTGCGACCCGCAGCCGACATGCTGTGGGTCGGTTTTGCGTGGTTACTCCCGACGCCCAATTTGCCCAGAACTCCAAGAGCCATATCTACCTGCTTAAGCTGGCTCGCCAGATTCGTCCTCTCCGCCTTCAATTCCGAAACAATAGATGCTAGTCCGTTCAGATGTGCCATTAGTTCCCCCCTCGGCATGGGATTGTAATTGATTGGCTTTGATTCGGAGGTATTTAAGGCAAAATGGCGCACATCAAGATGTGATCGTTTTCACAGACAGGGCTTGCCTATGTCAGGCATGATTCAATCGCTCTTCAACGATCAAAGGCATAGCACATGCTGTCTCAGGGCAACTTATGAAGCTAAAGTCAGGGCTGGGGATGTACTCCGCCAATACACAGGAAATGCAGCTAATCTGCGACTGCTGCACGCAGCCTTATTATTCCAAAAAGGCGCGGGAAGACCGGATGCAGACCATATTATTTGGTGCGGAGAAATATGCCATCTGCCCGCTGTGTGACCAAGCAGTGCCCGGTGACGTTTTTCCTGATGAGCGCTACAGGAGACGGTGGCGTAATGAGGTTGCAAGATTGCAACTCTTGTTCGAGAGTGGCAGACAAACAGGCGATGTGAACCGCATGACCGAACCGACGTATGAGGAACTGAAGGCGCGAGTCGAAGAACTCGAAAAGCAAAAGCGCAGCGGCGGGTTGCAGTTTAGGGTTAGCGAAAAGGGCGGCGTCAGTGTCTACGGTCTTGGTCGTTTTCCTGTAACGCTCTATTACGAGCAGTGGATGCGCCTGTTGGATACGGTACAAGAACTCCGCGATTTCCTTGAAACGAACAAAGCAAAACTCAAGCGTAAGGAGCCGCACTAGCCCTCGGTGACCGCCACTCGCAATAGGTTCGATGCGCTCTAAGCGCTCCGCCGTGTTTGGGAAGAACGGAGAAAAGATAACCATGTGGGTCTTCACTCGTTATGGTTTCTATTCGATTGCCTGTGCTAGCAAGTCGGATGGCTCACTAGACAATCAGTCCGTGATGGTCAGAGCCCGGTGTATCACCCATCTGCGCAATCTACAGAAACGCTTTCCTGCACTCGCAGGCGGCAATATTCTTGAATTGCCGCACTATGACTATCGCTATCGATTGATTATCCCCAAAGAGTCTTGGACAGCAATTATCGGTGAACTTGCTCAAGAGCAGGAGTGGTCGAACTTCAAGAATGAGGCAGAGCGATACCAAGGAGAGTCGGGTAAACGATACGTCCGGGCGCTGCACACTGTGTGGGGTGTGATGCACCGAATACAGCAAGAAGAAGAGCAGGAGAACAGCAACCATTGACTTCTCGCCCACGTACTCAAGCGTCCGACAGCCCGCCATGTGCGCGATGAATTTTTCGCGCTCTTAGGGGTTTTTGTCGTGATCGTGGCAGAGCATCATCAGCGGGATCAGGCATCCGCCGTGCTCTTCGTGCCCGAACCCCGGAGGATCATGACGTACACGTTAGCGCCCTCCCAGAAGCTGCGGCGAGTCTGGAAAGGAAGGTCTCTCCATGCCGACGCGAGGGTCCCCGAGGTTGAGGCATCGTAGGCCATTAGACACGCATAGTCGTACTTCCACTCCGGGTGCTTCTTGGTCGCCGCGAGACGCGGCAGTCCACGGTAAAAGAAGGCCTGATAGATATTCGTGACCAGTTCTCGTTGCGCAAATTCCAGCGAGCCGCGAGAAAAGTATTTCCCCTCAAACAAGATGGAGTGCGGAAACGGATCGCGGAGCGAAAAGTCGGGGCAACTCTGTGTCAACCCGTAATGTTTCTCGGCGTTCGTCCAACCTCGATAGATATCGATGGGCCTTGCATTCAGAATCTTTCGGAAAGGGTGGCGTTCCCACCGAATGGGCGACTGCCGCGAGACTTTTGGCATCGTCCGGTGATACTCATTAAGCAACGCCCGTTGCGCTTGATCCTCAGACAATCGACCAGCAGTCTGGAGCACCTCGAAAAGTATCGGAATAGCCTCCCCGTTGAGAAAGGCGGCCTCCGGAAGGCGAAGATGCTTCTGCGTATCATCATTCTTCGCTGCAGCGACCCTGCTGCGAATACAAGACTCCATCTCACCGGGACCGCGCAGCCTGCTATTCAATGTCTTCTCTAATTCCTTTAGAAAATCTAGTGCCTGATCTTTGGTCGCGTCGTCCACGTGGGTTTCCTCCATAAGTTAGGTCGGAGACTTTTTAACTGCTCTTTCGACACGTTTATTGCTTGAGATGTCTTGAGTCTATCGAAAACTGGCTGTGTGACGGAGAAGTCATCAGCACGACGCAGTGGGATGCTGACCGCGCCAAGACGGTAGCAACATATACCACTCGTTTGCCGAGTCTCTGTGATCAGCATCACAGTGGCTTTGCGGGCCGCGCGGGCTTTTCCTCTTAACATAATTTAGAATTAACGGCGCTACGGCAATGATTTTCGCCAGCCACTGTTGCTTGAGTGCTTGGTTGTGATTGGGTTTACTGCAGCACCCGGAGTCCATAAACACGGTGAGGAGAGGTTAGGACTTGGAACTCAAGGCTCCTGCTGGAAGATTCAGAGTTGTCGGGGTGGACCTGTTCTCCCATGAAGACTACCTCAAGAGAGATTACGATTCCCGAGCAGAAGCGTGCAGAGTCGCCGACGATCACAACGCGAAACGGTCTGGATCGATGGATGACATCTGCTACGTCTATGACGATCAGGGCACTTACATCAGGGGCAATGAGGCGGTCGGCCAGAAGATTTCCCCGTGAAAGATCACGATTTGAGCAATCGGAACGCCACGCTGCAGTTGCTAACAAAAATCCCCTTGATGACCTTGAACGAATTTCGCCAATCACTCACCGCGACCCAGCCGCCAGCCGGAGTCACGCACGCCCTCGCCGGACTCTGGTGGGATGCCAAGGGCGATTGGACTCGTGCCTACGAATCGGCTCAGAGGGACGAAGGCCCTGATGGCTTCGTGGGTTCACGCCTACCTCGCAAGGAGGGCGATCAGGGCAATGCTGCATATTGGTACGGTCGTGCAGGCAAGCCCGTTTGCCGGGAGCCACTCGACAAGGAATGGATCAGCATGGTGGAAGCGTTGCTCGGATAGAGTGAGTTCCCAGTCTTGCGCGGCTCCATCAGCACATGGCCGAGGCCGCTTGCCTTTCCACGCTCGTCTCTTCAGCGGGCAAGCAGTTGCCACCCTCATTCCACAGCGTGCCTATTGCGTTCGAGCACGTTAAAGCTGGACAATGCGAACGACTACATGAACAGCGCGGCTCAAGCAACGATTAGCACCGACAACACCGCCCAGCGCACCCTCGAAGAATTTGTGGCTAACAACGACGATCTTGAGAGGCTCGAACTATCGTTGCGCAGGTTCAACCTCTTCGAGGCACTCAAACTCGTTTGGCACGAAGTGAGGCATTCGGATTTCCTCGGCTATTTGCTCGACCCGCAACAGAATCACGGGCTTTCGGATAGATTCCTGAAGGCAATGCTCCAGTCGGCTGTAAAGGGGCGGGCGAATTCGAGCGTCACTCCCATAGACATTGATGTCTGGAACCTGACCTCAGCGGAAGTTCACCGGGAGTGGCAGAACATTGACATTTTCGTGCGCGACGACACGAACCGCTTGGCTGTGATTGTCGAGAACAAAGTGCAAAGTGAAGAACACTCAAACCAGCTTGCGCGATATTACGAAGTCGTGGCAAAGGAGTGCGCCGGGTGGAAGATAGTCGCGGTCTACCTGACAAGAGAAGGCGACAGTCCTTCGGACGAACGATTCATCGCGTACGGGTATAGTCAAGTTTGCGACTTGATCGAAAAACTCGTGCGCCTGAATGGCCCTATGCTCGACAACGGTGTCCGTATTGTCATTGGGCACTATGCTGAAATGCTTCGGAGGCATATCGTGACGGAGTCCGAAATCTCAGAGTTGTGTCGGCGCATCTATGCCAAGCACAAACAGGCGCTTGACCTCATCTACGAGCATCGTCCGGATCGCCAGCAAATGATTCGGCAGCTTCTCGAAGGATGGATAGATCAGAATCCAGACCTCGAGCGGGATCATTGCACGAAGGCGTACATTAGGTTCATTCCAAAAATATTGGACTTCGCCCTGCTTAAACAAGGGTCGGGATGGACTCCGAGCGGACGCATGCTCCTCTTTGAGGTCGTAAACACAGAAGATTCTCTAGCCGTGAAACTCGTAATAGGCCCCGGCCCCGGAGATGTTAGACAGAAACTGTTCGATGCTGTGCTCGCGAAAAAATCGGTCTTCAACTCGGTGAGCAAGTTTTATCCGCAGTGGATTACGATCTTTGCTCACAAGCTGTTGTCGAAGAAAGTATACGAATTGCCGGACGGCGAGTTTGAAGAAGAACTCCGAAAGCAGTGGAAGAAGTTCTGTGAAAAAGAGCTTCAAGAAGTTGTCAAAGCGATCGAAGAACAGACTTGGATTCACACGCCAAACGCCACGGCCTAGCTGCGCTTGGCAAACATGACCCCAAAAGAACTATCCAAAAGAATTCAGAATTTTCGTGCGCATCCTCCCTTAGCTGACTCGTTCGAGCGTGCGCTACGCGAATGCGGAACATGGGGGCGCAAACCTGTGTGGTATGGTTCGCAGAAAGAACATTGGCTCGGCTGGCTATCGGAGTACGACGGCTCCGGCTACTACGGTCGAAAGACTCGGGGGCTCTCAGCCCGTTTCGCTTATAACCACATCATGTGCCCACCAATGCTGTTGTGGCTGGCGGAAGCTTCGGGAGTAGCGAAGAAAAGAATCGTCGAAGCCAAAGAAGCAGCGTTATCGGCGCGCCCAACGTTGGCGTCCCAATGTGCCGCGATTCGGAAGAGCATTCCTTGGAATGAAATCGAACAATCGAACTGCGTTTGGAACGAAAATGAAAAAACTCCGGAATACCGCTCAGGATTGCTTTTTAATGACATTTCGTCGCCGCGTTTGCCATGCCTTGCGTGCGGCTCTCGACCGTTCTGCAGGCGTCCTGCTTACGTTCACTCGTCTCACAGCCTCGGAGCGCCTTCGTGCTGTGAGGTGAGAACCCGCCTTCTCCGCGCCCGTCTTCAGCTTTCGGATATGAGGCTGCGCCATTCTCGCGACTAAGGGAGAAACAGTGAACAGCCCGAGCTTCCCATTTGCCTTTATCGGACGAGCAAACCTGATCGGTTTCTTCAGTACCCAAGAAAAAAGGTGTGGATACCAGCCGCCACCTGCGTTCCGAGCGTTAAGCAGTTGCGAATCTTCTCGGGTATACGGACGCACGTCTGTTAGAACTGCCACCCCAACGAAAGCACTGGTTGGCAGAGTCTCCGGTTTTAGCCCAGACTGTTTCGCGAAGGCCGTTTTGACCTTCGCTGCCGAGTGGATCAGAAGCGGCCCTCTGTAGTTCGTTCTCCAGCTTCGAATCTCGTATGGCTTCCGTCTTCTCAAGATCAACTCCGGGAACGGCTGACGGATCGTCAACGCCCTGATCGTTTGACCGTCCCCTCTGCTCGATTTTCCGGATTTCATTCCGTCAACTCACTTTTGCCCGGATTTTTGCACGTGGCATGTATCATTGTGGGTTCATGCAAACACCTGAAAAGATGAGCACAGCGTACCACGCAGGGCAGGATTTCGCGTACGGACTGGCAGGACGCGGCGGAGAGATGATCGCGACAAATTTCGAGAAGGCAAAAAAGGTTCGATCTGGGGCTCCGTATACCTCCAGAATCCTCAAAGCCGGAGCTTTGATCGGCGACACAAAGACGCTGCTTTCCCATTGGGATGTCGAGGCGACGGTGGACGAGAACGTTACACGGATTCATCGGGACAATATCTTTGGGAAGGCGTCCCGTTCCCGCGTGGAGGACATTCTCGCGATCTTCCGTCGTCGCTATCTTAGCGAGAAATCAGTTACGGCAGCACTGGTCGCCCTTGTCCGAAGACGATTTCCGCCTGCCGCACTAGATCGATTGCTCTATTTCCACTCCGCTCATGCCGACCGATTGCTTCACGATGCCGTGACCGAAGTGCTTGTCCCCATGCGAGAGCGGGGGCTGGTGGACATCGGTGTGCACGATTTCCAGCGACCGTTAATAGAGTGGGTGAAGCAGGGTAAAACTGTCAGCAGTTGGTCTGAAACCACGATCCTCCGTGTTGCCCAAGAGTTGTTAGCAACCCTTCGAGATTTCGGTGTCCTTGAAGGGGCTGCTAAGAAAAGAATCGCTCCGGCCTTTTTCCCAGTTGAGTCGTTCGCGTACATCACGTTCTACTTGAAGCAACACCAGCCCTCAGGCGCTAAGCTGATCGGGCTATCAGACTGGAAGCTTTTCTTCCTGAGCCGGGAAGCAGTGGAACGCCTGCTTTTTGAAGCCCATCAACACAGCTTGCTGGAATATCACGTGGCTGGCAGTGTTACTCGCTTGACCTTCCCCGCCGAGACTCTTGAGGAGTATGCGAATGCCCTCGCTCAAAGATAGTGTCGCGCCTCTCGAAAGCGACCTGAGAGCATCGCCTCCAAGAATTAACGTTTATCAAGACTTGCCATTCGCGATCATGCGGTATGACCCTGCCAATGAGTGGGAACTTCGTCGCGAAATCAAGTTGCTCGCCACTCGTCTTGAAGAGTCAGGAAAGAACGTACAGATGATCCCGATGTCGGAACTGCTTTGGTCGGCATTGGAAAAGGTCTCCCAGAAGGATGATGCCGAAGGACTGGATGCCATCATCGAGTTGGAAAGAGCGCGAGGCTTTGTCGAAGCGCAGCAGCAGGTAACCATGTATTTGTCCAGCAAAGTCTGGGTGCCACTCTGGGATTTGCTGGCTGAGCGGCTTGCTTCAATTGACCCGAAGGATGCGGTCGTTTTCCTTACGCGTGTCGCTGCGATGTCTCCGGGGATATTCCACATGTCGATGCTCCTCGACAAAATGCAAGGCAAATCCAAAGTGACGACGATTCTGTTATACCCCGGCTCAATCGAAGGCACGACCGGGCTGCGGTTCATGGACTTAAAGGATCGGGAAGCACTGGGTAACTATCGAGTGAAAATCTATGGCTGAGGGAAACTGAACCACAATGAACACAATTGGCGATCTGCTGTCACGCGATCTCAGCCGCAAGATTGAAGAGATCATTCAAGTTGATCAGGCTGACGAGCAATCCGTTCATGATGAAATCACGGAATATGTCGCCACCGATAGCATTCGTGAACAGTATCACGATCTCCTGAAGGCGATTGCTGAAGCCCCAAGTGATCCTCACGAAAGCGTCGGCGTCTGGGTATCGGGCTTTTTCGGGTCTGGCAAGAGTTCGTTCGCCAAGAATCTCGGTTACGCCCTAGAGAACCGCAAGGTTCTGGGCACAGGGTTCGCCGACCTTTTCAAGAAACAGCTAGAGGACACCCGTGTCAGCGACTTGCTTGATCTCATCAACGCCAAGACACCAACTGAGGTCATCCTCTTCGAAGTCGCAAAGGAAGCAGACACACGGAAGGTCACGCAACGAATCGCAGAGTTGATGTACACCGTCCTCCTGCGTGAGCTTGGGTACTCCGAGGATTTTGATATTGCGGAGTTGGAGATCGAACTGGAAACAGAAGGCAAACTTTCTGACTTCGTGGCAACTTGCAAAACTCTTATAGGTAAAGACTGGACACAGGTTCGGGTAGGAGCGCAGAAGTTGTCACGTGCAAGCGCGATCCTGCACCACTTGAATCCCAAGCTCTATCCCTCACCTGATTCGTGGGCACACTCCCAACGAAACCGCGATGCTTCAATCTCAGTGGCCAAGGTCGTCAGACGCACGTTCGAACTCTGGGGCCGAAGACGTAAGGGAAGGGCACTTGTATTCATTATCGACGAAGTAGGCCAGCACGTTGCTCGAAGCGGAGACAAGATTGAAGACTTACGGGCAACAATCGAAGAATTCGGCAAGGTCGGCAAGAATTTGCTCAAAGAGCACAAGATCAGTGCCCCCTGCTGGGTCGTGGTCACGTCGCAGGAGAAATTGGACGAAATCGTCGCTGCTATCGATTCCAGACGTGTCGAATTAGCGAGGTTGCAAGACCGCTTTCGTCACCGCGTTGACCTCGCCCCGTCCGATATCAGACAGGTAGCGACAAAACGTGTGCTGGCAAAAAAAGCGGATGCCGAACAACCGCTGAAGAAGCTGTTCTCGGACAACCAAGGCCAATTAACTGCTGCGCTTCGGCTCGAACGCACAACCAGACAGACAGACATGAGCGAGGGCGAGTTCGTTCAGTTCTACCCGTATCCGCCTCATTACGTTGACCTCTGTATCGGGATTATGTCTGGCATTCGACTCCAGCCCGGTGCTCCCCGACATTACGGCGGGAGCAATCGAACGATTATCAAACAAGCCTACGAGATGCTCGTGTCGGATCGTACGGCGTTTGCAAAAAAGCCAATTGGGACACTCGTTACACTCGACAAGGTCTTCGAGTTGGTGGAAGGCAATCTCTCGAACGAGAAACGGACAGACATTTATCAAATCTTCGAACGGTTCAAAAACGAAGCGACAGATCACGGATGGGCGTTGCGAGTGGCAAAAGCAATTTGCCTCCTTGAATTCATTCGAGACCTCCCTCGAACGGAAGCGAACCTCGCTGCCTTCTTGGTCGCTGAGGTAGGCAAACCAGCACCTTTGAGCGAAGTTCAAGCCGCCGTTAAGCGGCTATATGCTGCGCAGTTCATCCGCAACACGGAAGAGGGTTGGAAACTCCAAACCGCCCAAGAGAAGAACTGGGAAACCGAACGCCGAGGCCATCTCGAACCCAAGCCACGTGAGCGAAATGAGTTGGTACGCAACACGCTGGAGCAGATTTTTGACGAGCCAGAATTCAAAACTTTCAGATATCAGAACCGTTCATTCCGTGTCGGCATTGCCGTCGATGGAATGACTCTGGGCGATGATGGTGATCTTCCGTTGATGTTGTCTGTGGCCGAAGATGCCGACGAACTCACGAAGCGGATCGACGAAGTTCGCACCGAAAGTCAACAGAAGGCTCACGAGAACGACGTTTACTGGCTCTTTTCTCTGACGCCCGAGATCGACGAACTGGTTGCCCAGCTTCATGCTTCGCGCACAATGGCGGACAAGTACAACCAGTTGAGTGCACAGCAGAAGATCAGCCCTGATGAGGCGACGTGTCTTCAAGACGAAAAGAATTCGAAGAACGGATATGAGACGCGCCTGCGAGACAAGCTGGCCGAATCGATGGAAAGCGGCACCGGAATGTTTCGCGGAGTGCAGAAAGACGCCTCCGGTTTGGGCAAGACGCTAAGCGAAATTCTGAAGAAACTGTTCGGACAGGTCGTGCCCGATCTGTACCCGAAATTGCAAATGGGATCACGCCCCCTGAAAGGCGATGAGGCTGAACAGATTCTCAAAGCGGCTGATCTCAAAGCTCTGCCCAGTGTCTTCTATATTGGCGAGCACGGATTGGGGCTAGTAGTTAAGGACGGCTCCAAGAACATCGTCAACGTAAAGGCCGATGTCGCCAAAGAAGTTCTCGATTACCTGAAGAACGAAGACAGTTACGGGAACAAAGACAGTCGCTTGGGGAAAGCGTTGGAGCGGAGATTCGGTGGAACCCCGTATGGTTGGGAGCGAGACATGTTGCGGTTGATTCTTGCCGCATTGTTTCGGGCTGGCGAGATCGAAGTCACATATCAGGGCAACCGTTTCCACAATTACCAAGACCCAGCCTCACGAACGCCCTTCACAAGCAACATTGCATTCCGTTCCTCCTTGTTCTCCCCACGGCAGTCCGTTGGCCTAAAGACTCTGACACAAGCAGTCCAGCAATTGGAAGACCTGACGGGTGAGGAGGTAGATGTTGAGGAAGGTGCTATCTCAACAGCGTTCAAGAAGGTTGCGTCCGAAGAGCTAGAGAAGCTGTATCCGCTCAAAGCCACTGCCGAGGCTAACGCTCTTCCGATCATTCCAATGCTTTCCGAGTACCAGCAAACGCTACTGGGAATTCAAGCATCAGCGTCCGACGACTCCGTGCGTATTCTTACCGAGAACGGGCCTCATTTTGCCGGGGTTAGGGACAAAGTTCGCAACCTTCGGGAACGTCTGGACGACAACACAATTGCGTTACTTCTTAATTCCCGAACTGCTATCGACCAAGTCTGGCCGCGACTTTCCCCACACTCTTCTTCGCCAGAAATCGCCGAGAGCATCGAGGACTTGCGAACTCTCCTCGCTTCTGACCAGTTCATCGACAAATTGGATGAGATTGCTCGGCGCACCGAGGTCGTGGTCGATGCCTACAAAACGGTCTACCTCGATCTTTTCGACCGACGTAAGAGGGCATACGAAACTGCTATTGAGGAGATCAGGAATCACGCCGAGT
>Ga0326728_10015345_pt1 | contig 15959 bp, 13 predicted proteins | sample MB3enrmetagenome_FD_207602 | JGI IMG/M metagenome (GOLD analysis project Ga0326728, IMG submission 207602) | Lab enriched peat soil microbial communities from McLean, Ithaca, NY, United States - MB31MN | ecosystem: Environmental > Terrestrial > Soil > Wetlands > Peat | place: USA: New York...
CAGTATACCTTGGCGCTCCGATTTTTTTCTCGCTTTTTTTGCAACCACCGAAAGCATGAGTTCTTTTTAGCACAAATGCATGTTTCAACTTTTTTTCACAATTGCGGCAAAAAACACGGTATATTTACAATTACTAGTAATTACTATGTAATATTATATAAGAAACTTCACCGAAATATTTCCAGGCCGGCCAGTGTTTTCTTTATTCCTATTTCCGAGGGAAAGAGGGGATGACAAGAAAGAAGAACACCGGACAAACTGGTTTCGAAAGCGAATCCACCGCGCAAACATTCCCTGTTGTCGCTATCGGAGCTTCTGCGGGCGGGCTCGAGGCTCTTCAGGATTTCTTCGATCAGATGCCGCCCTGCTCGGGTATGGCTTTCATGGTGATCCAGCATCTGAGCCCCAGGGGAAAGAGCTTGCTGCGAGATCTTCTACAGAAGCATACGCCGATGAGGGTGGCGAATGCTGAAGACCGGATGCGGGTCGAACCGAACTGTGTCTATTTAAACCCGGCGGGCAAAGCGGTCGAGATTCTCAACGGAGAATTCCGGATCACGGAACCGGTGAAGACCCGCGGAATCAGCTTTCCCATCGATCACTTCTTTCGTTCCCTGGCGGTGGATCAGGGAGAGAAGGCTATCTGCGTCATACTTTCCGGAACCGGAAGCGACGGCTCTCTCGGGTTCAGGGCAATAAAAGAATCGGGAGGAATGACCGTCGCCCAGACGCCCGAGGAGGCCAAATACGACGGCATGCCCAGGAGCGCCATAGATGCGGGAGTGGTGGATCACGTTCTTCCGGTGGGAAACATCCCCGGGGAACTCCTCAACTACGCAAAACAACCCTACCTCAGGACCCCGGTAAAGACCGAGGTCGAAGAAAAGCACTTTACAAATTACGTACAAAGAATATTGGTGCTGCTTCGCACCGTCACGGGCAGGGACTTCACCCTTTACAAGCAAAGCACTATCCGTCGCAGGATCAGGCGGCGCATGGCCGTCCACAAAATCGAGAGTATAAAAGACTATCATCGGTATCTGCAGGAGAACACCGGTGAAGTGCATCGTCTTCTGAAAGAACTCCTTATCCTGGTAACGAGCTTTTTCCGAGATCCCGGCGTATTCGATGTGCTGGCCGCCAAGGTGGTCCCCGATATACTGGCCGACAAAAAGGAAGGCGAGCCGGTTCGCCTGTGGGTCCCGGGATGTGCGACCGGGGAGGAAGCCCTCTCCATCGCCATGCTCATCGTGGAAGCCATGGGCAAGCTGAACAAGCATATGGTCTTGCAGGTCTTCGCAACCGATATCGATCCCGAGGCGATCAAGCGCGCCAGGTCGGCCGAATATCCCGAGACCATCGCCGCCGATGTGTCCCCGGAGCGGTTGAAACGTTTCTTTATAAAGAAAAACGGCATGTACAGGGTCAAGAAGGACATTCGGGACTGCCTGGTCTTTGCGGTCCAGGACCTGGTGACCGATCCGCCCTTCTCCAGGCTGGACATGATCAGTTGCCGAAACGTGCTCATATACATGGACGCGCCGCTGCAAAAGAAAATATTGCCTCTCTTTCACTTTACCTTGAATCCGGATGGCTACCTTTTGCTGGGAACGTCGGAATCCGTTGGAGGATTTGTAAATCTTTTTGCGCCAGTCGATATCAAGGCGAAGATATTCAAGGCCAAGAAGGTGCTGTCCCAGCAGTTTGCCGCCCGGCTTTCACCGGGTGAGCCTGCCATCGCCGGCCCGGCACATGGGGAAAAAGACGGACGTAAGACAATGAGCGTTCAGGAACTTGTGGAAAAGACCATACTGGCCGAGTATGCGCCGGCATGCGTTCTCATCGACGAAAAATACAACATCGTTTATTCTCACGGAGCCATCGGCAGGTACCTCACCTATCCTCAGGGGGCCCCGACCCACGATATTCTCAAGATCGCTCCCGATCCATTGCGCCTTAGGCTACCCCTTGCGCTGGTAAAAGCCTTGAGGGACAAAGAGGCAACCGTGCTCAGAGGAGTACGGATCAAAAGCGGGGAAAGGTTCAGGACGGTCGATGTCGCGATCAGGCCGATGCATGGGGCGGAGAATACACCCGCTCTTGCCATCATGATCTTTACGGATAGGCCCGACTCAAGACGCGGCGTCCGAAAGAAGATCGGGCCGGACGGCCAGGCATTGGACCCCGGTGTCGTTGAGATCGAACGGGAGCTTCAATCTACCAGGGATAACCTTCAGGCTACCATCGAGGAACTCGAAACGTCAAACGAAGAACTAAAATCCATCAATGAAGAGGTTCAATCGACCAACGAAGAGCTTCAGAGCATGAACGAAGAATTGGAGACCGCCAAGGAGGAACTCCAGTCCACAAACGAAGAATTAGTGACGGTCAACTCCGAGCTTCAGGCAAAAGTCGACGAGCTTACGGACGCAAACAACGATATCAACAATCTTCTGGCGAGCACCGAAATCGGGACCATTTTCCTGGACGCCCATTTGGGCATTAAACGCTTTACGCCTTCCATGACAACGCTGTTCCGCCTGCTGCCGTCCGATATCGGCAGGTCCCTGGAAGATTTCAGCACCAGCATCGCCTACCCGGATCTTTACAGGGCCGCGGAGGGAGTGCTGGAAACTCTTCAGACGAAAGAAATCGAAGTGCAGGCAGAAAAAGACAAATGGTTTTCAATGCGTATCATGCCTTACCGTACGAGGGAAAACGTGATAGACGGCCTCGTGATCACCTTTGTCGACGTGACCGAGCGCAAAGATGTCGAAGCGCAAATGCGGGAAGCCAGGATCTATGCCGAATCCATTGTGGAGGCAGTGCGAGCCCCCCTCATTACGCTTGATTCCGAGTTCAGGGTGGTCTCCGCCAACCACCAGTTTTATCGCACTTTCGGTACGGACCGAAAAGATACTGAAAACAAGCGGATCTTCGAGCTCGGAAACGGCCAATGGGACATTCCCGCGCTTCGGGAACTGCTCGATCGTGTTCTCGCCGAAGGTACTGCGTTCGATGATTTTGAGGTCGAGCATAGGTTTCCTTCGATCGGGTTAAAAAGGATGCTTCTTAATGCCCGCAGGATCGACAGGGAGGGCAGCCGCCCCCAATTGATCCTCCTTTCCTTCGAGGACTTGGCGCCAAAAGACGTCGAACTTGCAGAGCTAAGGCAGACCATATGTAAACTGGAGGGCCAGATCGAGGAGATGAAATCTTTCGCCAACACGCGCTGAAGGCAACCGGCACACAAACCGGACCGGGCTGATTTTCAACTTCCACAACGCACGCTGTCGATGCTCCATGTGGATCGCAAAAGATGAGAAGGAACAATAAGTCAAAAGTGAAGGATGAACTCCGGACAAGGGCTGAGAAGTCTATAGCTTCGGAGGAGTTATCTGAAGACAGGGCATCCGGTTCCGCTACGAGCCTGAAACATGAATTGCGAGTTCACCGGGTGGAACTGGAGATGCAGAATGAAGAGCTTCGCCGGGCGCAGGCCGAACTCGAGGAATCAAGGACACGCTACGTCGATCTCTACGACTTCGCGCCCGTGGGGTATCTCACTCTCGATGAACGTGGAGTGATACTGGAAGCTAATCTTACAGCAGCCGGGCAGCTCGGCGTCGAAAGAACCCTCCTCATCAAAAAACCGATTCACCTTTTTTCCAGGCAGAATAAGGAAACAATACGCGAACATCTTCGGGCGGTTTTTGGAACGCAGCAGAAACAGGTTTGTGAAGTCTTGCTGGCAAAAAAAAGTGGCGAGGAGATTTATGCGAGGCTGGAGAGCATATTCATCGCCGAGAACAGTGGCGCAAAAAGGTGCAGAACGAATGTGATCGATATCACCCTCACCGAGCAGGCGGAGGAGGCCGTACGGAAATCCCGCGACGAACTGGCACAGGTTCCTGCCAGACTGCTGGCCGCGCAGGAGGAGGATAGAAAGAGATTGGCGGGTGAACTGCACGACAGTATCGGGCAGACTTTGGCGGCCCTCAAGTTTCGAATCGAGCACGTCCTCGCCGTTCTGAAAAGCGGGAAATCCAAAGAAGCAATGGCGCTTCTCGAACAGTTTATTCCAACACTGCAATTCTCGATTGACGAAACGCGAACCATATATATGGGCCTGAGACCCAAGCTGCTGGATGATTTCGGCGTTATCTCCGCGATGAACTGGTACCGCCAGGAACTCATGAAACTCTATCCGGGCTTTCACATTGAACCTGAGATAAGAGTTGAAGAGACCGATATTCCTGCGCGCCTCAAAGCTGTCATATTTCGTATAAGCCAGGAGGCGATGAACAATGTTGCCAAACATGCCGGCGCGGAATGGGTAGACCTGGTTCTGGTAAAACATGGCCGGATGATCGAACTGAGCGTAACAGATGATGGAATCGGATTCGACCTGGGCAAGGTGCCAAGCGACGGAAGATCATACGGACTATCCGGTATGAAAGAAAGGGCCGAACAAACGGGCGGAAGATTCACCGTTGAATCCGTTCCCGGCAAGGGCACTAAAATAAGAGTTGTTTGGGCATTTACGTGAGTGGATAATAATCGAGAAAAGAATGATCTACCCTTTTATTCTACGACATACAAAGGGAGCAACAATGAGCACTTTCTTTGGAGTTTATACAAAATGAAAACATTATCTGTCCCTTCTCGCCTGTGGTATGAGAACATCGAACGAGAGATTAGCTTTCCCGACAGATGGCAGGTATCGGACCTTACTTCTCCGGGTTTTAACAAACCGGGATTAAGCCCTGAGCAGCTCAGGAAGAAGATCGAGTCCCCGATTGCCGGACCTGCCCTTTACGAGCTTGCAAAAGAAAAGAAACAGGCTGTCATCGTCTTCGATGATATGACAAGACCGACTCCAGTGAATAAAATCGCGCCCTTTGTCCTCGATATCCTCCACAAGGCAGGCATGAAGCGCGATCAGATTCGCTTCCTCTGGGCACTCGGATCACACGGCGCTTATGACATGATCAATGCACGCAAGAAGTTGGGTGATGAGATCGTTGAAAATTACACTGTCTACAACCATGATCCATTCCAGAACACTGTGCGTGTAGGGAGAACCCCGACCGGAGTGGAGCTATGGTTCAATCGGGAATTTATGGACTGTGATCTCAAGATCGGTATTGGCTGCATTACCGCCCATGTCCATGTGGGCTTCGGCGGCGGAGCCAAGCTCATCCTTCCCGGTGTTGCAGGTATCGAGACCATCAATCAGTTCCACAACCAGCTCTACCGCGATCAAAGCCGCACGGGCCTGGGTAACTTCGATAATAACATACTGCGCGCCGAGTGTGATGCAGCAGGTGACCTGGCGGGGCTGAACTTCAAGGTCGATTGTCTCTTAAACCGCAGGGGAGAGATCACCAACCTCTATGCCGGGTCCTTCAAGGCAACGCATGAAACAGGCGGCAATGAAGGGAAAGACCATTACGGCATACCCTTCTCTTCGGGATATGACATCGTGGTTAGCAATGCCTATGGAAAGGCGAATGAAGCAGCTATTGCCATGCGCCTGGCATTCATGACCATGAAGCCGGACGCCCTGGCTACGACAGTGCTTATATCCGATGCTCCTGAAGGTCAAGTGCCGCATTATGTCATGCGGTCGTGGGGTACATGCTATGGCGGACGGCACTTCAGCCCAAGATCGCCTGGCTTTGTGCCACACGTCATGAAAAAGCTAATCGTGCTTTCGCCATACCCTGACCGTACGAGCCTTGACCTTATCTGCCACCAGGATGATGCCGTCATTGTCAAAACCTGGCCCGAGGTCCTTGCCATACTCGAGCAGGATTATCCTTCAGAAGCCAGGGTTGCGGTTATTCAGGACGGAACAATGCAGTATCTAAGGCAGGATTAAGGGCTTGTCCGTAAAATAACACCTTTGCGCTCGCATCCGTCCCGCGCGGCGCGGGACTGCTTTTGCCGCTCCTCAATCGCAAAATCCTCGACGTAGCGCAGCTACGCCTGCGGTTTTGCTCAATCCTCGCGACCAAATCAGCCCCGCGCCGCGCGGGGCGCGATCCCTAAAGGCCTATTTACGGACAAGCCCTAAATGCAAGAGGGCGATGCTGTCTGACGAGCTCGACGTCGCGCCGGTCAGAAGCATGCCCCCTTCGGATTGTTGGGATACCCAGGGAACTTTGAATTCCCTGAGAGATATAATTTGAGAGGGCGGCGTTATTCCTAGAACCCGGGGGCGGCGAAAAACCAATTCAGCGCGCCTGTCTTTATCTTTTCCTCTCCAGCTTTGCACACGGTATAGTCAAGGTTGCACTCCTGCGTCATTCCTTTCTTCTCAACTTCCGCCGCTACCTTCTTTTGGGCATCCAGCATCATTTTCCCACCGTGTGACGCCATCACCTGGGCTTCAGCCTTGTTGGTCGCCAACATTGCCTCGCCTTTCATTATCATTTCGTAGCCTTGCGTCATCATCTTTTCGGCGGAGGTCAGTTCTTCGTCCTTCATTCCTTTCTTCGTCATTTTCTCCATTATCTTCTGGTTTCCATCCATCATCTGCTTTGCGCCTTCAACTATCGACTGGTAAGCCGAATCAACTTCCGCAGCTTGTAAACATCTGGCGCCAGCAAAAATACCGATTGACAAAATAAGGATTAAAGTGATTGCGAAATTGCGACCTTTCATTGTAATGTCTCCTTGTCCATTCCTACGGAAAATAAAAACATCTCGTTCGATTTCACACTTTCGTTTGCAGACTGCGCTATGTGTCTCGGTAATTTCCTGGAATCACCCCCTGTCTGATAAAAGTACCTGCCTGTAATCCTTAATGAGAGTAAACCATTGGCGATGAAGAAAAGTTAAAGAAGATATCAAGATTTGATAAAGAATTTGCAGATCGGGCAAAGATAAGCGCTCGGGCGGTCGCCGGAGGAGATCGCCAATCTCCTTCCTTGATTTAGGGCTTGTCCGTAAATAACACCTTTGCGCTCGCATGCGGCTTTTGGCCTGATTTTGCCACTCCTCTATCGCAAAATCCTCGACGTAGCGCTGCTACGCTTGCGGTTTTGCTCAATCCTCGCGACCAAATCAGCCTCAAAATCCGGCGCGATCTAAAGGCCTATTTACGGACAAGCCCTTACGCTGAATGCTGATAAGGCCGGAACCTTGAAACCAAAGCACCTCGAATTATGATCCGGTTATAGAATGAAAACTCATAGTCTTCCGTCCTCCCCGTGTTTCGAATTCGGACCTTGACTTCCGCCCGGCAGATTAATAGAAGCGATCTGAAATTATGAAAGTTTGCACGTGAACTGAAAAACCGAGAAACAGTGAAATTTTTCTTCCTGTTTTTCAATGCCTGCTGCCGTTTCAGTATAGATCGAAAGGACTTGCGATGAAAAAATGGGCGTTTCTTTTTCCCGGGCAGGGATCGCAATACGTCGGAATGGGGCGCGAATTCCATGACAATTACAGCGAAGTGCGGGAGCTGTTTCGGAAAGCGAACGATATACTGAAAATGGATATAACGAAGCTGTGCTTCGAAGGCCCCGATGAAGTGCTCGTGCTGACCGAGAACGTGCAGCCGGCCATTACCGTGGTGAACCTGGCGTGCCTGACCGTCCTGCGGCTCCATGAAATCTACCCTGCAGCGGCGGCGGGACACAGCCTGGGGGAATACAGCGCGCTGTACTCGGCGGGGGCCATGAGTCTGGAAGATACTCTCAAACTGGTCCAACAGAGAGGAAGATTCATGCAGGAGGCGGCCATTATCGAGCCGGGGGGCATGGCCGCCGTCATGGATCTGGAAGAGGAAAGGATCCGCAACATCTGCATGGAGTCCGGGGCCGAGGTGGCCAACATAAATTGCGTGGAGCAGATCATAATCACGGGGCCCGAAGTCGAAGTAAACAGGGCGGCCATCATGTGCGAAAAAGCGGGCGCCAAGAAGTGCGTGAAGCTTAATGTAAGCGGGCCGTGGCACAGCCGGTGTATGGAACATGCGCGCGAGAAGTTCAATCCCGTCCTTCAGCAATGCGCTTTCAAAGATCCGCAGATCCCCGTCGTAAACAACGTAGACGCGGAAATCCCCAAGGGGGGTTCTGAACTCGGGGACAGACTCAGCCGCCAGATCTGCAGCCCGGTCTTGTGGAAGCAATCCATGGAGCGCCTGATCGCGGGGGGATTCGACCATTTCGTTGAAGTAGGGCCAAAGAAAGTATTGCGGGGACTTATGCGCAGAATCAGCCGAGAGGTGAAGGTGCTGGGCGTGGAAGACAACGCAAGCCTGGCGGCTTTTCTGCAGGCTACAGGCTGAAGACTTTTTTAGGCACGGATGGACAATGGAAAAGGGTGTGATCGATGAGTTGAAGTCCGGGCCGCAATGCCCTTCCTTCTTTCACAATCAACCGTTAACCTGCCCTTGCCAATTGACACGCGCTCCCGGCTTTGATTACAATTCGCCGAGTTGGAGTACATTTCGGTGCTGTTTCGAGGAGACAACAAGTGCCTATTTACGAATTCAGGTGTGCGAATTGCGGCAACGTCGAGGAATTCATCCTGACGGGGAGCCGGGAAATCGAAGTAAAATGCGGCGCGTGCGGAGGGGAAGACCTGGAGCGAGTCATTAGCCGCACCAATTACGCCATGGGTTCGTCCAGGGGCGCCGGGGTTTCAGGCACGACGCGTTCGTGCGGACCGGGGCAGTCGTGCACCTCCATAGAGCTGCCGGGCCATAAGAGAGACTGAAGGAAAAACGATCAGGAATCGGAATTTTCCTTCTTTCCCATTTTTTCGACAATCCTGTCGTAATAGAGCTGGTTTTTCTCGAGGTCCAGCGGGCTGCGGCGGGACATGTTGAGCTTCATGACAAGGTAGTTCAGCTTTTTGATCTGCCTGTATTTCTCCTTGGTATCCTTGACTCCGTCCAGCAGTTCTTCGATGGAGAAGATTTCTTTTCTAAGCTCAAGCTCGGGTGGGAGGCAGTCGGCGTTTTTTAAGATCTTGTGCGCCAGCCGGATGTCCTGGGGAATATGCCTGTCATCCTCCAACCGGAGCGGCTTCCCCCTGCCCGGCAGATTATCGAATTCGCCGTTATCGATTGCTTCGCGGATTTTTTTCTCCGCGATTTTGTCGAATGCTTCGAATATATTTCCCATGTTCTCAATATTACCACATGTAACGGCAAACGAAAGATGTCATCGAACGATTTAGCTTCAAGTTCCCTGCGGGATATTTTCCCACCCAGGCGGATTAGAGTTCTCGGCGCCGGCCGGTTCGGCAGGCTTGCAGCCGAAAGGCTCAAACGACGTTTTCCGGACGCCTTCCTGTCGATAGTCGACCGTGAGGCGGCCAAGGTCGAAGAAATTGCCCGGGAGCTGGGAATTCCGGGCGAGGTGGAGGAGTGCATCCGAAGCATTTGCCGTATGGAACCGGACGATGACTTATGGGTGGTTCCGGCAGTTCCGGTGCACGTGGGATTCGAGTGGCTGGCAAATGAGCTCGCCAGGGCCGGAGACGTCCGCAGACTTCCAGTCCCACGGGAAGTCGAATCAAAGGTCCCTAACCCGGTTCGCTCGCCAAATGGGACACTTTACGCCAGCTTTGCCACTTTCATATGTCCCGACTACTGCAGCGAGCCCGATGAGATTTGCACTCACACGGGCAAGGATCGGCCTGGAAACCTCTATGAAGTCCTCCGCAACGTCCCTGCGCCGGGGTTCGACGTCGCAGTCCTCAGAAGCTGGCAGCTTGCGCCGGGAGTCGGCGGCTACCCCGGACGAAGCCTGCAGGATCTGCTTGCCGGGATTGTCCGAAAGCCGGGCAAATACCTGGTCGCAACAAGTTGCCGCTGCCATGGAGTTATTGATGCGCTGGAGTGGAAGAGTCGGGCTGCTTAGTTTCCGTCCGGAAAGTGCCCTTTTCCTCCCCCGGATCAGGTCTGGGGCAGGCTCTGGCGGCGTCGATCTTCGGGTTTTCTTGTGCGGCGTACCCTGGGTACGCCTCCGCGCAAACCCTTGATTTTCCCGCAACGTTCCTGCCAATTGTTTTGAAAATGGCTTAAAAACTGGATTTTACGGCGAGATTGTATGCCAAGAGTTCTACAATTTGATACAAATATGTTCCATCTTTGTACGACGATACCAAATTGTACCAGCACTGAACCAACTACCCATAGGACAGAGGAATCGAACCCCGGACCGTTTCTTACCCAAAAAGGTATGGACCAGGCCTTTTTGATTCACATACGGATCATAAAATGCGCCAGGCGATCTGAAATAAAGCCGGAATTAACTCTATTGGTTAGATTTAATAACGAATCACACCTGAAACCTTGCTCTTAATAATTAATTTGCAAAAATTCTGAATCAGGAATTGATTCGCACCCTTCGCAGGTGGAATCAACCTGCCCTCCACCCAATCCCTGCACGGTCTGCTTTCATAACTTCATGTTTTGAGTGGCATGTAAATTGCTCAACTTTACCCGCATGGGCCGGAGATCCAGCATAAAAGAGGCGTAAAGGACGCTCCAAACCCAGAGTGTTAAAGTCGTTGAGGAACAGATTTGTACCAAGGGTTTTTCCAAACCAGGCCTCATTTCTTTTACTGAAGCGGTGCGAGCGTTCGTTTAACCCGGGAGCATGATATGAAAGATTCTCAAAGTGAGGGTCTCAGCGACTTAAGACACAAATTTGTACCACGTGGCACATCCACCTTGACTCCATTTTTCGCAAAAAGCGCTGTAGGTGCGCTCATATACGATGTCGAAGGCCGCGAGATTATTGACTTTGCCGGGGGGATCGGCGTGATGAACGTCGGGCATAGCCACCCTAAGGTTGTTGCGGCTATAAAAGACCAGGCCGAAAAATTTACCCATACCTGCTTTATGGTTGTTATGTACGAGGGATATGTTCGGCTTGCGGAAAAGCTGTGCCGTCTGGTCCCTGGAGATTTCTCCAAAATGGCTATTTTCGCCAACAGCGGGGCGGAAGCTGTTGAAAATGCTGTTAAGGTCGCCAGGCATTTCACCAAAAGACACAGTCTCATCACCTTTACTGATGCTTTTCATGGCAGGACCTACCTTGCGATGACGCTCACCAGTAAAGTCATGCCGTACAAGACCGGGTTCGGACCGTTCATGTCCGATGTTCACAGAATGCCATACGCTTATTGTTATCGATGTCCCTTCGGCCTTAAGTACCCGGGCTGCGATACCTGTTGCGCCGACTACCTCAAAGAATTTTTCGTAAGCCATGTGTCTGCGGAGAGCACGGCTGCCCTGATAATCGAACCGGTTCAGGGTGAGGGCGGCTTCATCACACCGCCTCCGGAATATTTACCGAAGATCTTAAAGATTTGCCGCGAAAACGGCATAGTGTTCATTTCTGATGAAATTCAGGCCGGGATGGGGCGCACCGGTAAAATGTTTGCCGTGAACCATTGGAACGTGGAACCCGACTTGGTGACTATTGGCAAAAGTCTTGGCGCCGGACTGCCGTTGAGCGCAGTGGTTGGACGTAGCGAAATTATGAATTCACCTCAGGTCGGTGGGCTGGGAGGAACTTACGGCGGCAACCCGATTTGCTGCGAAGCTGCTCTTGCAGTCCTCGGGATATTTGAGGAAGAAGACTTGCTTCAAAGGTCCGAGACATTGGGTATTAATCTCAGGGCGAGATTTGAGGACTTCAAGAAACGCTTCGAACTCGTCGGCGATGTGCGGGGCCTGGGACCGATGGTAGCGATGGAACTTGTAAAGGACCGCGAGACGAAGGAGCCGGCAGCTACAGAAGCTAAAGCCCTTGTCAAATTCTGCTGCGAGAGGGGCCTTGTGCTCCTTTCATGCGGAAGCTTCAGCAACGTCATTCGGACGCTCATGCCCCTGGTCATAACTAACGAGCAACTCGAAAGAGGTCTCGCCATTATCGAGGAGGGTCTTGCCAGCCTTTCGAAACAGTAAACAACAAGAACACCATGAATTGGCCACTTTGGAAATGATTGGAAAGAAGCTGAACCCTGCCTTCAGCTGAGCGATCTTCGAAAAGGGCGGGCTGCACGAGAAGAATGCCTGGATCGGGTTACAGGCCTCCCTGGGTGGACTGAAGCTGCCCATCCCGGATGTGCTGACCTTTGAGGATACAAGCAGGGGAAAGATGTTGCTGGTCGCCATGTTTGAAGCAGGACGGGGTACGATCATGAAAGAGATTATCTGCGCAAGATTGCCCGGGGACATGATTTCTTACGTCTACGTGACTCTCAGGCAGGATCATTGCCATAAATAAGATTGACGCATCCCCTCAGCAATTCTCCGCCGCCCTGCGGATCGGGAGTTTCGAAAGGACCTTTCATGAAGACCCACAAAACGGGAGGTTAGATTCGAGATGAGTGTAAATAAATATGCAGTCATACTGGATGAACTTGCCGAAGCCGAATCCAGGCCTGAAGTGTTGTTCCGTCAGGCTGGAGACGGTTTCCTGCAGGTTGAATACGGTGCAAACCCAAGATTCAATCTGGTCGATTCCTTCAGGACCCTCACTATCAATGAAGCCGTTAAGGGGAAAAAGATCCATGGGTTGTTCGAAACTGTGCCCGGCATCCGAACAAATTTGTTTCATTTCGATCCGGAGATCCTGTCTGCCAAGGATTTGATCGCTCAAATCAAGGAAGCAGAGGAGAAACTGGCACATGTCGAAGATATCGTATTCGACTCGCGCATCATCTCGTTGCCCATTGCTTTTGAAGATGGTGAAACAAAGAAAGCGGTGGCGAAGTATCTGAAAGAAGTGAGGCCGGAAGCCCCCAACGCGATCAACGGCTACAATATCGAATACATGGCGCTCTGCAATGGAGTTTCAGTTGCCGAAATAAAACGGATGGTCTGCGGCACCGAATGGTACAACAGTGGAAACGGCTTCTGGCCGGGTGGAGGGTTTTTCTGGCCCCTTGACCCAAGGTGCGCAATCGTGGTGCCGAAGTACAACCCGCCGCGAACCTGGACCCCGGAGGGGACTGTAGGCATAGGCGGCCCCTGCTTATATGTCTATCCCACTCCCACGGGAGGCGGATACCAGCTTTTCGGCAGGACGATCCCAATTTTCCAGTTCGCTCAGAAGCACCCGCTTTTCAAGGACAGTCCCACGTTTTTCAAGGCAGGCGACAGGATTCGGTTTCACGAGGTCAGCGAACCTGAGGTCCTGGATATCTATAAGCATGTCCATGAAGCAACTGATTACGTCTACGATATCAAACCTGCTCGATTCGCCGTAAAGGATTGGCTTGATTTCTACAACTCGGCGGAGGTCCAGAAGCAAGTGAAGGAGCTTCTCGCAAAGCAGGAAGCGGGAACCAAAGTTGCCCCGAGGGTATAAACGATCTAGCCAGGAGCTGACGAGATGTTGAAGATCATAAACGGAGGAATTGAAACAGTCGTTGAAGACTGGCCGGGAAGAATAGGCTATCTGGATAACGGTATGGCCTCTTCCGGCGCTTTCGATAATGTTGCCCTGGGGTTCGCGAATCTGCTGGTCGGAAATTCCGCAGGTGAGGCTGGACTCGAGATCGCGGGAGGATATTTCGAAGCGGAGTTTGGAGCGGACACGCTTATCAGCGTGACTGGGACCGATATGAAGCCCGCGTTGAACGATCAGCCAATGTCAATGTGGGAAGCTGTGCCCGTAAAAGCTGGTGATAATATCAAATTCTCGCATTTCAGCGAGTTCGGTTTCCGGTCCTACATTGGCGTCGCCGGAGGAATTGATGTTCCGATTTACCTCGGCAGTAAATCGACCTGTCTTTTCGGGAGCTACGGTGGGTTCGAGGGACGAAAGCTGGCGCCGGGCGATGTCTTGAAATGCGGTGCTCCGTCCAGTGGCATCCAAAGCGGCCGAAAGGTCAAGCCGGAGGCTATGCCGAAATATTCACGCGAATGGGTGCTGCGAGCCATCCCGGGGCCGAACTCCGTCCCGGACTATCTGACTGACGAGGGCATGGATTACCTCTTCGCTGCTTCTTTTAAAGTCCAGCTCAACTCTAACCGGTCGGCCGTTCGACTGGCGGAGGCAAAGGACCTTGCTTTTGCAAGGAAAGATGGAGGAGTCGCGGGAAGCCACCCCTCCAATGTACTGGATCACGCCTATCCTATTCGTGGCGCTGTCAACATATGTGGGAACACGCCCATTTTGCTGATCGCTGACGGGCCGACCCTGGGCGGCTACATGGTAGCTCTGCAGGTCATCTATGCCGATCTTTGGAAAATCGGGCAGGCAACGCCCGGCCGTGACTTCGTGAAGTTCGCGTATTGCACGCCGGAGGAAGCTGTTCAGGCGCGCAAAGAACAAAGGGAATGGTTATCCACGAAGTCTTTGTCCTGATTTTCGAAAAGAGGTGGATGCAATGGATCTGAATGTAGACATGGGAGAAAGCTTCGGCAGGTACAAGCTAGGCAATGATGAAGAGGTCATGAAATATATAACTTCGGCCAACGTGGCCTGTGGTTTCCACGCTGGCGACCCTCTTGTCATGGACACCACTGTCCGGTTGGCCAAACAGTATGATGTCGCTGTGGGCGCCCACACCGGCATCCAGGATATCCGGGGTTTCGGGCGCAGGAGGCTCGATATTACGCCCGAAGAATTGAAAAGCGATACCCTGTATCAGCTGGGGGCGCTCGATGCCATTTTGAAGGTGCACCACATGACCATGCAACATGTGAAACCACACGGGATTCTGTACCGGATGGTTTCTGACGAGGAGAAATACGCTGAGGCGTATCTCGACGCAATAGCTTCTTTCAACCCTCAACTGCTCATCATGATTCCCAGGGGCACGCTGATATGGCAGCGGGGTAAGGAACTCGGACTCAAGATGTGTGCCGAAATCCTCATTGACCTCAGCTATGACGAAGAGGGGAACTGGGTGCTTGAGCGCACCAAGAAGGCAAGGTCCCCCGAAGAAGTGGCCGAAAGGGCGGTGATGGTAGCCCGTGACAAACAGATCACCACGATAAGCGGAAAGCGAATAAATGCCGATGCCGACACGATCTGCTGTCACGGGGATTCACCCAATGCCGAAGATGTGGTTAGAACGGTCAAAGCAGAATTCACACGGCTGGGGATTCCACTGATGAAACTGAGCGACTGTGGGGCATAGTCTGAATATGGAGGATCTAACAATGGAAGTGATCGTAAAAGCTCATATGCCTGGCCTTGTGGCGCGCGTCGTCGTCAACGAGGGCGATAAGATCGTCAAGGGGCAGGAAGTTGCCGTAATCAACTGCATGAAAACCGAACTCTCTGTCACTTCTTCTGTGGACGGGACTGTGAAAAGCATACTGGTCAAGGAATGGGATGAAATGGAAATCGACAGCCCTATGGTCGTCTTGGAAACATAGTCGGAGTCTGTACGTGTTTCAAACCGGAGAAGGAAGCCAGTACCCGTGATTAAGAAACTTTTGATTGCAAATCGTGGCGAGATAGTAGTCAGAGTAATGAAGGCGTGCCGGAAGCTCGGTATCGGTGTGGTTGCCGTTTACTCCGACCCCGATAAGAATATTTCGTATCTCAAACATGCTGATGAAGCCTACCACATAGGCCCGGCAAATCCGATCAAGAGCTATCTAAACATTGAGGCCGTACTCGGGGCGATGGAAAAGTCAGGGGCCGATGCCGTCCATCCAGGGTATGGGTTTCTGTCCGAGAATTCATTGTTTGCCCATGCGGTGGTTTCCGCTGGTTCAACCTGGGTGGGCCCCCCGCCTTCCGTGTTGGCTGAGATCGATTCCAAGTGCTACTGCAGAAGGATCGCAACAGATTCGGGGGTCCCTGTCGTACCGGGAACCGTCGAGATCGCAAAGGATGCGGACGATATAATCCGCTTTGCCTCGGAGCATGGGTATCCACTTGTTTTGAAGCTCGACAAAGGAGGCGGCGGCAAAGGGATAGAACAGATCGGGGAGGACGGGCAGGCAAAGGAGGCCTTCGAGC
>Ga0326728_10015346_pt1 | contig 15959 bp, 13 predicted proteins | sample MB3enrmetagenome_FD_207602 | JGI IMG/M metagenome (GOLD analysis project Ga0326728, IMG submission 207602) | Lab enriched peat soil microbial communities from McLean, Ithaca, NY, United States - MB31MN | ecosystem: Environmental > Terrestrial > Soil > Wetlands > Peat | place: USA: New York...
CCATATACCTAGCTCGCGTAAATATTGATGCATGTCGCTGGTTTCAGTAGAATATGCCGTAAAGGCTAAGCTTTCTGCGCTGCCGCCGGTAGACGTTAAGGCTTGATTGGATAAAAGTTTAACGTGCCAGAATGATAACGAATTCTATTTTTAGGAAACATTGCGAAACGGCTAACACCTATGTGGGTGGGGAACCGAATTGTAAATAAACTGATTAAATTGTTATGGTTTCTTACACTGGTTTGCGCCTTTTCGGAGAAAGTGCTAATATTGCCAATACTCGATCATATTCCCTATGAGGTGAAAAATGACAAAAGAATACGATCCATTGAACCTAAAAGCTTTTCGCGGTACTCGAATTAAAATCTTTGGAACCAATGCGGACGATCCTGAAAAGGGAAGGATTTTTCTCCGGACAAAAGTGGGTTGGTTTGAGCGAATCGTAGATGCATCGGGGGACTTGATTTTCACCCCGGTAACTCATTCAGAAGAAGAGCTACTTAAGTTTGTTGCAAAAGGTAACCCTTCGGTTGATTTGGTTCAATTAAGTGATGAATATCAAAAGAAGGCCTATGGTGAATTGTTAGAACAATTGACATCAAACGATTTTAATCTCCATTTTGCAGCTATATGGATCGGGAAAAATAAATTATTTACCATAATCGGAATGATATTAATTGTATTGGGTTTACTGATCTTTGGTTCTGGCATATATTTACGGCTAGCCTACAGCCCAACTAATATTCAAAGCATCGGCTCTTACAAGCAGCAGTTTGAACAACTTTATTATGGTGGGTTAGCAGCTATTATTGTTGGCGCAATAATGGATATTTTCGGTTGGATCTTAATAGGTTTGACCAGTCTTGCAAAATGATGGTGATAAATACGAAAATGGTGGCTGCCCCAGATGCTACCTGACGTCCATTCTGAATTCAGCCTATTATTATTATTGCCACTTTGTTTTGAAGTTATACCGTGGCCATTGCACAAACATCGGCATCCCTGTTAAGTCCTGCTTAATGTTACAGTAAAGGGTGTAATATTCGTCGTAGGTTGGGATCAAACTCGTTGGCGCAGGGACTGTCTCCTTTAGGCGGCAAAGGAATGCGCCGAATCCTCCTTTTGTTTTACAATAAATTTACGTCAACTTTTATTCAATTTTTAACGTTCATGTTATAATTTCATAAAAGGTGAAATCTTATTTCCTGCCAACTTATTCTCAAGGAGAACGGATATGGAAAAAAAAGTCTTAGTCCCAAATCAAGATTTATGGCTGTTAATGGGGAAAATACATCACAAAAGAATTTTGTTAAGACAACGGGAATTGAGCGAATATAATATCCCAACTCGCCAACTTTACATGTTGCACCTTATAAGAGATTTGGGCTCCAAAACAACTATATCTGAAATAGCCAAAACAGTGGAACGGCAGGTTGACGTTATTTCACGGCAAATGATTAGCATGGAAAAAGACGGATTAATAAAGAGAACCAAAGCCGCTTCCAAATCAAGGCTATTAAAAATCGAATTGACTGAAAAGGGCCGTAATCTGGCAAAAATTAGCGGTAAAAGTGCAGCAATGGATAAGATAATATCTGTTCTGGGTACGGACGAGCGACAGCAATTATATTCGCTCCTGAATCGAATGTTGATCGCAATTAATCAATATGACGCTGAGAATGACACCAAGCGTTAACGTGCACGGGGAGCCTTTGGCACAGAGTACTTAAGTACGGTGCAGTTAGCCCAAACGAGGGATATGAAAGCCCTCTAATAAATGGTTAAATGATCTCAGGGTAGTCGGAATTATTGGGTTAAACCCCCATTATATTGCCGCCTTAATTTGAAATTTTCACTTCTACCCGGCGCTTAATCTCAAGCGGTTTAGTTAATCTCAATGATATCCCCGACCGGGCAAGCAATTTGGTATTCATATAAATTAAGGAAAATCACGGTACGATCATTTTAACCATGAAAGTCATAAAGATTTTAGCTATTAGTTTATTAGGTTTAATCCTGTTCTTCTCGTTATTCCTCTTTGGCATCACTTTTACAGTGAAACAAACGGCGCTGAACCCTAATTTCGCGGTTAAAATACTCAATGATATTAATTTCAACCAAGCAATTCAAGAGACAATCGGCCAACAAGTCGCCAACGGCAACATCTCTCCCCAGTTACAAACTGCGCTGATTACATCGCTGCAAAACATAGAACCCGTGATTAAGGAACAGCTTAGTATAGCGATTGTGAACACTTACGCTGCCTTAAAGGAACAAAGCAATGCTCCGAATTTAGACAGTACTCTGGCCAATTCCGTGGTTAATGCGCAATTCGTCAAGAATGTATTGGATAAAATAGACCTGTCGTCACTCCTGGATCAAGTGGTAGAAGAACAGATTCCAGCCTCCGCTGGGATCTCTGGGGATTTTGAAAATGCTCTAATCACTGCCATTAATGCCAGTGCGCCGGCATTAAAACAACAAATTATAAATGCTGCCGGCCCGATCTGCCAATATTTAACCTCACAGACTGCCACTATCGATCTACAAAACACACTGCGGCAGACCCTACTCTCAGATAGTTCGGTGAGTGGGGTTTTAAACAATTTCGATTATACTTCAGTGACGAAAGACATTCTCACCGCTGAAATCGGCGGGCAATTGCCTGACGGCATTCAGTTGACGAGTCAGGACATGGACCAATTGGTAGCGGCCCTGCAACCGTCTGTAAAGACAGCGATAATCAATGCCAGCGGCAATATCGCCGATTATCTCATGGGTACCAACCCGAATTTCAGCATCGACATTGACTTAACGCCAGTGATGCCGAGTTTAAAAATAGTAACCGAAACTGCCTTTATGGGGCAGCTGCCCGGCGGTCTCCAGGGCTTGCCCCAAACAGCTGCCGATTATGCTTTTGAACAGTATTACTCCGGTTTCAGTCAGTCGATACCGGCCACTTACCAAGTAAACTCCAGCGATTTAGGCCTGAATGTTACCAGCGGTATCACCGCCGCTATTACGAGTGCCCAAAATAGCCTGATGCAGGCGCAAAGCAGTATTACCACAGCCAGTCAGGATTTTACCAGTGATCTGGGAACTGCCCGAACCTACGTGGGGTATTTCCAGGAAGCTTTTATAGGGCTGATCGTACTGACGGGACTGGTAATATTGGGGATAGTCACCATCCACCGCAGCATCAAAGCATCTTGCCGGGACTTGGGAGTGGTTTTTTCCCTTTACGGGGCAGGTGAATTTGCCGGGGTGCTGCTTATTAGAAACATCGGCCTTCAGCAATTGTCACATTTAAATATCCCGCAGGCTTTAAGCAATCTGCCGGGAATGTTGCTGCGTGATATGACCGCACCATTAGAAGCCGTCAGCCTGGTTTGTCTAGGCGGCGGAATTTTATTGATTGTCACATCCTTGCTTTTTCCCCGGTTAAAGCCGGTGAAAATCGAGCAAAGAAACATCAGTCCCCATTCAAAAGAGCCGCTGCTGAACAAGAATAACAACCTGGGTTAATTCCATTTTCACCAATTTGATTACATTCGATCGAACCTAGCTGTCGGTGTTTAAAAAGTTAAGCACAGCCCTGGCATACTCCTCGGGCATGACGCGAGTAACATAAATCGAACCATCTGCGATAATGGTGATCTTCCCACGAGGTAATAAACTCTTGACCTTTTGCGCCACGGGATAAAAAGGATCAAGCGTCCCCGAAAGCACCAGTGTTGAGCAATTAATCAGCGGGAACCTGCGCTTGACGTCATAGTTGCCCGATGCCCAGTGTATCTCCTCACCCCTCGGGCCGGCCTTAACATAGTCGATGACTCTTTCCTCTAGTATGTCCGGGGGCGCTCCCCAGAAGGCAGCCCGCCGCCACCATTCCATTAAGTGCGAACCGTCCGGCTTTATTTCGACCCGACCCGTGAAGGTTTTAAAGTCGGGGTGACCGCTCATGACAATGCCTTCATCCGCCTCGGGGAAATAGCCAGCCGAGGACAGTATGAGCTTGTTTACGCGGTTTGGCCAGTTTATGGCCAGTTCTGCGGCGACGTTAGCGCCGGCATTTTTGCCCAGCACGTTCACCTTTTCGATCCCTAAACTGTCTAAAAAGGCGATGGCCGTTCGGGCATGGTCGATCATTTGATATTGAAATGGAGCCGGGTCGGAATCCCCGTTGCCCAGAAAATCCATGGCGAAGGCGCGGTAGTTACTGGCTAAAAAAGGCATCACCTTGCTGAATTCGTTGGAAGAAGAAACTGCCGCGTGGAGCATCAGCAGTGGTTCGCCGCTGCCCGTAACCCGGTAATGGACCTGCCCTTCTTTAATGCTGGCAAAAGCTCTTTTCATCTTTTCCTTCCTCTATTTACTACCAATTAAGTAGTTTTGCTGCTCGATTAATGATATCGAATTTCGTGGAAAACAGGTCCCAGCATCGGCACTAGGGCACCCGAGCGTAAGGTCGTGGATAGACGACCGGGCCATTTTGTCTTGAAGGAAGAATTACCGTCGCGCCACCGGTGACTGATACCGCCCCCGTTTGAATTACGTTCTGGATATCAATGTCTACGCAGTACTTGCCATCGTCACAATATTTTCTGACTACCTTGCCTTTGACCCAGGTGGTATCGCCGACCATCACAAACCGGCGGATTTGAGCGCTGAATTTCCAGAGAAAGCCGTCATCGCCCATCCAATTTGTGAGCAGAATGAAACGCCAGGCCTCCAGCTGCTGCCCCACCGCAAAAGTCCGCTTCACCACCTTGACACCGTAGGCCATCCTGGTTTCGGCCCAGGGTATTTTTTTCCACATGATGCGATTTAACCGGTCGGACAAATTATGCGCATGTCCCCCGGCATGCCAGGCCGTTTTTTCAATCTCACTATACGGGCCGCGAACGACCGGGACGAGCTCGTCCCCGATTTTAACATCCTCCCAGTAGCGGGGATTCGCCCCGCGGATTTCTTCCGCATCCTGCGCATTGTAAATATCTTCCAGTTCCTTTTCGGTATAACTGGGTGTTTTTTCAATTTCCGTGTTGGCGTAAGAATTTAAGCGTGCCACTTCGTTGACATCAACCCACTGGTCATAACAGCTGTATCCGGCGACCAAATCACCTCCCTGCCGGTAGTAATCGCACTGTTCATAGGAAAGTACCTTCCGCCCAGCCCAATTGCTCCTCATTTCCACGTTATCAGACGGGCACATCACCCGGTAAGTGAACTTATCGCCGACACAAACGGGCTTGAACCACTCCCGATCGCAACCGGAATAATAGCCCGCAATTTCCGGGATCATCGGGCCATGGTCCAGCGGTGACTGGGCATAAGTGATGGTGTAAAGATAGTTCGGGGGAGCAATTAAACACTTATATTTTGTGTTCCGGGCGTAATCGGGATCCCGGTAAAGCGGATTTAAATCGCCTTCGCCATTGACGAAAATTCTGATGCCATCCTCTGTGGCTTCCCGGTTCAAGGAATTGTCGCTCAGAATATTGCCGACAAATCCCGGTCCGCGCGCCCTGAATTCTTCACTGGTCAGGACGCGGCCCTTGAGTTTCCCCCAATCCTCAAGCATTTGATCCAGCGGACTTAATTTTTTTGCTGACATCATTTTCTCCTTTCTCCCTTTTTGAAATATTTTGCAAGTTGAATTCAATTTACTGCCCTGGTTAGGGGCTAGTAAATGATTTTCTTTTCCGCTAACCCGGCTACTTCGCGATCCGACATGCCCAGCAGGGTTTTAAAAACATAATCATTGTGTTCCCCCAGGCACGGCGCCGGGGGATTGGTGGCCGTCAGCGCCGATTTCCAGGGAGCGCGGTAGACGATGGTTTTCCCGCCTTCGGGATGGTTTTGCTCGATAAAGACACCGCGCTTTTTGATGTGCGGATCGGCGATCAACTGCGGAACGTTAAGGCAGACGCCGGCGGCTATCCCGGCCTTTTGGAGGCGGTGCATCACTTCGTAATTGGTATAATCCTTGGTCCAGCCGGCGACGAGCTTATTCAACTCATCTTGATTTTGCCAGCGGCCGACCTGATCGGAGAACCGGTCCGCCTTGCTCCATTCCGGATTGCCCATCACCCGGCAGAAGGCCCGCCATTGCCTGTCCGTCCCGATGGCAATGGCAACCCATTGATCTGCGCCCCGACAGGGATAAGCGCCGTGGGGCGCCATGATCTCATCACGGTTTCCCAGGCGGGGCCTGATGCGGCCGTTCATCACGTATTCCATGATTATTTCGGGGATCACCGTGGTTACGCCCTCGCTCTGCGCGACATCTACGTGCTGACCCCGGCCGGTCCTTTGGCGGTAATTCAAGGCGGTCAGGGTTGCGACCACACCGTACATGCTGCCGATCGGATCGCCCGGATATGTGCCCGAAAGAACCGGGCCTTCCCCCGGATAACCAAACGCGGCATTCAACCCGCCGGCCGCTTCAATGGTGGACGCGTACGACACGTAGTCCTTGTCGGGCCCGCTGCTGCCGAACCCGGGGAGGGAAACCAGGATAATATCCGGCTTAACTTCTTTCAGCGCGGCATAATCCAGGCCCAGGCCCGGTAATACGCGCGGCGCGAAGTTGGTAATAACAACGTCGCTGATCCGCGCCAGCTGCTTGAGGATTTCCACGGCCGGCGGCTGTTTCAAATTCAGTGTGCAGCTCTTGACGCCGCGGTTGGTGACATTGAATTGGTTATTGTTCATCCCCAGCTCGGTGCCTTTGTGCAGGAAAACCCGCTGGATATCCAGCCGCTGTAGGGTCTCAATCTTGATGACTTCGGCTCCCATGTCCGCCAGCACTGCCCCCATCCAGGGACCGGCCCAGACCCAGGTCAGGGCAATGATCCTGACACCCTTCAGCGGCGCATTAACCATTTCTCATTACCATCCTTAGTTGATCACTGGAGACTTCAACAGGCTGCCTTAAAATGCTCAGATCACTCCGGCTTCTTTCAGTTTGACCAGGTCGCGCCGGGCAAACCCTAAACGCCCGCAGTAGACCGCCGCGTTGTGCTCCCCCAATGCGGGGGCGGCCGCCGGCGTTTCCCGCGGAATTTCCGGAAAGGTATAGGGGACACCGGGGTATTTGAGATTACCTGCCGTTTGTTTGCCCACCGCCACAAAAAATCCCCGCGTGGCCATCTGCCGGTCGGCGACCACCTGATCGGCCGTGCGCACCGCCCCCAGCGGCGCTCCGCGCTCCTGGCTCCAACGGTAGATTTCTTCCACGGTGTGCTCCATGGTCCATTCCAGCAGCAGGGGTTTGAGCGCGTCCCAGTACAGCGCTCTTGCCGTGGCATCTTTAAATAATTCACTGTCCGCCCAGTCGGGATGCCCCATCACTTCGATAAAACGCCGCCACTGATGCTCTTCGGAGAAAGCGTTGTAGATGTAGCCGTCTTTACAGGGCAAAATGTGCGCCGGCGCGATTGACAGGACATCGGTGCGGGCTACAATCTGGTGCAAATACCAGTAATGCGCCACGGCGGAGTTCAGATTTTGAATCACACTTTCCTGCTCGGAGATGTCCAGGTGCGAGCCTAAATTGGCAACGCGCTGCCGGTACAATGCCCCCAGTGTGGCGGCGGCCGCGCTCAGCCCGGCCTGAAAACTCATCAGGTGGGCGGGATACTTGATCGGCTCTTTGTTGATGTCGCTCTCGCGGGTGGAAATAAAACCCACGCCGCCCATGTGCGTGATCACCAGTTCGCTGCCCTCGTAATCCTTGTACGGGCCGGTTTGGCCAAAAGGCGTAATGGAGGCCATGATGGTGCGGGGATTGATCCCGTGTACCGCCCGGTAAGTTAGCCCCAGTTCCTTCATCCGCCGAGGAGGATTGTTTTCCACCAGGATATCAGCATGCTTTAATAATTCAGCGAAAATTTTCCGGCCGGTGGCGGTGGCGGGATCGAGGGTGATCCCCAGCTTGTTCATGTTGAGATATTGAAACAGGCCGCTTCCTTCCGGAGCATCTTTTAAAAATGGTTCTGTCGCCCGGGTGGGATCACCACAACCCGGCGGTTCGATCTTGATCACTTCCGCGCCCAGGTCCGCGAGGATTTTGGCGCAGAACGGCGCCGAAAAAAGATTGCCGTATTCCAGCACCTTGATGTCATCGAGCGCTTGATAAAACATCCTTTCCCCTAAAGTGGAGGGCCCCCGGCTCGGCCCCTAATGCCGTTGCCCGCTGGCGTCGACGGTGATCAGCACGACCCCGGGCCGCGGCGCCCGGCAAATCCCTTGACCGAATTATACTCCGTTTTTCATGAGGGGAGCTACCGGCCGTGTCCCGCGCTGGAACTGATTTTTAGCAGCTGCGGAACCGGACCTGAAACGAACAGCCTGTGCGCGCTAGGCTTTTCTTGGTCGGACCAGCGCCCCCATCACCGCCGCCACCAGCATCGCCACCGCGGCCACCCAGAACGCTAAAATGTAGTTCCCCTGCAAATCGAAAAGCGCCCCGCCGATAAAGGGACCGAGCGCCGCCCCGATCGCCCAGCTGAAGTAGATCATCCCCATGATTTTACCGATGTGGGTGGCGTCGAACGCCTGGCCGTAGAGCGTGCCCGCTGACGGCACGATCCCGCCGTTGGCCAGACCGTAAACCACGGCAAACAGATCGATCTGCCAGAGGCGCTTGATGGCGGTCAGCCAGATCATGGCCGCGGCCATGCCGACGGCGCTGATGATGGCGGTCGCTTTGGCGCCGGCGCGGTCGGCCACTACCCCGCCGAAGAAATTGCCGGCGATGCTGGTGAAGCCAATAATGCTGATCACCGCTGCCCCCTGCTCCGCGGAAAAGCCGATGTCCGTGGCGTGCGCCGCGATGTGAGTGGCCAACATCATCACACAGACCCCCATCAGAAAATTCAGGGTCGTAATGCACCAGAAGCTCCTGTTTTTGAAGATCAAGATTGTGGAGAAAACTGCCGGCGGCGGCGCCGGCGGCCGGTCAGCTGCTACCGGCGGTGCGGGCTCGCGCCCGTCCGGTAAAAGGCCGATTTCGCCCGGGTCCCTTTTTAACCCGAACGAAAGCGGCACGATCACGATTAAGGGCAGCAACCCCAGCACGATGAAGCTGACGCGCCAGTTGAAATTCACGATGAAAAAAGTCGCCAGCGGCGCCAGGATCACCTGGCCGATGCCGACCCCGGCCATGGTAATTCCGGAGGCGAGGCCTCTTTTGCGCTCAAACCACCTGATGACGAGCGGCATGCTGACGACATAGGTGGCCCCGGAACCCAGTGCCAGCAGCAGGCTGTAGGTGAGGAATAACTGCCAGACGGCGTGCACCTGGCTGGTGAGCAGCAGCCCGATGCCGGTCAATAAGCCCATGATGAGCACCAGCTTTTTCGGGCCGAAACGGTCCAACGCCCAGCCGCCCAGCACGGCCACGCCCGCCATCGCCACCATGTAGGCCGAGACAATCGAGGACGTCACCGAGCGCGACACATTGAACTGGGCCTCCAGGGACTTGAAGAAAACCCCGAACACAAAAACCGTCCCCATCAGGATGGCGTTGAGCCAGAACAAGGTATTGACGATGTTCCAGCCGTAAAAAATGGTCTTTTTTGATTTTGGCAAAGGGCCTTACCCCCGGCTAAAGTGATCCCGCCCGGCAAGCGGTGCATTGTATAACTTAATAATGCAACCTTGTCTGCACACGGTCTGCGTAACAGGGTGTCCGGTTCAAACAAGCGCTATTGTAAACCAACCCGGGTCCCCGTTGCAATTAATGTTTTGGTAACCTTTATTTTGATGCAACACATTTATTTCTTAAATATGGAGTTCGCCGCGCGCGGCGGGTTATTCAACTCTGAAAGAGCATAATCCTGACTTCTTGTCCGACGTTGAACTTAATGATCCTGATGTACTTCGTTTTTAAATTAGGCTGATCCCTGCGCTGTAAGCGTCAACGAAATCAGAATGAATAGGGTGAGTCGCTCACGAAATGTGGCTTTCGGACCGAAGATTTAAGATCCCCTCCCGGTAAAATTCTACTCTTTTGTTGATTTCGGTATAATCAATGTTGCCGGATTTTAAATATTCTTGAACCGTAGCATAATCAGGGATCGCGGCTCGCCCGCCCAGCCGGGTACATTTAATCGCCGATACCGCGCTTGAAAATAAAGCGATCTTTTCCGTTTCCCACCCCTTTAATAAGCCAAAAATAAACGCGCCGTGAAACACGTCACCAGCGCCTGTGGTGTCAACAACGGCGATATTATGGAACGCCGGCAGGGCAAAATAATTATTGCCATCAATGCCGACACAGCCCCTGACCCCCAAAGTAAATACCACGATTTTGGGGCCTCGCTTTTGAACGGCTTTGCAGTTTTTTTCATAGTTAGTGTCGTGAAACAGACCGTTATAATAATCCTCCGATCCGATAAAAACATCGATTAAATCTGTATGCTCATCGGTATCGACATTGAAACCGCCCGCATCATCGACGACAGTAATCCCCATTTCTTTTGCCCAAACAGCTGCCTGCACTTCCGCTTTACCCATTTGCCCCAGATGAATAAATTTAGTGGTGGAGATATATTCTCGATCCAGTTCTGTACTGTTGATTTCCCTTTTCATGAACCTGACAATAAAACGTCTCTCCATCGTATTAATCTCGGCCAGGCAAACCGCGAAGGCAGTTTTCTTTTCCCTGTCTTGGATAATGTGAGAAGTATCAATGTGGTGGCGTTTAAAATCATCGATGCAAAATTGCCCGTAGGCATCGTTGCCAACAGCACCGATCATTCCGCACCTTGCGCCCAGTCTGGCCGCCGCCACAATGGCGCTGCCAACATTGCCGCCGCCCTGCCAGCTGCAATCCAGCATGGCTGTTAGACTATTGGTCCCGGGTAGTTTATCCATCAGGGTGTTAAAATCCACCACGGGATGCTCTATCCCGATAATGTCTAGTCCCACGGTTTAACCTCTTTAATGTTATCGGCATTTTACCTGGGTAAAATGCCGGGCATGCCGCCTTCAAGTAAAAACATAAAATGCTTATTTAGTGATTTGGTGTGTCCGGGCACCCGGTATTGTCAGCGACAGCTTATTGCGTAAATAGTTCATGATTTCTTTTTTTTGATAGTCACACAGATCAAAAAGATTATCTTTTTTATCTTTAGTCTGTTGATAGTCCCTTGTCGTTGAATAGAACAGGGCAAAGTACTCCGTTCCGATGTTAAGTTTGTTTATTCCCAATTTGAATGACTGCTGCAATTGGTCCTCAGGTATCCCTGTACCGCCATGCAAGACAAGCGGTGTCTCGATAGTCCGGTTTATTTGTTGCAACCGATTCATGTCTAGCTTCGGGGTCTCCACATAATATCCATGGGCGCTCCCGATGGCAATGGCCAACGCATCAACCTTTGTTTTCGCCACAAAATCGACGGCTTGCTCTACCGTGGTATACATGTCCTCGTTCTTATAGTCACTGGTATTGGCCGCGATCCCCACTTTGCCGAGTTCCGCTTCGACGTCAACGCCGAACGCGTGTGCCGCCTTCACTATTTCGGAGGTGACACGAACATTTTCTTCATAAGGGAGCCGGGAACCGTCAATCATCACCGAAGAAAAACCAGCTTTTATTGCGCTTAGAATGGTGTTGAACGAATCGCAATGATCCAAGTGCAGTCCAACGGGTATTTTCACTTTTTCCGCCATGCTTTTTGTAATCGACGCAAAAGTCTCCAGTGGGATATAACTTTCCAGAAAAGGTGGCATCATGACCATTACCGGCATGCCCAGCTCCTCGGCCGCAGCCACTGGCCATGCGATGCTTTCATAATCATGGCAGTCGAAGGCAAGCACTGCCGTATTCTTGGCATCCACTGCTTTTAAGATTGTACTCATTTTTTCAAAAGACATTTGACATTTCCTCTTTCCATTAATATTTTTTACGCTGTACCCCAATCCGGGTAGATCGGCGGTCACTATCTTGAGTTACCTGGCTCAAGGTTTTAGTGGACAGCATCATTGCGAGACTGCCCAGTATCTTAAACCTTTGCCCCTAATGACCCAAGGACCGCTTCAGTTTTTGGTCTATCCAGAACCGGGCACCGTAGAAGCTCAACCGGCTGGGGCCTCCAATTCCCATCCAAATCGAATGGATTTGACCGTGATAACCCTTGAGCCAGGGCTGGCAAAGCGCGTATTCCATTGGTTGCAGCAGGGAGATGGCGAAATGCTGCCTGGCCACTCGCTCATTCATGTCCCGCATGATTTGCTTTAACTCCTCTTCGCTGGCAGCGGCCATCGCCTTGGGATAAAAACCATCAATTACTGGATCACTAACCATCAGGATATTGGAACCACTGTGAAATCGGGTGATTGCCTGAAACGGCGCGTAGCAGTGACCAAGCGGCCCGTATTGACGAAAGACTAACTGGTCATGCTTGCGAGCTTCCACAAAAGCCGTGCAAGCATTGGATTCCATTGGCCTTACTTCCATTTCGATCCGAATTTGGGCAAAGGCAAATTTTATTATTTGAAAGAGTTCCATGTCCGAGGCAATGTCCACTACGATGTTGGTGTTAAATCCATTGGGGTAGCCAGCATCGGCTAAAAGTTGTTTGGCCGCCGCTGGATTATAAGCGTATTCGTCCTTTAAATCTTGCGGCCAATCCTGGTAGGGGAATCCCCATCCCGGCATGACCTTAAACAGGTGCCTTGATATCACCGTGTTAGGGTAAGGCTCGATCAGGCCATGGTAGTGGTCTTTGGCGATGGTTGGCAGGTCCAGGGCCATCTGCATTGCCTGGCGCACTCTGACGTCATTAAATGGTGGCCGGTCATTTCTCGGCTGTACCGTCACCGCCTGCGTGGTGGGATTGCGTATCGGTAATATTTCAGGGTTGGTGTTCTGCATTGCCTGAACCTGCTGATAGGAGGCTCTGTCCATGATGTCCAGTTGGCCGGCGCGCATTGCCGCCAGGGCGGTATCATCATCTGGCATTACCACGTATTTAACCGAGTCCACATAAGGAATCTTGTTCTGGGGATAACGCTCGTCATGTCCCCAGTAATGGGGATTCCTGACCAGGGTTGCCGAACTGCCGGAGGTAAAATTCTGCAGGATAAAAGCCCCGGTTCCCACGGCATGATGCCAGTCCGAGAGGTCACCCCATTTCTTCACGGCTTCGGGATTCTCGAGGCACTGCCGCTGCATAACGCCGTGCAAAGCTTCCATAATAAATTCAGGATTGCGTGCCTTCCACTTAAACTCCACGGTGTACTTATCAACGGCCGTGACGGATAGTAATTCTTTGAATTGGACCTCCTGGGGGAACGGGCTCGGATTCGGATAACCGCCAAACCCTTGCAATCGGCGATAGTGAAATACGACGTCATCAGCCACAAATTCCCTGCCGTTGGCCGGCGGCAGGTTCTGCCAGTGGATCCCTTTACGCAGATGGACGACGTGGGTGCCCGGATCTGGAAACTCCCAACTTTCGGCCAATAGTCCCCTCATGTACTTGGAAGGGTGCCACGGAAGTTTATAGTCCCAGATTTCAGGGTTTTGCGTCCAGTCGTCACAAACCAGTCTTTCCATCCACCCGCCATAAATGCTGGTAAGGCCCTCACTGAAATATGGATCAAAATTCTCAATGTTCCTGGAGGCACGGATGGCAATCTCGCCGCCATATTGTGGTTGCCCGAGTTTATCCCACCAGTTACCCGCGTTTGTTACTTGCTTTGTCATAATTTCTCCTTAATATTAATCCTGGATTTATCACGGTACTAAAACAACTTTTATCGAGTCATCGCCTTTGCCGGCGATATCGAAGGCGGTCTTGAAATCACCGAGGCCGAATTGATGTGTTACTACTCCTTTTGTTGATAGTCTGCCACTTTCCATCCACTGCAGCACTGGTTGATAGCAATACGGCCCCAGATGCGAGCCGTGGATATTGAGTTCTTTGGAGTCGCCAATAATGCTCCAGTTGATTGACACCGGGTCGATAAAGAATCCAAACTCAACAAAGGTGCCTAATCTTTTTATCATTTCCAAACCCTGGGTAACACTCTGGGGATACCCGGTAGCTTCGATGTAAACATCGCAGCCAATGCCACCGGTCAATTCCTTGACCTTGACCACCACATCCTCTTTGGCGGGATTCAGGACAATGTCCGCACCGAACTGTTTGGCAAGTTCAAGCCTTTTTTCCTTGATGTCCAGTACAATGGTCAATTTGGGATTCTTCATTTTGATAAACTCGAGCATCCCCAGTCCTAAGGCCCCGACACCCGAAAGAACAACTACGTCGTCATTCTGTATTTCTCCCCTGTCGACGGCATGCTTGCTGCAGGCATACGGTTCAATCAGTACCGCGGTTTCCATCGGCATTGTTTCCGGGACCTTGTGATTAATCGCCCCTTTTTGAAACTTCATGTATTCTGCCATGCCGCCATCAAAAGCAAAGCCGTACAGGCGACTTTTCTCGCACATCCAGTACTTCCCGGTACGGCAGTTTTTGCATTCCCAGCACGGTACGATCTGTTCGGACGTCACTCTGTCGCCGATCTTGAAATCCCCTTTGACTCCCGGTCCCATTTCAACGACATGCCCGATAAACTCATGCCCTGGGGTAAGCGGCGATTTGACTAACGGGGGTCTTCCCTTCCCGCCCCAAGCATCTTTGCTGTGCGACATCTTGACATCGCCAATGCAAATACCGCATGCTTCGACTTTTACGATCATTTCCCCTTCATTTGCTGTTGGTATGGGTACTTCTTCGATTTTATATTCCCCGGTTACCTCCCCAACTTTGTAGTCTCCGACCGCACGTACAACCACGGCCTTCATGGTGTTTTTTCCCTTAGCCATTATCTTTTCCCCCTTTAAACAAAATATACGGAATAAGGATTACTGGAAATTATAACACAATGATTTAGAACTGAACGATTAAACCTATTTTCCAGCGGGTATATTGGCCGTTAATTTGTTGCCTTTTCCTAAGTATCTTCCCTTCCTTGCTGGGGGAAGTATTAGAAAAACGGAAATTGAGACAGGCTACCGCATTGCGCATGCCAGCGCTATCTGAGTTATAATTAATATATTATTGTAAGCGATTGAAAATGAATATCTTGAATATTCAAAGTCCAGGTGGTTCTGAAAGCCTTTTAGCTTAATAGATAGGTCATCATCGTTAAAATATGACAGTCCTCGATAAAATAAAAAACAAATTAATCACTAGAAGATTCCTTCAATTTGAACTCGCGGTGCTGGCTGTTCTTATAGCAATAGCCTGTTTCCTGTACATTTCCGATGTTCCTCCTGTGATGGCGCAAGATGGTACGGCTCTGTTATCAGATGTAGTAATGCCCCAAAGCGGTCAAAGGGTATTGGTCTTCTCGCCGCATCCGGATGACGAAACCATTGGCGTTGGCGGGTATATTGCCCAATCGGTTAAGAACGGCGCAGACGTGGAGATAGTACTGGTTACGAACGGGGATTTTCATGGTAACGAACAGGAACGTTACGCCGAGTTTAGGAAGGCAACTCATATCCTGGGAATTACCGAAAGTAATCTGGTATTCCTGGGTTTCCCCGACGGAAAATTGGATAAACTAGACCCACTTCAAGTGCCTGCTCACGATCTGCATCAGTAATAAGAGCAAATACTTTGTTCGCCACATCGTATCTCCTTTTTAATGATCGGATTTAGAATAAAGGAAAGCGTTGCAGTTATAACATTATAGCAAATGACCAGAAATGGATGAGGATTAATAATCTAATAACGGGTCGGAATAAAGGATACCTAATACTGGGGTGCACCCCTGTGGTTAGACAGAAGAGGTTAGGAGGGTTCGGGGGGTTACTCCCTGTTCCGGGAGTCTAGTGCCAGTTGCTCAAAGTCCCCCGGTGATAGGTAACCTAATGCTGAATGCAGTCTTTTTCGATTATACACCTCCTCTATGAAATACGGTAGCCTTTTACG
>Ga0326728_10015347_pt1 | contig 15959 bp, 14 predicted proteins | sample MB3enrmetagenome_FD_207602 | JGI IMG/M metagenome (GOLD analysis project Ga0326728, IMG submission 207602) | Lab enriched peat soil microbial communities from McLean, Ithaca, NY, United States - MB31MN | ecosystem: Environmental > Terrestrial > Soil > Wetlands > Peat | place: USA: New York...
ACGAACCAGTTCGGCGATTGCCCCCGCGCCTGTTCGAGCTTCGCGAAGTCGATGGAGGCGTAGCCGGTGGCGCGGTTGTCGCCCAGCTCCAGCCGGGTGTCCCGGATACCATCCGGCACGACGGACCGCAATTCGCTCCGCACAATGAACTGCGACGAACTCACAGTGCTTCGAACTCTTCACGGATTCATCGAGGAGCTCCATCTCGAACCCTGCGCGAGCAAAAGTGGCAGCAATGGCCACCTCATAGCGTGCTCCTTGGAACGCCTCGCGATCACGGAGCCGTCGTTCCAGCGATTTGGGCAGTCGGTGAATGAGCTGGAGCCAGTAGAGATCATATGCGAAGCACAGGTAGGCTTCCACGGGGCCGGTCCTCACCCAGCCTCCGTCCGGCGTCGTTGTTGGCGTTTTGAGAAGCCCCAAGAGAGCCCTTCGCCAACGAAAAACCACGTGTTGCTCCGCAGGCGGCAGGCTCGCCTGCCTTTTGAACCACTCCCTGTTTAGGATGCGAAGCACCAACTGGTCGAGAAACTCATGGAACGTCTGTTGTGGAGGCGACCAATGCAAGCGGTTCCACAGGATTCGAAATCGGTCCCCTGGGCAGACAACACCTCTTGTATTTGATTCCGCTTCCGCACGGGCAGGGGTCGTTCCTGCCGATTGCCTTTGGACGCTTCGGCTCGTTCATTATCGGCGCAATCTGAGAAGCCATCCATCAGAGTACTGCATAAGCCACGTATGATCGACTCGCCGCCCCAACCGGTCTTGGTCGAATCATCGCGTGATTGCAGTTCCGCACTATCGTCCGCCGTCTTCAGTCGCAACTGACCACATGGCCGTAACATCGCCTCCGGTGATCTTGGACAGCGGCCAGTCGGAACTCGCTTGGTGAAACTAGGTCCGCGACCGTGAAGTCAGTTTCTTTACGGTAGCGGCATCTACCTGTAACTGAGCCGCGACCGTAAGGGAGCGGTAGCAACGCATCACGCGGTCGAGGTACTAGGCGCTGACGCCCGCGTCGCGTGCGATCCGAATCGCAAGTCCGGGTTTCAGATTCTTGCTGCCGTGCACGGGAATTGAAATCACTTTGCGCTCGCCCGGTTTGGAATAGATGTGGTGGCTTCCGCTGATGCGCGAAGTGACCAGCCGTTCGCCTCAATCGACCGGCACATCTGCGGACCGGTGATCGATTTCAAACGGCCACGTCCAGAATCTGAATGCTCGAATCCGGCTCCCGCCCTTGCTCCCTCAGGACTTCGAGCACGCCGGCGATGGCTTCGCGTATATTGTGCTTGAGCTCATCGACCGTTTCGCCCTGGGAGTAGCAGCCCGGGAGGGCTGGGACCTCTCCCCAAAAACCGCCATCCGGGTCTTCGTGGATGACAACGGCGTAATTCTGCACGTCTCAATTCTCTCACGAGCCGCCAGCGTTGGCTCGGCAGCGGCGAAATCGCGAACACGGCTTACGCCCGCTCCGGTGCTTCGCCGGGGGCGAAGATGCGGGTGTGCTGAGCCTCTCCGACGAGGACCTGATCGCCGGCGTGCGCCGTGAGTTAGAGGCCCTCATGGGCGTGACGGAGAAGCCGGTGTTCACGCACATCGCCCGCTGGCCGCGCTCGATGGCGCAGTACACCGTGGGCCACGCCGGACGGGTCCGCCAGATCGAGTCCCGCCTGGCGGGGCTGGGCGGGCTCCACCTCGCCGGCAATGCCTACCACGGCATCGGCATCCCGGACTGCGTGCGCATGGGCAAGGAAGTGGCGGACCGAATCGCGGCGGCCGAGCCGCGACCGTGAGGGAGCGGTGGGTGCGCGCCGCCTATTTCCCGATCCATACGTTGACTTGCGAGGGTTCGACTTCGAGCCGGTCAACGCGGTGCGCCAATTCGAATGGTTTGCCCACTTTCGCTTCGGGGTAATACTGCCACAGGAAATTGCGGACGAGATAGTCGAGCGCCCGGCCGCTGACCACGATGCCTGAGATCTCGACCCGGTCGACATTCACCACCGCGCGTCCTCCCCCCGACCGGATCTGCGCGTCCACCCTGACCGGGTGCTCCCCGCTGAGGAATGTCTCGACGAACCAGTTCGGCGATTGCCCCCGCGCCTGTTCGAGCTTCGCGAAGTCGATGGAGGCGTAGCCGGTGGCGCGGTTATCGCCCAGCTCCAGGCGGGTGTCCCGGATGCCGTCGCGCACGACGGACCGCAATTCGCTCCGCACATAGGCGTTCAGCTCGTCCTTGCGGAGAACGACCACCGACCCGCGCGGAGCCCTGTCTTCCTGAATCAGCGCGATCTTCCGCTTCGCCGTCAGGTCCGCCGGCGGGCCGGCCGCCACCAGAGCGGCCCCGAGGATCATCGGCAAGAACATGCGGCGCATAAGGGCTCCCTCTAGATTAGACGCGCAACCGCCGGCGGGGGTTTGCACGCCAACAGCCGCGAGACGGCGGCGGGATGGACCTTGAACGGTCGTGCAGCGCCGGCGAACGCAACCGGGACCGAGCCGGGCGCCGGTTGAGCTTCCCGAATCCGAGCAGCTGCAAGAACTGGGCGTCACGCCCCCAATACGGGCCTCAGAAGGTCACGCAGGAGGGGCCATGTGCCACCAGAAATGCGGACATGTGGATTGATCGCTCGATACCGGAAAGGATCGAGCGCATTACGCCGGGTGCTTGCTTCTGTCGGGCCACGACCTGTTGCGAGACGAATGAGAGAAACGTTGCGACGAAAGGCGCCCTCCGCCGGGGACGTGTCCGGCCGGGAACACATCGCTGACGATCCCTTGACAGGCGGCCGGAGACAGAAAAGGCGCCGGAATCCGGCGCCTTTGAATGAGAAGGAAATTGCTTCGCTCGTGGTGCTACTTGGCCCTCTTCTGCTTCTGCTGACCGACGCGCACCTTGAAGTGCTGCTGCTTCGCTTCCTGGTAAGCCTTGTGGTCGTGCCGGGCCACGGCGTCGGACAGGTACTTCTCGACGTTGGCCTCTTTCGGGATCACGGCCATCACCGTAAAGGTGTCGTTACAGACCGGGCAGAAGGGACGGAAGCGCGTCACATTCGGAATTGCCATACAGACAACATCGTAGCACAGCCGCTCCGGCGGAAGTGCGGAAGCAGAGCTTGCTGACGTGCCCGGCTACGGGGCGGTTCCGGCCCGATTGCGCAGCTCAATTTCCGCCTGCCAGACCTCGCCGGCAACAGATCCTGGTGCATCGCCAGCATAGGTGACTTCCAAAGATGCAACCCCTCCTAAGGAGAACCGAAACTGGCGGGCCCGTGCCCCGTGTCCCCGTTGGGCATAGAAAGGCGGTGAACGGAGAAGAGGTGGTACTGCAACATACGATCGCCTTTCCGGAACGTTGGCGAGGCCATACGGAGCTACATCTCACCGCGCCGGCGGGAGCGGGAAATTCTGAGCCACGTACAGAACGACGGAGATTCTGCCGGAATTTTCGAGCTGATGATAAGCCAGTCCATCGGCCCCTTGTCGCAACTGGCTGCTTCGAAGCGGAACTTGCGCGTTGCCTACCTGAAGGCGCACGCGCTCGAGCCCCACGTGCATCGCCTCGCCACCGGCGCCCGGCGCGCCGGCGTAATTGACCTTGCCCCAGGCTTTTGAGCCGGCTTTGGCTACGATTGCGCCACCCACCTGAAGATCGGTAGTGAGCAGAAATTCGATTGGTCCGGCATTTTCCCCGGCTTTGGCGCTCAAGTCGTTCACGGAGACCAACGATACCGGCGTTCCTTCGCGCAGAACCGGTTGAGATGATTCGGCGGTTTTGGGCACGTGCGCCGTGAATTTGCGAAGCAGAAACTCCTCGAACAGATTCCTGCCGGCTCCGCCGCCGAAACCCACCAGGACGTTATCAAAGAGCCGGCGCACGGGCCGCGAAGTGGCCGGATGGTAGAGGGACGAGATCTCACCGGCAGCCATGCCGCCCAGAACATCGGAATAGTCCGGCTGCCAGTGCCCGTTATCGCCCTTGCAAACGAATGCGGTCGCGATAGCATAGAGCGCTCGCGAGCGGATGCCGCCGGTGCCTTTATAGAAGTAGCGAGGGTCCTGGTGAAAAACCGACTGCATGACCACATGGCCAATAAATGCAGCGCTGAGCCGGTCGGCGTACTGTACCCCGTAACGGGTCCCGTAACCCTGCAACCCCTGGCCGAACTCGGGGTAACTGTTCCGCGCCTGCTGGATTCCCGCCGAGATGCCGGTGGTCACCAGAGGAACCGGATCGAAGACGGTCTTCCAGCCGAGCTGAAATTTTTGCGAGGCGGTCAGCGGAGCCGCATTCGGTTCATAACTGACGAAGTAGTGCGGGAATATTCCCAGCAGACGCTGCTTCTCCTCGGCTTTCAATTGCTCGGCCGCCAGTTCGTGCTGCGGCAGGCCGACGTCCACTTTGGTGCTCACGGGAGCCACCTGCACCACGGCGGACAACGGCGGCTGAATCTCGTCCGCACGGACCATAACGCTTGCGGCTGTCCAGGGCGCAAAGCCGGGGGCGGCGATAGCGACCGTGTAGGCTCCCGGCTGGACCTTGGCAAAGTGGAAAGACCCGGCCTGGTCGGTCGCTGTCATGCGCCTGGCTGTGGAAGCAGCAGTTTCGAGCGTGACGACCGCGCCCGCTACAGCCGATCCGGAAGCGTCTTTCACTGTGCCGCCGATGGATCCGGGCGCCTGCGGACTCTGTGCAGTCTCGGGCCGGTCATCAGAGGCTGCTTGGGAGGCGGCGGGTTGGGTCGAGGCAGGTTGGGCCGAGGCCAATCCGGCGATGAAGATCACACCGAACGCTGCCATGATTCCAGTCGGAATGGCTGCGATCTGCGCAAATCTCATTGGCTTGTTTGCGGACTAGCGACAGGTACTCTTCTAGGCCTTTGACCGTGAACTCCGTTTCTTTACGGTAGCGGCATCTACCTGTAACTGAGCCGCGACCGTCAGGGAGCGGTAGCAACGCATCACGCGGTCGAGGTATAGAGACAGATACTCTTCTAGTATCGGGCCCAGGCGGTGAGACGCGGCTTCAGAACGGCCGGTTTCAGCGGGACGGCGGTGCGGGAGCATGGAGTGGGCAGCGAGATGTCCCAAGAAGCGGACCAAGCGGCCGGCAGATGCGCCGCGCGGCATTTCATGCAGCTTCCACAGGAATCAACTCGTCCTTGACGTAATGCATCCGCACCAGCCGGGGACGTGTCGTCGCGTCTTCAAAATGCAGTGCGACTGCCTCCAGCACGCTGGCACGGAGTTCATCCCAGTTTTCGGCCTCGGTGAAAGTGCGCGTCGATTGATGGCGCTCCGAAGAATGCCGCGCACGGCGCTTGGTGTAGACTGATGTACCTGGAATGGTGCTCAAAATGGTGCGGCCGCAACTTTGGGATTTAGACGCCATTGCCGCCTTTCTCACAGTGATCTTTTGGCTGGCTCTACCGATCCCGAGCTTCTCGCAGTTTACGCCACCCTGCGAAGCCGCCGATATGGACGCAAGCATTCAGACAGCGGATGGCCCGGAGTCCTACTACACGCTGGCGCTGAATTACCGCAACATCTCCGGGCACGAGTGCAGACTGATGTATCCCGACCCCCCAGGCTTCGTGCCTCGCCCCGCTCCTAAGGGGGCGCCCCAGGACGCCCGTTTCGACGCCTGCATGGACTGCGCAAATCGATCGCCGGACGGCAAACCGGTTTACGTCCCGCCAGTCACCATAGAAAACGGCGGGGTGGTGAACATCGCCGTGAAATGGAGGACGGAACCAGCCGATGGGCGCGCCGAATGCTGGCAGCCGGCATTGATGGATACGTCGATTAACCAGGACTATCAAAATGAATACCAAGTAGTCTCCGGCGCTCTGTTGAAGCGGGTCTGCTCAACGATCGAGGTAGGACGGTACGTCCGTGGTGTGTTCGACGCTCGCTCGCAACCCGCAACCGGAGTTACCGCGGGAGCCACTATCGAACTCATACCGGACGCCAACACTTACTATCCGGGCCAAAGGATCAGGATTGCGGCCACTGTCCATCCGCCCGCTGCTGATTCGTCAGCCAAAGAGAGGTTCTGCCCGGTAATGTTGGAACGAATACGGTCTCCGGGGGGTGGCACCCGCTGGGACGAGATCGGCAATTGGTGTGAAGCGGAAACGATCGGGACCGATGCTTCGGGTCGCCATATCAAGATTGAGTTCGATTCCGGCCACAACAGCCGATGGAGCGGCCTCGGGGACCACGCGATCAGTATGTTTCTGCTGGCGAAGTCCGGAGATCGAGGAAGCGTGCTGAGCCCGGAGTCCAACACGGTCGATGTCAATATCGCAGACAACAAAACGATGAAGCGCGAGTGGGGACGGCAGGTCAGGGGCGTGGCGGTCGGTGTGACTCTCGACAGGAAGAGGTACGAGCTCGGCCAAGACGTTCCTCTGCACATCGGGTTGGAGAACTTCGCAGCGGAACAGCCCGTTTTGACCTTCAATCCAAACTGGGATGCCTGTTGCGTATACGAAGTCCTTGTGCGAGATGCCTGCGAGCATCCGGTCAAGAAGTCTCAGGTGATTTGGATTGGGCATCATGGCGGTCCGCTCATGCCTTATTCGAAGGGCAAAATCGTACCTATCGAGAGCGCACTCAGCGAGCAAGGCCAGTTACCCAAAACGCCTGGAAGGTACAGCGTTACGGTTACCTGGAGTCCGTGGACCTACGCCGACGATAGCTGCGATCATTGCGAGAGGATTTGGGGCCCCCGGAAGGTAACCCAGTATGCTGTGGCTCACGATACGGAGACCTTCGAGGTTTTCGATAAGGACCATCCACAGGAGGGCTTCATAACCGGGCCGCTGAAAGCCGCCTGCGCGGATGCCGGAAGGCCGGGTTTCGAACAGGTAGCGACTTCCTTCGGTCCGTACACCGCGCTACTGGACAAAGCCACCGGACTGAAGTGGCTGCATCTGGACCTCACTGCAAGCCGATCATATCCGGATGTCAAGAAGAATCTGGAGCCCGGAGGTTTGTTCGCCGGCTGGCGCTACGCCACTCCAGACGAATTGCGGAGGCTCTTTGCGGATTTCAGCGCTCTGCCCGGCCGGAACTTGACGGGCGCCGCACTCGTATCGAAGCTGCGAAAGGCTTTGGGCGGGGGCTGGAATCGCTCTCCAGACGGGTTTGTGGAAGAGGTCAGCGGTGGGGATCATGCAACGTACGGGTATGCCGCTGAGGACACCGCTTCCGCGCCGGCGGTGCGCCCGCACCTCCTGGGATACGTCCCGTCCGATTGGGCGACGGATTCGCTCGGAAGCTTCCTGGTCCAGACTGACAACCTCCCCCCGAACGACCTTTCCACGACGAAACCGCGTGAATGAACCGCCCCTACTTGCCCGCGACCAGCACCCTGGAGGGATAGCCGGACTGCTTCACCAGGTGGTCGTCGAGGATGCGCAAACTCGCGGCCTCGATGAGCGATGGCACATGATGCTCCACCTGCCTGCCCCAGAACGCCGGCGCCAGCGCGCCCGCCACTTTGTACAGCCGGTTGAATCCGGCCGTCTCCTGCCCAATGCAGACCAGCGCCAGCTTGCCGCGCGTTCGCAGCACCCGCCGGATCTCGGAGAGCGCCTTCACGATGTCGTCCGGCGCAAGCAGTTCAAGCAGGTAGCAGCAGAATACCGCGTCGAAGGTTTCGTCCCGGAAAGGCATGAAGCGCGCGTCCACGGCCTGGCACAGGGTTCGAGACCTCGGGAATTCACGCCGTATGCGGTGGTGCGTCCGGTGGGCCATGTTCGGCGAAAGGTCAAACCCGATGGTTTCGCCGCCGCGGTTGGCGCGAACCAGGCGGCGGAACATCTCGCCCGAGCCGGTGGCCACTTCGAGCACGCGCATGCCGTCGCGAATGCCCGCCGATTCCAGCGCGCAGCGGTGGGCGCGGGAGTGGAAGAAGAACGTGGATGCCGGATATACCATGGCCACGCGGTCATAGACGCGCCGAGTGCGATCGGCGATGGTGCGCGGCAGGCCGTCGATGCCGATTGTGAGAACCGCGGATTCGGATTCGCTCAACGATTGCCTCTTCGAGAAGATTAAGATGCCGAAGCCAGGCTTGACTGCAACTCCGGGATTTCGATTTCAATGCGGGTTCCGTGCCCGGGTTTGCTGTCGATCCACATCCGGTAGTCGCTTCCGAACAGGACCTTCAGCCGCTCGTTCACATTGCTTACGCCGATGCCCTGCTCGCGCAGCGTGGCCAGCTTGATCTCCGAAATGCCCACGCCGTCATCCTCCACCAGCAAGTGCAGCCGGCCATCCTTCAGGCTGCTGCGAAACCGCACCATGCCTCCATCCACTTTACTACTCAATCCATGCTTCACCGCGTTCTCGATCAGCGGCTGAAGCAGCATGCTCGGAACCAGCCGGTCGAGAGTCTTCGAATCGACCTCTTTTTCGAAGCGCAGCTTGTCTCCGAAGCGGATCATCTCGATCGAGAGATAGTCGTTGATGAAATCCAGCTCCTCTCCGAGCGGCGTGAAGTTCTCGTGCTTGCGCAACAGGCGGCGCAGAATGTTGGAGAGCTTGTACACCACCGCGCGCGCCTGCTGCGGGTTGGTCCGGATCAGCGACGACACCGAGTTCAGAGTATTGAAGAGGAAGTGCGGATTGATCTGCCGGCTCAATGCGTCCATGCGGGCCTGTAGCAGCAGCCGCCGCTGCTCATCCAGCTTCATCTCGTTCCGGGCGTTGTTCCAGATTTTCAAAGGCAAGGTCACCGCAAAGAGCGTGGTGGCGTACGTGGCGACGATGGCCCAAGGGTGGGGGTGCGGCCAGTCCGGTACCGCGAACATTCGGCGTGGATAGTGATGCAGCAACTGCCGGAGGAACTCGCTGAGCACGATCGCAAGCAGAAAGACGATTTGGAACGCCGCGCGGGCATGGTCGTGGCGCCGCGCGAAAATACGATACAGGCTCAGATCGAAGAACGGCGAGAATCGCCAGATTTCGTCGGTGTCGGGCGCAAAGTGGCGGATCAAGCCGCCGAGCGCCCCGACGCCCACCAGCAGCGGCATGGTGAGCAGCTCGTGGAAAAACATCGCCGGAATCGAGATGGTCGCGCCGGCGACGAGACCGGAGACATAGCCGCCGACGAGGCCGGCGACCAGGCTGCCCTCCAGGCCGAGGTCGATCGCCTTGTAGGACGGCGCGACCAGCCGGATCAGAACGCCCGAGGCGAAAATGGAGCCCAGCAGGAGCGCCAGCACGATCCGCTGGTTGATGGTGCGGTCCTCCCGCAGCAGCATGTTTTTGAAGCGTCCGAAGCGCACCAGAAGGCTCGCCAGGGACGCCACCACGCCCAGCCGGATGAACAGAATTACGAGATACTCCTGACGCATGAGGTCCGGAGTCCATTATAGTGAACCGAGACCGATCCGGCCACGAAGAATCAATAACTTAAAGTTCAGGGGTATACTGAGAGGGTTAACGCGCCGCCGGAGCCCCTTGTGTCCGGCCCGGGCGGGGTGCTCAGACGCTCTATGCCGCAGAACGGGAACCAGTCCGGATTCCGCCAGGTCGCCGAGGCCGATTTTCCCACCCGTTTCGGGCACTTTCGAATCTATGGGTTCGAGGGAAAATACACGGACGAGTTGGAGGAAGCCGTCGTACTGAAGATGGGTGACCTCGGTGGCGCCGAAGCGCCGCTCGTGCGCATCCATTCGCAGTGCCTGACCGGCGATGTCTTCCACAGCCTGCGCTGCGATTGCCGCGCGCAGCTCGAACTTTCGCTGGTTCAGATCGCCGATGAGGGATGCGGCCTGTTGATCTACGAGCACCAGGAAGGCCGTGGCATCGGTCTGGCCAACAAGCTCCGGGCGTACGAGCTGCAGGACGCGGGCGCCGATACGGTGGAGGCCAACCTGCGCCTCGGATTCAAAGCCGACCACCGCAGCTATGAACTGCCCGTCGATATTCTCCGCCATTTCCACGTGCGGAGGGTGCGGCTGCTCTCGAATAACCCGGACAAGATTCAGGCGCTCGAAGCGGGCGGCATCCAGGTCGCGGAGCGCGTGCCGTGCGTCGTCGCCCCAGTGATGTCCTCGGCCGTCTACCTCCGCACGAAAAAGGAAAAGCTGGGGCACCTGCTGGACCTGTAAGTGGGGCGGACGCCCACGCCCGCGGCCGGCCCCCTGGCCGGCCTTGCGCGGGATCAGGGGATCCCGCGCGGTCCAGGGGGACCGCCCCACACTGCTTACCGCACGGGCGAATAGGGCGCCGCTTTGTGGATCGAGATCTCGATCACGCTCGAGATCTGCCCGTGCTTTTCGATGGATTCGTTGCGCACCTTGAGCCACTCGGGGTCGGCGCCGAATGCGTTCCACGCCTTCTCGCGCGCGGCCAGGTTGTCGAAGGGAATCAGGTACGTCAGGTTCGGCATGTTCGCGCCGAATATCGTCGAGCTGTAAAGGATCGGGTGAATGCCGCAGCGTCCGAAGATCTTGATCTCCGGGCCGGCGAAGCGTTCGTGCAGGGCGCGGAGCTGCCGCCACGTCGGCGAGTGATAGGTCCGCAGCTCGAAAATGCGCGGTTGCGCCGATGCGGGCGCCGGGACGATCTCAGGCGAGTAGTCCGCCGCAAGGAGCAGCGTGTTGGTCTGGTGCTCGAACGGCGGCTCGGGCCCGCTTTCGAACTCCTCGCTCTTCCTGCGGAACTCTTCGCTTGCGGCAAGCTTCACATGCGTGCCCCACATGTCCTCGAGCGATTCGAAGCCATAGATCGCCGCGAACTGCGGCGCCACCAGGGCCTCGAGATAGATCTTCGGCCCTGTGTGCACGGCGTTCAACAGCGGAAGCATTGTCTTGCCGATCGTCTCGTGGATGCGCGGCAATTGCGAGCCGTTCTTGAGGAACATCTGCTCGAGTACGTAGAAGCGCGTCTTCTTCTCCGGCGCCGCGCCCGCAAGGGATGGGAGCGCTCCCAACCCGCTCAGCGCCCCCAGAAAAATCCTCCGGTCCATGTCTGCCTCCATGCTGATCAGCATCTTACATCCGCCCGGAAAGTGCTTGCGCTGATTGGGTCTCAGGCATAGAATCGAACCGTACTTGGGATGCATCCGATAATAGGTGTAGAAGGAGGGCTGGTAATGGCGAGTCCAGAGAAGCACAAAAGGGATCTGATGGACGAGTGGCAGGAGGGGGACGAGGGGGACGCGCCGGCGCAGTCCGGCAGCGTCCACGCGGTTGCGGGCGGGGGCAAGGCAGTCCCTCGCCGGCTGAGGCTTCCCGTCCAAAACCGGCCCGAGGAGAAGCCCGATCCCGCGCTGATTCGCGAGCCCGCTCCGCCCAAGCTCGACGAGAAACACTCGCAAGCCAGCGCGCCGGACCACCTGCGAAGGCTGCAGCGACTCCCGAAGCTCCGCGCGCCTTACGCTCCGAAGTCGAACCGGCCGGGGCTGAGAGGCTAACAGCCCTGTGGTAAAAACCGCTCCCTGACGGTCGCGGCTCGGTAACGCCGCCTAGCGGCGCAGACTGCCGAGCAGGTTGAAAAACTCCGGAAAAGAGACCGCCGCCGCTTCGGCGCCGTGAATGGTCGATTCGCCCGAGGCCGCAAGGGCGGCCACCGCGAAGGCCATCGCGATCCGATGATCGCCGAAAGATTCGAACTCGGCGGCGCGGAAGCTTTGCTTGCCGGGAACTCGCAGGCCGTCCGCGAAAACCTCCGCCTCCACTCCCATTCGCCGCAGGTTGTCCGCCACGGTCGCGATGCGGTCGGTCTCCTTGATGCGCAACTCGGCCGCGTCGCGCACGACGAGGCCCTCGCCGCTCGCCGCGCCGAGCACGGCCAGCACGGGGATCTCGTCGATCAGCGCCGCGGTGAGGTCCTTCTCGATCACTCCGCCGCGGACCGGCGAATAACGCACTTCGATGGTTCCCGCGGGCTCGCCCGCCTCGACGGCGAGGTCGCGAATGCGAATGTCCGCGCCGCTGGAAACCAGAAAATCGAGCAACGAAGAGCGCGTAGGGTTCAGGCCGACGCCCTCGATCAGGACCCGTGAGCCGGGTACCAGCAGCGCCGCCACCAGAAAGAACGCGGCCGAAGAAAGATCGCCCGGCACGTTCAGCTCGCGGGCCTGGAGCCGCGGTTTCGGTTCCAGGGTGATCGCGCGGCCGTTCATAGCGATCGACGCGCCAAACTCGCGGAGGGCGATCTCGGTGTGATCGCGGGTTCGCGCCGGCTCGCGGACCGTCGTGCTCCCTTCGGCGTACAAGCCCGCGAACAGGACGCACGTCTTCACCTGCGCGCTCGGAACCGGCAGCGCGTAGTCGATCGCGCGCAGCCGAGCCGGTCCGATGGCGAGCGGGGGATAGCGGCCCTCGCGAGCGGAAATCGACGCGCCCATCGCCGTGAGAGGCCGCAGGATGCGCTCCATCGGCCGGCGCGAGAGCGATGCGTCCCCGGCGATGCGCGCCGGAAACGGCTGCGCGGCGAGAATGCCGGAAAGCATCCGGATGGTCGAGCCGGAGTTGCCTGCGTCGAGCGTGTGCGAAGGCTGACTCAACCCGTCGAGCCCGCACCCCGAGATCGCCACTTCCGCCCCATCGCGCGCGACTCCGATGCCGAGCGCGCGCACGCAGGCCAGGGTGGAGGCGCAGTCCGCTCCGGTGGAATAGTTGTGCAGCACCGACCGGCCTTCGGCGATGGCGGCGAGCATGGCGTAGCGATGCGAGATCGACTTATCGCCGGGCAGCCGCAGCGCGCCCGTAAGCGGCCCGGCGGGTGAGATGCGTTCGTCCATGGGCGCTCTATTTTACCGCTACAACTGCCGCTCGCCGCTTTCGGCATCCAACACGGTGGTGGAATTCGCCGCGAGATCCAGGGTGATCTGCTTGCCGTTGCGCAAGTGCAGCGTTCGCGGACCGCCCTCCGCGGTTTCGACGCACAGGATGCCGCTTCCGGCGTAGATCAGGTCGCCTCCGCCGCTATAAATGTGCGCTCCCGCTTCGCGCAGCATGTAGCGCAGCAACGCGTGCCCGCGCAGGGGCACGCTCGCATACCAGGCGGTATGCTGCTCCAGCTTCTTGCGGGCCAGACCGACCGCATCGCCGCCTTCGATCACGCCCAGCGCAACGGCATCCGAATCCTGGACCGCAAACAACGGCTCAACCTTGCGATTGAAACCGAAGGTTCCCGCGGGCGCGCCGCCGCCTTTGACGACCACGCGCGCGCGCGGCGCCTGAACCGGCGCGACTTTCATTCCGACCGCGCGCGAAACTCCGTCGGGACTAACGCCTTCATTCCCGATGTAGCCCGCGGCGCACGACCAGATCAGGTGCCGGCCATCTCGGGCGACCCTGGTTGCGATCACTTCCCTCCGGGCTCGATCCAGGTAAAACACGTTCCCGAATATCACCGCCTTGTAGCGACTGAGATCAAGTTTCTCCAGGTCGAAGAAATACACCAGGTGGAACGCGGCTCCGCTGCGATACAGATCCCCGGTGGTGTTGTTCAGCAGCTCCGTCGAAACCGGGTCGATGTCGCCGTTGTCCCCACTGTAGTAGAACGATTCGGTGTCGAAGACCACGAGCACGTCGGCCGGCGAACTGTAGGGCTGGCCGTAGCGCTCCTTACGCAGCTTCTCGATCTTGGTGATTTCGGCCTGCATCGGCCGCGTATCCCACAAGCCGGCGGCCCGGTGATCGGGTGAATAGTCCTCCTCGCAAACCAGGTCGTAATACCACAGCCCCATCCCGCGGGTAAGGGGCGCCAGGACGCTGCTGCGAAGAGAAGAGATGCTGCGGGCGCGCGCCACCGCCTTCGGAATGGTGGGGTCCCAGACGGCCGGCATGGTGTCCATTTCATCCAGCCACAGCTTGCCGTGCAGTCGGGCCGAATCGATCACGCCGCGCGAGATGCCGGGCTCTCCCGCGCGCATATTTTCGTACGATTGCGGCGCGCACAGAGCATCGACATAGGGCGACTCCAGCGCGCGGCGCACCGCCAGGTGCCCGCCCGCGCCCATGCGGCCGAACATGGTGAACCAGTAGCCGTGGAAGCCGGCGGTCACAATCGGCCTGGGCCAGCTCTCCTTGACCGCGCGGCAGAAATGGATGAAAGCGTCGGTAACGGCCTCGTGCTGGCAGTGCAGGTAATCGATGACGCGGCGGTCCCGCCGCGGATCGCGCAGATAACCGTCGGCCCGCATCCGTTCCTGGACTCCGGGTACGATCGCTTCGTACGGGAGCGTTTGGCCGTACCTGGCTTTCAGCCATTCACGGAAACGGGCGGTCATGGCCGGGCCGACGTCCGGTTCGTTCTTGGTGAACCCGTAGTAGTGCCACTCGCCGTAGACTCCGGCGGCGACCTGAATCGAGAACAGCGCCGCGCCCTCGGGCGTGGCCGCCAGCTTCCGGCAGAACTCCCGCGTCTTGGCGCCGCACTCGTCGAGCCAGCGCCGCGAGGCGAGGCTGTGGCGCGGTACGCGCAGCAGGTCCCCGTCCATCGACACCGTCATGCCCCAGGGCCGCTCCTGCTCGAGGGACGCTCCAGCCCACTGCACGCACTCTTCCGGATGCGCCTGGTTCCACCAGGGCGGCGAGTTGACGTGCAGCCGCAGCATGACGGCCGCCTCGGGGCAGGCATCCAGAATGCCGCGGACCTGCTTGCGGCCGAGTTCGATGTCGAAGTGTTCCGGCGAAGGCCACATCTGTTGCAGGTGGATATCGGCCTGGAACAACCGCACTCCGGCTCTGGCGAACTCGGAGATGCTGTAGGATGTACGCTCCTCCCAGGTCCACCGGTAGCCCGGGCAGTGCCCCAGGGCGTAAAGGACCGGCGGCGTGGGCCGATCGTTCAAAAACAAGGTTGGCCGGCCGTGTTCGAGCTTGACCAGCGCTTGCATCTCTTCAGGCCGCCGCTGGAAGCTGGCCAGCGAAACAGCCGCGAGTCCGCCAAGGAATTCCCGACGATTCATATTCTGGGCATTGTAAACCAGATCGTTGCCGGGTGTCGAAAATGCGCCGCGCGGTTCGGCTCACTCATGAAGGCGCACCGCATCCGGTGGGCGAGAATCGAAGGAGGAGGGGACATGAAATACATGTTGATGATGAACTGCCCGAGGACAGGTTATGACAGCTTCGGCGCCTGGCCGAAGAAGGACATCCAGGCGCACATCGCGTTTATGCATGGTTTGAACAAGGCGCTCGGCGAATCCGGAGAGTTGGTGTCCGCCGAGGGCCTGGCCAGCCCGCACCAGGCGAAGGTCGTGCGGGCCGGGAAGGACGGCGCGCCGGTCACGGACGGTGTGTTCCCGGAGACCAAGGAGTACCTCGCCGGCTTCTGGATCGTCGAGGTCGCGAGTCCGGAGCGAGCCTATGCGATCGCCGCGCGTGCGTCGGCGGCGCCGGGACCCGGCGGGGCGCCGATCCACATGCCAATCGAGGTGCGCCAGGTGATGAGCGGCCCGCCCGAAGAACTGCTGTGACGCCGAGCGCGAGGGACGACTGGCCGGGCGCCCGGCGCGGATTTCCCGGTCGAAGCAGCGCTGGCGGCTTGTGGGAGAATTGAGACGCAACAGTTGTTCCACCACATCCTGCACTTTCCGGGGCATCGGACCTTATTTTCCGTCCGATTCCGAAGGGGAGATTGGCAGGAGTTACTGTTTTAACGGAGCTGCTAAAGAATCCTGGGGGACACGCCCGCGGGCGCGCGCCCCGCCGAGCATTCGGCACGGCCGGCCCGGACTGCATAGCTGGCCCGAAGGCCCCAGGATTCTTTGACGGCGCCTCACCTGGCGGCTTTTCGGGGGAAGACGGGTTCGTTTCGGCGGGGGCGGAAGTAGTTTTCTTTTGTTCGGGTTGGTGGTCGGAAATGGGTTCGTTTGGTTCTTTTGGTAGTTCTTCGTCCGGTAATTGTCCCCGGAGGGCTTTGAGGCGCTCGAACTCCTCGACGGCGCGGCGATAGTGGCGTTCCGCCTGAGCCTGATAACG
>Ga0326728_10015349_pt1 | contig 15956 bp, 17 predicted proteins | sample MB3enrmetagenome_FD_207602 | JGI IMG/M metagenome (GOLD analysis project Ga0326728, IMG submission 207602) | Lab enriched peat soil microbial communities from McLean, Ithaca, NY, United States - MB31MN | ecosystem: Environmental > Terrestrial > Soil > Wetlands > Peat | place: USA: New York...
CCTGGAGCATGATCCTCGGTTCCTGCGTCGCATGGAAGGCGCGAGGCAAAGCATCCGGGCGGGACACGGGGCCCGGCTTGAGGATGTGGCGAAATAGAAGAACTCGGTCGTTCGAAGAGGAGTTCTCAGGAAGAGCCGCGGACCTTCAGGAACAGGTCCGCGCTACGCTTGCTTAACATTCATCTTTGGGAGACGAGCGTCCTCCCGCGCCAGTCCCCACGTTCCTTGATCCTCTCGCCGATGAATGCCGAGGCAGATTCCACCGCGACGGGCCTTTTCATGGACACCTCCAACTCTCGCACCTAACTTAGCGGAGTCTACCCTGAGCCCTTTCGCTGCGCTCAGGACCGTTAGCAGCGGAAAGGCGAACGGGCTCAGCTTAACCTGCAACTCCGAAAAGACTTCTTTTTCGCCCGCCGGTGGGCTGGTATGATGTGTTCATGAGCAGAGATACCGAAACACTGCTGGACGAATTCGAACGTCTCCCCGTGGAAGAGAAGCGCGCCTTTACGCAAGAGGTGCTGCGCCGTTCCGTGCCTTTCGATTCCGGACCCTTGGAAGACGAGGAAATCGGCGCTGCTTCCGCCGCCCTGTTCGAGTCCCTTGAGGAAGAGGATGGCCACCCCGCGCCGCGGTGAGGTCTGGCTGATCGATTTCGGCATGGCGGGCAAAACCCGCCACGGCCGGCCGGCGGGAATCCTGGTAGGCTTCGCGTCGGAGGACGATTGGTTTGATTATCGCCTGGAGCATGATCCTCGGTTCCTGCGTCGCATGGAAGGCGCGAGGCAAAGCATCCGGGCGGGACACGGGGTCCGGCTTGAGGATGTGGCGAAATAGAAGAACTCGGTCGTTCGAAGAGGAGTTCTCAGGAAGAGCCGCGGACCTTGAGGAACAGGTCCGCGCTACGCTTGCTACTCGGACGTCTACACCAGCTACGACCATGTAAACAGCCTGTGGGCGTGTGCGGGCAGCAGCGGGAGCAACGTGTGGACAGCCGTACCCATCCAGTAGAATCAGGAGATGGTCGGGCTGGCGCGCGTGCCGTAAACTAACTTGGTCAACGCGTTCACTAATTTCCCACGGAGGCGACGTTAATGGGAGCTAGAAGAGTAGCGGTGGTTTTGACCACGGTTTTGATGTTGGCCGCTGCCGCTCGGGGAGCGAGCACGGAGCAGGTGCTGTATTCCTTCCAAGGTGGGACTGACGGAACCTACCCCGTGGGCGGGGCGGTTTTCGACAAAAACGGGAACCTTTACGGCGCAACCTCTGAGGGCGGTGCGTCTTCCTGCTCTCCGCAGGCTCAGTGCGGGACCGTGTTTGAGCTTACGCCGGGGAGCGGCGGCTGGACCGAGACCCAGCTCTATGTGTTCAAGGGCAAGGCATATAATGATGGCGACGCGCCCACCAGCGGCCTGATCCTCGACGCGGCCGGTAATCTCTATGGCGTGACCGCCTACGGCGGCGGCGGTAACTGCTATCTTTCAGGAATCAAGGGGGGCTGTGGCACGGTTTACGAACTGACGCCGAACGGCAGTACCTGGACCGAGACCATCCTTTACAGCTTCCAAGGCGACAAAGACGGCTATTTGCCGGCCGGCAACCTGGTCTTTGACGCGGCCGGGAATCTCTACGGGTCGACCCTTTTTGGCGGCGGCTACGGCAACTGCAATCCCATCTACGGATACTGCGGCACGATCTTCAAGCTGAGCCCGCCGGGCGGCAAGGGAGGCGCCTGGACCGAGACGGCGCTGTATCGGTTCAAGGGCGGCCGCGACGGAGCTTCTCCCAACGGGGGCCTGATCTTCGACAAGCAGGGGGCGCTGTACGGTACTACGTACTTTGGTGGCGGCAGCAGTGCGTGCACGTGGCATGAGGACGGTTGCGGCACCGTGTTCGAGTTGAAGCCCCCGGCGAAAAAAGGGGGCCCCTGGACCGAGGCAATCCTGTATCGCTTCACGGACAACCAAGCCGGCGAGTGGCCCGCCGCCGCCCTAGTCTTCGACAGCAAGGGTGCCCTTTACGGCGTGACCACCGTCGGCGGCTCAGGCGGAGGGGGGACAATTTTCCGGTTGAAGCCAGGACGCGTTTGGAGCGAAACCACACTGTACGCCTTCACTGACGGGAACGACGGCGTGGCTTCGGCGGGCACTCTGATCTTCGACAGTAAAGGCAATTTGTACGATACCAGTCTCGGGGGCAGTTCCCACGGCACCGTCTACCAACTGGCGCCGCCGACGCAGGGCGGGGGTTGGACCTTCACCGTTCTGTACAACTTCACGGGCTCCCCAGACGGTTACGCGCCGAACGCTGGCGTAATCTTCGGTAGCGGGGGTAACCTTTACGGCAACACCATGCAGGGTGGCACCGGCCAAGACTGTCAGTATGGGGGATGCGGTACGGTGTTTGAGGTGACGCCCTAACACTAAAAGACAGTTTTGCCGGAGTTTTCGTGCGGGGATCCGAATTGGCGACACGAGGAGGAATTATATGAGAAGCAGAACGAGATTAGCGTCTGGTTGGATTTCCTTGGCGACGTTGGTTGTTCTACTGGGTTGGTGTTCAGCTTGGCCGACCCCGGCGCAAGCGCAAAACTACAAGGTGCTCTACAACTTTACCGGCAAGCCGGACGGGGCAAATCCCCGCTACGGAAGTTTGGTCCGGGACGAAGCGGGCGACCTTTACGGCACAACCTGGGAGGGTGGCAGTTCCGACTACTACGGAACAGTGTTCAAGGTGACCAAGAGCGGTACGGAGAACGTGCTGTACAGCTTCACGGGAGGGGCAGACGGAGGATATCCAGTCGCCGGTCTGGTCCTATCGGGGAACACGCTATACGGCATCACTTCCTACGGGGGCAACAACGCGTGTTACGACGGCTACGCCTATGGGTGTGGGGTAGTGTTCGAGGTTAATATCAAAACCGGTGCCGAAACCGTGCTCCATACCTTTACGGGAGGATCGGACGGGGGATACCCCAAAGCAGGTTTGGTCCAAGACAGGAAGGGCAACCTGTACGGTACTACCTCCGACGGTGGCGCTAACTCCTACTTCGGAACGGTGTTCGAGGTGGATCCGAAGACCAAGAAGGAGACCGTGCTGCACAGCTTTGGCGACAACGACGGGGACTACCCTACCTCGGGTTTAACCCTGAACACAACCGAAACGATCTTGTTCGGCACGGCTCTCGAGGGCGGGTCTAACGGCGCCGGAGTGGTGTTCAGTCTGGCGATTAGGACTCGCACATACAACGTGCTGTACAACTTCACGGGGCCGCCGGACGGAGACGCCCCGTGGGGAACTCTGGCCCTGGATCCGAAAGGCAACCTGTACGGCACCACCCTTTCCGGGGGCTCTGACAACTGTACCGACGGGTGCGGAACCGTTTTCGAGGTGGTTCCGAGGACCAAGAAGGAAACGGTGCTCTACAGCTTCACCGGGGGTGCGAGCGGGTATTATCCCTATTCAGGTGTGATCCGGGACAACAAGGGCAACCTTTACGGCACCACCTTCCGCGGCGGCGCTAGCTCCGACGGAACAGTGTTCGAGGTGGCTGAAGGAACGGAGTCTGTGCTGCACAGTTTTGACGGTTCGGACGGGGCAAATCCCTTCTGCGGTTTGGTCCAGGACTCGAAGGGTAACTTGTACGGCACGACCTACGAGGGCGGCTCTGACGGTGCCGGAGTCGTGTGGGAGATTACCCCTTAACGGGCAGGGCGTGGTGGTGCTCGGGGCCTAGGGAGCGAGGCTGACCGCTTGGTAGAGCTCCTCGACTGGCCCTCGTACTCAACCGCGTCGCGCCCGGTGCGCGGCCGGCCGGGCTGGCCTTTTGGCCCGCCGGGCCGCAACCCGTGGCGAGTTCGCGGTGACCGTGATCGTCGCGGAGTCGTTCATCACTTTCACTCCAGCTTCTCTCCAGGGATGATGCGAACTCCGTTCAGAAAATCGCGGGCCGGTATTCGCTTGCGTCCTTCGAGCTGCACCTCCCTCACTTCGAGCAGCGTTCCTTGGCCGCAGGCGACATACAGCTTGCCGCCCTGGACGATTAGTTGACCGGGCGGAGGCGCAGAGTCCGGGGCTGCCGGCGCTTCGCTCGCCTGAGAAACGGCGGCGGCCCAGAGGTGCAAGTTCTTGCCGCGAAATCCGGCGTAAGCGCCCGGCCACGGACGCAATCCACGCACGCGCCGCGCGATCTCCTCGGCGGTGAGTGACCAAGGGATGCGGCCGTCCTCTTTCTTCAAAAGAGGCGCCAGGGTGGCGAATGGGTGGTTCTGCGGGACCGGAGTGATCTCGCCGCGCTCCAGCCCGCGCAGCGTCTCCACCATCAGCCCGGCGCCGATCGTGCCCAACCGCTCGGAGAGCGTCTCCGTCGTGTCTTCGTCAAGGATTTCAACTTCGCGCTTCAGGAGAACATCGCCGGTGTCCAAGCCCGCGTCGATTCTCATCGTGGTGACGCCGGTGACGCGCTCGCCTCGGATGATCGCCCATTGGATGGGCGCCGCCCCGCGGTACTTCGGCAGCAGCGATGCGTGCAAGTTGATGCAGCCAAGCCGCGGCAACGCAATCATCCAGGAGGGAAGGATATGGCCGTAGGCGACCACGACAATCGCGTCCGGCTGGAACCGCGAGAGGAACTCCACGGTGGCGGGGTCCTTCAACTTGGGCGGCTGGAAAATGGGGAGACCGGCGCGCTCCGCCGCCTGCTTCACGGCGGAGGACTTCAACTCGTAACCGCGCCCGCTCGGCTCATCGGGGTTGGTCACCGCGAGCTCGACCAGGAATTTCTCGGCGACGAGTCTCTCCAGCGTCGGGACGGCGAATTGAGGCGTGCCACAGAAGATCAACCTCATGGTCCTTCGTCCTTTGTCCTTTGCCCTTGGTCCTTTGTCCTTGGTCCTTGGTCCTTTGTGCGTGGCCATTTTGTTCACATTTTTTGGTCAGCGGTCCCTGGAACTAAGCGTAAGACACAACGGATGAGGGACAAGGGACCAAGGACGAAGGACGAAGGACCAAGGACGAAGGACAAAGGACAAAGGACAAACGAGCTACCATTGCCCTGCCTTCATCAGCTTGTGGACTCTCCGCTTGATGGAGTCGCGCTTGAGCATGCTCAGATGCTGGACGAAAAGAACGCCGTTGAGGTGGTCGGTCTCGTGGCACAAAGCCCGAGCCAGCAGGCCCTCGCCGGTCATCACCAACTCGCCACCGTGGACATCGTGGGCATGGACGGTGACCCGCATAGGCCGGGCGGTATTGGCGCGGACGTCCGGCAAACTCAGGCAGCCTTCCTCCTGCACCTGCCTGCCTTCCATCGACACGATGACCGGGTTGGCCAGCACGAGCTTGGCCTTCGGGTCTTCACCGATGCTCGCGTCGATGACGCAGAGTTTCTTGGAGATTCCGATCTGCGGCGCGGCCAAGCCCACGCCGTTGGCGGCGTACATGGTTTCAAACATGTCCGCCACCAGCTTCTCCAGACTGCCGTCGAAGACGGTAACCGGCTCCGCGATCTTTTCCAGGACTTCCTGGCCGTACTTGACGATAGGGTAAATCATATTCAGTCGAGAAAGCGAAACTGGAAACTCGAAACTCGAAATTCGAAAATCGAAACTGGAAACTCGCCATGGTCGCTCTTCTCGAGTTTCGAATTTCCAGTTTCGAATTTCGAGTTCCGAGTTTCGGACGCCTTCAAAAGGCTCGCACTTGTTCCATGTATCCTTTAAAGTTCCGGCGCGTCTCGCCCAGCGAATCGCCTCCAAATTTTTCCAGGAAAGCCCGCGCCAGGACCAAGGCCACCATGGCCTCGCCTACCACGCCGCCGGCAGGCACCACGCAAACGTCCGAACGCTCGTAGGCGGCCCTCACGGGTTCCTTGGTTTCGAAGTCTACGGACTCGAGCGGCTGCCGCAGCGTAGAGATCGGCTTGAGGTAGCCGCGCACGACCAGGTCTTCGCCGTTCGTCATGCCGCCCTCGAGGCCACCTGCGCGATTCGACTTGCGCCTGAAGCGCGACTCTTCGCGTCGGTATCCGATCTCGTCGTGGGTCCTCGATCCGAACGCAACCGCGCTGGTAACCCCGCTCCCGATCTCGACCGCTTTGACGGCCTGGATCGACATCACCGCCTGCGCCAACAAGCCATCGAGGCGCTCATCCCATTGGGCGCAGGAGCCGAGACCGGGCGGAACGTCGTGCGCGATCACCTCAAAAACGCCGCCGACGGTGTCCCGCGTCGTCAGCGCCTGGTCCACTTCTTCCTTCATGCGCGCCTCGACCGCCGGGTCAACGCAGTTGAGGACGATCTCCTCCCTCTCTCGCAGGGCCAGGACCTGCTGGAAGGTGACCCCGCCATGAGTGGAGGCGCCTCCGTCCAGCGAGACGGAGCCCACCGAGACCACGTGGCTCGCCACCTCGATCCCGAACTCTCTTAGAAAGAGCTTGGCGAGCGATCCCGCCGCCACGCGGGCTGCGGTCTCGCGGGCGCTGGCTCGCTCCAGCACGTAGCGCGCGTCGCGAAAATCAAATTTCAGGCAACCCGCCAGATCCGCGTGACCCGGCCGCGGCGGCGACAGGCGCTTGTACCTGGCAAGGCTCTCCGGGCGATTCTCCACTGCCATCGCTTCTTGCCAGTTGTGCCAGTCACGGTTCTCAATGAGGATGGCGATGGGCGAACCGATCGTTTCCCCATGACGGACACCCGAAAGGAATTGAGCGGTGTCCGACTCGATCTTCATGCGCCCGCCGCGCCCGTAGCCGCCCTGGCGGCGCCTCAACTCGCGGTCAACGTAGGGGAAGTCGACGCGCAGTCCGGCGGGCAATCCGGAGAGGATCGCCACCAGGCCTTGTCCGTGCGATTCGCCTGCGGTTTGAAATCGGAGCATGACTGCTTGACGCGCGGCCGCCCCGAAGGGCCGGAACATCAATACTAACGAAATATTCCAGGCGCGTCAAAAAATGACGGTCTTTTTGCGAGGAAGCTGCCCCATCGCGGCCTTGACTGGTTTATAATCCGTCTTGACTGGAGTCGAGCTTGCGATATCTCATTTTGAGCGACATTCACTCGAACGCCGAAGCCCTGGATCGATGCATGGAAATCGCCCGGGACCACTACGACAAAGCGATTTGCCTGGGCGACCTCGTCGGATACGGGCCCGACCCCAACCCCGTCATCGACCGCATCCGCGATATCGCGAAGGTCATTATCCGCGGCAATCACGACAAAGCCTGCTGCGGCCTTACCGATGCGGAGGACTTCAATCCCCTGGCGCGCCAGGCAACCATGTGGACGCGTCAAGAGCTGACGCCCGAACACCGCGACTTTTTACGCAGCCTCCCTCCCGGACCCTTCACCATCGACGGCTTCGAGATCGTGCACGGCTCTCCCAACGATGAAGACGAGTATCTCTTTGACGCGGGCGGCGCGCGCGAGGCCCTGCGCCACCTCCAGATTCAGACCGTCCTCTTCGGCCATACCCACTACCAGGGCGGTTTTATGCTCACCTCGACAGGACAATTCCAAACCATTCACAACGATTCGCGCGAAGACGGGTGCACCCTGGTCCTGCCGCTCGAAGAGGGCGCCCGTTACTTGATCAACCCCGGGTCCGTGGGCCAGCCACGCGACGGAGACTGGCGGGCCGCTTTCGCCATCCTCGACGACGCCCAACCACAAGTCGAGTACTATCGCACCCCCTACGACCTCCCCAGCACGCAGGCGAAGATGCAAAAGGCGGGCCTGCCCGAGCCCCTCATCAAGAGGCTGGAAGTCGGGCGTTAAGGAAGGGAGTAGGCAGTAGGGAGTAGGGAAAATCAGAAATTAGAAAGTAGAAATCAGAGCCAAGACCGTCTTCCTTTTCTGACTTCTACTTTCTAATTTCTGATTTCCCTTACTCCCTTCTTCCTTCAAAAACTCACGTACTCCGCCGTGATCACAGGAGGCGCCTGGTTCCAGTCCACCGGCATATGCTCGAACGCCACCTGAAAAGGGCGCGTCTCGCCCGGCTTGAGCGGCGGGTTCCGCGGAGTGATGGCGTGCGCTGTTTCGCGCAGCACCACCTGCTCCAGCGTATCGTGAAACTCGAGTTTGAGGTCGAGCTGGCGCACGGCCCTTGTCCCGTGATTGGTCACTCTCGCGTGGAGGTAAGTGACAGTGTTGCCGAGGAAATTCTCGGCGGCGCTCATGCGGGGGTCGGCCACGCTGAATTGAGAAAGATAAGCCTTCTCCTCCAGGCTCATGGCGGGCCGTGCCGTCGTGGAAGGCGACAGGCTATGGCGCAGCAACAGGAGCCCGCCGATGATCGCGGCAAGCAGCACCACGGCAACTACAATCAGGACGGGAGTGGAGCGATCCTCTGCGGTAGTCACTTTCAACTCGCTGGCTGCTGGGGAATAGCCCTCAGCTATCAGCCCTCAGCCCTCAGCTCCAAGGAATCGTCGCTGATGGCTGACTGCTGATGGCTGATGACTTGCCATCACGTTCCTGCGACCGTTAATCCTTCCACCAACAGGGTCGGCGCGGCGAGGGCGCTGCGAAACTCCAGGTCGGAGCCAATCGCCGCGATGTTGTTGAGCATCTCCGCCAGATTTCCGGCAATCGTCACTTCCTCCACGGGATAGGCCAGCTCCCCGTTTTCGATCCAGAGGCCGCCGGCGCCGCGAGAATAGTCGCCGTTGACGATGTTGACGCCGAAGCCGATCAAATCGGTGACGTAAAACCCCTGCTTGACCGAGCGGATGATCGCCGCGGGAGCCTCCGAGCCCGGCACCAGGTAGAGGTTCTTGGGCCCGATTCCGGGAGGTCCGGCCACGCCGCGCGAGGCGTTGCCGGTGGTGCGCAGCTTGAGCTTGCGCGCCGCGTAGCTATTGAGAAGATAATTCCTGAGGATGCCAGCTTCGATAATAGGCATGATGGAAGGAGGTACGCCCTCGTCGTCGAAGGGCCGCGAGCCAAATCCGCCCGGCCGCACGCCGTCATCGAGGACAGTCACGTTCTCGGCCGCCACCCGCTCGCCGAGCTTTCCCGCCAGGAAGGAGGCGCTCCGATAGATGGCGTCACCTCGCACCGCCTCAAAGATATGTCCAAGAAACGCCCGGGCCGTCTCCGGGTCAAAAACCACCGGCACGCGGCAGGTGGCAACCTTGCGGGCGCCAAGCTTCCGCAGCGCGCGCTCGGCGGCGCGACGACCCACCGCTTCCGGCGCTTCCAAAGCGGCGGCCGAGCGCGCCACCGAATACCAGTAGTCACGCTGCATGCCGCCGCCATCTTGAGCTATAGGCGCTACCGAGACCGCACAATACGAAGCACGATAGCTGCCTGTGAAGCCCAGCGAGTTTGCATAGGCTTTCTTCCCGAGGCTCGCCTCGAACCATGCGCCCTCGGAGTTGCGGATGCGCGGGTCGACAGACAGCGCCCCTTCCTCGGCGCGGCGCGCGAACCCGATCCGGTCCTCCGTGCTCATCGAGCCCACGTCGTCGGCATAGAGGTGGAGATCACCAGGATACATCCCCAAGAGCTCCGCCTCGGCCAAGCCGCTCGCGGGATCTTCCGAAGTTACCTGCGCCATCTCGAGCGTGCGGCCGACAAGCTGCGCAAGAGAGCCCTCCGAGAAATCACTGGAGTACGACGTGGCGCTTCGGGCCCCCAGAAAGACGCGCAAGCCCAACGCCTTAGAAGCCGCTTCCTTGAGGCTTTCAATCTTGCCCAGGCGCACGACGGTGGAGAATTCATCGGCCTCGCGCACCACGACGTCGGCGGCGGTGGCGCCGGCGTGCTGCGCGCGGCCGACCAAGTCCGAAGCGATTTGTTCCAGTTGTTGTTCGCCCATTTTATCCTTGAGACGGCGTACCCACCGTGGCGTGCCGCCGCTTCATATCCCTGACTACGTCCTCGAAGTCTAGACTACCGACTGCCCTGGCCAGGGCCTTTAGAAGTAATTCCCTTGATGAGACTGCGCAGCCGCTGCAAGACGGATGCACTCGCAGGTTTCTTTGTCCTGTACCAGTCTAGCTTAACCTCCATAATTTCGACCTTGCTCCCTTCCCTGACAACACGTCTGCTGTACCTTTTGTAAAAACCGGTGTACCAATCGGGATTGTCCGACTTCTTGAGTAGGATAATTGTGCCGAAACTGTCCGAGTTGTCAGGTCCCTTGGAGAAGCGTCCCTTTTTCTTGCCTACGAAGTGACCAACGACAACGCCCTCTCTCTCAACCCCGCCAAATTGCCATCGCTTACCCACATCCCCGCTTATTGGCGAATCGGACTCAATCCGTTTAATTCTTGCCTTCAAAGTTTCGCCCTTCTGCTTGCAGCGCACCATGTCCGTTGTATTCTTGGGCCGACCCTTTTGCCTACGTATATCCTGCCTCCATTTGCCGGTCAATGGGGCTCTGACGACTCTTACCCATTCGTACAGCCAGGCCCCAAGTAGGAGAACGGCGGCAGCTATAACCGCACGGGCGACTTCGGAAATAACCCAGTTCGCGGCGTCGGCGAGCCTGGGAAGAACCCAATTCAGGGCAATCATCGCAACCTCCCTAAACTTCCAGCCGCCTTTGAAGCACAGCTCTAATGAACTGCTCGATGCTCGACGCCGTGCAGTATGCGAAATCGCTTCGCAGATTTCGGGAAGGCATACTCGTGCGTTTTCCCAAGAGTATGCCCACTTCGGCAGAGCGTAACAGAGGGAAGTCTTCTGCGCTGTTACCCACTGCGAAAAGAACCTTCGACGTACCAAGGATCTCTCGCATGGCGGCGGCTTTCTTTCTCCTCAGGCCGTAGTTGGCGCGTACTTTCGCTGCAAACAGACCGTCGCTTCGTGATATCTCGAGGCCAAACATCCGACTTACAGGATACTTCTTTGCATATTCCTGCAGCACCTCCAACGGCGCTCCGCTGACGACAACGCTGCCTATCCCAAGCTTCTGAAGGAGCCTCAATATCCGAACAGCGAACCGGTGAAGTCCGGTGTCTCCGTTTTGTACGAAGTGCGATGCCGTCGCAACTGCCTGTTCGACCTCCGATCCGGCAATGCCCTCTGCGTAGGTTAGTGCTGTGGCCGCACACAGCTCTGCGTAACCGATAGTTCCGTGATGGTACGCAGTAAACAATCGCTTGATTTCTCGGATGGAACGCCGTTCGAATAGTCCTCTTGAATAGAGAAAATCGCACCACGGGAGTATCGTGAACCCTTTGTGAAGCGTATCGTCCCAGTCAAATACGGCAACCCGCGAACGCTTCGGCTCGCTTGGCAGAGTCTTCGATTTCAACTTCCCTCCAGCACACAGTACATGCGTCGCCTTCTGTCGCTTGAAGGCTGGGCGCGGCGGGTCTCGTTGCGACTAAGGTCCGGCTCGTTGGTTCTTGCTCTGATCGCCGCCAAATGTTCAGCGTCCTCAGCCAGCGCCTGCCGTACCGCGTCATTCACAAGCGTGGTCATCGAGCAGTCGGTCTCGGCCGCCCTCTTTCGCAGCGCTCTATGCAACTGCCGATCCAGGTAAACAGCGGCTCTCTTGTGCGCGATCTTCATCTTGCTGTCCTTCCTCTTGATAAGGCTGAACTGCTCTCACGATGTCTTTTTTCGCGGCGAGCGCCAAGCGCGCATCGCTTCCAGAGCCGCGGGGTCGGCCTGTTGCATCCGACGTTCGAGTGTCCCCCCTTCAATCTCGTTGAGTACTCGATCCGTCTCCTCCATGAATTTGTCAAAGTCGGGCCGCTCCAGCGCAACCTCCACATTGATGAGGTCGCGTAGGGTTCGCAAGGCCTCGGCGACCGTCTCCGGGCTGATCGCGCCTCCCCAATGGCGGGCAATTGCTTGCGGGCTCGACGAACGGTCCAGGTACTCCACCGCGTCTCGCAGAAGAATTCGAGTGCCGCGGAATACGGGCTGATAAGGGTCAACGTCCGGGTCAATCGCCAGCAACCGTCCCACACCTTTGGCTGGCGGCTCCATCTCCAGCAGCCTCTTCTGCCACGCGCGATCGACCTTGTCGGCCACGTGAGCCGCTGCCCGGCTCTTGGCAAAGTGGTCCGGACCCTCGTAGAACTCCGACGAAACGGTCACGAGCATGTCCGCTTCCGAGCTTCCCGCCGCGCTGAGCATCAGTTGCCGCGCCTCTTCGATAGCCTCGCGAGTTACCGCGCCGCCCGTGGCCTCTACCATCGCATCAGGGCTGTACCCCAACGCGACAACCTGCGCGATCACATCCCATATCAGGATTCGGGTGCCTTTGAAAACAGGCACCCCGCCGCACACCCAGGGGTCACTGACGATGAAGCGCCCAAGCTCCTGAGTCCCGCTTCCTCCGTGCAATATCCGGCGCTCCTCTCGAAACAATCGCGGAATACGCGCCGGATTCATAAGTCCTCCGTCTAGCTCTCAGCCATCAGCTATCAGCACTCAGCAAGAAAGCGCCTGCTTGCTGAAAGCTGACGGCTGAAGGCTGATAGCTAGCTAGTTCCTGAAAACTTACTCCTACTGAAACAAACTTGCCCCGCGGGGGGCCGTGCCTCCCACCGTCAAACGGCTCACCTTGATGGTGGGTATCCCCACCCCCACCGGCACGCTCTGCCCGTCCTTGCCGCAGGTGCCGATGCCGGGATCGAGTCGGAGGTCGTTGCCGACGGCTGTGACACGCGTCAGCACCGTGGGCCCGTCGCCAATCAGGGTCGCGCCCTTCACCGGAGCCGTCAGCTTGCCATCTTCGATGAGGTAAGCCTCGGAGGCGGAAAAGACGAATTTGCCGTTGGTGATATCCACCTGGCCGCCGCCGAAATACGCCGCGTAGAGTCCGTTGCGGACGGAGCGGACAATATCCTGCGGGTCTTGCTCACCCGAGAGCATGTAAGTGTTGGTCATGCGCGGCATGGGGATGTGCTCGTAGCTCTCGCGGCGGCCGTTGCCGGTGCGCGTCGAGTGCATCAGGCCCGCGCTCAGCTTGTCTTGCAGGTAACCGCGCAGGATTCCGTTCTCGATCAAGATGGTCTTTTGGGTGGGCTCGCCCTCGTCGTCCACGTTGAGGGAACCGCGCCGGGCGGGGATGGTGCCGTCATCCACCACCGTGCACAGGTCCGAGGCGACGCGCTGCCCGATGCGCCCGCTGAAGGCCGAAATGCCCTTGCGGTTGAAGTCCGCCTCCAGACCGTGGCCGATGGCCTCGTGCAGCAGGATACCCGGCCAGCCGGGGCCCAGCACCACTTCCATTTCGCCAGCGGGCGCCTCGCGCGCCTCGAGCTGGACAATGGCCTGCCGCGCCGCCTCGTTCGCATAGTGCTCCGGCCCCTTCTCGCCCTGAAAAAACTCCAGGCCCACACGCCCGCCTCCGCCGCTCGATCCGGACTGCGTTTTGCCGTTCTCCTGGGCGATGGTGAACACGTTCAGGCGCACCAGAGGCTGGAAGTCTGTCACCACCCGGCCGTCCGATCCAGCGATCAGCACGTGGCGCACCTGGTCAGCATAGGTGGCGCGCACCTGCTTGATGCGAGGGTCATAGCCGCGCGCCGCCTGGTCCGACCGGCCCACCAGGGCGAGCTTGTCCGCCAGCTCGCGGTCCGTGGACGGCACGCCGACCGGATAGAAATTATGTGCGGTGGTGATGGACCTGAGTCCGACGGTCGAGACCCGCGCCGGGCCGCTGGCGATGCGAGCGGCGATCCGCGCGGCGCCTAGAATTCTCTCGGAGGCGAGATCGTCCGTATAGGCGTAACCCGTTTGTTGCCCCGCCAGCACCCGGATGCCGCAACCCATCGAAATGCCTTCCGTGGCGGTCTTGATCAGCGACTCGTCCAGGAGGATCGACGACGTCGTGGTGTGCTCGAAATAGAGATCGGCGTAGTCCCCGCCTTCGGAAAGCGCGGCGGCGAGATAACGCTCGAGGTCGGTCTCTGTCAAGCCGTAGCGGTCGAAAAAGAAGCGATCCATATCAGCCATTCTGTTGTCCGATCAGTACCCGCCGAGTGGCGACCCTTCTTCGGCCGAGCGCCGCTCGGCCCTACATCCGCCGGTGTGTCCCAATTCAACGCTAGCACGCGCCACGTAAGGTGTCAATTTTCGGCCCTTTAGCCCTGTCCCGCGCCCCTGGACCCAGCCAAAGAAAAATAGTGCGCTGGAACCCCTCGAGGGGTGTATAGTGTGGGGCTATTGGGAGCTAATTAGAACGGAAATTACCGCCGATATGCCCCTGGGGTACTCTATGAAAGCACGCTCCAACATCCCTAGACGAACTAACACCTCGCCTTCGGCACGACAAGGTACGCCTGGAACCACCGAATTTCTGGCGGCGGTTTTCAAGAACCTCGCCGTGGGTGTGATGGTTTGTGACTCCGACGGGCATTTTCTCTTCTTCAGCCCAGAGGCCGAGCGGATACTCGGCATCGGCGCGATGCACGCGGGTTCCGCGGCGTGGTCTGCTACTTACGGTTGTTACCGCCCCGACATGGTGACACCCTATCCACCAAAGGAACTGCCGCTCGCCCGGGCCATGCGGGGGGAGGAAGCGCTTCACGAGTTGATCTTTATCAGGAACCCGTAGCGGCCCGCGGGGCTCTGGATAGATGCTAGCGGGACGCCGCTGCGGGACAGTTCGGGCACGGTTTGCGGTGGCGTTGTGGTTTTTTCTGATGTCAGCGTACTCGAGAATCTGTTACGGAACGAAGCAGCCGTTGAGGCATTTCTGACACCAGTGCGAAAACCGTCCGATTGGGTTGAGGACCAGCACGACCTGGTTTCTGAACGCTTCGCCCGGTTCCGGACGATGTTCGACCAGCTAGCCAGAGCGGTCGAGCAGACAGCCGACAGCATTCTGATCACTGACAGCCGAGGAATCATTGAATACGTGAACCCCGCCTTCGAGAAGGTTACCGGGTTCTCCGCTGCCGAGGTTCTGGGGCAGAAGCCCAGTGTGTTGAAATCAGGACAGCACGACGCCGAGTTCTACCGTGGCCTCTGGGGTAAGCTCATCTCCGGCGATTCGTTCCAGGGGACCATCGTCAACCGCAAGAAGTCGGGTGACCTGTTTTGGTCCGAACAGACGATCAGCCCGATCAAGGATCAGGCCGGGGCAACGACCCACTTTGTCTCCGTGCTGAAGGACCTGACCGCGCTCAGGAAGAAACACGAACAGGAGTGTCATATGGCATTGGCGCGGGAGCTCCAACAGCGGTACTATAGCACGACGGCTTCGCTGCCAGGCTTCGATATTGCTGCCGCAGCCTATCCTGCAGATGAGACAGGGGGTGACTATTTCGATTTCATTCCCCAGCTCGACGGCTCGCTCTACATCGTCATCGCTGATATCTCGGGTCACGGATTCGGATCCGCTTTGGCGATGGCGGAGGTGCGCGCCTCTCTGCGAGCGTACGCGCAAATGGTGCCAGACATCTCTTCCCTCCTCAATTGTGTCAATCGCTCCCTCGCCAGCACGCCCCGTGGAGATGGGTTCGTCACGATGTTCCTCGGCCGCATCGACCCACAGAAACGGTCACTGGAATACGCCAGTGCGGGGCATGAGTCGGGTTATCTGCTGCGCTCTTCCGGTGATATCGGAGCCGTGCTTGAGAGCACCGCACGACCTCTGGGACTGTTTACCGACCAGCAGTTCCATTCGGGTGGCGCGCAGTTCCATTCGGGTGGCGCCGTTCCGCTGGAGCACGGAGACACAATTCTGCTGTTGACGGACGGGATCACGGAGTCGACGGACGTTGACGGCGCCGTGTTCGGCGCCGCGGGCGCGCTGGACTTCATCAGATCCCAGCCGCAGAGCACCGCGGGCGAGCTTGTACAGGGGCTCTACCGGGCTGCCCGCACCTTCGCCGGCGGTGCGGCCCAGATGGACGACATCACGTCGGTCGTCTGTAAGGTCGAGTAGTCCAGCCTGATACACCTCCGATCCACTGTGCGCCGCGCCCGGGCAAGGGGTGATCCTGTATTAGACCTCGGCGACACCCAGCGCTTTATTGAGCGGCT
>Ga0326728_10015353_pt1 | contig 15954 bp, 12 predicted proteins | sample MB3enrmetagenome_FD_207602 | JGI IMG/M metagenome (GOLD analysis project Ga0326728, IMG submission 207602) | Lab enriched peat soil microbial communities from McLean, Ithaca, NY, United States - MB31MN | ecosystem: Environmental > Terrestrial > Soil > Wetlands > Peat | place: USA: New York...
AGGCGCATCTCGAGGAAGTGCACGCGGAGCGGGAAGCGATCCGCGGCACCTACAACCCCGAGTACTTTTGCTACACGCTCGGAAAGCTCGCCATCCTCGAGGGCCGGTCGAAGTACCTGAAGACGAAGTTCCATGGCTCGCTCAAGGCGTTCCACGATGCGCTCCTCGGGTTCGGCGAACCCCCGATCGGGTTCCTCGACTCGCTCCTGGCCGGGGCGTAGGCAGCGGCTCGCGCGCGCCAGGCAACGGACCGCTCTCTTCGGCCGTGAGCCCGGCTCACGGATGGGCGGGAGGGAGCGCCTTCTCGAACGTGGCGTGTGCCGTGCCACGCCCCCAACGATGGTTGCGTCGACCTGGGGGACGAACCGTGCTCCACGAAGACCGACCACGGCCTGGGCGCACGAGCTCGTCCCCGGCCACCTGCGGGGGGCTTGTGGAGGACGACACGCTAGCCGGGAGCGCCGTCGCGCGGGTCCTCTCCGGCAGGCGCGTTCTCTTGCTTGGTCGGGGGACGCCTTAGGAGCTCGACGCTGATCTTGTCGAGCTCGGCCAGGATCTGCTCCATCGTCAGCTCAGCTTTCGGCTCCCCGTCGGTCGGAGCGAATACCTCGGGTGAGAGAAGAGGCGCACGGGCCACACGTCCAGGGACCGGCGGGTTTGCAGCGGTCGAGGGAGGTCTCAGGGCCCCAGGCGTCGCGGGGGTGGCGGGCTCTGGTCCGTCTGCGGGAGGCCGTCGCGAGGGAACCGCAGGCGCGGGAACCGACGATGGTCGGGTGGTTCCGGTCACCCGGGCAGTCCTGGGCCTCGGCGGGAGCGGGGCTCCGCAATGTGCGCAGATCCTCCGAGGTCCATGGTCTCGCCGCCCGCAGGATGGGCAGATAATGGAGGCCACCTTCGAGCCGACCACGCTTACGGTGCCTCGGCCGCCCGATGGGGGGGACGGTCGTCTCGGGGACGTACCAATCCTCCCCCTTTCACAGTTGCCTTCTGAGGGGACTCTCCCGAGGAACGGGATGCGCAGGCCCTGCGAGGGAACCTGCCGCGTCGCGAGAGGGTTGGCAAGGCCGTCCACGCCAACGCCGTTCTTCGAGGGGCTCTCGGGGAGCCTAGGTCACCGAAGGCGCTCGCGAACGCTGAGGGCGAGCGGGTTCGAAGGGGTGGGCCGAGAGCGTATCGGGTCAGCCCCGGCGCTTCTTCACGAACACCTGGTGGGAAGCGCTGCCGAGGACCGTTCCACACCAGCCGCAGTAGACTACCGTGACCCCCCCGAACCTGGTCTGGGGAGTGTGGTCCCAGAGGATGTCGGTCTGTGGGTTCAACTGGTGTTTGCAAGTCGGACACGACGGAGGAGGGGCCTCCGGGACGGACATGATGAGAGCGAGGGCCGGGCGTGGAGAAAAGACTACCCCAGTCCGCACCGAGGGGCGTGGTATCCGATCAAGTCGGGCCGATCACATCCGGCCCGTCGATGTCCGAGATCCGAGGGTCCGGCCGGTCTGGCTCGGGCGCTCCTCGCCAGAAACGGGCCGGAACCGATGCCCTGCCAACTCGAATCCAACGCTCCCGGGGGCGCACCGAGCCGGGCGGTGAAGGTCGGGGCTTTCCAAGTGCGGATCCGCGACCGTCCTAGGAGGTCGGCGGGGGTCGGCCGGTCGACGCCCCCTGAAGTCTCCCTGGGTCTTGGCCTCCCCAGGGACTTGTCCACCCTGCGGTCCTCCCAAGGGCGCGTGGTCTCTTGACCGGATCCCACTTCCCTGAGGGACGACCAGCTCAGGGGAGATGGAGGCCGTCCTCTGTTTCGGCGGGCGGAGGGTCCCACCCAGTTCCCTGGATCCTCCAGGTCCGTGGGATCCCGAAGAGCTACGGTGCTCCCCCTCCGTGGTTGCGCTTCCGTTCCTGTTCGTAGACCTCGCGGATGATGGCCACGACCAGCTCACGGGCTCCCCACAGAATCAGGAAGCCGGCCACGCCGACGGCGAGGATCACGACCGCGAAGTGGAGGCCGAGTATGTGGTGCCCGACCCAGCTACCTGGCATGGACCTCCCTGTCCGGCTTCCACGTGGAAGTCCTCTTAGACGTTTCAACCCAACGGCGACGTCTGACCCGGAGGTAAGCTGGCTCTCGAGGGAGGGATGGCTTCCTGTTCAAGCCACCCTTCTCTGAGAGGAGACGCCTCCCGAAGGAATCGGTGGGGCGAACCATGCGGTTGGAGAGCGCGCTCGTTTGACCATCCCGGGGGTCCTGAGCCTGTTCGTCTTCACCATTCGGGCTCTCGGTTAGCTCTGCGTTCGATGCGAGGGTCCTCGCGATCCGATCCGGTGCGGACTCTCGATCCAATCCCCACCAGGGTCGGCGATGGCCGCTCGGAGGGGATCCATCCCCGGGAACCCCTTGGCCTCGACCGTATCACGTCCGTCTCGTTCTGGGGGTCTACCGGGAGACCCGCTTGGAACTACTCGCCCTGGGGGCGGAGCAGAACGGCACGATAGCCGCATGGGACGTCGGTGAGCATCACGGGCTCGGAGCCCCCGAACCGTGAGGGATCGGTAGTGAACTCAAGGTGCAGATCGGCGGCGATCCTCCCGAAGCCGGCCCGTAGCTCCTCCGCGAACCGGTTCAGGTCCCGGGACCGGCCCTTGGCCGGGAGAAGATGGAACTGCCCCTCGTTGAGGGAGATGTTGACGTCGACGAACCGAACGTAGACGTTGACGAAGATCTCGGGTTCGTGGAGCTCGAAGTGGGATCGGAAGAGCTCCGTACCGAGCGCGACATCACGAACGGCCGCATAGACCCGGAACCTCAGTCGCTCTCGGCTCTTGATGGCCCGTTCTTGCTCTCGCCGAGCCCGCTCCTCGGGGTCCACGGAGGTCCTCTGCGACCGACTGTTCGCCACGGTCTAAAGACGCTCGGGTCCAAAGAGGTGAGGTGGGACAGGGGGTTCGCCCGCCGACCCACCACCCCCCGAGGCTGCGGCGTGGTGGAGAATGCTGGGGTCGCCGCCAACCTCACGCGCGACCAGGCCCTGCTGCCGTGGGGCCAGGTTCCAGGACCCCGGCCGAGGCGATGGTTCGACCGTAAGGGTCGGGCATCGCGGGGGCCCCGGTGCATGCCGATGCGAAACGTTCGAGCGCCGGTGCGGACCGCCGAGAAGCCAGGCTAGCGCCCGTCCGCTAATGCCGAGAGATAGCTACTGAACATCTCCTCTACCGAAAACGGCAGCTGGGAAGGAAGGAGCGTGAAGGCGGGCCCTAAGGCAATATCTCGGTAGACGTCCCCGGCACCGGGCGCGGTAGGGGATCGCAGGTCGATCGCCCTTCGGGCCAGGGACGCCCAGTGGGCGAGCAGGACCCGATACTTGCCCGTCGCCGCGACGTCGAGCGGGGCGATGCCTTCGCCGGCCGAGCCCGCGGACTCGGGATCCAGCAATAGAGCAACGGAGTTGGTGAGCTTCCTTGCCCTATCCGCACGGAGCGTAGCGAGGTGGTCGCTTTCGCCCATGATGGCGTCCAAGAGGTACCACGCCTTGCGATGTTGCTCCAGGTCGAACCCGGACGGCAACCCATGCGCGAAGGCCAGGTCGATCAGGGTCAATGAGGTCGCGAACGTCAAGGACTTTGCAAGGCGATCCTGCCAGAGGATGTCCGGAAAGGGCGCCGGCAGGGTCGCGGCCCGCGACCGAACCTCAGGAATCGGCGGGTGAGGTCCTCGAAGAAGAGCGGACAGGGCCTGGCCCCGGGCAAAGAGATCGACATCCTCTCGAAGGGCCGGAGCGACCCTGTCGAGGTGGGCCGCGCCGCGCAGGAGGCCGCGAAGGACGGCGACCATCTCCAGAGCGAGTTCGCCGGACGGCGGGGCGAACTCCGCAAACTGCCTTCTCACAAGCGAGGCATTAGCGGCCGTCTGAGAGTCCCTAAGGAAGAGGCCGGCAAACACGGCACCGAACGATCTCTCGACGGCTTCGGCCGGAATTCGGTCTTCGTCGACCAGGTCATCGAGTAACTGGGCCAGTCCAAAGTGGACCAGCTTGGCCGCCCAAGCCGCTTCCCTCTCCTCGGGGGTCATCCAGGCCCTGACGAGGTCGGTCAGCAGAAGGATCGCCACGTACCGATAGCTGGACTCGAACCGGCGAAGGAGGGACATCGGAATCGCCGGATGGTCGCGAAGCAGGTCGTTGAGGGCTCGCGCGTACGGTGCAGGCTCCTTGCACCTCCTCAAGTCCTCGGCGATCGATCGCATCCTTGCTCCGACACCGAGCAGCTTCGGGCCGACGGAGGGTGCTTCTGAAAGACTCTCGGCCATGTTCGCCAATTCGGTAGACGCTGCGATCAGTCGCTCGAGGACCTCGCTCGGGCTGACCTTTCCATCCTGGTCGAGGGTAATCCCGGAAGATCGAACGGAAGAATCCAAGCCCGAGGGTCCATGCATGGAAAGGATTCGGCCTCCGACCCCTCTAGAGAACTCGACCATGGACCGCGGTGCCTTGTATAGACTCCCTGGGTGGGAGGGCTCACAATACCTGGGACCTGATCCCCGAGAGATTGCCCCGAGCCCGTCGGCCCCGTGAACCCCAGGACCTCACGGCCCGCCGGTCGTTCGGTACCTCGAAGGGGGATAGATTATCCAAGCCGGTCGGTTCGCAAAGTTGTGCCCCGAAAGAACGACCCTCTCAGCCGTGCTCAGCATCGGAAGATCGCCGGTGACCTGTTCAATTATGTCTGGTCGCTTCTCGACAAGAAGGACCGCGGCCTGGAGGAAGACGATGAAATGCTCCACGCGGCCCACGCCTCGCGCTTTCACTGGGGGCATGCGGGAACTCCGCTCAACCTCTCGGTGGGCGAGTGGCAAGTGTCTCGTGTCTACGCGACCCTCGGTCGGGCCGAACCCGCCCTCTACCACGCCCGCCGCGCCTTGGAGATCGCACGCCGATCCGGACTAGGCCGCTTCTACCTCGGCTATGCTTACGAGGCCCTCGCGCGTGGCGCTGCGGTCGCGGGGGAGCGTCGCACGCGGGACCGTTACCTTCGACAAGCCCGTGTGATCGGCGGGGGCGTGCGTGACCGGGACGACCGCCGGATGCTGCTCGAGGACCTGGCGACCATTCCCTGACCTGGCGGTTCGGCGCCGGCGGGTTCTGCAAGGTTCGGGTCGGCGTTCGACCGGATCCTGAGGGTTCCCGGAGTACCCGCGGCGCAAGAGTCCCGCCGGTCCCTCACGTCGATTCGTAGGCTACCTCGGGGCGCGGAAGGAGGCGGCGGTGAAATACCAATCCTCGATGGGAGGGACGATGGGTGCGGGTGCTGGCCCGACAGACCCCGGTCTTTCTCAGTTCCATGGACTGGCGAAGTACTACGACGCCATCAACGACTGGAAGGATTATCGGCAGGAATCCGGGCGACTGGAAACCATCGCGCGGCGCTTCGGCCGCTCGGGGAGAACGGCATGGCTGGATGTCGCATGCGGGACGGGTCGACACCTCGAGTTCCTGCGGCGACGGCATACTACGGTGGGGGTCGACGGCAGCCGGGAAATGCTCCGGCTCGCCCGACGTCGCCTGCCCGGCGTTCCGCTCGTGCTCGCGGACATGCGTACGTTCCGTCTGAAACACCGATTCGACGTCGTGAGCTGTCTCTTCAGCGCGATCGGGCACCTGCGGACGAAGGAGGACGTTCGAAGAACGTTCGCCAATTTCGCCCGTCACCTGAACCCCGGTGGAGTCACCATCGTGGAGCCCTGGATCGCGCCCTCGGCGTTCCGACCTTGGATGCTCCATCTGCGCACGCACGAAAGTCCCGCCCTCACGGTCGTCCGTTGTGCGTTCTCCTCACGTCGGGGGAACCGCTCGGTGATCCAGTATCACTTCCTCATCGGGGAGCCCCACCACGGGATTCGTCATTACGAAGAGACCGACGTGGGATTGCTGCTCTCTCGCGGGGAACTTCTCCAGCTCCTGAGAAGCACTGGCCTCGAGGCCCACTTCCTCACCCGCGGACTGATGCCCGGTCGCGGGTTGCTCGTCGGAGTCAAGGTAGGAAAGAGGCGGGTCGCGTAACGCACGCGCCCCACTCGGCCCCGTCCTGGGTAGCGTACGCTCTCCTTGGTCCGTCTCTCTCCAACTCTGTCGTTGGGCTCGGTAGAGCGGATGGCCCAAGAACCCGTCGGGGGTTCCCCCGCCAGGAAGAGTTGACGGACCGGAAGGGTGGGGGGGCCAGGCCGAACTCTTGTCGCCCTGAGGGCGGTCGGATGCTCCCGAGAGTTGCCGCCACGCTCAGAATACTAGCTCCGGACCCGTCCCTAGAGCTCGAGGCTACCGTAGGGAGGGCTGAATGCACTCCTCAACGGAGGCGGCCGGATCGATCCGCGAGTTCGATCCCTGGGATGGCATGGACCCTGTATGAGGCGCGTGCGCCCTCGCACCCCGCGGCTGGCCCGGAAGGATTTACGGTCTCGAAGGCCTCAACATCGCGTGAGCGAGGTCATCACCGGGCTACACGCCGTAACAATCCACATTCGAGACCCTGTGAAGGCCAGGACATTCTACAGGGATGTCCTCGGGTTGAAGGAGCTGCTATTCGATGAAAGGGCGGGCCGACTCGTCTTCGCGCTTCCGAACACCTCGACCTTGCTGACGATGCACATCCAGGCCCCCGGGGAGGAAGGTCGAGACCCTGGGACGGTGTCGGGCCTAGTGTTCCAGAACGCAGATCCTGCCGCAGCGTGCCGCGAAATCGTGCGTCGCGGGGGATCGGTGACGGTCGAGCCCAAGACCGTCGAGACGTCCCTCGGGAGCTTCGTTCGAGCGGTCATCGCGGACCCTGACGGCAACGAGTTCCTGATCTCGAACCGCACGGACTGAATCCGCCCCAGGACCAGCCGATCTCAACGTGTGGACCGGGCCGGTCGGGTGCACCTAGCGGAGGAGCTAGAGCGAAACGTCCCTCACGTACGATCGGTTCCCACGAACGCATCTGCCCGGGGGCAGGCCCCTCGACGGCTCCCGATTCGACGGCGGTACGCGAGACAGCAGGCACCTGGCACCTATGAATTGTGCCGGTCTTTCGGGGTTGAAAAGGCCTAGATCGTCCCCGGGCAATCCTTCGCCGATCGATTAGGGCCGGGCCCACCCTAGCGCGGGGAGGCAGCGTCCCGAAGGCCGGACTCGGGGTCAGGCGACGGTTCGCCCTGGCCGGGAGGAACGGGCGAAGTGTCCTTCGTCGAGGGCTCGCGTTGAGCGGCGTCCGAATGGAGCTCGTGGACGTAGCGCTCGCCCCGCATCAGGGAGACCCCGGCCGCGATCGCCGTCAGGATGGCCGAGATCAGGAAGGCGAGGTCGATCCCGTTGAGGAACGCCGGGGCGACAGCGTTCGGGAAGAACGTCTTCGACTCGAGCACCGTCGTGGCACTACCGAAAGTACCCGGAGGGAACTGTGCAATGTACAAACTCATCGGATTCTTGCCTAGGAACGCCCCGAAGAGTGCTCCCGTGGGGTTGGACGCGACGAGGTTCGAGAGCGCCGTAGCGTTGGGCCCCGTGACCCCATGAGCGCTGAGGGCGCTGGAGACCGATCCCGGCAGTCCGTTGGCAAGTCCCACCAGGACGATGGTGAAGAAGAACGCCATCGAGACTTGCATGCCCGCGTTCTGGAGCGTCGCCCGCATGCCGGAGGCTGCCCCCCGGTGCTCGGGGGGGACCGCGTTCATGATGGCCGCGGTGTTGGGAGCGGCGAACATCCCCATGCCGCAGCCCTGAACGAAGAGGAGCGAGCCCATCTGCCAGTACGGGAAGTTGTACGACAGGTACAGGAGCACTACGAACGTTGCCGCGCTGATCCCCATCCCCGCGCTCGCGAGGTACCGGGCCCCGAACCGGTCCGACAGCCAGCCGCTCAGCGGTCCCATGACCACGAAGCCGGCCAGCATGGGCATCATGTAGATGCCGGCCCAGAACGGCGTCTCCGCGAACGAGTATCCGTGGAGAGGGAGCCAGATGCCCTGGAACCAGATGATCAACATGAACATCACTCCCCCCCGCGCGATCGATCCGAGCAGTCCCGCGAGGTTCCCCGCGGCGAACGCGCGGATCCGGAACAGTTCGAGCCGGAACATCGGCTCGAGGACCCGGGTCTCGATGAACAGGAAGGCGACCAGGAGCGCGAGCCCCACGCCGATGCCCGACCAGACCCAAGGACTCGACCAGCCCATGCTCTGGCCCCCGTACGGCAGGAGGCCGTAGGTCACGGCAACCAGGAGAACGGTGAGGCCGACACCGAACGTGGCGTTGCCCAGATAGTCGATCCGCTGGCCGCGTCGGATCTTGCCCACGTCGTGCAGTTTGAGGTAGGCCCAGACGGTCCCGCCGACCGAGAACGGGACGCTCGCCAAGAAGATTACCCGCCACCCGGGCAGGACCAACGACCCGACATGCACATCTCCCACGCCGGCGAGCAGGCCGCCGAGGACCAGTCCGACGACCGACCCGCCGATGGCCGCGACCTGATTGATCCCGAGCGCCTTGCCCCGCTCGGAGTGCGGGAAGGCATCGGTGATGAGCGCGGCAGAATTGGCGAACAGGAAGGCTCCTCCCACCCCTTGGACGATGCGGAACCCGACCAGCTCCCAGGCGCCGGTGGTCCCCGTGTTGGGGACCAGGAACAGCATCAGGGATCCGACGGCGAAGATGGCGAACCCGAGGTTGTACATCCGGGCGCGTCCCCACATGTCCGAGATCCGGCCGAAGGTCACCAGGAGGGTCGCGGTGACGACGCCGTAGCCCAACAAGAGCCAGATGAGCAGGGTGATGTTGCCCGGGGCGAACGGGTTGACGTTCAGGCCATTGAAGATGACCGGCAGCGAGATCAGGATGATCGTTCCGTTGATCGACGCCATCAGGGCGCCCAGCGTGGTGTTGGAGAGCACCGTCCACTTGTACTCCATGATCACCCCTCCGCCGGGGGTCGAGGGGCATCCCGGCTAAGCGCTCGTCTCGGCCCCGCAAGACCGGCTAGAAGGGCCGGATGCTCATCCGCGGTCATCGTCTGGGGCGGGTCCGCACGGCACCTCCCGTGGAGTCGACCTCGCCGCCCAATAAAGACGTTCGCGGGGGCGTGCGCCGTACCAGCACGGTCCCCGTGGGTCGCAGGGACCGACGGACCCGCGTGCTCCTCGCGGTCGGTTTCGATTCTCGAGCGCCGTCCCCGCCAGCGCTCAGACCCTGGAAGTACCCCCTTGGGGGACATGATGACCGCTCGAGCCGAAAGGTCGTGCCCCGTCAGCGGGCGGCCACGACCTTCGGGGGACGGAGCGGCACAGGCCCGGTGGCCGACCGCGGTCTCAGCACCGCGAGATAGCTCACGGCACATAGCGAGAGGACCGGGAGGATGAGGATGAGGTCCCTCGAGTTCCGGATGAGGTACACCGAGATGGCGATCGTCGCGCCCAGCACGACGGCTCTCCCGACCCCGAGGTAGAACTCTCGGTCCGCCCAGACCCGGACCCGGTCCAGGTCGCCGCTTCGGTCGATGAGGTCCATGAAGTCGACCGTCACCATGTTGTTGAGGGGCGTCGAAAGCAGGGTGTAGACGCCGACGAACGCGAACGCGTCGAGCGGTGGATCCCACCGCACCAGGAGCAGCGCGGAGGATGCGATGATCGCGAGCACGGCATAGAGCGGGAATCGGCCCTCTCGGTGGAATCCGTTGCGCCACCAGAGGTTCGCGACGATCGCCACGAGGATCGTGTAACTGGCGAAGAACCCGGTCACCACGTAGCTTCCCGTGACCTCGAAGACGTAGATCGGGAGGAGGATCCCGACCGGGATCGCGAGGAGCTGCCAGGCCGCGAAGCAGAGCCGGAACCTCGCGAAATCCCTCCCCGGACGCCGACGAGCCGCGGCGCTCGGATCTCGTATCCTATGGTCGGTCTTGCCCCGGGTCCGGAGGATCACGAGGGCCGAGGCCACCAGGAGCACCACCGTGATGGCGAAGTCCCAAAGGTACCGGAGCACGCCGGTGAAGTTCGAGAACTCGATCAGGGCGCCTGCCGAGGCGGGCGCGATGAGGGTCACGACCCCGGTCAGGAAGCCGTTCGTGGCCACGAAAGGGGTTCGGTTGGAGTCCCGCGTGAGGTCGTGCATCATGGGGTTGTTCCCGGCGAAGAACACCCCCATCGCGATGCCCCACAGGGCGCCGAAGAAGAAGACGTTCGAGACCATCCGGCTCGCGGCCAGCAGATCGGCCAAGACGAACGCCGACAGCGCGAGCCCGAGCACGTAGAGGTCCTTCGCCCGCCACCTGGGGAGGAAGTAACTCGAGAGGAGGTAGGCCGTCAGCTCGGTCGCGTAGGTGGTGATCTGGAAGTAGAGGACGGCGAGGAAGCTGTAGTTCGAGAGGAAGAACAGGTTGAGGAAGACCCCGACAAGGCCGGTCCCGAACGCGTAGAGGTTGTAGGAGAGGAAGTAGGAGGTCACCGTCCCGATCCTGGGCTCCGGCATGCTACGCGCTCCCTCCGTCCCGTTCGGTCCCGTAGGATAGGGGCGGGCCCTCGGAAGGCCGTACCGTCAAGTTCCGAAGCGCTGCCACCGTGCGCTCCATCGAGAGCGCCTCGGTTACGGTCGAGGCGAACGCCAGCGCTCCCATTCCGTGGCAAGGAGGGAGCGGCTACCCGATTCCCGGTGACGAGCGTCCGCAGGACAGGGGAGGACTACGTTCCGGAGGGTGGAGGCGGGGAGGTCATCCGAGGCCGTCCTCCTGTCGGATCCCGCGTTTCCGGCCGGGGTCGCAACCTATCGGTCGGCTTGGTGATGAACCTCGACGAACCAGAGCCACTGGTCGACGCTTCGAGGAGATCGGTCAGCGAGCTTCGGGTGCCCTCGGGCAGATCGTTGTGCGTGGGATACGCCAGATTCCCCTTGCCCTTGACCGGGCTGTGCGCCCTTATCGAGGAGCCTGACCACGCGACCAAGGATGACCCTTCTCGTTCGACGTTCGGGAATTCATGTCCTTCTCCGGTGGAACCGTCCGCGAGAGGGGGAGCCGTACTGCATCTGCTTAGGAGCGCGAGCCCGTCGTCCACACGTCCACTCTCAGGATGCGCGTCGGCCCGGCCGGCGCGACGCGCTTCGACTTATGTGGGAAGTCCTCGTGGATTCAGGACCTTCCCCAACCGCGGACCTCTTTACTGAGCAGGAGAGCGAGGCCAACGGCGAGCGTGGCTACACCTGCTAACAGAAAGGCGAATCCAATCCCAAGCGCCACGATGAGAACGCCCCCGACCGCCAAGCCGGCCGGGATCATCGCATAGCTTCCGGCCTGATCCGTGGCGAAGTAGCGGCCCAAAAACTCGTCCGGGACCGACTTCTGAACGACGGAAACGAAGGTGACGCTTACCAGCGCTGACAGACCGCCCAGGACCGTCACGCTGGCGATCGCGACCGGGGCGATCGGAACGAGAATCAGCGTGATCAGCGGCAGGCCTTCCAGGCCCCACAAGAGGGGTATCCAGAACCCCGGCGTACGGTCGATCCTGAGGCGGCCCACCAGCAGGAGCGCTCCCGCGGCATAGCCCGCCGACTGGGCCCCGACCAGGAGCCCGAAGATTGCCGGTCCACCGTGAAGGACGTCGGTGGAGTAGACCACGAAGTAGAGCAGGTAGAACGAGAAGAAATTGAGGGCCATGCCCGCGAGCGTCAGAATCAGGAGGGCGTGTTGGGTGCGGAGGAAGCTCAGTCCCGCTCTCACGTCCGAAAGGAGGGAGGTTCCCGTCGTCCGAGAATCCCCGGCTCTGCGTCGAACCGCGGCGGGTACCATCAACAACCCGATCATCAAGGCGGAGAATGCGAACGTGATGGAGTTGTAGATCAGTCCGGCGCCGACGCCGACCAGAAGTACCAGAGCGCCGCCCAACGGGCTGCCGATGAACCCCGACACCGTGACTCCCGCCTGAAGTAATCCATTCCCGCTCTGGAGCTCGTCCTTCCCGATCAGGGAGGGCAGTATCGCGTTGGAGCTCGGACTGAAGATCGTGCCAAAGGCGGCCATCACCAGCACGGCGACTAGGACTACAGGGAAGCTGAATCCAACCGTCAGAACGTAGGCCGCCAGCGCGCCCACGGTCAAGGCCCGCCCCAGATCCGACATGATCATGAGGCGCCGGCGGTCGTATCGGTCCGCCAGAGCGCCGGCGATGACTCCAATCGTCAGCGTGGGAACGAACTCGACGATCCCGAGCACGGTCAGGAAGAGGGGTTTGTGGGTCGATGCGAAAATGAACCACTCGACCACGACGTTCCCGACGTAGAAGCCGCTCGCCGACACCAACGTCCCTATCCAGAGGAGAGAGAAGTTCCTGTTACGCAACAGCGTGAGAAATGAACGGGATCGCGGTCGAGGGTTGTCCATGCCGTAGCCCCCCCAGGGCGGGGGTTTGTAGGGCTTTAACAGAACCTCCACCGGTGCCGCACGCGTATCGGCCTACGGTCGGCATCCTTCGATGGGCACCCGAACTGGCGTGGTTCGGGTCGCTCTCGGGGCGGGTTCGGTTCCGTTTAGCCGCGTCCGTTCGCGGGCCTGCCCTGGAACCGGTGACGCGAAACGGCCTTAGCGGGGAGCCAACCTGACGTGGGACGCCGGCCGCTCCCGTAGTCTAGTCCGGCCAAGGATGCGGGGCCTTCGACCCCGTAACGCGGGTTCAAATCCCGCCGGGAGCATCCGGCCCGGCCGCGTCGCCCTCTCCGCGCTTGCGGCAGTGCTCTACGTCGACGGCCTCGGGGGGCGGGGGTGACACCTTCGGCCTCAGCGCGGTGAGGGCGGACCAACGTGATCAAACGGGCTCCCGTCCGGGAAGCTCGGTGTCCCCCACACTGTTGCGCTCCTTGCGGCCACCACCGCCGAAGAGGGCGTCAAGGACTTCCTCTCTCCTCCACAGCCCGTCGCGGGTGGTACGAGCGAACGACGTCTGATGCCGATTCGGTCCACCCCACGGCGTCTCCCACCCCACAGGGTACTCGACCTCCCACAGGACGAGCCCCTCCGGTTCCGCCATCGGGAGCGTGAGGCGGGTCTCGCCGGCGATGGCCGCCTCGAGACGGGAAAGCGGGAGACGGCCCCGTTCGACCTCGCGCAGGGCACCGACGATCTTCCGCACCATTCCCCACACGAACGAGGGTGCTCGGACCTCGATGAGCCGACCATCGCCCAAAGGCTCCACGACCACGGACTCCACCGTTCTCCATTGGGGCGAACGACCGGGCAGCCCCCGCCCAAACGATCGCACATCGACGCGACCTTGGAAGAGCCGGGCGGCTCGACGCCAACCCTCAAGGTCGGGCATCGGACCCGGTTCGAAGTACCGGTAGACGCGTCGGATCGCGGCGCGTACCCGGAAATCCTGAGGAATGGGCCTGGCCGCGGTGAAAAACAGCTCGGGGGAGATCGCGTTCAGCCGACGAAGCAGCGGGCCGCCGGAGATGCCGGACCACAGGGCCAGGGCGTTAGCCCGCGCGCTCACCCCCCGGTCGGTCCGGCTCGCGACCTCGAGGTGGGCCTCGTCTAGGGTCGGAACGATGCCGCGGCGCCGGAGCCCGTCCCGCAGGACCCCCTCGACGGTCCGACCGGCCGGCTGACGCGCCCACCCGGAGAAGCCGGATCCGTCGTAACCGAAGCGGACAAGCCAGCGCGGCGTACACGCGATAGACCTTCTGGTGCCTAAGAGGATACGCCGGCCCGGGCTCTCCCGGTAGGAGGCGACCGTTCCCACGCTTCTCGAATCCCGTCCCAGGAAGCGTGCCGGATGGTCGTGTCACCCCCCCGGGCTCCCACGCCCGCGCCGCCGATAGGTTCTCGTCCTATGCCAACTACAGTTGACTACGTAGTCGAATATACACCTCTATAGACTACCTACAGTTTCGATATATTCACGAATTGAGTGGAACGACACAGAACGCAGCTTGACTTCGGTCAAGGATAGAGGAGAAGGAAAGGAATGAGCAGCGGAAGTCAGAGTAGCGGGAGCGCGCCTCCGGGTCCGAGCAGCGCGAGCACGCCACCCTCAGAGCAAATCGTGCGTCGCAAGGGATCGAGTCACACCGGTCTCTACGCGACGATCGCGGTGATCGTGGTCATCGTGGTCGTTCTCGGCGGGGCCTACGCGGCCGGGATACTGAAGTTCGGCAGCAAGAGCACCACGTCGTGCGCCGGCCCCACCACCTCCGTCGCCCCCGCGAACGTTGCGACGTCGACGCCGGCCGCAGTCGCCCCTGCAGTCCAACCGGCGGGCGTAACCGGCCAGACCATTTCCGGCGCGGGATCGACCTTGGTCAACCCCTTGATGCTCGAATGGGCCTCGAAGTATACCAACAACACGGTCGATTATTCGAGCGTCGGCAGTGGAGCTGGGATTGCGGACATAACCGAAAAGACGCAGGATTTCGGTGCGTCCGACGCCCCAATGACCCCGACCCAGCAGGCCGCGATCACCCCGAAGAACTCCGTCGACACGATACCGGAGTCGGCCGGAGCTGCGGTACCCATCTACAACCTCCCCACGATCGGCGTTCCCCTGAAGTTCACGGGGCAAATCCTCGCCGCCATCTATCTCGGGAACATCACCAACTGGAACAACACGGCCCTTCAGCTCGTGAACCCTGGCGTCACGCTGCCGAACGCGTGCATCATCGTCGTGCACCGATCGGACGGGAGCGGAACGACCTTCGTGTGGACCAGCTTCCTGTCCAAGGAGAACACGACGTGGAACAACACCATTGGCTATGCGACCTCGGTCAACTGGCCGGTGGGGATCGGTTCCAAGGGTAACTCGGGCGTCACCACTACGGTGAAGAGCACGGTGGATGCGATCGGCTACGTCGACATCAACTACGCGCTGTCGAACGCCGTGGCGTTCGGAGCCGTCCAGAACCCCAAGGGCAACTTCGTCCTGGCGAACCTCGCCAACATCGCGTCGGCCATCGACGACTCCAACCTGCACTTCCCGGCAGCGAACGCCAGCTGGTACAACGTTTCCATGCTGAACGCGCCGGGCGCAGAGGACTACCCCTTAGCCACGTTGACGTACGTGTTCGTGTACCAGAATGAGTCCGCGGCGGGCTACATGTCGACGACCGTGGCCGGAGCCCTGGTCGACTTCCTCCACTGGATCGTCACCGTGGGTCAGAGCTATTCCGCGGAACTGTACTACGTACCGCTACCTGCCGGAGTGGTGAGCTCGGACCAGGCCACGATCAACTCGATCGTCCTGTAAGGGCCCCCGGTGGACTGCGGCGTAAGGTCCACGAGGGAGCCGCCGAATGAGCGCGGCCAACCCCTTCCCGCCTCCTTCTTCTCGGCCGCGCACGCGCGCACCGAGATGGGCGGACCTCACATTCGCCCTGTTGACCGGCCTGGGCGCCGCGCTGGTCCTGGTGCTCCTCGCCGCGTTCATCATCGTCCTGTTCATCGGCGCGAAGGCGACGGTCGAGCTGTTCGGGTTCCGGTTCCTGACCAACGACGTCTGGATCTCGGCCTCCTCGAACCCCCATATTCCCGGAGACATCTACGGGATCGTCCCATTCGCGGTCGGGACGCTGCTCACGAGCGCCATCGCCCTCCTCCTCGCGATACCGCTGTCGCTCGGGGCCGCCATCTTCCTGACGCAGCAGGCCCCGGTGCGACTTCGGGGACCGGTGGGCCAGCTCATCGAGCTGCTCGCGGCCATTCCTTCGATCATCTACGGGTTCTGGGGGCTCATCGTTCTCGTTCCCATCATGCGATACGAGATTGAACCAGCCCTCCAGTCCTGGCTCTACTGGACCGGCTGGTTCAACGGGCCCCCGACGGGGCTGGACGTGCTCACCGCGAGCGTGATCCTCGCGGTCATGGTCATCCCGACCATCACGGCGATCAGCCGGGACGCGATCGCCGCCGTTCCCATTCACCAGAAGGAGGCCGCGCTCAGCCTGGGGGCGA
>Ga0326728_10015354_pt1 | contig 15954 bp, 12 predicted proteins | sample MB3enrmetagenome_FD_207602 | JGI IMG/M metagenome (GOLD analysis project Ga0326728, IMG submission 207602) | Lab enriched peat soil microbial communities from McLean, Ithaca, NY, United States - MB31MN | ecosystem: Environmental > Terrestrial > Soil > Wetlands > Peat | place: USA: New York...
TTGCCTTCGGCAATCCTTACGGCGCCCATACCGGTGCCGACTGGTACTCATCCACTCACATCGATGTGGTCGGCCGCAATTTCGATATCTGGGTCGACAACGAGCAGATCATGCAGAATGGCAAGTTCTTAATCGAAGCATAGGTCGCCGAGAGCCGAGAACGCTGCGCGAGGGTAAGGGGAAAGCCGGACAGCCTCCCCTAAGAGAACCCGCCCTTCACTTCGCTTAGGACGGGCGACCCACGCGCCCTATTTCCCATCTTGCCCATGCGGGGCCCGATCGACGATACTGGCAACCCGGAATCTTCTGGCTTCCTATGATCCCTTCCTATAGACACACATTCAACACCCACTACACCGAAGAGAAATACCAGCGCCTGCGCCGCGAGATGGCCACGCAGTGCGGCATGGAGATTCCATTTGCCCTATGCGAAACGCCTGCCTTCTTTCCGCAGGCTATGGTCGAGCGTATGGGCGAAGACGGCAAAGCGCTCATCCGCCAACTCGTCGAGAATCCCGAATATCTCAAACGTTCTGACGCCTCTATCCCGCTCGAGTTTCGCGTCCCGAACGAAGCGCCGCGGCCGATGTTTGTGCAGGTGGATTTCGGACTGGTCCGCGATGCCGCGGGTCAGCTTCAGCCCAAGCTGGTCGAGCTTCAGGCCTTCCCTTCTCTCTACGCTTTTCAGGCCGTGCTCTCGCGGGCTTACATTGACGTATACGGACTCGACCCGAGCCTGCGCTATTTTCTCAGCGGCCTGGACGCGGGTGCGTTCGAACGCACCATGCGCGAGGCCATCGTCGCCGGACACGACCCCGCGAATGTGGTGCTGATGGAAATTTACCCGGAGAAGCAGAAGACGCGCCCCGACTTCGTGCTCACCGAGAAGCTGCTGGGCATCCGCACCGTCTGCATCACCCGCATTCGCAAGCAGGGCAACAAGCTCTTCTACGAGGAAAACGGCAGGCAAGTGCCGATCGAGCGCATCTACAACCGCACCATCGTCGATGAACTGGAACGCAAGGGCGTGTCGCTGCCCTTCGATTTCCGCGACGAGTTGGACGTCGAATGGGCGGGCCATCCGAACTGGTATTTCCGCATCAGCAAGTATTCGATTCCGTATTTGAAGCACCCGACCGTGCCGCGGACGTGGTTTCTCGACCAGATGGCCGAAGTCCCCAGCGATCTGGAGAACTTCGTGCTCAAGCCGCTGTACTCGTTCGCGGGGCTCGGCGTAATCATTCCGCCAACCCGCACCGACCTCGACGCCATTCCCAAGGAGAAGCTCGGCGATTACATCCTGCAGGAACGCGTGTCGTTCGAGCCGGTGGTGGAAACTCCGTATGGAACGACGAAGGCCGAACTCCGCATCATGTATATCTGGCTCGACGAACTGCGTCCGGTGATGACCATCGTGCGCATGGGGCGCGGGTTGATGATGGGCGTCGACCACAACAAAGGCATGAGGTGGGTGGGATCGTCGGCGGCGCTGATCGGCGAGTAGTTAGTACGAGTAACTATCTTACGTACCTAACTTACTTAATTAAGTATGGAATATACGTGGTTCATCCTGCTGATGGCGGTTTCGGCGACGGCGCTTATGCTGCTGCTCGTGCATGGCACCGGCCTGGGAACTCTGCTCCATGACCGCATCCCTGACCGTCCGCGGCGGCGGCTCTTTGTGGCTACGGTTAGTTTCTTTCTCACCTTTGGCGGCGTGCGCGGAGTGGTGTATTGCATCACGCACCAGATTCCTCCGTTTCACTTCGTCATTATGCATGGGCGCCACATACATCATCTGGTATTCGGCATCGTCATTCTGCTCGCAGTTGGCTATGCGTGGCTGGCGGAGATTGGAGTGGGAGCGGGCTCGTCGTCTCTGCTGGCGAGTCGTCTGCTCTCAATTCTCTACGGCGTGGGAGCGGCGCTCACGCTCGATGAATATGCGCTGTGGTTGAATCTGCGCGACGTGTACTGGTCGCCCGAGGGACGCGCCAGTATCGACGTGGTGGTGCTGTTTGGAGCACTACTGGCCGCTGGCGCGTGGGGCGCGCCGTTGGTTTCGGGAAAAGCGCGGAGGAAAGGTTCATAGGTACGGCTTGAACGCAGTCGTTGCCGGCCTATGCTCGCGTAACCACGGCGGCGCGCTCTGGCGCTTTTTCCGGCGCTTCCTCAGGCTCCAGCCTGGCCGTGAAATGACGCAGGAAGGGCGCCTCATAAGTCAGTCTCATGCCCTGGATTTTGTCGCGGGCATGCCAGACTTCGAGGATTATCTCGACGACGTAATCGATATGGCTTTGTGTGTAGACGCGGCGGGGAATGGCGAGTCGGACTAAGTCCATTTTGGCGGACTTACCGAACATCAAGGTCCCGATTTCCACGCTGCGGATTCCTCCCTGCAGATAGAGCTCGTTGGCCAGAGCGACGGCGGGAAAATGATCGGCAGGAACGTGCGAAAGAAAGGCACGCGCATCGATGTAGATTGCGTGGCCTCCAGGCGGCTGCACGATGGGAACGCCCTCGGCAGCAATGTGATTGCCCAAGTAGCCGGTGGAAGCGATGCGGTACTGGAGATAGTCTTCGTGCAGGGCTTCCTGCACGCCCACGGCAATGGCCTCCAGGTCGCGGCCAGCGAGGCCTCCATAAGTAGGATAGCCTTCGGTCAGGATAAGAAGGTTCTTTTCCTGCTGCGCGAGTAAGTCGTCATTCGTGCATAAGAAGCCGCCGATATTGGCCATGCCGTCTTTCTTGGCGGACATGGTGCAGCCGTCCCCGTACCGGAACATCTCCTGAGCAATTTCTTTCGGCGATTTGTTCTCGTAGCCTTTTTCGCGAAGCTTGATGAAGTAGGAGTTTTCTGCGAAACGGCAAGCGTCGAAATAGAGCGGGATTTTGTTACGCCGGCAGACGGCGCTGACTGCCTTGACGTTTTCCATCGAGACCGGCTGACCGCCTCCCGAGTTGTTGGTGACGGTAATCATGACGAGCGGAATGCGCTCGCGGCCGACTTTGGCGATCACGGATTCGAGCGCGGCGACATCCATGTTGCCCTTGAAGGGATGCTGCACGCTGGGCTGGCGTCCTTCGGGGATCACTAAATCCAGGGCTTCGGCGCCGACGAACTCGACGTTGGCGCGTGTGGTATCGAAATGCGTGTTATTGGGGACCACGTCGCCTTTCTTGCACGTGCAGCTGAACAGGATGCGCTCGGCGGCGCGGCCCTGGTGGGTGGGAATGACGTGGCGATAACCGAAAATATCCTGGATGGAGGCGCGGAACTGATCGAAGCTGCGGCTGCCGGCATAGCTTTCGTCGCCCTCCATGATAGCGGCCCACTGATGCGTGGACATGGCGCCGGTGCCGGAGTCGGTGAGGAGGTCGATGAGCACGTCGTCGGCGTGCAGAAGGAAAAGATTGTAGTGGGCTTCGCGGAGGTGCGCCTCGCGCTGGGCGCGGGTGGTCCAGCGGATAGGCTCGACGCTCTTGATTCGGAAAGGTTCAATGATTGTGCGTGGCATGATGGTCAGCTCATTTTAACGCGGGAGACCGCCTTTCGGCGGTGAGCTCTCGGCGTTCGGCTTCAGTTTGCAAGGTTCGGGTCGGGTTTGTGGGGCTTGGCGCTGGGGGTAGATGTCGACTACTATGTGGTCGCTCGCGTGAAGGCCGAGGTGGTTGCTCAGGCGCCGCTTCCGGGGAAGATGACTCCAATGTCGACGTACGTAACAATTCTGCTGGTAGCCGCAGTGCTGGTGCTGATTGCAGCGGTCCTTATCAGGGCCGTCACGCGCAAGAGGCACCCGGCGAAAAAGTGCTCGCGGTGCGGCAAGCCGTCGTCGCACGGCTACCCGGAAAGTGGGTGGGCAGAGTCGGACAGAATTCTGCCGGTGTGCGTCGACTGCCTGCTGCGGCAACTGGACGAGGACTATTGCACTTTCGATGGCCGCGCCGTGGTCATACAACCGGTGGCAGAGTTTTCCTGCTATATATTTCGACCCAACAAGGACTGGAGCGAAGCGGTTCGGAACGACACCGAATCCATCCTGGCGAGGATCGAGAAGGTGTGCTACAGCTGCGGACTGGACGCTCGTTATGCGTGGGTGAACGCCCTGGAACCCGCGCCGGTGGCCAAGGTGCCGAGGCTGGGTATCAGGCAGACGCTGCTGACGCAGGCAAGCGCGCGTCCAGCGGCCCTGTGCGGGCGGTGCACAGTGCAGCGCATTGGACACAGCTTGAGACAGCAGGAGGGCGGGTATCTGGAAATCTGCGGACCTCGGGGGAAGGAAGACGGCTTGGTGTGCGGGATGGGGTAAGTAGCCATCAGCCGTCAACAATCGGACATCAGCCCGTCGGCCGTCGGCAATCTCGGGAGATTTAGCTGATGGCTGAAAGCTGACAGCTCTCTAAGACACCTTGACCGAGTCCCGGCGATCGGTGGGGTTGTACTTCACAGCGGCGGTGCGGTCGAGTTTGTCCCAGGCAAACGGGCGGCCGGTGATGGCGCGCTTCAGCGTGCGAAACAGCACAATCGAAAAAAGCTGGCGATAGGCAAAGCGCTGCAGCCAGACCTGGCTGAGCAGCCAGAAGTCCTCGCGCGCTTCGGGGTGGCGGCGCTCGAGCGCGAAGGCGATCGATGATGCGACGAAATCGATAACCAGGAAGACGACGAAGAAGAGCAGCAACTTCTGAAAGCTGGCGGGATCCGTGGATTCCGGGTGGTAGTACTTCTGCACGATATACCAGATCGTGCCGACCACGAACATGATGTCGATGAACGGGGAGACGAGCGGCAGTAGGATCTGAAAAATAAGCATGTTCGGGATCGCGACCCATCCCAGTGCGCCCTTGCGGGCAACCACGTCGCGGTGCTTGAAGATCGCCTGCAGGATCCCGAACGACCAGCGGAAACGCTGCCGCATAAGCGCATTGGCGTTAGTAGGCGCTTCTGTGAAGGCGAGCGCGCAGTCTTCGTATTCCACGCGGTATCCGTTGCGCAGCAGAGCCATGGTCAGATCGGCATCCTCGGCGACGGTATCGGTATGGTACCCGCCGGCTTCGCTCACGGCGGAAACGCGCCACGCTCCGATGGCTCCGGGAACCACACTAACAGCGCCCAAGGTATTGAGGGCGCGGCGCTCGAAATTCTGACTGGTGATGTATTCCAGGGCCTGCCAGCGCGTCCAGAGATTGACGCGGTTGCCCACCTTGGCGTTGCCGGCGATGGCGCCGACCTGCGGATTGAGGAAGTGCGGAACCATGCGGGCGATGGCGTCGGGGGCGATGATGGTATCGGCGTCGATGCCCACAAAGAGCTCGGCATCGCCGATGTGATCCAACCCATAATTGAGCGCGGCGGCCTTGCCGCCGTTGGGCTTGGTCAAAATAACCACGCGGCCAGCAGCTTCTTCGCGGGCAAAAGCGCGGCGTGCAACTTCAAGCGTGCGATCCTTCGACCCATCGTCAATGACGATGACGCGCAGGTTGGGATAGTCGGAATCGAGCGCGCCCTGAATGGTGCGCTCGATGACTTTCTCTTCGTTATAGGCAGGAATCAGCACGGCTACCTTGGGCCGGTAGCGGGCAATCTCCGCGGGAGTGCCGTACACGCGGGAACGAAGACGATCGTAAATGGCAAGCACGCCAACGAAAATAAGACGGCCCGTCATCAGGATATCGCCCAGGAAAAAGATGACGGTGATGGCCGTCATGGTAGCGCCAAAAAGGCCAAAGCTGATCCAGTTGAGGCGCGCTGCCCACTTGTCGCTCTCGGAGAGCGGCGGCATCACATCAGCCTTGGTTTTGCCAATCAGTTGAGAAACGGGAACGAACTGGAAGCCGCGGGCCCGAGCGCCTTCGATGATGCGCGGCAGCGCTTCGACCGTTCGCTCGCGATTGCCGCCGCCATCGTGCAAAAGAATAATATTGCCGCATTTCTGGTCGTACAGGCCGCAGGGCGGCAGGTGACTGAGCACGCCATCGGCGATCTGCTCGGGCGTTAGAGCCGGCTCGTCGCTCCAATCGCGCGGGTCGATTTTGTTTCCGACAGTGATGTAACCCAGGCTTTGCGTCAGTTCCAGCGGCTTCACTTCGTCTTCCGTATCGGGCTCGGCGTCCACCGAGTAAGGAGGGCGGAAGAGATTGGTGCGAATGCCCAAGCGGCTGGCGAACAGGCGCTCGGTCAGATTGAGCTCCATCTTCATATACGAGGAGCCGATGTTGCTGATGTCCGGATGCGTGAAAGTGTGGTTGCCGATTTCGTGCCCCTCCGCAAATACGCGCTGGGCCACGCTGCCGAACTTCTCGGTTTGAATGCCAATGAGGAAAAACGCGGCCGGAACATGCTCGTGCTTGAGAATGTCGAGGATGGGTGGCGTCCACTGCGGATCCGGTCCGTCATCGAAGGTGAGGGCAAGCTGGTTCCGGCTGGCGCCGTAGCGCGCCACACGATAAGGCTCCGGCAGGCTTTTAAAGGTCTCTTCGTCGATCAGGCCGGTGTCCTTGTCGATGCCGATGTCGCGTTCGCCGTCCGTGGGCTTGGCCTCGATGTGCAGGATTTCGCCGTTGCCTTCCATGTCGACGTCCTGGCCCGGCGGCACCTCCTTGAGCTGATCGGGAGCGTGGGCGTCGCCGGGAACATCCCACACGCGCCATAGCGAACGGTCTTCCGAGCCGAGGCGCCACAAGGCGAAGGTCTGGATGCCGAGAGTCTGGGCGGCGCGCATCTGGTTGAGCGCAGTCACGGCATCGAGAAACCAGACCTCGTGATGAATATCGTTGTCGTCGCGGTAATCGAAGTGGGGATTAAGCGCATCGCCGTCATAGTCGACGTCTGTTTCCGCGTCACGCGCGCTAATCCATGCGTCCTGTACGGAAACGATCTTGTCTTTCTCGTCCGGCGGCAGAGTTTGCTTCTTTCCTCCCTTGGGCTGGGGCTGCTCCGGCCAATCGTAACCGTAGTTGGCGAGGGCGACGATGAGTTTTTCCTTGGGAATTTCCTCGAGCGCGGCGTTCAGGTTATCCGTGAACCAATCCTGGGAAGCAACAGGACCGGGCGCGGCCCCCGGAAAGTGCTCGTCATAGTTCATGATCACGACACCATCGACGGTCGCGGAGATGGCCTTGTAATCGTAGTCTTCGTTGCGAACCTGCACGCTGACGTAGAGCTTCATGCCCTTGGCGTGCAGGTCTGCGGAGAGTTCCTGCAGCAGCGCGACATAGCCGGTCTGGCCTTTTTTCGGAAACGACTCGAAGTCGACCATGAGACCGCGATAGTGATCGGAAGCAAGAAACTGCGCGACTTCCTGGCGGAAGCGGGCGCGGGCATCCGGGTTGTTCAGGAAATCCGCAACGGCCGGGCTGAAATCGGAGCCATCGAAGTTCTGCACGACCGGAAAAACATCCATATTCGTGTCTTCAGTCTTGAGGAAAGGCATGACCTTGTCATCGACGGGGCGAACTTTTTGATCTTTTTCATCGATGACGTCGAAGAACGCGTTGGTATCCGGGTCGACGGCCTGAAGATGACCGTCCGGAGTCAGCACCTGCAACCACGTCGGAAAAAGCAGATCGATCTGCCGCGCATATTCGCGCAGGGAGGAATAACTGGCGGGATCCCAGGCCACATAGAACGCCGCGCGAACACCTTCCTGGGAATTGAGCTTGATTTGCGAGGGATGCTTGGCGCGCGAGTGGGCACGCCCGGTGCGGGCGATCGTGGCCAGGCGCCGCTTTTCGCGCGCCTTTTCGTTCTCGCGGACGGTCAACGCGTGGTAGTTACGTTTCTCCGCTCCCCAGGAGAGGTCAGGAAGCGGCTCGCTGCGCAGCGCAGTATAAAGAAAAAAGATGAGCAGAAAGGTCAGCGTGAGCGCGCCCGCGTCAAAAACACGGCGGATGCGCTTCCAGCGCGCCTGCAACGGATCGTAAAAAACCTGTTTTGCCATCGCTTTGGTGTACTCATCCTAAGAGGCGGAGGGCGCGGGGTCAATTGCCACGGGCCCTTCGTTGCGCTCCCATGCTGACGAACGCAGCCGGTCATCGCAGCGAGTCGAGCCAGGCTAAGTCAGAATCGGCCGCAGCGCGACTCGAACGGCCAGCAGCGACAGGACGAGACACAAAGGCGAGTAGAGACGTGAATCCCAGAATGCGAAAGCTGTTCCACGCACTGTCTTGAAGAAACCGCACAGCCGGAAATCGCCGACAGCCCTAACGAAAAACAGCGCCGAGAGACACCAACTGCCAAAGCCACAATACGGCGACCACGCGCCCGCCTCGAACAAGCCAGCTCTGCCGCAAACGACGACGGCGGCAAGCACCAGCAAAAGCGCCACGACATAGCAGGCGAGCGGAGTGGCGTTGAGGACGGCTCGGCCTCCGATCGTCGGGACGGTGGCTCCCGTGCCCCACCGGCCTCCAAGCGCCCAGTACACGTGAACGCCAGCGAGAAACAGCATCACGATTGCGAACGTCAGGCCGCTGAGCGAGGTAAGAGACATCCCAGTTACTGTAATTGATACGGCCGCGAAATCGCAGCCCGGCTCCCGTTTCGCGCTATATTTCCAACGTGGTCACCGTGTTGAGTCAACATCGCAGGTTCTTTGTTGCGGCGGCTCTGGCTGGTCTTGTCCTGCGCCTGGCATTTCTCGTCTATTTTCCGACGGTGACCGACGATTCGCACGTGTATCTCAACCTGGCCACGAATTGGATGCAGCACGGCATTTACGGCCAAATGCAGGGGACAGAGATCGTTCCCACCAGCGCGCGTCTGCCGGGATATCCCTCGTTTCTGGCGGTCATCTTCAGCATCTTCGGAGTGGGCAACATACGCGCGGTGCTGCTCGCGCAAATCGTTATCGACATGGCGACGTGTCTTTTGATCGCAGACTTGGCGCGGCGGACGATACGCACCAGCATGGCGACGCGCGCGGCCTTTGCGCTGGCTGCAACCTGTCCATTCCTGGCCAATTACGCGGCGGCGGCGCTCACCGAAACTTTGGAGATCTTCTTCACCGTGGTAGCGCTCGACTGCGCCGCGGCCGGACTGGAACGCCTGGATGGAACAAATGGAACAACCGGCAGAGGCGTGATCTCCTGGCCGCTTTGGATTGCCACCGGCGCGGCCATTGGCGCCTCCATCCTGGTGCGGCCTGATGGCGGACTCCTGATCCCGGCCGTCATAGCGTATTTAGTGGTAATGTGGGCGCGGAGACTCTCGCCCACGGCGAGACGCGCGATGCCTTCAGCTCGGCTGGATTCTACGGCCGCTCGGCTCGAGACTCCGGCAACCTCGCAGGCATCGTCATCAGTCCCATCAATTTCCTTTTTCGCCGTCGCCGCAATCAGCGCGGTCCTTGCCGTGACTGCTCTCTCGCCGCTCGTCCCGTGGACGCTGCGCAACCTCCACACGCTTCATCGATTCCAGCCGCTGGCGCCACGCTACGCCAACGAATCGGACGAACTCGCGCCCCGCGGCTTCAATCGATGGGTGAAGACCTGGATGGCCGAATACGCATCGGTGGAAGAAATTTACTGGAATGTTCCCGGCGACAAGATCGACGTGGATAAACTGCCCGCGCGCGCCCTCGACGAACCCGGCCGTGCCGAAACGCTGGCGACGATCGCGCAGTACAACCAAAGCCAGGACCTGACACCCGCGCTCGACGCCCGCTTTGGTGAACTGGCGACGGAACGAGTCAAGAAGCATCCGTTTCGCAGCTACCTGTGGTTGCCGGCGCTGCGTGTGGCCGATATGTGGCTCCGCCCGCGCACCGAGATTTTGCCTCCCGACCCACGTTGGTGGGAGTTCAACGATGACCGGCGTGAATCGGCGTTGGCCGTGGGTTTTGGCGTTCTGAACCTGGCGTATGTGGCCGCCGCTATGCTGGCCCTGACGCGCAATCGAACGTGGTTTTGCTATCTCGGCCTGCTGGCCAGCTTCGTTCTCTTGCGCACTTTGTTTCTGGGGACCGTGGAAAACCCGGAGCCGCGCTACACGCTGGAGTGCTATCCCGTGATACTCGTATGGGCGTCGGCGCTGTTCGCCCGCCTTTAGCTGAGCGGCGAGTCGGTCATGCGGAAGCGGGTGCGGACATGCTCGGAAAGCAGTTCGATGGCGCCGCGGTTGGCGATGGGATCGGCTTTGGCCAGATATTTCATGGCTTCCACGAGCATTTTCTGCCCGTCGACGTAGCGTGGATCGGACGTTCGCTCGCGAGGTTTACGGCTCAAATCCGGCGGAACTGGGATCGTAAAAACTTTAGCCATTCGGACCCTGATTGAAGTGACTTTGTGCAGTATATCGTCTCGCAGTCAGTTTTTCAGCTTGATTCTGTTGGTTCACGGTAGATATTTGCAAATGTCGCACAAAAGAATGGATTCGGCGTCAGATATGGGCTTCCCCCCGCCCTTCTAATCCTGCGGCGACACGAACTTGGTCTTTGCAGTCGTTTTTAGCTTGAAGATGTTGTCTGGGAGCTTTGAGACGGACTTAATATCGGAGTACTTGGCGAGACGATAATCTCCTCCCGGCTCGAATAACTGCTGCTGGACCATCACTCCTTTGGCCGAGTCGATCCAGAGCAGGATGCGCGCGATATTGTTGCGCAGGCGATCGGACTTGGGAATCAGTTCCAGTTCGTCGGCAGCAACTCCCGCCACCGTCTCTGTCTTCACGAACCGCACTCCATACGACTTATATAAATCGTGCCCGCTGCCCCCGAAACCCAGCACCAGAAAGCTCTCGACCTCGCCGCGGTTTTTGCCCGGAAGGTATTCGTTGACCTGATCGATCTTGGGCTGATAGACCTGCACTTTCCCGCCGCTATAGATGACATATTTCTTATCCGGCGCGGTGAAATCGACCGCCATCTGAATTTCGCCGTTTTCGCGGCGGCAATAGATCTTGCCTTGTTCGGTGTCGGTTTCGTTGATAACTTTTTGGAATTGGTCCCAGATTACGTCCGCCTCAATTGCCTTAAATGTTTTGGCCGAGGCGTCCATCTGGGCGAGGACGCGTTCCAACTCCTTAGATTCCCCGACGACGCCTTGATACGCATTACGCAGATGCGAAACCCAGTGCATCGTCCTGTACACATACGCAATACGCACACAGGCGTCGCCCATCTGAGCCGTTGCGAAGTGGCTGGGAACCAATGCCAGGGCAAGAAATCCGAAAAGAAGCGCTTTGGCGGCAACCTTCATTAGCGATCGCAGTCCCGATGAACTCGCTATTCTTTTTCAACCCAGACTTTGTAACTCTGCAGCTTGCCTCTGGCATCGCTGACGGTTTCAACATCTTTGATACTGACCGCCCCGGAAATCGGCTCGACGATACGCTCGAGCTGGCCGCGTACGTCTCCGGCTTCGGCATTCACAGCCGAGGCCTGAATCTGATAAATGAGTTCGCCATTGTCGCCGGGCACGACCACTACCCCAGTCAGTTTCGGAATGTGCTCCACCGGCTTGTCTTTGTAATTGATGACGTGCGGTGAGACAAAGACAAAGAGCAGAATCAGCGTGACCATGATGTCGTATTGCAGGCTGCCGCGCTCGTACGACCACAGGATGTATCCGCGGATTGTGCGCCAGACCGTGCCCATGGAAGAGTCGGGAACTTTCGGCACCCTGAGGACTGTTTCGGGTTGGTGCAAGTGTATTGGGGAATTCATAGCATGGCAAATGGGCTGACTGGCGCGTAGTGGCTCAATTTGAATTGTCATCCTGAGCAAGCGGTTTTTGCGCAGCGAAGGATCTGGGCGAGCCGCGCGAACCGGGGTCCCCAGCACGCCCGGTTCTGGCGTGGTGGGGTGGGCGGCGTGTCGCGGTTTTTGCGACGCAATAATCGCGCGTTTGGCTCGCTTCCTTTTTTCAAATTGAGACACTACTAACTGGCGCGGTCAACGCCCCTTCAATCATAAACTCCTGGGTCATGAACTCCTCGCCGTGATGCGGTCGGTCCCCATATAAGGTTGCAAGGCTTCGGGAATGCTCACGCTGCCATCGGCCTGCTGATAATTCTCGACGATCGCGACCCAGGTGCGTCCCACGGCCAGACCGCTGCCGTTGAGCGTGTGCACCAGCTCGGTCTTGCTCTTCCCTTCCGGACGATAACGGATATTTGCGCGCCGCGCCTGAAAGCTCTCGAAATTCGAGCACGAAGAAATTTCGCGAAACAGATTTTGGCCCGGCAGCCAAACCTCGATGTCGTAGGTCTTGGCCGAGGAAAAACCCATGTCGCCGGTGCACAGCGTCACCACGCGATAGTGCAGACCGAGCTTCTGGAGCACGGTTTCGGCGTTGTGGGTGAGTTTCTCCAATTCGTCGTAGGAGGTTTCGGGCTTCGCAAACTTCACTAATTCGACTTTTTGAAACTGGTGTTGGCGGATGATGCCGCGTACGTCCTTGCCATACGACCCAGCTTCGCTGCGGAAGCACGGCGTGTAGGCGGTGAGGCAGATCGGCAATTTAGCGGCGTCGAGAACTTCGTCGCGATAAAGATTCGTTACGGGCACTTCGGCGGTCGGAATCAGCCACAGCTCTTTTTCGCCGTGTGGCACGCGAAATAAATCCTGCTCAAACTTCGGCAGCTGGCCAGTGCCGTACATGGATTCGGAGTTGACCATATAAGGGGGAAGAACTTCGGTGTAGCCGTGCTCGCGCGTGTGCAGGTCGAGCATGAAGTTAGCGATGGCGCGCTCCAGCCGCGCTCCCAGCCCCCAATAGACGGCAAAGCGCGCACCGGAAAGCTTGGCCGCACGTTCCAGGTCGAGCACGCCGAGTTGCTCGCCGATTTCCCAGTGCGGCTTGGGAGTGAAATCAAAAGTCGGCGGCGCGCCCCAGCGGCGCGCTTCGACGTTCGCGTGCTCGCTCGTGCCCACGGGCACGCTGGCGTGAGGAAGATTCGGGATTGCGGTCAGAATTTCGCGCAGGCGTGCATCGGCGTCGGCAGCCTTCTTTTCGCCTTCCTGAATTTGCCCGCGCATATCCTGCGTTTCCTTGATCAGCGCGCTGGCGTCTTCCTTGTTCTTCTTGAGCTTGGCAATCTCTTCCGAGGCCTTGTTGCGGCGCGCCTGCAAGCTCTCGACCTGCGTGATGGCCTGGCGCCTCTCGGCGTCGATGGCGCGGAAATCTTTCAGGACCTCGGCAGCATTCATGCCGCGCTGCAAGAGTTTTCTTTCGACCAACGCGAGATTTTCGCGAACGAAATTGAGATCAAGCATGTTGCATCAACTTTATCTGAAAAACACAATTCCGTGCAGGCGCACTGGATAGAGAGCACGTGACCCGCAAGCAAGCCCAGCCCCGGAGGGGCGATCCAGCTTAGCCCCGCGCTTCAGCGCGGGGAAAGATGAGGAAACCCCTGAAGTCCCGGAGGGACGACCCGTGTTTCGACTCCCGACGTTCTCCTGTAAACTAGCTCGCGATGAGACTCCCCCGTCCTCTTTGTGCAGCAGGCGCGCTGCTACTGCTCCTGGTGTGGCCCGTGGCCGCCGGTGCCACCGCCTATAACGGGCACCCCCAACTCATCGTCATCATCGTCATCGACCAGTTTCGCGGCGACTATTTGGAGCGCTATCACGATCACTTTATCGAGGGCGGCTTTCGCAACTTTCTTGACCGCGGCGCCTACTTCAGCGATTGCAACTACGACTACGCCAACACGCGCACCGCGCCCGGGCACGCTACGCTTTTCACCGGCAGTTACACCAGCGGGCACGGCATTGTCGCGAACGAGTGGTGGGACCCGCAGAAAAAAAAGATTGTCACTTCGGTCGAGGACGACAACTACAAACTCGTGGGCGCCAATCAGGGAGGGACAGGCGCGTCTCCGCACAACCTGCTCAGCGATACGCTCGGCGACGAGTTGAAGCTCGCGACCGGCGGCAAAGCGCGCGTGTTCTCGATTTCCCTCAAAGACCGCGCCGCCGTGCTGCCCGGTGGATTCTCCGCCGACGGCGCCTATTGGATCGAGCCGAAAAGCGGCGCATGGATTACCTCCACTTACTACCGCAACGAGCTGCCCGACTGGGTACAGAAGTTCAACGACAACCACCGCGCCGACAAATTCTGGAACCGGGAATGGAGAGACGCAGAGAACAAATTGCTCGGCTCAACCGCTCCGCGCACCGGCAAGGACGGCAAGCCTGCCGGATTTTATGAGGTTGTCGGCGCCACGCCGTTTGCCAATGAGTATCAGCTCGATTTCGCCAAAGAGCTGGTGGTTTACGAAAAGCTCGGCAGCGGCCCAGCGACCGACTTGCTCGCCATCAGTCTTTCGGCCAACGACATTCTCGGCCATCGCGTTGGCCCCGACTCACCCGAGATGCGCAGCATGGCGCTTGAGCTCGACCGGCAGCTGGCCGACTTCATCGCGTTTCTCGGCCATCAAGTTGGACTGGCGAATGTCTGGATGGCGCTTTCTGCCGATCATGGTGTAGCGCCACTGCCGGCCGTGGCGAAGGCTCTGCGGCTGCCCGCGGCCAATCTCGACGTGAAAGCGATGCGCGAGCAAGTGAATGCGGCGCTCGCGAAAAAGTACGACAAGAAAGCAGACTATGTTATCGCCATCGACTACCCTGATGCGGCGCTGAACGAAGAAGCCTTCGCTGCCGCCGGACGCAAAGAAGAAGACGCCGAGCACGACGCAGGCGAGATGCTCAAACAGAACGGGCTGGCCGGATATTTCACCAAGGCAGACCTGGCGCGCGGACAATTTCCCAACACTGAACTCGGCCGCCGCTACGCGCACAGCTATTCTCCCGAAGGCGGCTGGTATGTGCTCGGCGTGCCCAAGCCATTCCAGGTTGGAGTGACGGCAGGCACCGATCACGCCACGCCGTTTTCTTACGACACGCATGTGCCGCTCGCGTTCTTCGGTCTCGTGTTCCAAACAGGAGTTCATCGAACGCATTGCGAACCAACCGACCTTGCCGTGACTCTGGCCTCGCTGCTTGGAATCAACGCTCCGGCGCAGGCCACGGGCCGAGTGCTGACCGAGGCGCTCGCGCCCGCGCACCGAGTGGAAATGCCCAGAGGCGAATCCTCCGCCGCAGGGGGCAAGCAATGAGTCCCCCGCCAACCACGCCGGACCTGCGCGTTCGTGTCGCCGGAATTGATTTGAAAAATCCGGTCATCGCAGCCTCCGGGACGTTCGGCTACGGCGTCGAGTTTGAGGACATCGTGCACCTCGACCGGCTCGGCGGGCTGGTGGTGAAGGGCCTGTCGCGCGAGCCCATGACGGGCAATCCTCCGCCGCGCCTTTACGAAACCGCCGCCGGCATGCTGAATGCGATTGGCTTGCAGAACATCGGGGCGCAGGCGTTCCTCGACGAGAAACTCCCGTCCCTGAGCGCAAAGAAAAACGTGGTTGTGTTCGCCAACGTTTTCGGCTACACGCGCGCCGATTATGAGCGCACCATTGAAATTCTGAATCAAGGTGAGGGCATCGCCGCTTACGAGTTGAACGTATCGTGCCCCAATACGGCGCACGGCGGCATTCAGTTTGGCACCGACCCGCACTCGCTCGACGAGGTCGTATGCGGCGCCAAGCGTGTAGCCGCGCGGCCGCTCATCGTCAAGCTGTCGCCGAACGTGACCTCCATCGCTCTCATGGCACGCGTGGCCGAAGACGCTGGCGCCGACGCCATCTCGCTGGTGAACACATTCATGGCCATGGCCATCGACGCGGAAACTCGCCGCCCGCGCATTGCCAACGTCACCGCCGGCCTTTCCGGTCCGGCAATAAAGCCGATCGCATTGCGCATGGTGTACGAAGCGTCGCGCGCGGTCAAGATCCCCGTGATTGGCATGGGCGGCATCGTCACTCCGGTGGACGTAGTGGAATTCATGCTGGCGGGCGCAAGCGCGGTCGAGGTCGGCACCGCGAGTTACTTCGATCCCGTGGCCACGGAAAGGCTCGTCGAGGATTTGACCGAATATTGCCGTGAACACAGAATCGAGCGC
>Ga0326728_10015355_pt1 | contig 15953 bp, 9 predicted proteins | sample MB3enrmetagenome_FD_207602 | JGI IMG/M metagenome (GOLD analysis project Ga0326728, IMG submission 207602) | Lab enriched peat soil microbial communities from McLean, Ithaca, NY, United States - MB31MN | ecosystem: Environmental > Terrestrial > Soil > Wetlands > Peat | place: USA: New York...
AAAGACAAGGTCCTGGAACTGATGGCGCAAGCGAAGCGGCACGCGGGCGTCAAACCGGGCACGCCGGCGAAGCCTTTGCCATAGCTTGGACATCGAGCGCAGGGGAACTCGAACTGCCGTTTCCGCGTTTCCAGGTTAAGCATTGGGCAAAGAAACTAAGGGCCCGTTCACAGGAATGCAACCGAAATTTGCAAGACTACGGCCTTCTTCGGCTTGGCCGCTTCCAAATCCGATTGCAGCATGAGTAAGACCGGGAGCGGATTCATGTTTGGAAGGCGGTTCCGAGTCGGGTCTTTCTCCTCAGCAAGGCGCGTTTTGCCCCTTCGTCCGCTGGCCGCCCGGTGCCATCTTAACGGCTCAAATCCTTGTGCATCTTGCACTTAGTTCTTATACTGGGTTGGCATCGCAATTGCCTTTTCGTCACTGGGGAAGCTGCAAACACAACCATGGAACGAGAGATTTTCAAGGCGGCAATTATCGGCGCCGGACCGGCGGGCCTGACTGCCGCGTACGAACTGTCGAAGCAGCATGCCCCAGTGGTTGTCCTGGAGAGCGACCCCGAATATGTTGGGGGAATCTCTCGCACCGTTAATTATAAGAACTTCCGCTTCGATATCGGCGGGCACCGCTTCTTTTCCAAGTCCCGCGAGGTGGAAGATTTTTGGACGGAGATTGCCGGCGAAGACATGCTCGACCGTCCCCGGTCGTCGCGCATTTACTACCGTGGCCAGTTCTACATCTATCCTTTGAAGCCGTTTGAGGCGCTGTCGAAGCTCGGATTGATCGAGTCGGCGCTTTGCGTACTTTCGTTTTTGGCGGCACGCCTCCATCCCACGCCCAACCCGAAAACCTTTGAAGATTGGGTCACCAACCAGTTTGGCAAGCGCTTGTTCCGTATCTTTTTCAAGACCTATACCGAGAAGGTGTGGGGGATGAGCTGCAACGAGATCTCCGCGGATTGGGCGGCGCAGCGGATCAAGGGGCTATCGCTCGGTTCGGCCATCAAGCACGCCCTTTTCGGCAAGCGCAAATCCAAATCCGATTCTGACGACCGCAGGCAAGTGGTGAAGACGCTGATCGACACCTTCCGCTATCCGCGACTGGGGCCGGGAATGATGTGGGAGGCATGCACGGAAAAAGTCCGCAAGCTGGGCGGCAAAGTGACGCTGGGGCGCAGAGTAGTTGGCTGCCGCTACGACTCCGCCAGCAAGCTCTGGGTGGTGACTGCGCGCAGCGCCAACGGCGAGTTGGAAGAATATCGCGCCGAACACTTGGTGTCGTCCATGCCCATCCGGGAACTGGTGGCACAGATCGAACCGCAGCTTCCCGGCGCCGCGCTCCAAGCGGCGCGCGCTTTGCGGTATCGCGATTTTCTGACCGTCGGGCTGATTGTGCATGACCGCGGCCGTTTCTCCGACAACTGGATTTACATCCACGATCCGAGTGTGCAGGTGGGCCGCGTACAAAATTACAAGTCGTGGTCGCCGGAGATGGTTCCCGATGCCGGCTATTGCTCCTATGGGTTGGAATATTTTTGCTTTGAGGGCGATGGGCTCTGGACCACGAGCGACCGCGAGCTGATCGAATTGGCCAAGCGGGAAATTCAACAGGTAAATCTTGCTGCCAGCGCGGATGTGGCCGATGGCTGCGTCATCCGGCAGCCCAAAGCATATCCGGTTTATGACGACGCTTACCAGCAGCATGTGAACACGATTCGGAAGGCGCTCGACGAAAACTGTCCGGCGCTTCACCTGGTTGGCCGCAATGGCATGCATAAGTACAACAATCAGGACCACGCCATGATGACGGCAATGCTTACGGCCAAGAATATTCTGGCGGGCGAGCGCAAGTATGACGTCTGGGCGGTGAACCAGGACGCCGAATACCACGAGGCGGGCGCAGCGGGTGAGCAAGCAGCGGAAGTTGAGACAGGGGTCCCAGTCAGGAACGTGGCAAGCCCGGCCTAGCGAGATTGCTCCGGTCGAAAAGTTTGTCATCGAGACACGAGTTGAAGGAAGGCAGGTTCACATGAGCTACAACATTCTTCGTCTCTGCAAGTGGTGCCTTGTAGCCGCGGCACTGCTTGCATTCGGGGTTCCATGGGCAGCAGGCGGCAATGCTCCCGTGGTTTCCGGACCCATGGTTTCGGGCTCCTACGAGGTCGTCTACAACACGGATCTCGGTTCCCAGGCGCAGATTCGGATACGCATCCATCTGGTGAACCATGGGCCGTCGGACCTCTCGATTCAGAGGATGACGTTTTGGGATTTTTCCCACCCCGATAAGGGCGGTTCACATGCGTGTGCGGTCGCGCTGCGTGCGCACGCGTCGGCGGAGACGACTCAAGAATTCACCATCCGGCGTTCGGACTACCAGTTGTGGCAAAAAGGATTCCGGCCTCGATTCGTCCTGCAGATGGCAGGCCCAGGCAGCACTAAGAGCAAAGCGGTGGTCCGGCTGGATCGGATTGCTGGCCGCATTTCTGGTCAGGAGGCGAAGTGATCATGTGTTCCCGCAAATTAGCCGCACTGGCTTCCGTAACTCTTGCACTGGTCTTGTTCGCGCCCCAGGCTTTGCTTGCCCAGTACGCCATCAGCACAGTTGCCGGCGGCGGACCGAATAATCTGGCAGCACATAGTGCCAGCATTGGGTACCCGGGCAGCATCGCATTCGACGCGGCGGGTAACACCTACATTGCGGATTCCTACTCGAGCCGCATCTTCAAAGTGGATATGAGCGGCACTCTCACCGTAGTGGCCGGTAATGGCACTCACGGCTACTCCGGTGATGGAGGACTCGCAACCAGCGCGGCGCTCGGAATATTCGGACCGGAAGGTATAGCTGTGGACGGCTCGGGGAATATTTTCATCGCCGACACAGATAATTCGGTGATTCGTGAAGTGTCAGCATCGACTGGCAACATTACCACGGTGGTAACGGGACTCAATGATCCCGTTGGCATTTTCGTAGATGCTTCGGGAGATATTTTCATTGCGGACACAGACAATGCGGTGATCCGCGAGGTTGTGGCCGGCACCATTCAAACCGTGGCCGGAACTCTGGGTACGATTTGTCCGGATTCCACTACACCCTGTGGCGATGGCGGGCCAGCGACCAGTGCGCAACTTGATCTTCCAGAAGGCGTATTTGTCGACGGCTCGGGAAACATTTTCATCGCGGACACAGACGATAGCCGCATCCGCGTGGTGAATACGGGGACTGCGACGATCACGATTGCCGGAGTTACGATACCGCCAGGCTACATTCAAACCGTGGCGGGTGCTTACTACGATTCGCAGGGGGCTACCGCTTGCCAAGACACAGGCGACAACGGTCCGGCGCTCAGCGCATATCTCTGCGCGCCCACTGGAGTGTTCGTCGACGCCTCAGAGAACATTTTCATCGCCGACACAAATAATTTCGCGATTCGCGAAGTGGCGGCGTCGACCATCGACATTATTACCACCGTGGCCGGAACCCTTGGCATGGAAGGCTACTCCCCTAACGGCACGCTAGCCACCAGTGCAGAACTCAATTATCCCAGCAACATGGTCGTGGATAGTTCAGGAGACATCTTTATCGCGGATACGGACAACTTTGTGATTCGCGAGGTGACAGTGTCGAACAGCGACATCGCGACCATTATCGGAAATAACACGCTGGCCTATTCTGGAGATGGCGGCTCTCCTCTTGATGCGGAGTTGAACTATCCCAGCGCCGTGTCCGCTAACAGCGCGGGAGACATCTTCATCGCCGACACGGATAACTCAGTAATTCGCGAAGTGTTGGCATCCAGTGGCGACATTCAAACTGTGGCTGGGAATGGCACGGATTGTCTCGATCCCACAACGGCCTGCGGGGATGGTGGAGCTGCCACCAGCGCGCAACTCAACACCCCCTTCGGCACTTTCCTGGATGCCTCTGGAAACATTTTCATTGCGGATACTGAAGACAATCGCATACGCGTGGTCAACACGGGCACCCAGGCACTTACGTATTGGGGGATCTCAATCCCGCCGGGTGATATTACAACCGTGGCTGGCAACGGCACGTTCTGCCCGAATCCCACTACCGCTTGCGGCGACAACGGACCCGCTACGAGTGCTGAACTCAACGCTCCGTACGGCGTCTTCGTCGACAGCGCGGAAAACATATTCATCGCGGACACGCAGGATTACAAGATTCGCGAGGTAGCGGCCTCGAATGGCTACATCACCACCGTGGCTGGCAACGGCACGCAGTGTACGCAACCCGCGATGCCGTGTGGCGACGGCGCAGCCGCGACTGGCGCGCAGCTTGATTTTCCCAGCGGTGTGTTTGTCGACCTTTCGGAAAATATCTACATTGCAGATGAGTTCGACAATCGCATCCGTGCGGTCAACACGAGCGCTACTCAGCCGGTTACAATCGCAGGGGTCGTAATCCAGCCGAGCGATATTGCCACCCTGGCCGGGACCGGTGCCCGCGGCTACGCGGGCGACGGTGCTGCGGCCACGAGTGCTCTACTGAATACTCCTTTCGGTGTGTTCGTCGACCTCTCCGGAGACATTTTCATCGCGGATACAGGCAATACTGTGATTCGCGAGGTTGTGGCAGCTACCGGGGACATTCAAACGGTAGCTGGAAACAATACGCAGGGTTTCTCCGGCGATGGTAGTCAGGCAACCAGCGCGGAGCTTTACTTACCCTTGGGCTTGTTTGGCGACTCTGTTGGCGACCTGTTTATTGCCGACACGAGTAACTCGCGGATCCGCGAACTGGTGCCAGCGATCTTTGTCACTGTTACTCCGATTTCAGTCAATGTGGCAGTCGGCACTCAACTGCAGTTCACGGCGACGGTAACCGGAACCAGCAATACGTCCGTGACCTGGCAGGTGAATGGAGTGGTCAACGGTAACTCGACAGTAGGAACGATCTCGACCGCCGGGTTATTCCAGGCACCAGCAACTATCCCAACGCCAGCCACGGTCACAATAACCGCAATTTCGCAGGCCGATAACACGACCTCGGGATCGGTACAGGCAACGATTGTCCCTGTCGGCGATGCTGTGAATGTCACGGTGAGTACCAATCCGGTTGTTACCGAGGTTTATACAACCACGACGCAAAGTTTCATAGCAACTGTCACCGGGACAAGCAACACGGCGGTGACCTGGCAAGTGAATGGAGTGACGGGCGGCAACGCGACAGTAGGAACCATCGACAATACGGGTAACTATACTGCGCCAACCGCCGTGCCAACGCCGAATCCAAGTGTGGTTATCGAGGCCATCTCACAGGCGCTTTCGAGTGCCATCGGGGCCGAATCGGTGATGATCGTCACGGATCCGTCTGCCGCCGAACCCACGCCGCAAACCGCGACTCCAGGTGGGTCGGCGACGTATTCACTTTTGTTGAATGAAAATATTAGCTGGCCCGGAGGGCCAGTTACGCTGTCCTGTTTGCAAAGCACGTTGCCGCCAAATGCTAACTGTGTTTTTGCGCCTACTACGATTACGCCGGGTGCGCAGGCCGTGCCGTTTTCGCTGACTATCACCGTTCCCACCGGTTCGGCGTCCCTGGAGAAACCAAACGGGATGCGGCTGCAACTCTTCCTCGCTCTGGCTTTCGGGCCGCTGGCGGGAATTTTGTTTGCCGGCGCTGGACGTCGAAATAAGAAACGGAATAAGCGGCGCTATTGGCTGTGGCTGGCTGGGTTGTGCGTTTTTCTGGTTCTGATGAATGCTTGCGGCGGAGGATCGAGTACGCCGCCCACGAATCCAGAACTTGGAACTTACAACGTCAAGATCCAAGGCACGACGTCGGCGCAGCCCAACCCGGTGACGATCACGGTTGCAGGTTTGCAAGTAAATTCGCAATAACATTGCTGAGTCGCGAGCTAGAGCTACGAGCATCGAGCAGAACGGCTGACTCGCAGCTCGCGGCTTACTTACTTGGCAAACTAAAGTGTGTTTCATGAATGTGTTTCAGGCCGGAAGGTATTGGCCATCAGGGGCTAAAGCCCGCATTATTATTGATCCTAAACGGCACGGCAGAACAGTTTGCGGAAATAGTCGAATTTTGCGTACAGCCCCTAAAGGGGCATCTAATTTCAAAAGTTTATGTCATCGCTAAAGCGATGACCTGATACGAAACTGGAGTTTTCCCGCATGCTGCTAGAGTTATCCCACTACCGAGTGTTTAAGAAAGTATTGTTTTAAGAAAGATAGGACCATGAGCGTTGCGCAGGAGTTACGCGGACTATTACGGCGACGGGTGCTCCAAATGCTCGTTCTGGCCGGGTTGCTAACCTCCGTGGCGGCCCGTGCCCTGTACTTGAAGTTCTGCGTTCTCGATTTGGACATCTGGTGGCATCTGAAGGTGGGTGATTGGATGGTGGAGCACCATGCGGTCCCTCACACCGGCATCCTTTCGCGCACCGCCGCCGGGCGGCCCTGGGTGGCCTACAGTTGGGGCTATGAGGTGCTGCTCTCGCGCGCTTACCGATGGTTCGGACTGGTGGGCATAGGCGTGTTTGGAGTGTTGCTGACCCTGGCCGTCGCTTACAGCATTTATTGGATGGCATTGCGTCTTTCCGGCCGGTTCTGGTGGGCCTGCGCGCTCGGTACAGTTACCTGCTCGGCATTCCTTTATAACCTGATGCCGCGGCCGGTGTTTATTTCGATGGCGTTGTTCACGGTCACGCTGACGCTGATTTTGGAGGCGAAACGCAGCGGCCACGTGCAACTGCTGTATTGGCTGCTGCCGCTGTTTGTACTTTGGGCGAATCTTCACATCCAGTTTCTCTATGGACTGTTTCTGGTTGGCCTGCTGTTTGGAGTGAGCTTGATGCAGTTCGTGGCGGAGCGTCTGGGAATTACGCCCAGTTTCGTGTTGCCGCCGACCTTGCCAACTACAACCCTCGGAGCCGTTTTTGCCGGTTGTTTAATTGCGAGTTGCATTGGGCCTTACTCGTATCAATTGTATGTGGTGATTGCCGAGTACTCCAAGGCGCAAGTACCTTATGTCATGATTCGGGAGTTACAGGCCATCAACTTCCGCGCCTACAGCCATTACGTGCAATTGCTGCTGACGGGCGCAGGATTTTTTGCGCTCGGATGGCGGAAGAAAATCGATCCCTTCAAGCTGGCCTTGCTGGTAGTGGCCGGCGTGGTTGGCTTCCGCACCATGCGCGATTCCTGGTTCATCTGCATCGCGGCGGCGGCGTGCATCGCAGATTTTCCCGCTATGCAGACGGAGTGGCGCAGGACGGAAACGTGGCCGGAGAAATCTGGCGTGGCTGTTTTCGTCGCGTTGGCGCTGGTATTGGTTGCCCGCGACGCCGGCTTCGACCAGCGCGGTCTGGACCGCGCCATCAGTAGCATGTATCCGGTGAAGGCGCTGAATTATTTGCGGCAGAACCAGGCTCCGGGGCCGCTTTACAATACGCTCGACTGGGGCGGCTTCCTCACCTGGTATATGCCGGATTATCCAGTGGCCATCGACGGCCGCAACGACTTATATGGCGACGATCTCGACCGTCTTTTCTTCGACACGGAGAACGGCGGAGAGTCGTACGCCACCGATCCCTATTTGAATGGGGCGGGCGTGGTCGTGTTGCAGAAGAGCAAACCGCTGGCCGGATTGCTGATGTCCGATCCACGATTTAGTTTGGTCTACCAGGACCAGTTGGCGGCGGTATTTGTGAAGCACTAGGAATGAGATCGGATCGAGGTTTGAGAAACCTATGGGTACGGTTACGATCGACAAGAGTGAATCGGCCGGGCCGGAAGGTTCCGAAGCCACACGGCGACAGGATGATGGTCCACTCTCGGTCGGCAGACAATTCACCTTAGTGAGCACTCTGGCGGCATACTCCGCGATGCTGCTCGTCGGCATCACTCACCACGAACCTTGGGCTGATGAGGCGCAAGCCTGGTTGTTGAGCCGCGACTTGAGTTACCACTATCTCGTGTTCCATCAGATAGCCTATGAAGGTCACCCGCCACTGTGGTTCACGATCCTTTGGATAGCAAACCACTGGTTTCATCTCCCGTATCAGTCCATTGGTTGGATTGGCGGTCTCTGCGCGCTTGCTGGATGCTGGTTTTTCGCGAGATACAGCCCGTTCCCAGTATTTGTCAGGGTGCTATTTCCGTTTACTTACTTCATGGTTTTTCAGTATACGATCGTAGCGCGGCCGTATGTGCTGCTTCCATTGTGCGCGTTCTCGGCGGCTCATTTCTTTGCCGACGCCGAGCGGCGGCCGTGGAGGTTTATTGCGGCGCTGTCCGCACTGGCACTGCTTTCTGCCGCAGGTGTAATGATTGCCGCAGGCTTGATCGCCGCGCGCGCGTGGTATTGCTTACGGTCCTGGAAAGAGATTCCGGCGCAGACGCGGAAACAGTTGCTTTTTGCGGCGGTTGTGTTCTGTCTCGTAGTCGCTTTTGTCGCGTTCGTCAACTGGCCTCCTTCTGACCGTAGCTTTGCGAGATTTGACCGTCCGGCCAACCAAGACTTTGGCCTTTCGAACCTGCCGCGCGAGATCTCAATTGGGCTATTCGGTTCTACCATTCCATCGATCGTCTTCCTGGTGGCTGTCGGGGTATGGTGTGCTTACAGGCGCCGTTTTCTGCCATTTGCTATTTCCATGGCGTTCGTGCTGTTTTTCTTCACCAAGGTGTATGGGTATTTATGGCATTCAGGAGCACTCACCGTTACCGTCATCACAGCTCTCTGGATCGCGTGGCCGCGCGAGGAAAAGGCAAGAAAGCATCCGAGATTTGAAGGCGCCCTGAACGCGCTCGTCTTACTCGGGCTTGCCGGCCTGTTTGCTGTCCAGATCTATTGGACAGCACGCACACTGGCCATGGATTACTCCAGACCTTATTCGGGCAGCTTGGACGCTGCAAATTTCCTGCACTCAGTCGGCGCGGATGCAGCCACGGCTTGCGGGTTCGACTTCCATAGCGTGGCCGTACAACCGTATTTTCGAGAGAGCATATATCAGAACTGGCCAAAGGGCGAGGGATTCTGGCGGCTCGAAATGGGAAATCGCAACGATCTGAACTGTAACTGGGCGAAATGGATAGTCGTTACCAGGAGTGGCAATTTTGTCGTTGCCAATCGCGTGTTTTATCAGCAGGATCGTTCTCTGCGCTCCTTAGGATATATTCCGGTACATGTCTCGCCAGGATCGATGTTTTTTGAGGGGCGCGAAACTGAGCCAACCGATTTCATCATCTACAAGTTACCGTGAGATTAGCGGGGCGGGAGCATCTCCAAATCGGATGAAGCGCCAGCGTGGGTACGGCGGAGGATGAAGTAGACCTCTCTTTCGAAGACTTTCCGTTTGTAAAGATAGTAGCCATCCGAAAAGTGCACAATCTGGTATCCCAGCTCATTGAAGTGTGGAATATTGGCTTGCAGCATCAGTTCCGGATTCTGAGAATAGGCAACGATATATTCGGGATTGATGCGACGCAGTTCGTCCTCGTCGAGACTGGTTCCATCAAGAGGCAAGCCGTGATGGAAATAGGCGGACGGAACGTTGGAGAGGATGTTGTGGTCGAAGTAAGCCTGCACGCCGACCATCCCATATAGAAAGCCGAACAGGGGTCCCTTGTCCGCTCCCACCGACTTCAAATACTTTGCCGCGTCTTCCGCACCGCAGTAGGGATATAGATACTCGCGTTGAATGACCACCGCTGAGTCCCAAAGGTTGAGGGCGCAAAGGCAGAGCAACAATGCCATCATGCCCTGCATTGCCCAGCGCTGGCGCTGGCTAAACGCGCCTTTTTCTTCCGCGGAGGGCCAGGCGATCCAGAGGCCGGCAATGGCAGCGGCGAACATGGTCCCGTGATGGTGTGCCGCTCCATGCACGATGGCATACAAGGCAATCAAGGACCCGACCGGGAGCGCGAAGGCCAGGAATTTGCGGCGCATGAAGCACCACGCCGCAGCGAGCGCGACGAAGAGGACGGAAGGCGCCGTGTAATCGAGGAAAGCGCCGGAAAGCGCATCGGTCACCTTGCGAAGCGGCGTAGGGGCCAGTGCCTGTGCGGCTGGCGGCAGCTTGGCGAACCTTTTCTTCATGACAAATTCTTCGATGTCCGGGGTGGGCTTCAAGATGATGAAGAGGAAAAGAAAGACCAGTGCCATGGCAGCGACGCAAATCTGGTAGCGCGCCCGCACTCCAGGTTCCAGAGTGCGCCAGGATTGGGCGGCTTCGATCAAATACGCCAGCCCGAGACAGCCAGCGATGATGGTGCCGTGCAAACTCAAGTTCGCCAGCAACACCAGCACCACCGTCATGCGCTCGGGATGCCGGATATCTTTGAACAGCATGGCAGCGGCGAATGCCAGCAGGGGCAGCAGCGTGTAGGGGCGCGCGATCACCGCATACTGATACACCATGAAGTAAGTGAAGGCGAGCGGCCAGCGGATGAAGCGTGGGAAGGGCGCTTTGAAAATCAGGAGCGCGGCTCCGGCGGTCGCGCCAATCAGGCCGATATAGCCGATGGCGCCGTAGCGGGCGTGAAACACGTGCTGTGCGATCCACAGAATGGTGTGCCACAGGCCGGGAGAGCCTTCGTAGCGCAGTTCGTGTAACCAGATGGTGCGCAGATCGAGATCGCGGGCGATGAGCCAAGCCTGCGCTTCGTCGGCCCATTTTTCGTGGTAGCGGATGGTGAAGTTGGTAACACAGACCCAGGCCAGAAGGACCGCTATGTCGGCGATCTTCCACCAGTTATGCGTTGAAGATGCGGCCTGGTTCAGAGCATTCAGTTCATTCTGGGGATCGGTGGTATTTCTCTCGCTTTCGCGTGGATGTCCCGTGCCAGACTCTACGAGCAAGTTGTCAACCATGACGGTGGTGTTACCTTGGCAATACTTTCAACAACGGCTTTCTACTTCCTAACGGGACTTCCCACAATTGGACGCGAACTGACAGCGGAGACGGAGCCGTTTGGGTTGTGCGCGGTCTCGTGACATGCCAGGACGCAAGTGTTGGACGATTTGTTATAGGAGATGGGTGCAGCTCCATTCTGGGCAACCACGTTGACGTCAAAATTCACCAGCCGCTGGCCGCTAATATTCGGGTTGACGCCGCCCATGCCATGCGCGGAGTGACATACCGAACAGGTGAAGCCGGCGTTGATATGGCTCTGGTGCTGGATGAAGCTGGCGTTCGTCATGATATTGCTCAGGCTGTGGCATTTGCCGCACATGGCGTAAGGGCCGTTGACGCTGAGATCGGGGTTGCGAAATAGATTGGTGATCAACTGGCCGGGCGCCACCGCTTGGCTGAACTCGTAGCGGCGTTCCAGAATGTGGGTCCACTTGGAGCCATGCGGACCGTTGGGGCCCGGGCCTCCGAATTCGCGATTGTCGTCGCTGTTGTGGCAGTCGGTGCAGAAAATCTGCGTACCCATGGCGCGCCCTGGAGTCATGCCATCGAGCTGCAACATGTTGGTCAACAGGCTGGGCTGGGGCAGGGAACTGTTGCTCGGGTGGGTAACGGGATGGCTCGTAGTGGAGTTGACGCTGAATTGCGGGATGATGTTCAACGGATCGCCAGCCGAAACCGCCCGTGCTGGAAGGTAACCGTAGATTGGCCGGACCGCTTTTCCGGAGCTGGATCCGTGGCAGCGGAAGCAGTTTTCATATTGATTGACTGCGGGGTCAAGCACGGTGATTCCGTCGGTGGCGCTGATTCCGGTCACGTCCTTCTGAGAAATGCGGATCAGAGGAGGCGGGGGAAACACTCCAACTTGGGCGGACCCATGCCCGTTGTGGCAATCGGCGCAGGTAGCATGGCGGTTGTTGTTGAGCAGCACGTTCTCGGCGGCATCATGCGGATTCGTGGTGGTTGGGAAGGGATGTCCGACCTTGGGAGCAGCGTACTCGGCGAAGACGCTGGGCGGTGTGGGCGAGATATTCGTGCCCCCATTGTGGCAGGCCATGCAATCCTGCTCATTGGGTCCGCGAAGCAGCCGCGACGGCCCCTGGGCATTGTGCGGAGTGTGGCAGGAAAGGCACGCATCGGTTGCCACTGTGGTGTAGCTTCCCACATTCGCCTGGGGAGCTAGCTTGTTCTGCGCGAGAGCATGGGCGCTGGTGGCCCAATCGGCAATCGGATTCACCTTGCCGGCCATTTGCCGGGTGGGATCGTGGCAGGCCAAGCACATCTGGCCGCTCGAACTGTTGCGGACCAGGAAATTCTGCGAGATCAAATCTTTTGCCTGCACATGAGCGTTGTGACAAGATGTGCATTCAATGTTGCCATTGATGAGGTGGATGGCCCCGGTCGGGTCTCCGGTGATGCCTTTCGAGGCCAACGACGCAATCAGATCGATGTTGTCTTTCAAGGGTAAGGCCAAGGAGAAAGGGTGCGACGGCTGCAGGTTGTTGCCAAATATGTCGTAGCTGAACATCGATCCAGACATGGTCACCTGGCCATAAACCACCGTGGTCCCCGGCGCCACGGTTCCGTCGTGACAGGAGAGGCAGAGATTGCTGTCGGACCCCATGATCGGCTGCGCTCCCCGGTTTTTCTCCGTATCGCTGGTATACAAACTGTAGCTCTGGACGGTGAGCTTCTGGTTCCAGAGCGGGGTCCGGCCTCCGAGGCCGGAGTGAGGCTCGTGGCAATACATGCAGAAATCGGGGCGGGCGCCGGTGATGGGAGACTTGCTTCCCGGACCCAAATCGTGCGTGCCGATCACGTCGCCTGTGAACTGAGCCAGGAGGGTCCCTCCAGTCAGCAAGATTGTCAGGCACACGAAATAGAACCTGGCCTTCATTAAATCTACATTCCTTCCTTGGCCGGTTTTTTCAACCCAAAATAATGAAAGATCTGAATGCGGCGGTTATAGGAATCGACCACGAAAATCCGGTCGTCACGGTCGATGAATAACCCAGCTGGCAACTGGAACTCGCCGGCGCGCGTGCCTCGGCTGCCGAAGTAATACAACAGATCGCCCTGGCGATTGAATACCTGCACCACTCCCCACAAACCGTCGACAACATACAGATCGCCCTCGGAGTCGATGCCGATTCCTTTCGGGCGGAACATGGCTCCAGTGCCGTCGCCGATCTTGCCGATGGCATAGCCGAAGCGTCCAGAGCGGTCGAGCACCTCGACGCGGAAGTTCATCGTGTCAACCACCATAAGGTTCTGGCCGTCGAGCCGTAACTCGGTCGGGAAATTGAATTCGGCGTCGCCTATGCCATTCTGTCCGATGGTCTGCAGGATGCTGCCCTGCATGTCCATCATGAAAACTTTATGGCGCAGTGTGTCGGTCACGTAGATTCGTTGTGCCGCAGAATCGACGGCGATACCGGTGGGACGCTTGAAATAGCCTTCACCGCCTTTCAAGCTGCCGATGGCCCGCTCAAACTTCCCGTCGGAGTTGAACACAAAAATCTTGCCCGTTTCCGAATCGGTGACGTAGATGTTGTCCTGGGCATCGACGGCGACGCACTGCGGCCCCAGCATGGCGTCCTTCGCTTTGTCGCGGCGTTGGATAAATTTGTATTTTTGTTGCGCGAAATCGAAAATATGAACGCCCGCGGCGCCAGGATCGGTGACGATGATGCGCCCGCGGGAATCAGCGACGATGCTGTAGGGCCGGACGAGATTGCGGAACTCAGGCTCACCGGCCACGATGTCGAGCAAACGGTTCCAGAAGCCGCGTTTCGTCTTCACTTCGCGTTCGGAACCGAAGCTGCGCTCGTAGGTGAGTTTGCGGCCGCCTTCGAGCAAGAGATCCGGAGGTCCGGGGTCTTTGAGATTGGAATTGGGCGTATTGCGCGAGGACCAGCCTGAAATCGCGAGCAGCAGAAGCAGCGGCAGCATAACGATGACCCGACCTAGCTTGAGCGCGCCCCGCATCCGCATTCTATTTCCGCTTTCCACGGTTCCGACTGGCTAGAAAAAGTTGAACCATCGTGTGACCCCAATATAGAACGACGATACATTCTCCGGGACGGTCCCTGACGCGCTGAAGCCCTGCACCAGATTGCTGTAGCCACCCGTCAGGTACATTTTACGGAATTGATACTGAAAAAGGGTGTTGATCATCTTCGTGTTGTTCGAGGATGCGACCCCTAGCAGGTTGGTGTTGCTGTTGGCCTTGGCGTAGCTCGCTCCAATCGTCAGCCTGCGCATAGGATTGCTGCTCAGGCCGAACGAATAACTGGTGCCGCCAAAGAGAATAAGATCGTTGGAAGCCACGATGGGCGGAATTGGTTCTGAGGACAACCCGGTTCCGGTCGCGATCGCATTTCCGCTCGATTTCGCGTACGAGCCGGTGACGGAGATCCAGCGCGAATAGGATGCGGCACTGTTGAAACTCTCGCTGCTGTTTTTTACACCTTGTTGCTCGGTCAAGCCGGTCTTGTTGAACCCGGCGCCCGCGCTCCAGCCAAACTTTCCCCAGCGGCGCCTGATGTTACCCGAGTAGCCGTAAGTAGAGGTCATGTAGGTCACCAAGAGCGTCTGCACGTTCTGCGCGTAATTGAAAGCTCCTCCCATGGTCCACCCGTCGAAGCGACGGTTGTAGTTGACCGTGCCACTAAACCCGAGTATGTTCGCGCTCGAAGTGCTAATAGTGTTGTCGGTGACGGACGCCGCTGCGTTAAAGTTACCGCCGAACAATGTCCGTCCATAGGTCATGCCGCCACCGTAGGAATCGGCCCCGTAGTGCTCGCCCAAAAAGTATTGTTCGCGATGCTCGGCCATGGCCAGCGTTTGCATGTTTGGTAAAAGTGCATAGCTGGCATTGGCCAACAAATCGAAGGAATTCGATTTCTGCCCCAAATTCGCTGGTTCAGCTACGCCGCCCCCACCTGCGATCGATTGGTACAACGTGCCCGTTAGATTGTTGGAATAGTCGGTACTCACGGAAAAGTGGAACTTGTTGGTCGGCTGAAAGGCTGCCGTCGCGGTGTAAGTATCAATGGTGCCGTTGTAGCTGTACCCGGCATAGTCGGAATCGACATCCGAGCGGTTATACTGCCCGGAAAATCCGCCATGAAAAGGAAGCTGGTGACCCACGGTGAATCCGACGGCGTTATTGTTGGAAGTCGAAGTCTCCGCCGGCAAGCCCTGAAGAACCTGCGGGATATTCGAGTGCGAGGTCCCATCCTGAAAGTAGGCGCCCAGGTTGAAGCCCATGAGCGTGTATCCCGAGCGGAGACCGAACGAGCGATTGTCGGTACTCCCGTTATCGTTTGAACCGTAGATGGAATACTGGCTGCTTCCCATCTGGAAGTTGGCGGAGAGGCTGGGCAGGCCCGGCACCAATTCCGCCCAACTGAGGCCAAAAGTGTCGCTGTCGCCATGGGTGGTGTAGTTGGCGACTCCAGGGATGGCGAAGTTGCCTTCGCTGTTGTAAGCCTTGGCGTAGCTGATGGATCCAGGAAAATGGCTGCCGCCGAAAATCGAGCTGTTAAAATTGACGCCGCTGGCGTTGGAAATGGATTGAAAGGCCGAGTTGTCTCGAGCCTGATTCATGAAAGGCGAAACCGTGAAAGACACAAAGTTGGGATCGTAGTAAAAACCGGACACCGTGCCCGCGCCGCCGAAAGCCAGGCTGTGAGCGGAGGAGATCAGGTTTCCATAATCTCCGTTGTATCCGGCGGAGAGGGTGCCGTTCATGTTCAAGCTGAGGTTGTCCCCGAGGGTGAGCTGGCCGACAGCCGGCAACGCCAGCAGGAAAAGTCCCACCAGCACCAAACCCGTATTACGAAGAATACCGGCCACCTGGCACCAACCCCTTACTGTCTCGACAGCAGTTCCACTACTGCATTGTCCCCTGGCTGGCCCACAGCGGCGCGACTGCGAGAGGGCACCAGCCATCTCTATAATCCATGGAAGTGCACGTTCCCGGCCAAAATGTAAATCCGGCTAAACGCTTGTTCAGCAAGGAGATGATGGGATTTTTGCGAGCATGATTAAGGCGGAATAT
>Ga0326728_10015356_pt1 | contig 15953 bp, 7 predicted proteins | sample MB3enrmetagenome_FD_207602 | JGI IMG/M metagenome (GOLD analysis project Ga0326728, IMG submission 207602) | Lab enriched peat soil microbial communities from McLean, Ithaca, NY, United States - MB31MN | ecosystem: Environmental > Terrestrial > Soil > Wetlands > Peat | place: USA: New York...
GCACCAGGCCGAAAATGGCGCTGACCAGCTCGGTCCGGCCGGCGCCCATGAGGCCGGTGATGCCCAGGATCTCGCCTTGCCGCAGGTCGAAGCTGACGTCGCGGAACGCCCCCGCCCGGCTGAGCCCCCGCACGGACAGGGCGACCACAGCAGGTCCCGCCTGCCGGGCGGGGCTGCCAGTAGGTCCCGCCTGCCGGGCGGGACTGCCAGTAGGTCCCGCCTGCCGGGCGGGACTGCCTCGTGCAAGTCCCGCTCGGCAAGCGGGACCTACTGGGTGCGCCAGCGGGCGGCCCACCATCAGCGCGATGAGCGTGCGGCGGTCGAGTTCCCCGGTGGGGTAGGTCCCGACGCGGGAACCGTCGCGGAGCACCGTGATCGTGTCGGCGATGCGGAACACCTCGTCCAGCTTGTGCGTGATGTAGACGATCGCCACGCCACGCCGCTTCAGCATGGCGATCACGCCGAGCAGGGCCTCCACCTCCCGGTCGGAGATGGCCGCGGTGGGCTCGTCCATGATGAGCACCCGGGCGTTGCGCCCGAGTGCCTTGGCAATCTCCACCGTCTGCACCTGGGCCACGCTGAGCTGCCGCATTTTCCGGTTCGCCGGCAGGTCGACTTCGAGCAGGCCCAGCAGCCGCCGGGCCTCGCTGCGCATCGCGCGGCGGTCAATCCATCCCAGCAGCCGCGACGCGGGCTCGTGGCCCAGCAGGATGTTCTCCGCCACGGTCAGATCGGGGATCGGCATCAGCTCCTGGTGGATCATCGCGATGCCGTTGCGGAGGGCGTGCTGCGGGCTGCCGAGCACGATGCGGCGGCCGTCCAACAGGATCTCGCCCGCGTCCGGCGGGTGCAGGCCGGCCAGCACTTTCATCAGCGTGGATTTGCCCGCGCCGTTTTCGCCCGTCAGCGCGTGGACCTCGCCGGGCGCGAGCGCCAGCGAAACATCCACCAGCGCCTTGACGCCGGCGAACGCTTTGCTGACATTTCGCGCCTGCAGGGTGAACATCGAGAGCATGCCGCCTAAACGGTAGTGCCGGAGGGACACGTTGCCATGGTAGCCTACTCGGGCAACGGCGGCGCGTCTACCCACCCGCCGCCCACCTGGCGGCTTGACTTTCTGGAACCGCCGGCGCAGACTCACGGCAGCGCCGCTTAGACGGAGTCCGGCGTGGCGTGAGGCCTGAGCGGCTACACCCCCGGACCCTGGCGAAGAGCTTGCTGATCTCGCACGTCCCAGCCAAGCCCTCCCTACAGGAGACCAGCGATGACCTATCGACGGACGGATCTTTGCGCGTGGTTTTGCCTGGCATCCTGGCTTTCAGTTCCGGGCATCGCGGCGGCGGCCCAGGAGGCCGCCAAGCCGGATGCGCAACCGCTGCTGGAGATCGCCAAAGATACGCTGCTCGATCCGGCGAAGACCTACGGCCCGATCGTCATCAAGGCCTCGAACATCACCATCGACGGGCGCGGGGCATGGGTGATCGGCGCCACCCGGGGCGACCCGAAGGACTATAAGGGCGCAGGCGTCTCGGCCAAGGGCGTGTCGGGCGTGACGCTGAAGAACCTCAACGCCAAGGGCTGGGACATCGGGCTGAAGGTGGAACACGGCAGCCGCTGGCTCGTGGAGAACTGCGACTTCTCCGACAACTTTCATTATCCCGAGGCGGGCTGGGGCGAGCTCGGCCGCCATGGCGGCATCGTCCTCGAGTTCGTCGATCATGCCATCCTCCGCAAGAACAAGGCCAACCGCGTCTGGGACGCCTGCACGTTGGCCGACTCGGACGACAATCTGCTGGAGGAGAACGACTTCTCTCATGCCTCGAACACCTGCGCGAGCCTCTGGACCGCCTGTCGCAACCGGCTGCTGAAGAACAATCTGAGTTGGGGCATCCGCATCAAGCCCGGCGAGGTCCACGCCCGCGACTCGGCCTGCGTGCTGATCCAGGCCGGCTCCGACGACAACTACTTCGCCGACAACGACATCACGCACGGCGGCGACGGCGTGTTCATCCGCCCCTTTGCCGGCTGGACCAGCAGCGGCAACGTGTTCGAGCGCAACGACGCCTCGTACGCCAACAACAATTGCATCGAGGCCCAATGCCCGCGCAACACCTATCGCCGCAACAAGGCGAACCACGGCAGCCACGGCATCTGGGTGGGGTGGTCGAACGAGACGATCGTGGAGGACAACGAGGCCTGTTACAACGGTTTGCCGGGCGGGTTCCACAACGCCCCGTGGAGCTTCAAGCACGTGCCGCAGGGGCCGCAGCCGGGCGCCGCCGGCATCATCATGGCCGGCATGTGCAACCATACGGTCTGCCGCGGCAACCGGTGCACCGGCAATAACGGCGTGGGCATCAGCCTCTTCGGCGACGCCTCGCCGGAGCACAAGTTCACGGCCTTCCACTGGGTCCTGGAGAACAACGTGGTCCGCGACAATCGCTGGGGGATCTACATGGAGTTCGCCGACTGGATCGACATGGCGGGCAACATTCTGGAAAACAACCGCGAGGGCGACATCCTCCAGGGCGGCACCAACACGAACATCTTCCTGCACCCCGACAATCCGCAAATCAGCCTGTCGCCCCGCCTCAAGCTGCTGGCGCCGCTGCCCGCAAAACCGGGCCAGCCGGTTCCGGTGAAACTGGGCCAGGCGGTGGCGTTCGACGCCTCCGGCAGCAGCGACCCCGGCGGCCGGGGGCTATCCTTCCGCTGGGACTTCGCCGACGGGACGACCGCCGCCGGGCCGCGCGTGACGCACGCGTTCGGCAAGATCGGCCCGCACAGCATCGGCGTGACGGCCAGCAACGGCCGCTTCTCGAGCCTCGACTACCGGGACTTCCTCGTCTATGAGGACGTAACGGAGTTCGGCACCGAGGGCCAGGCCGCCCAGTGGAGCTGGGGCGAAGTCCAAGCGCGGGAGGGGCTGCACGTCGAGCGCCAGCATGAAGCCGCGGTGGGGCCGGCGATGCCCATTCCCAACCCGCAGACCAGGATCGAGTTCAACGACGACCATGAAGTCCGCCTGGTGGGCAATTCCTCGTTGGCGCTGCGCGTCCAGCCGTCCGGCAATCCCATCAGCATTCTCTATCCGCGCGCTAAGAACGCCGGCATCCGGCTGGCGGGCAAGACCGAGCTGGTCTTCTGGGTCAAAATGATCAACACGAACATCCATGCCTGGAAGGGGCTGATGCCCACGCTGACGCTCTACGAATCGCCCGCCAAGTTCTGCGAACTCCGGCCCTACGACGACCAGAAGAATTGGCAGGGCGGCGTCGAGTGGATCTACAAGTCGGTGCCGCTGGGCGGCAGCCGGGTGTGGAAGCTCAAGGGCGAGGTCCCGGCCACGCTGAACTGGATGACCATCGAGTTCTATCCTTGGGGCGGCGCGCCCTTCGCCGCCTGGATCGACGGCATGGCGATCAAGTGAACGGCAGGCGGGACGGGCGGGGCCGATCGTCTCACCGCTGCCTTGCGAGAGCCCCGGCCAGGAGATCCAGCGTCTCGGGGGCAAGGCTGGAGAGGGCCGTCGCGGGAGGCTGGGCGCCGGCCTGTGCTGACGGGATGCCGACGATCCCCAGCAACGCCTCGTCCGTCGCCGCGCTGGAAACGGTGCGCGGGGCCGTAGCCTGCGGCGTCGTAGCCGCAGCCGGCCGACCATCCGGCTCGTCCACCACGGCCGCGCTGGAATGCCAAACGGCAGAAACCGGCCATGACGCGGAAGCTGGCGAATCGCTGGGAGGGTACCCGGCGGACGGCCAGCCGGACGGCAACCCGGGGACGGCAGGAGGCCGGTCAGGAGATCGCGGTGCCGCGATAATGGACGGGACCGCGGTAGGATCGGGAGCCAGGGAAACCGACCCCAGCCCCACGGGGGCGGTGGCCGCGGCCGTTGCGACCATTGGGACCACCGCAGTCGCCGGGGCCACCAAGGTTGCCGGGGCCGCCGAGACGGCTGGGGCCAGCATCGACGCCGGGGCCGCCGTAACGGTTTGCGCCGCCGCCACGCTTGCGGCGGCTTGGGGTGCTGCCGTAGCCACCGCAGCGGGCTGCAAGGGACTGCCGGCAACCGCTTGGGCCGACGTTTGGGGTTCCGTGGCTCCCGGATCGCCGAGCACGACACTGCCGTCCGCACCGATCGAAAGCAGCGAACCGCTGGGAATCGCCGCGCTGTTTTCGGCCACCAGCACCGCGTCACTAACCGTGGTGCCGCCGCTGTACGTGTCGGCGGCGGCAAGCGTCAGCGTGCCTGCGCCGGTCTCGGACAGTCCGCCCGCCCCGCTGCCGCCGGCGCCGCTGAGCAAGGGGGCCGCCAGCGTCACGTCGAAACCGTTGGTATCGACCACGAGGCCCCCGGCGTAAACCGTGACCGGCGCGGCCGTCGTGAAGCTGTCGTTCGCCTGGAAAGTGCCCGACGCCACGTTGAAGTTCGGATCGGCAACGCCGAAATCGTTCACACTGGCGCCCGTGCTCGCCCCGCCCGCGTCGGCCACCTGGACGCTGAAGGTCGCCCCCGCGAGGTCTTCCGCGTACGTATGCGAGCCGAGCACGTCGAACCCGCCTTGGGCGTCGGCCGCGATTGTGCCCGCCGCGCCGGCGCTGCCGGTAACGGTCGAAGTGGTGCCGTCTCCCCAGGCAATGGTGGCCGTGAAATCGCCGGCCGTGCCGTCGGGATCGCCGTCGCTGAATTGGAACAGGACCACATCGGCAAACGGCACTTGCGCGGTTGCCACCGGCGGCGTCAGGCTGCCGGCCACCAACGGCGCGTCTACGATGAAAGTCAGCGGGTCGCTGCCGGCCGCGGTGTAGTCGGCGCTGCCGGGGAACGAAGCCACTACCGTGTACGTGCCGGCCGCAACGGGCGCGGCACTCGATCCGTCCCCGCTGACGCTGCTGCCCAGGTAATAGGTCAAGGTGGGGCTGACGCCCTCCAGGGCGGGCGCCGGGGTGCTGTCCACGCCGCTGACCACGCCCGCCACGGCGGCCGTGGCCGGAAAGGGCTGACCGGTGTAGACGCCGCTCGTGTCGCTGACGGTGACCGTTGGCGTCGCCGGAGCAACGGTCAGCGTGCCGGGCACGTAGCTGATCGTGTAGTCCGGATCGACCGCCCCGCTGGCCGTGATGCTGTAAGGGCTGCCTAAAACGTCGCTGGCAGCCGTGGCCGTGGTGGCGAGGGTCGGTGGCGTCGCAAGGCCCCACGGCGTATCGCCGTTGACGAACCCGCTGTAGCTGGCCGTCAACGCCGGCAGCCCACTGCCATAGACCATCGTCTGGTTATCGGCTGTAATCGTCAACGGGGCCGGCGTTACCGCGAGCGTGCCGGGCACGTAGCTGATCGTGTAGTCCGGATCGACGGCCCCGCTGGCCGTGATGCTATACGGGCTGCCCAAAACGTGGCTGGCAGCCGTGGCCGTGGTGGAAAGGGTCGGCTGGACCGTCAGGTTCAACGCGGTGTCGCCGTTGACGAACCCGCTGTAGCCGGCCGTCAGCGCCGGCAGCCCGCTGCCATAGACCAGCGTCTGGTTGTTGGCTGTAATCCCGAGCGGGGCCGGCGTTACCGTAAGCGTGCCGGGCACGTAGCTGATCGTGTAGTCCGGATCGACCGCCCCGCTGGCCGTGATGCTGTAGGGGCTGCCCGCAACGTGGCTGGCGGCCGTGGCCGTGGTGGAAAGGGCCGGCTGGACCGTCAGGTTGGACGTGCTGTCGCCGTTGACAAACCCGCTGTAGCCGGCGGTCAAAGTGGGCAATGCCGCCCCGTAGACCTTCGTCTGGTTGTTGGCGGTGATCGTCAGCGTTGCGGGTTTGACCGTCAGGGAGGCGCCGCCGATGGCGACCTTGCGGATCGTGTTGTTACTACAGTCGGCGATGAAGAGGTCCCCGGCGGCGTCCACGGCCACGGCCGACGGGCCATCAATCTCGGCGGCAGTGGCCAGGCCGCCGTTGCCGCTGTAACCCGCAGTTCCATTGCCCGCCACGGTGGTAACGATGCCGGTGGCGTGGTTGACCTCGCGGACAAGGTTGTTACTGCTGTCGACGATGAAGAGGTCGCCCGCGGCGTCCACGGCCACGTACCCTGTCCAGTCGAACTCGGCGGCAACCGCCTGGCCGCCGTCGCCGGTGTAGCCGGCAGCTCCATTCCCGTTGCCGGCGACGGTGGTGATGATGCCGGTGGCGTGGTTGACCTCGCGGACGCAGTTGTTGCCGCTGTCGGCGATGAAGATGTCGCCGGCGGCGTCCACGGCCACGCCCCCCGGCTCGTAAATCTGGGCCGCGGTCGCCAGACCGCCGTCGCCGCTGTAATAGCTGGAGTCCCGCCGCGAGTGCGCGCTGCCCGCGACAGTGCTGATCACGCCCTTGGCGTTGACCTCGCGAATGCGGTTGTTACCGTAGTCGGCGATGAAGATGTCCCCGGCGGCGTCCACGGCCACGCCGTCCGGAGAACTGAGCTCGGCGGCGGTTGCCGAGCTGCCGTCGCCGCTGTAACCTTCGATGTCATCGCCGGCGACGGTGGTGATGACGCCCGTCGTGTGGTTGACCTCGCGGATCACGTTGTTATTGGTGTCGGCGATGAAGATGTCGCCGGCGGCGTCCACGGCCACGCCCTCCGGATTGTCAAGCTTGGCGGCGGTGGCCAGGCCGCCGTTGCCGGCATAGCCCGCAGTCCCGTCGCCCGCGACGGTGGTGATCACGCCGGTGGCGTGGTTGACCTCACGGATCACGTTGTTATTAGTGTCGGCGATGAAGATGTCGCCCGCGGCGTCCACGGCGATGGCCTGCGGCTGATTGATTTCGGCAGCGGTGGCCGGGCCGCCGTCGCCGCTGTAGCCCCCGTTTCCCGTGCCCGCCTTATATCCATCGCCGGCGACGGTGGTGATGATCGAGCTTGGTCCGACGGCGGCGGTGCTGCTGCCGGCGAAGGCGGCCCCGTTGCCGCCGTAAACTGCCGAAAGCGAGTGGGCGCCCACCGCCAGCGCCGTGGTGGTCAGGGTGGCGGTTCCAGCGACCAGGGTCGCCGTGCCCAGCGCGGTGCTGCCATCCATGAACGTGACGGTGCCGCCGGTGGGCGTGCCGCCGCTGGGCGGGACGGCGGTAACCGTGGCCGTGAGCGTCACTTGCTGGCCATACACCGCCGAAGCCGCCGAAGCGCCCAGCGCAGTCGTGGTCGGCACGCCCGCAGCAACCAGGGCGTCGATTATCTTGTCGGCATAGGGGGTGCCGCGGCCGGTCACCAGGTCGTAGCCCGTCACCGCCGAGTAATTGGGCGAGCCGAGGCTCTTGCCCGTGGTAATGTCGTGGAAGTCGGTGGCGGGCAGGGCGTACAGGAGCGGCAACGTTTGCGAGGGGCCGTCCAACGCGCCCAGGCCGGCCGATTCGCGGCCCTCGTCGGCGAGGGCGATTAGGGCGGACCATTGCGGGGCGGCGTCGCTCGTGCCTCCCCATTCCCCCCACGGGGCAGACGGCGAGTTGTTCACCGTGTCATACACGGGAAAGCCGGTGTTCGGATCGGCGTCGTAGGCCACGTCGGGATTGGTTCGGTAGGCCGACGACCACTGACTGACCACGCCTACCTGATAGGCCGGCTGCGGCTCCTCGCTGCTGATCCCGCCGCCGCTGCTCTCTTCGCCGGTGGAGGTGGTGTAGCCCCAGCCGGTTTCACTGCTGTAGTTGTTTTGCGCCGTCAGATAGAGCGAGGTGCCGCCCACCGCCAGCACGTTGGGCGAGGTGGCCGGCCATCCGGGGGGCGCCCCGCTGTCCCCCGTGGCGGCCACGAAAGTTACCCCTCCTCCGTGTCCGCTGGGGGTCGTGAAATCGCCGTCGTAGCCGAGTAGATCCGCAGACTCGCTATCGCCCCAACTCATGGACACGGCGACCACGCCGCTGACGCTGCGCGCATAGTTCACGCCGGCCACCAAGTCGCTGTCGCTACTGGAACCGGCCTCGACCAGCAGGATTTTCGCCCCCGGGGCAATGGCATGGGCCCATTCCACGTCCAGCGCAATCTCGGTGTCCCAAGTCTTGTTCTCGGTGGTGGGGGGGCTGCCCCCAGTCTCGCCGACCTTGGTAAACACGGGGTTCGACAGGTTGAATGCCGCGTCGAACCCCTGCAAATCGCTGGCAATGTTGGGATCGTCGTAGGCATCGACGATGGCGATGGTGGTGCCGGTGCCGTCGAGCGACACGTTGTTGAAGCCGTAGGCCTGCTCGATCTGGGAGGGCGAAAAACCAACGGGGCTGGCGGTAGACGACGCCGGCGTGGCGCCGCCGCTGGCGACGTGGGCCGGCATCGCGAACCCCGTGCTGCCGCCGGGCAGATCCGCGCCCACGGCGACGCTGGTGGTCGCCCCCCCGGGGCCGCTGCCGGCGAAATTGGCCCCGTCGCCGCTATAAACGGCCCGGACCGACTGCCCGCCCACCGTCATCAGCGAGTTCACTAGCGAGGCCCGGCCGTTGACCAGCGGGGCCGTGCCCAGCGGGATGTTGCCATCGAAGAAACTGACGGTTCCGCCCGTCACAAGGCCGCCGCCGGGCCCAGCGGCCGTGACGTTTGCCGTCAGCGTCACTGGCTCGCCGCACAGGGGCGCGGCGTTGGAGATGTCCAAGGTCGTGAGGGTCGGCGCGAGCGACAACAACCGCCGGTCTTCGAGCGTCTCCAGGCCGAGACGGCGGAGCAAGCCCCAGCGGTGGCTGCCATGCCCCTCGCGAGAGGCTGGCGACCGGTTGCGACGCAGCAATCCCATGGCAGACAGACAGTCGCGTTTGATGCCTTAAGCCATTATACTTAGAAGGCTCCAAAAAGGCCAAGAAGACGCGGCCTGGTCGTTGCAGTTCCCGTGCGAATCGGGTGCCCGCGCCCCAGATTTGCGTTTCCCGCCGACGGGCCCTATGATGAGGGGGAGTCCCGCATCGTGTGACCACCCCTGACGGGAGACGGACCGCGGTGAGCCCGAGCAAGCTGAGACGTTGCAGCGTCGCCGCCGGCCCGGCATGGTGCCTTCCGCTGATCCTGCTGTTGGCGGCGAGGCCGGCCTGGGCAGGCGAGAGCGGCCCGAGCGGCAAGCAAAAGGCCGGCTACAGCCGCGACATTCGGCCCTTGTTCGCGAACCATTGCTACGCCTGCCACGGGCCGGACGGCGGGCGGCGGCGGGCCGGCCTGCGGCTGGACGTCCGCGAGGTGGCCGTGCGGCGGGCGATCGTGCCCGGCGACGCCGCCCACAGCCCGCTGGTCGAGCGGATCTCCAGCGACGATCCCGACGAGCAGATGCCGCCGCCCAGCTCGAAGCGCCCCCGCCTCAGCGCGGCCGCCGTGGCCCTCATGCGCCAGTGGATCGACGAGGGCGCGAAGTACGAGACGCACTGGGCCTACGTGCCGCCGCTGCGGCCGCCGCTGCCCGCGGTCAAGCAAAAAGACTGGCCGCGGAACCCCATCGACCGCTTCATTGCCGCCGCCCAGGAAGAGCGGGGCCTGCGGCCGTCGCCGGACGCCGATCCGCGCACCCTGCTGCGGCGATTGTCGCTGGATCTGACCGGCCTGGCCGCCGCGCCCGAGGAGATCGACGCCTTCACCGCCGACCACTCCCCCGCCGCCTACGAGCAGCACGTCCAGCGGCTGCTGGCCTCGCCGCACTACGGCGAGCGGATGGCGATGTACTGGCTCGACGTAGCCCGCTACGCCGACTCCTGCGGCTACCACAGCGACAACGAGCGCGCGGTGTGGATGTATCGCGACTACGTGATCCAGGCGTTCCGCGACAATAAGCCCTTCGACCGCTTCACCGTCGAGCAGCTTGCCGGCGACCTCTTGCCCGGCGCCGGCCGGGAACAGAAGATCGCCTCGGGCTACAATCGCCTGCTGCAAACGACCGAGGAGGGCGGGGCCCAGGCGAAAGAGTACACGGCCAAGTACGCCGCCGACCGGGTGCGGAACACGGCCACGGCCTGGCTGGGCTCGACCCTGGGCTGCGCCCAGTGCCACGACCACAAGTTCGACCCGTTCAAGAGCAAGGATTTCTACAGCTTCGCGGCCTTCTTTGCCGACGTGCAGGAGATCGCCGTCGGCAGGCAGGAGCAGACGCCCATGCCCTCGCCCGAGCAGGCCGCCCAACTCGGGGAGCTGGATCGCCAGATCGCCCCGCTGGAAAAGCTCGCCAACACGCCGACGCCCGCGCTGGAGGCGGCCCAGGCCGAGTGGGAGCGGACGGTGAAGGCCAAGCCGCCCACTCCCGCGCTGCCCAAGGAAGTCGCCGCTGCGCTGGCGGTCGAGCCCGGCAAGCGCAGCGACAAGGAGCGGCAACTGCTGGCCGCCCATTACCGCGGCCTCGCGCCGCAACTGGCCGAGACGCGCGAGAAGCTCGCGGCCCTGAAGCGCCGCAAAGACGAGCTCAACCAGTCGATCCCCAGCACTTTGATCACGATCGCGGCGGCGCCCCGCGTGGTGCGGATCCTGCGGCGCGGCAACTGGCAGGACGACTCGGGCGAGATCGTCGCGCCCGCCGTGCCCGCCTTCCTCGGCCGGCTGGAGGTGAAGGAGCGGCGGGCCAACCGCCTCGACCTGGCGCAGTGGCTGGTGGCCCGCGAGAATCCGCTGGTCGCCCGCGTGCTGGTCAACCGCTTGTGGAAGCTGTTCTTCGGCCAGGGCCTCGTCAAGACGCTCGACGACTGCGGCACGCAGGGGGCACTGCCGACGCACCCGGAATTGCTCGACTGGCTGGCGGTGGAGCTGATCGCCAGCGGCTGGGACGTGAAACACATGGTCACGCTGATGGTCACCTCGCGGACCTATCAACAGTCGTCGCGGAGCAACGCGGAACTCGACAGTCGCGATCCGGCCAACCTCTGGCTGGCCCGGCAGGGCCGCTTCCGCCTGGATGCGGAGCTGATCCGCGACAACGCCCTGGCCGTGAGCGGTCTCTTGGCGCCGCGGATCGGCGGGCCGAGCGTCAAGCCCTACCAGCCGGCCGGCTACTGGGACTTCTTGAATTTCCCGACCCGCCAGTGGGTGCCCGATCACGGCGAGAACCAGTACCGCCGCGGCCTGTACACTTTCCGGCAGCGGACCTTCCTGCACCCGAGCTTGCTGGCGTTCGACGCCTCGACTAACGAAGAGTGTACGGTCGAGCGGCCGCAGTCCAACACGCCCTTGCAGGCCCTGGTGCTGTTGAACGATCCGACCTACGTGGAAGCGGCGCGGGTGTTTGCCGCGCGGCTCGTGCGCGAGGGAGGGCCCAGCCCGGCGGAGCGGCTGCGGCTGGCCTTCCGGCAGGCCCTGGGCCGCGCGCCCGCACCGGCCGAAATCGAGCTGCTCACCGCCTTGCAGCAGAAGCACCTGAAGCAGTACCAGGCCGACGAGCCGGCCGCCCGAAAACTGCTGGCGGTCGGCGACGCGAAACCGCCCGAAGGCGTTGCGCCCGCCGAGCTGGCCGCCTGGACCACCGTCGCCCGGGTGATCCTCAACCTGCACGAAACGGTAATGCGAAACTGAAAGGTGTCAGCAAAGCCTTCCCATAGGACCTATGGGACCCATGGGACCTATCGCCCGCTCCGAAAGGGAGAGGAAACCCTCACGACCATGCACGTCGAAGAGCTGATTGGCATTCGGCCCAGCCGCCGCGCTTTCCTGGGGCGAGCCGCTGCGGGCATCGGGGCCGCCGCGCTGGCCTCGCTGCTCGATCCGCTAGGCGGGAAGCCCGGCCTGCGAGCCGGCCAGCCAGGCGGGACGCCCGGCCCACGGCCCGCCGTCGATCCCCGCGCCAGCCGCGGCGCGATCAACCCGCTCCACTTCGCGCCCAAGGCCAAGCGGGTGATCTGGCTCTACCAGTCGGGCGGGCCCACCCACCTGGAAACCTTCGACCACAAGCCGAAACTGGCCCAACTCGCCGGCCAGCCCATGCCCGAATCGTTTACCAAGGGTCAGCCGATCGCCCAGCTCCAAGGGGCCAAGCTCACCTGTTTCCCGCCGCAGTTTGCGTTCAAGAAATTCGGCCGGAGCGGGCAGGAGATTTGCGATCTCTTCCCGCACATCGGCACGATCGCCGACGAGATGTGCATTATCCGCTCGATGAAGACCGAGGCCATCAACCACGATCCGGCGCACACGTTCATGAACACCGGCACGACCATCTCCGGCCGCCCGGCGATGGGCTCGTGGGTGATCTACGGCCTGGGGAGCGAGTGCCAGGACCTGCCGGGCTTCATCGTGCTGGTCTCGACCGGCAAGGGCGGCCAGTCGCAGCCCATTTCCGCCCGCCAGTGGCACAGCGGCTTCCTGGCCAGCCGCTTCCAGGGCGTGAAGTTCCAGTCGCAGGGGGACGCGGTCCACTACTTGAGCAATCCGCCGGGCGTGAGCCCCGCCGAGCAGCGCGAGGTGATCGAGGCCGTGGGCGCCATGAACAGGATCGAGCGCGAGGCGGTCGACGACCCGGAAATCGCCACGCGAATCGCCCAGTACGAGCTGGCCTTCAAGATGCAGACCAGCGTGCCCGAATTGATGGACCTTTCCGCCGAGCCCAAGCGAATCCTCGAGATGTACGGGACGAAGGGGGCCGACGGCTCGTTCGCGGCCAACTGCCTGCTGGCCCGGCGGCTGGCCGAGCGGGGCGTGCGCTTCATCCAGCTCTACCATCGCGATTGGGACATGCACGGCGGGCTGAAGCGCGACATGCCGGTCAACGCCCGCGAGGTCGATCAGGCCACCGCGGCCCTGGTAACGGACCTCCGCGAGCGCGGCATGTTGCAGGACACGCTGGTGGTGTGGGGCGGCGAGTTCGGCCGCACCCCCATGGCCCAGGGCGACGGCCGCGACCATCACATCCAGGGCTTTTCGCTGTGGCTGGCCGGCGGGGGCATCAAGCCCGGCATCGCCTGGGGCGAGACCGACGAACTGGGCTACAACGCCGTCAAGGACGTGGTGGAGGTCCACGACCTGCACGCCACCATGCTCTACCTGCTGGGCATCGACCACGAGCGGATGACCTACCGCTACCAGGGCCGCGACTTCCGCCTGACCGACGTCGCCGGCCGCGTGGTCAAGGGGATTCTGGCGTAGGGTGGTCTCGGTAGTAGCATCGATAAGTCCCTCTTAGGTAATCACTTACACAACTGGACCGCAAAGAGGCACAGGAATCGCCTGATATCATCCAAAGATAAGGTTGACGCCAGCCCGATCATATCATATGATATGTTGGTTGAGGCCGCGAGGCCGGAGCCAATGCGGGGTGGAAGCCCTCAGAAATGCCCGACGACCCGCCCTCAATCCGCCACCAAGCGGCGATCTTGGCAAGGCGAAAGAACGCCCGCGTGGTGACGTTCAGTCCTGACTCTCCCTGTGATTGGCGCCCGCAAATGGTCGTCAACCCTGAAGATGGCCAGCCCTTCACGGAACCGGCGGCATGGAATCTGATTGCCGAACTGCTGGAGGGAGGCGAACCAATGGAGTGCGTCGAACTCGCGCAGCCGCTGGGGAAGACAGGTTACGTGCTGCTCCCGAGTCTCGGAGGGCGGAAGGTCTACATAAAGTTCCAACTCGGTGGAGGGAAGATTATCGGCAGGAGTTTCCATTATAGCCGAGTAGCGTGACATCGATTTGCCCGCGTCGAAGGAGCGTTGACGATATGAGCTCTCAAGAAACCAAGCAATTGCCAACTGCGACTGGAGGATTGGATCGCCGCTGTCCGTCATGCGGGCGTACCGCCGTAGAGACGGAGGAGGTAGAGCGCAGCTTGCCGTATGGTGCTGGCCATCAGCCTGTTCACCTCTCTGTCATCGTCCCGCTTCGACGGTGCCGAGACTGCGGTTTTGAATTCCTGGATGCCGAGGCCGAAGACAAACAGGCGGAAGCAGTTTGTCGCCATCTCGGGGTCATGACACCAGCGGAGATTCGGGCAATTCGGCGGAAAGCCGGCGCTCTATCGCGGGCGAAGTTTGCCAGAATCACGAGGCTTGGCGAAGCTACCATCGGCCGATGGGAACGGGGGGAGTTGATACAAAGCGCCGCAAACGACCAACTTCTTTACCTGCTTACTTTCCCAGAGAACGTGACCCGACTTCGGGAGCGGAACCGGGGGAGCAGACCGCCGGAATCCGCCTCTGCGCAGCGAGGGAAGCGAAGAAGCCGGGCGTATTAGCCTGGTTGAAGCCAGCGAGCGCTTCTGCCTCCGCCTCAAGCAGGGCGGGAACCTTACAGGGTCCCGAGCCGTATGCCGTAACTTGGGCTAGTTGACCTCTCCCCACACCCTGCCTATCATTCCCGGAAAGCCGTTTCCTTCCGCCGGGGAGGTTGCCGCCCCGGGGCGGGCGAGACACTTGCAGGGAGATCCCATGTTCACAGCAACTGCCAATCTGATGCTGCCCACGACGGTCACCGGTTCCTGGCCGCGCCCGCGGTGGTTCGACGTGAGCATGTGGGGCAAGCCGCTGGATACGTGCATGATGGACGTCCGCTTCCGCGAGAAGTTCCAGGACGCCCTGGCGGTGGTGGTGAGCGACGAGGACCGCGCCGGACTGGACATCCTCACGCACGGCGACTACCACTGCGACGAAGACCTGGCGGGCCGCGCCTGGCACCATTACCCCTTGCAGCGCTGGACGGGCCTGGCAGGCGACTTCCTGCAGGCCGAAGAGACCCGCTCCGATTGGCTGAAGTACCCGCCCGGCACCATGCTCTACGAGATCTACACCGGCTGGCGCTGGCCGCGGGTGGTGGACAAGATCGAGCACCGCCCGCTGGACTACGGCAAGCTCTGGCGGATGACGCAGGCCAAGACCCGCAAGCCGGTCAAGTTCGGCACCTGCTGCTCGCAGGTGATGAGCCTGTTCCTGGACATCCACACGCCCAAGTACAAGGACAAGCGCGAGGTGATCTGGGACCTGGCCGTGGCGATGAATAGGGAATTGCTGGCCCTGCGGGACGCCGGCTGCAAGAGCATCCAGATCGAAGAGCCCTGCTTCCACTTCATGGCCAACACCTTCGGCAAGGACCACGCCGAGACGAAGTTCATGATCGAGGCCTACAACCGCGAGGTCGAGGGCCTGGACGACGTGGAGCTGTGGATCCACACCTGCTGGGGCAATCCCAACATGCAGCGCGTCCGCGAGGATACGAGCTATGCCGCCTCGATCGAACTCTACCTGGAGCGCTGCAAGGGCGACATCTGGACCGTCGAGATGAAGGACCGGGGATTCAAGGACATCGAGCTCTTCGAGCCGTTCAAGCACGATCTGAAGAAGAAGGTGGCCATCGGCGCGGTGAGCCACCGCACGCTGCAGGCCGACCGGCCCGAGGACGTGGCCGCCGAGATCCGCCGGGCGCTGCGGTACATTCCGGCGGAGCAACTCGTCATCTCCAGCGACTGCGGGTTCGGCCGTCAGGGCTGCAACCGCGAGATCGCCTTCTACAAGGCCTCGGCCCTGGCGCAGGGGGCGAACATCGTGCGCCGGGAGCTGGGCCTGCCGGCGACCTACGTTGCGGCCGCCGATCCGGCGCTGCAAATCGACATCGTGCCGCGCGGCACGTAGACGGCACACGCCAATGTAGCCGGCACACGGCGTGTGCGGGCGCCGGCACGGGGCGGCACCGTCCAGGCGCGGGGCTGCCCTGCACGGCGCGTGCGGCTTATATTGAGTGGCTGGAGAACCTCGCGCTGATCGGCAGCCGGCTTCCCGCTGACGGCCATCTTTCGCTCCCGACCTGCCCTTGGTACAATTCCGGTTTTGACCGTGCCGGCTCCCCATTGGCGTAAAGGAGGGCGCGAGACCATGCTCCAGGTCCTTGGTATCTTGGTGCTGCTGGCGGGCGGTGCAGCTCTGTTCGTCGCCTATATTTTCTGGAGCGGGCGGGTGCCGCTCAGGCCGCGGGCGGTCCTGCATCGCCATGGGCCGCTGGTCTTGGCAGTCACCGGTGCAGCGTTGTCACTGGTCGGACTGCTGTTGGTCTCAAGGACGTACTCGCCGGTTAACCC